>Ga0214872_100111_pt1 | contig 46373 bp, 36 predicted proteins | sample Stichaenrichm18X_FD_168614 | JGI IMG/M metagenome (GOLD analysis project Ga0214872, IMG submission 168614) | Xylose enriched microbial communities from anaerobic bioreactor in Madison, Wisconsin, United States - 18X | ecosystem: Engineered > Bioreactor > Anaerobic > Unclassified | place: USA... | reverse complement strand
ACACGCTCTCGGGGCAGGTCGCCCGCGGGTCCTACGGGAGCACAAGGCGCGACCTCATCGACATGCCGCAACCGCTCTGGGACTACTGGGAGGCGAGGGCCTAGGTCAATCGTGGTCTAACAGAGAGAACTCCTTTGAGCCGAGGTGCCACGATTTGGCCTGTGGAATCGATTTCTCGCGTTTGGCTTCAGTTATATTCGTCTTAATTTATGCGTCTTCAAATTTGTGAAGGCCTCAATTCTGCCGCTCGCTCAGAAAAAATTTTCGCCGTGTCCGAGCGCAGCCGAATATGTGTAGTTCTTGTGTCTGCACGTTCATCAAACGTGTCTGAACGCATGTTTATACACAAATAGGACCCGTTCCGACTTTGGCCGCCTGCATGGCCGCCTCCGCCGGAACGGGCCCTTTGGTCGTTCCCTACGCCTCTGATGGCGCTACTTGCTCTTGTCTGACGGCATGCGGGCGCCTTCCGCCATGTGCACGATGCCCGTGTACACAAGCGCGATGCCACAGATGGACATGGCGATGTTTGCCATGGTGAAGGGCGACATGATTACGAGCACGCCCAGCACGATGGTGAGGACGGCCAGAGCCATGCCGGCGCCGGAGCCGTTGACGCCCAGCACGTGCAGTGCGTTGGTGCCCGCCAGCATGGAGAAGCCAGCCGCGATGATGTAGATGCCCAGCAGGATGAAGATCCACGCCACAAAGAACTGCGGCCATGCCAGGATCAGCATGCCAAAGAGAAGCGACAGCGCGCCGGAATACAGGTCGATCGTGGACAGGATGACGCTCCAGTGCGTGAAGGCGCCCACAAGCGCGCAGATACCCGCAATGGTGAGCACCCAGCCGACCGCCACGGTGATGGTGTAGGCCGACGAACCCGGGTTGACGAACATATAGAGGCCGAGGATCGCCATCGCGATGCCCCAGAGGATGGATCCCCACTTGGTGCGCGTGACTTTGAACTCCATGGTGAAATCCCCCTTCAAACGGACGGGCCGCGCGTGGGCGGCCGATGCTTGCCTGTCGTTATCACTTCTCTTACCCAGTTGCGTTCAGGTTTGACCTGACAGGCGGCGCAAGGGGTTCAACGCCAGGGGACGCGGCAGCCTGCGACAAGAAAAGGCTCCCAGGTCTTGCGACCCGGGAGCCTTGGCGTGCTATGCGCGCGGCATTGCGGCAGCAGCCGCGTAGCCGGTGAACGCGGGGCTACTGCTCGGAGTCAGAGCCCTCGTTCTTCTCGACCTGGGAAAGCAGGTCATGGAGCGAGCCGAGGTCCTCGTTGATGACCTGGGAGTTGGAGTCGTCCTTGGACTCCTCGTCCGCAGAGCCGCCGATGAGCTCGTCGTCGAACGACGTGTGCTTGGACGGCGCGGCCGTGCCAAGCATGATGTCGCTGTCGGCGTCGGGCGAGAAGACCATGTTGAGCAGCTGGGAACGGTCCTCGCTGTCCGCCTCGTCCTCGTCCGGCTCCAGGATGTAGAGGAGGTTGCGAGCCTCCAGGCCCTGGCGCAGCTCCTCGATGGCCTTGGCGCCGATGCCGTCGATGCGGAGAAGGTCGTCCTCGGTCTTGCCGATGAGGTCGCCCACGGTCTCGATGCCGACCTCGCTGAACTTGTTGGTCCAGCGCTGCGACACGCCGAGGTCGTCGAACAGGTAGAGCTTGGCGTCCTCGGACGAGAGCGTGCGGCCGTTCTTGGAGTAGACGTTGCCGTAGCCGTAGTCGTCGCCGATCCAGTCGAGCTGCTTGGGGAGCTGCTCCTCGATCGACTTGAGCTCGTCCGGCGCCCACTCGGGCAGGGACTTTGCCATGGGCGACGTGGGGCCGTCGATGCGCTGGCCGTGATAGGTGAGCTTGACGTCGTCGTACGCGCGCAGACCGGTGCCGGCCGGGATCTTCTTGCCCACGATGACGTTGGACTTGAGGTCGAGCAGGTGGTCGACCTCGCCCTTGATGGCAGACTCCGTGAGGACGCCGGCCGTGCGGATGAACGACGCGGACGACAGCCAGGAGTCGATGGAGCTCGCGACCTTGAGGGTACCAAGAATGACGGGCTCTGCCTCGGGCGGGGTGCCGCCGGCGAGCGTGATGTTGCGGACGGTGTCCGCGAACACGTAGCGGTCGACGTACTGGCCGAGGAGGTACGTGGAGTCGCCGGGGTTGGTGACCTGGACGCGACGGAGCATCTGGCGTGCGATGACCTCGATGTGCTTGTCGTTGAGGTCGACGCCCTGGGACGTGTAGACGTCCTTGACCGACTTCACGAAGGTGTGCATGGTGGACTCGATGTCCGTCAGGCTGCGGAGCTTGCGGAAGTTGACGAAGCCGCGGGTAATCTGGTCGCCTGCGCGGACCACGCACTGGTCCTCGATGCCGGGCATGAAGCGGACGGAGGCCGGGACGCGCCACTCGACCAGGATCCTGGAGGGATCGTCGGAGTCGAGGATGCGGAGCAGGTACTCGGTCTGCTCGGGCGTGATGGAGAGGATGCCCGAGTACTGGGCCAGGTCGGCCTCGCGGCCGAGGATCTTCTCGTTCACGTTGCCAACGACGTCGAACATACGGGCGACCGTCGGGAGGCCCTGCGTGATGTCGTCGGCGCCCGCGACGCCGCCGGAGTGAATGGTACGCATGGTGAGCTGGGTACCCGGCTCGCCGATGGACTGCGCGGCGATGATGCCGACCGCGGTGCCGATGTTGACGGGACGACGGGTGGAGAGGTCCCAGCCGTAGCACTTCTGGCACACGCCATACTTGGACTTGCAGGTGAGAAGTGCGCGGAGCTCGACCTTCTTGAGGCCGGCCTCGACCATCTGCTCGAGCTGGTCCTTGGACTCCACGTACTCGCCCGCGGCGATGATGACCTCGCCGGTCTCCGGGTTCGCGATGTCGTGCAGGGCGCAACGGCCGATCAGGTCGAGGTCCACGTCATTCTCGCCCGGCTTGATGAGGTCGTACGTGACGGCCTCGTCCGTGCCGCAGTCCTCCTCGCGGACGATGACGTCCTGCGCGACGTCGACCAGACGACGCGTGAGGTAACCGGAGTCGGACGTGTGGGACGCCGTGTCGACGAGGCCCTTACGGGCGCCGTAGGTCGAGATGAAGTACTCGAGCGGCTCGAGGCCCTCGCGGAAGTTGGACTTGATGGGCAGGTCGATCGTGTCGCCGGACATATCGGCCATGAGGCCACGCATGCCTGCGACCTGACGAAGCTGCGTCTTGGAGCCACGGGCGCCGGAGTCGGCCATCATGAAGATGGGGTTGTCCTCGCTGAAGCCGGCGAGCATCTCCGCGGAGAGCTTGTCGGTGCACTCGGTCCAGGCGTTGACGACCTCGACGTGGCGCTCCTGCTCGGACAGGAAGCCGTCCTCGTAGTACTCGTTGATGGTGTCGACGCGCTTCTGGGCCTCGTCCAGGATCTGGGGCTTGTCCTCGGGGATCGTGGCGTCCCAGACGGAGATGGTCAGGCCGGCGCGCGTGGCGTAGTGGAAGCCCGTCGCCTTGATGGCGTCGAGGATCGGCTCGACCTGGGCGGTGCTGTAGCGGTCGCAGCAGTCGTTGACCAGGCGCGCGATGTCGCCCTTGACCATCTTGTAGTTCATGAAGGGATAGTCGTCGGGCAGGCAGTGGTTGAAGATCACGCGGCCCACGGTCGTCTCGAAGCGCACGGGGCGCTCGGTGACGTCGAGGTCCTCGAACTGGTCCTTGCCGGTGCAGACACGGAAGTAGCTCTTCTCGCCCTCGTGGTAGTTGGCCTGGCTCGGCTGGACGCGCACGTTGATCTTGGCCTGGATGTCGACGTCCTGGAGGTCGTCGAAGGCCGTGAGCGCGTCCTCGAAGGAGGCGTAGGTGCGGCCGGCGCCTGGCACGTCGTTACCGGGCTTCTCGGTCGTGAGGTAGTACACGCCAAAGACCATGTCCTGCGACGGCACGGTGAGGACCTTGCCGGACGCGGGGGAGCGCAGGTTGTTGCTGGAGAGCATCAGCACGCGGGCCTCGGTCTGGGCCTGCGTGGACAGGGGCACGTGCACGGACATCTGGTCGCCGTCGAAGTCTGCGTTGAACGGCGCACAGACCAGCGGGTGCAGGTGGATAGCCTTGCCCTCGACGAGCACCGGCTCGAACGCCTGGATGGACAGGCGGTGCAGCGTAGGTGCGCGGTTGAGAAGGACGAGGCGACCCTTGATGACCTCGTCCAGGACGTCCCAGACGACGGGCATGCCGCGGTCGATGGCGCGCTTGGCGCCCTTGATGTTCTCGACCTTGCCCAGCTCGACGAGGCGACGCATGACGAAGGGCTTGAAGAGCTCGAGCGCCATGGTGGAGGGCAGGCCGCACTGGTGCAGCTGCAGGTGCGGGTCGACGACGATGACCGAACGGCCGGAGTAGTCGACGCGCTTGCCGAGCAGGTTCTGACGGAAGCGACCCTGCTTGCCCTTGAGGGACTCGGCCAGGGACTTGAGGGGCCTGCCGCCACGGCCGGTGACGGGACGGCCACGACGACCGTTGTCGAAGAGGGCGTCCACCGACTCCTGGAGCATGCGCTTCTCGTTGTTGACGATGATCGCGGGCGCGTCAAGGTCGAGCAGTCGCTTGAGGCGGTTGTTGCGGTTGATGACGCGGCGGTACAGGTCGTTGAGGTCGGACGCCGCAAAGCGGCCGCCGTCGAGCTGCACCATGGGGCGCAGGTCGGGCGGGATCACGGGGATGACGTCCAGGATCATGTTGGCGGGGTCGTTTCCGCCCTTGAGGAAGGCGTCCACGATCTCGAGGCGCTTGACCGCGCGCTCCTTCTTCTGCTTCTGGGCGTCGTCGGAGGCGACGATGGCGCGCAGTCGCTCGGCCTCCTCGCCCAGGTCGATGCCGCGGAGAAGGTCACGAATGGCCTCTGCGCCCATGCCGCCCTTGAAGTAGATGGAGTAGTAGCGCTTCATCTCGGTGAAGAGCGTCTCGTCGGAGATGAGCTCGCGCTCCTCCAGCGTCATGAACTTGTCGAAGGCCTCCTGGCGAAGGCGCTTCTCGTCCGCGTACTCCTCCTCGAGGTCGGCGATGCCGGCACGGATCTCGTCAGCGGAGAGGGGCTCCTCGTCGCCGAACTCGGAGTCGCCGCCCTCGCCTTGGGCCTTGAGGCGCTCGATCTCGTCGTCGCGCTCGGCGTCGAGCTCCTCGAGGTCGGCCGCCAGCTCCTCCTTGAGGTCGTCGGCGTCGGCCTCGCGGGCCTCGGTGTCGATGGAGGTGATGACGTAGCTCGCGAAGTAGAGGACCTTCTCGAGGTCCTTGGACTTCATGTCAAGCAGGCGCGCCAGGGGGAAGGTCGCGGGGCTCTTGAAGTACCAGATGTGCGAGACGGGCGCGGCCAGCTCGATGTGGCCCATGCGCTCGCGGCGCACCTTGGCGCTCGTGACCTCGACGCCGCAGCGCTCGCAGACGATCCCCTTGAAGCGGATGCCCTTGTACTTGCCGCAGGCGCACTCCCAGTCCTTGACGGGGCCAAAGATCTTCTCGCAGAAGAGGCCGTCCTTCTCGGGCTTGAGCGTGCGGTAATTGATGGTCTCGGGCTTCTTGACCTCGCCGTGCGACCAGCTACGAATCTCATCAGCGGAGGCGAGCGAGATCTTTATCGCGTCGAAATCTGTGGTATCGAAATCTGCCACGTTCGCTACTCCTTATCGTTGGAATTGTCGCCGATCAGGGTCTCCTCGCCCTTCTCGGAATCGGAGGCGACGCCACCGATCAGGTCATCCGCGCTGTCCGCGCCCGCGAACACGTCGACGGGGTTCTCCTCGGCCGCCTTCTCCTGCGGCTTTGCAGAGGAGTCCGGGCGCTTGTAGGAGATCGGCTCGATGTTGAGCGCGAGGGAGCGGATCTCCTTGACGAGGACCTTGAAGGACTCGGGGATGCCGGGCTTCGGGACGTTCTCGCCCTTGACGATGGCCTCGTAGGTCTTGACGCGGCCGTTGGTGTCGTCGGACTTGACCGTCATGAGCTCGTGCAGGACGTTCGCCGCGCCGTACGCGTAGAGCGCCCAGACCTCCATCTCGCCGAAGCGCTGGCCGCCGAACTGGGCCTTGCCGCCCAGGGGCTGCTGCGTGACGAGGCTGTAGGGGCCCGTCGAGCGAGCGTGGATCTTGTCGTCGACCATGTGGCCGAGCTTGAGGATGTAGGACGTGCCCACGGTGATGGGGTTCGCGAAGGGCTCGCCGGTGCGGCCGTCGTAGAGCGTGGTCTTGCCGCGCTCGTTGAGCTGCGGGACGAACTCGGCGCGCATGTGCTCGCCGTAGGTGCGGAGCGCCTTGTTCATGATGTTGATGTTCGTGCGGCGCAGGGCTTCCTGGACCTCGTCGTCCGTGGCGCCGTCCAGGACGGGCGTCGACACGTACATCGGGCCGTCGATGACCTTCTTGGAGTCGGGGTCATCCACGTCCCAGCCGTGGCTCGCGGCCCAGCCGAGGTGGCACTCCATGAGCTGGCCCACGTTCATACGCGACGGGACGCCCAGGGGGTCGAGAAGGACGTCGACGGGCGTGCCGTCAGCCATGTAGGGCATGTCCTCGATCGGCAGGACGTTGCAGACGACGCCCTTGTTGCCGTGGCGACCGGAGATCTTGTCGCCCTGCTGGATCTTGCGGCGCTGCGCGACGAAGACGCGGACGAGCTCGTTGACTCCGGGCGGGAGGTCGTCGCCGGCCTCGCGGCTGAAGCGCACCACGTCGACGACGCGGCCATAGGCACCGTGCGGCATCTTGAGCGAGGTGTCGCGCACGTCATGCGCCTTCGCGCCGAAGATGGCGCGTAGCAGGCGCTCCTCGGCGGTCAGCGCGGTCTCGCCCTTGGGGGTCACCTTGCCGACGAGGATGTCGCCGGGGCCGACCTCGGCGCCGATGCGGATGATGCCGTCGTCGTCCAGGTTGGCGAGCATGTCCTCGCCCTGGTTCGGGATCTCGCGCGTGATCTCCTCGGGACCGAGCTTCGTGTCGCGGGCGTCGATCTCGTGACGGGAGATGTTGATCGAGGTGAGCAGGTCGTCACGGACGACGCGCTCGGAGACGACGATGCCGTCCTCGTAGTTGTAGCCCTCCCACGGCATGTACGCCACGGTGAGGTTGGTGCCCAGGGCGAGCTCGCCGTGGTCGATGGAGGTGCCGTCGGTCAGCGGCTCGCCGGCCTCGACCCTCTGGCCCACGTGCACGACCGGGCGGTGGTTGATGCAGGTGCTCTGGTTGGAGCGCTGGTACTTGGGAAGGTCGAAGCGCTCGGGACCCTTCTCGGTGTCGACGACCACGTGGGCCGCATCGACCTCGGAGACGACGCCGTCGTGCTTCGCGACGATGAGCTCGCCGGAGTCGAGCGCCGCGCGGGCCTCGAGGCCGGTGCCCACGTACGGGGCGTGCGGCTTGATCAGGGGCACTGCCTGACGCTGCATGTTCGCGCCCATGAGGGTACGCTTTGCGTCGTCGTGCTCGAGGAACGGGATGAGGTTCGCCGCGACGGAGAGCAGCTGGCGCGGGGAGACGTCCATGTAGTCGACGGTCTCGACGGGCACGGACGCGGGAGCGCCGAAGGAGCCGTCGAAGTTGCGCGTACGGGCGACGACGGTCTCGGGCCTGTAGCTCTTGCCGTCGGCGTCAACGGCCACGAACTCGCCCGTCTTGGGGTCGATGGGGGTGTTCGCTGGCGCGATGACGTGGTTCTCCTCCTCGTCGGCGGTCATCCAGTCGATGTCGCTGGTGGCCTTGCCGTCCACGACGCGACGGTACGGCGCCTCGATGAAGCCGTACTCGTTCACGTGCGCGTACAGCGCGAGCGAGCCGATGAGGCCGATGTTCGGGCCCTCGGGCGTCTCGATCGGGCACATGCGGGAGTAGTGAGAGTTGTGGACGTCGCGGACGGCCGTCGGCACGTTGGTGCGGCGGCTGGAGCCGGACTTGTGGCCCGCGAGGCCGCCAGGGCCGAGCGCGGACAGACGGCGCTTGTTGGTGAGGCCGGCCAGCGGGTTGGACTGGTCCATGAACTGCGACAGCTGAGAAGAGCCGTAGAACTCCTTGATGGCCGCCACGATCGGGCGGATGTTGATCAGGGACTGCGGCGTGATGTCATCGGCGTCCTGGGAGGCCATGCGCTCGCGGATGACGCGCTCCATGCGGCTCATGCCGATGCGGAACTGGTTCTGCACCAGCTCGCCCACGGTGCGCACGCGGCGGTTGCCAAAGTGGTCGATGTCGTCGGTCTTCTTGGTGGTGTCGCCCGCGTGCAGCGCGAGGAGGTACCTCAGCGCGCTGATGATGTCCTCCTCGGTGAGGACCTTCTGCTGCGGGTCGATGTCCAGGCCGAGCTTCTTGTTGATCTTGTAGCGGCCCACGCGGGCGAGGTCGTAGCGCTGGTGGTTGAAGTACAGGCCATCCAGCAGGTTCTTCGCGGACTCGACGGTGGGAGGCTCGCCCGGGCGCTGGCGACGGTAGATCTCGAGCAGCGCGTCCTCGCGCGTGGTCGCGACGTCGCGCTCCAGGGTGGAGCGGACCACGTCGGAATCGCCCAGGAGGTTCATGATGTCATCGTCGCTTTCGGCGATGCCAAGGGCGCGCAGGAACATCGTCGCGCTCTGGCGACGCTTGCGGTCGATGGAGACCACCAGGTGGCCGTGCTTGTCGACCTCAAACTCGAGCCATGCGCCGCGCGCGGGGATGAACTGCACGTGGTGTACCTCGGCGCCGTTGTCCATCTCCTCGGAGAAGTACACGCCCGGGGAGCGGACGAGCTGCGACACGACGACGCGCTCGGTACCGTTGATGATGAAGGTGCCGCTGTCGGTCATCAGGGGGAAGTCGCCCATGAAGACGAGCTGCTCCTTGATCTCGCCCGTGTCGCCGTTCACAAAGCGAACGTCGACAAAGAGCGGCGCTTGGTACGTGATATCCTTGGCTCGGCACTCGGCAATGTCAGCCGGCGCGTCGCCAAACTGGTGCTCCCCAAAGGTGACCTGCATGTTCTTTGCGGCGTTCTCGATGGGAGAGAACTCGGCAAAGCACTCGGCCAGGCCTTCGGTCATGAAGCGGTTGAAAGACTCCTTCTGTACGGTGATGAGGTTAGGCAACTCCATCACGCTTGGGATCTTGCTGAAGCTAACGCGCTTGCGCTGCTCCTTCTGTGCGGGCTGGGAAGACTTTGCGGTAGGCACCAGGCACTTCCTCCTTCGACGAGATAAAATGCGGCAGTTGTCGCAATCTAATAACTTAACGAATTTGGAATTCCAGGTCAACATTCGGGCTTGACATTATCGGCCAGTTTAACTAGCAGAGAAGAACAGCCCTTTTACCTGCGACTTTGTAAATTCAAATTGTGGGTTGTTTGTGATTGCGAGTTATGCATCCCGCTCTTCTCGCCCACCGCGAACTAAAACTTTTTACGCGGTCCGGCCGCATATCGCGTCACGCGTTCCCGCGCCACAAGAAAGGGGACCAAGCCCGAAGGCTCGGTCCCCCATGGTGCAAAAGGATTGGGCTCCAGTTACTTCAGGGTAACGGTAGCGCCGGCCTCCTCGAGCTGCTTCTTGGCGGCCTCGGCGTCGTCCTTCTTGGCACCCTCGAGGATGACCTTCGGGGCGGACTCGACGGCCTCCTTGGCCTCCTTCAGGCCAAGGGAGGTGAGGGAGCGGACGACCTTGATGACGGCGATCTTGTTGGAGCCGAAGGAGGTCAGCTCGACGTCGAAGTTGGTCTTCTCCTCAGCGGGAGCAGCGTCGGCCGCAGGAGCGGCAGCGGCGACGGCGACGGGGGCAGCAGCGGAGACGCCGAAGACGTCCTCCAGCTCGTGAACCAGCTCGGAAAGCTCGAGAGCGGGCATCTCCTTGAGGGCCTCGATGATCTCATCCTTGGTGACAGCCATGTCAATTCTCCTTTGTCAGTGGGCGCGTTCCATGCGCCCATCATGCTTGTTGTTGCGTAGTGCGATGCCGTTGTTAGGCGGCGTTCTTCTGGTCCGCGATGGCGTCCAGAACGGTCGCGAGACCCCTTGCGGGACCAGCGCAGACCTGGGCAATGCCGGAAAGCGGGCTTGCGATGACGTAAACCAGCTTCGCCATGAGCTCCTCGCGAGAGGGAAGGTCTGCGTAGGCCTTTGCCTCCTCGGCCGTGAGGGCCTTGCCGTCGGCGATGGCGCCGAGCCACTCGATCTTCTTGAAGGCCTTGGACTCCTCCTTGATGACCTTGGCGGCCTCGACGGGGTCGTTCTCGTAGAACACGTAGGCGACGGTACCGGCGACGTCGACCTCAGGCATCTCGGCCTGCTTGAACGCGATCTTGGCGATGTTGTTCTTGAAGACCTTCATGTGAGCGCCGGCTGCGGTGAGCTTGCGACGCAGGTCCTGGGTCTCCTTGACGGTGAGGCCGCGGTAGTCGATGAAGAAGACACCCTTGGAAGCCTCGATCGCCTCGTTGACCTTGGCGAGCATTTCCACGTTCTTGTTGTTGGGCATGTGTTACACCTCCTTGTTTTGTTCGGGCACATGCCGCCGACGCGGCGGGCCTTCACAAAATAAGACCCCGCTTGGCGCAGCCAAAGCAGGGTCCAAGAAGTCATTCCAAGACCACCTCGGCCGGCGGGAGGGTTCCCTTTGAGCCCTTGCGGGCACCTGCTGTCTTTGGCAGCGGTACGTGCTGTGTACGTTCGCGCAATCGCTTGCGCAAAGGGTATTCTTGCATCCCAGCCCACGCCCGTCAAGCGCGAGGTGCGCGTTCTTCTCCCCTCTTCTCTTCCCCTCCACAAAATTGGGCGAGAAGAACGAGGGCTCGCAGCAGTCAGCAGCGTCGCAATGCGGGTCGCGCCTTCCCGCGAAACAAAGAACCGGGTCGGAGCGAGTCCGACCCGGTCATGGCGCAAGAACTGTTACCTAGCTAGGCTTTGGCGCTACTCCGCGAGGAAGTCGCGGGTGACGGTGGTGTCGACCTTGACGCCAGGGCCCATCGTGGAGGAGAAGGCCACGGACTTGACGTAGCGGCCCTTCGCGGTGGACGGCTTCACGCGCAGGATCTCGGTGTAGAGGGCAGCGTAGTTCTCGACGAGCTGCTCAACGGTGAAGGAGACCTTGCCCATGGGGACGTGGCAGATGCCGTAGCGGTCGGCGCGGTACTCGACACGACCGGCCTTGAGCTCCTTGACCATCTTCTCGACGTCCATGGTGACGGTGCCGAGCTTGGGGTTCGGCATGAGGCCACGGGGACCGAGGATGCGGCCGAGACGGCCGACCTTGCCCATGAGGTTCGGGGTCGCGATGACGGCGTCGAAGTTGATGTTGCCCTTCTGGACCTCGGCGACCAGGTCGTCGGAGCCGACGATGTCAGCGCCGGCAGCCTTGGCCTCGTCGGCCTTGGCGCCCTCTGCGAAGACGGCGACGCGGACGGTCTTACCGGTGCCGTTGGGCAGGGAGATGGAGCCACGGACGTTCTGGTCGGCCTTGCGGGTGTCGACGCCCAGGCGGATGGAAGCCTCGACAGTCTCGTCGAACTTGGCGGAGGAGAGCTCCTTCACGAGCTCCATTGCCTTCTTCGGGCTGTAGACCTGAGCCTTGTCGTACTTAGCCGTAGCGTTGTTGTAGTTCTTTCCGTGCTTCGCCATGTTGTTACCTCCTGTGGTCATCGGGCGGCGTGGCCCTCCCACATCGTTGGCGGATGACCCGCCCTAAACGTACGCACGGACGACGCCCGCGCGCTTGGAACCCTTGCTACTCGGCGACGGTGACGCCCATGGAGCGAGCGGTGCCGGCGACGATCTTCTTGGCGGCCTCGATGTCGTTGGCATTGAGGTCCGGCATCTTGATCTCGGCGATCTTGGTGAGCTGCTCCTGGGTGAGCTGGCCGACCTTGTCACGCTGGGGAACGCCGGAGCCGCTCTTGATGCCGAGCTCCTTCTTGATGAGCTGGGCCGCGGGAGGGGTCTTGCACACGAAGTCGAAGGTACGATCCTCGTAGACCGTGATCTCGACAGGGATGATGTCGCCCTTCTTGTCAGAGGTGGCGGCGTTGAAAGCCTGGCAGAACTGCATGATGTTGACCTGTGCGGCACCGAGTGCGGGGCCGACGGGAGGCGCGGGGTTGGCAGCGCCGGCAGGAATCTGGAGCTTGATGAAGTGGGTAACCTTCTTGGCCATTGTTGTCTCCTAGACGGAAGTTGCGTTCTTATCTCTACCGTCCCCCGAGAAGCAATCCTCACCGATACGGGGAACGAATGGTACCTAAGCGATGATCGAGATCTGGTCGAGCGTGAGCTCCACGGGGGTCTCGCGGCCAAAGATCGTGAGCATGACCTTGACCTTGCCAGACTCAGCGTTGACCTCTGAAACGGAGCCGTCGAAGTCCGCGAGCGGGCCGGAGACGACCTTGACGGACATACCCGGCTCGATGTTGGTCGTCATGGTGACGTGCTTCTGCTGCTTCGCGCCAGTGGGCTGGTTGCGATGCATGATCTTGTTGAACTCGGACCTGCGCAGCGGAGCGGGCTTGCTGCCGTCCAGTCCGACGAAGCCGGTCACGCCCTGGGTGTTCCTCACGACGGTCCAGGTGTCGTCGTTCATCTCCATGCGAACGAGCACGTAGCCCGGGAAGACCTTCTGCTCCTTGGTCTCGCGAGCGCCGCCGTCCTTGATCTCGGTGACTTCCTCGGTGGGAATCTGCACGTCGACAATCTTGTCTTCCATGCCAAAGGACTCGACACGGTGCTCGAGGTCGGTCTTCACCTTGTTCTCGTAGCCGGAGTAGGTGTGAACGACATACCAACGCTTAGCCATGTCTTACCCCCGAAGTCCCGTAAAGCCGACGAGCACGGCCACAAAGCCCGTGTCAACGAGCCAGACGCACACGCCAAAGACGATGAGCATCACGATGACCGCGATGGAATAGCTGCGAAGCTCGTTCTTGTCGGGCCAGACAACGCGATGCATCTCTGCCTTGACGGCGGAGAAGTACGAGCGAATCCGCCCCTGCTTCTTTGCCGGCTTGCTCTCGGCCTTCTTGGTAGAGGCCTTGGCAACCGTCGCGTCAGCCTTCTTGGCCGGCTCCTTGGAGCCGGCCTGCGAAGCGGCGCGCGTTGCCTCGAGCTCGGCACGCTCTGCCGCGCGGGCCTTACGTGCGCTTCTCTTCTGACGCTCCTTCTTTGCCATTAAAACCCCTGTTCATAGAAACCGGCTAACCCCTAGATGGAGGATAGCCGGTGGTGTAATCTGGCAGGCCAGGAAGGACTCGAACCCTCAACAAACGGTTTTGGAGACCGCCGCTCTACCATTGGAGCTACTGGCCTGTGTTGACCCTATTTTAGCGGGTCTCCCTGTGAAGGGTGTGCTTGTGGCACCACGGGCAATATTTCTTCAACTCCATGCGATCAGGAGTGTTGGACTTGTTCTTCTTCGTGGTGTAGTTGCGACGCTTGCACTCAGTGCATGCAAGGGTAACGAGTGTACGCATTGATCCTCCTGTAGATAACCGCCACGGGACTACCCCAGCGTCGGCGATGGTATACGCTACCATTCGATGGTTCATTCTGTCAAGCACGCATTGGTCGTACTTCTCAGCTCGACAAAACCACCAAATATCAGCGCATACAGGGAACTTGCAAGCGGAAAAGAAGACCCGACGCCCCTTTCGGGGCGCCGGGCCCAGATTATCGTCGAAAAAACTAGGCGATGATGGTGGCAACACGGCCATCGCCGACGGTGTGGCCGCCCTCACGGATAGCGAAGCGCAGGCCCTCCTCCATGGCGATCGGGTGAATGAGGTCGCAGTGGATGGTGATGTGGTCACCAGGCATAGCCATCTCAACCTTGTTGCCGTCAGAGTCGGTGAGCTCGGTGATGTCGCCGGTCACATCCGTGGTGCGGAAGTAGAACTGGGGACGATAGCCAGAGAAGAACGGGGTGTGACGGCCGCCCTCCTCCTTGGTCAGGACGTAGATCTCGCCCGTGAACTCGTGGTGAGGGGTGACGGTGCCGGGCTTGCAGAGAACCTGGCCACGGACGACGTCCTCGCGCTTGATGCCACGGAGCAGGATGCCCACGTTGTCGCCAGCCTCGCAGAAGTCGAGCGTCTTGCGGAACATCTCGATGCCGGTAGCGGTAGAGGTCTGGGTGTCCTTCAGGCCAACGATCTCGACCGGGTCGTTGAGCTTGAGCTCGCCGCGCTCGACACGGCCGGTGACGACGGTACCACGGCCGGAGATGGTCATGACGTCCTCGATGGCCATCAGGAACGGCTTCTCGTTGTCACGCTTCGGCGTCGGGATGTAGGAGTCAACGGTGTGCATGAGCTCGATGATGGAGTCGACCCACTTCTGCTCGCCGTTGAGGGCGCCAAGAGCGGAACCACGGATGATGGGGATGTCGTCTCCGGGGAAGCCGTACTCGGACAGGAGGTCACGGGTCTCCATCTCGACGAGGTCGATGAGCTCCTCGTCGTCGACCATGTCGCACTTGTTCAGGAAGACGACGATGTACTTGACGCCGACCTGACGGGCGAGGAGGATGTGCTCACGAGTCTGAGCCATCGGGCCGTCGGTGGCGGCGATGACCAGGATAGCGCCGTCCATCTGAGCAGCGCCGGAGATCATGTTCTTGACATAGTCGGCGTGGCCCGGGCAGTCGACGTGAGCGTAGTGGCGCTCCCAGGTCTCGTACTCGACGTGAGCGACGGAAATGGTAATGCCGCGCTGACGCTCCTCGGGAGCCTTGTCGATGTCCTCGAAGGCCTCGTACTTGGCCTTGCAGCCCTCGGTCTCGGAGAGAACCTTGGTGATGGCTGCGGTAAGGGTGGTCTTACCGTGGTCGACGTGACCAATCGTACCGATGTTTACGTGTGGCTTGCTACGATCAAACTTCTCCTTGGCCATGCCATCCTCCTTAAGAACAACCTTTCGGCCGTAACACTTATGCCAAACGGGGCCGTAGCCCCGTTAGTACGCTGGTACCGGTGACTGGATTCGAACCAGTGACATCGCGGGTATGAGCCGCGTGCTCTAACCAGCTGAGCTACACCGGCAAAATATGCCTGCTTGAAATGGAGCCCGCGACCGGATTCGAACCGGTGACCTCTTCGTTACCAACGAAGTGCTCTACCGACTGAGCTACACGGGCGAATGGTGGGGATGCATGGACTCGAACCATGGAACCCAGAGGGAGCGGATTTACAGTCCGCCGCAGTTGCCGCTGTGCCACATCCCCATTCCGTTTTCAAGCTCGCCTGCAATTGAGACTTCCCTTGCAAGCGGGGGAAATATTACGACGTGGAAACGAACTTGTCAACGCATTCCACCCATCCGGGCGTATCCCCCTCATATTTCCTGCACAACCGCAGGTCAGAGGGGGTGTAGGACAACGCTTTGGGCGAGAAGAACTGCCCACGTAAAAGAAAAGGCGTCAAAATCTTTTCCGATTTTGGCGCCAAATTCTTCTGGAGCTGGCGACAAGGGTCGAGCTGAGGCACGCTCAAGGCACCTAAGACCCTTTAGTGGGCTCAACTCTTGGATCGGAGCTCTCCTCCACGCACATCGTCCGCCCCTAACCAAACCACCGGAGCCTTAAAGTCAAGAACACTCGTTCCTTCTCTTTGAATGCCAAATCGCGATTTGTCTGCCTCCTCGGCAAAAGAAGCAAACTCATTCTGCCTTTCGATGGGAGGCAGGGAAATGGCAGCGCTGCCGACTATCTTTGCGTTGAGATTCTTCATTGTTACTCCGACGGCGCGATTCTCAAGTTGTTCTGCAAAAGACGGGAAGGAGAGCGCTCGCTGCAGAAAGTCACTACGACAATCCTTGTTTGGCCGAATAATCATGCTCCCAGTACCGCAAAGCAGCCCGTCTTGCTTTACCACGGCGCAACGACCGATTTCCCCTCTACGGCCGAGCACAACGTCACCAACATGCAGTTGATAGGGTTCCAACGACGAATATTTCTCATTGTCAATCGTTAAGGTGTCATCCACGCGAATCGCTCCATCGATAATATGCGACGGATTGACGAGTGGGTGCCCACCTGAGATGTAATCGCTTTTATGTAGCATGCTTCCAAAAGGGCCGATGTGTAGTTCACAGAACTCAGAGACCTTTCGCTTGGGCCATTTGGCCTCAGCGGAAGCCGGGTCACCGAACATCTCAACAAACCGGGATTTGACGAGTTTCGAAAGAACGGCCGCCTGCTCGTCACAAACCCGCATCGCAGCTTCCAACGCGTCAAGTTGCCCAGCAATATTCCTTTGCTCGGGAATCGGAGGAAGGGGTACAACAAGTTTCCCGTAGTCCTTGAAATAGATATGCGGAATTGTCGAACCGCTGTAGCCAGAACCCAGACGAAGCGACCGTACAAGATGGAGTAGGTACGAGCAATCCACCCTTTCGCTGGGAATTAGCGCTTGCATTGTGCCAAGGACAGAAGTCCTTGGCTCGCATAGACTCGCGCGGCCAACGCCAGCACCATCCTTCACGACGGCAACGTATGGCCTATCATTCTGATATGTAGCTATAGCACCAGCCACTCCGGAAGCTCCATAGACGGCATATTCGCCACCACCCTGCAAGTCCTTCAAGCGCAGGGATGATTTGCCCTTGCTGCAAATCTGGTCTAGCCTCACCCGCTCCCCGTTAAACGGCAGTTTTGGGCTTAGGTTGCTTTCGAACGCCCCAGATCGGCACCCCCACGCCAGTGTCCAATCAACCCATATACCGCCGATGTGATTGCCGTACGTTTTCCTGTTCCACCATCGCATAGCAGAGCGTCGTATCAATCTTGCTGTGCCCCAAAAGTACCTGGACCTGCTCGATTGGCATGCCTTTGTCGATTGCTCTCGTAGCCATAGTCCGGCGGAATTTGTGGGGATGAATCCTCCCAAGACCAAGCTTCTGGCCCATCTCACGGAGGCGTAACTCCACCCCGCTTATCTCTAGCCGGTTTGCACGCGCGTCAAGAGAGACGAAAAGAGCCGGGTTGCTATCGTTTCTCCCGTCAAGATATTCACTGAGATGGACCTTAGTCCGGGCATCGAAGTAAACCCTGCGTTCCTTGTCACCCTTTCCGCGCACGACGCACTGTCTACCCTCAAAATCTATGTCATCGCGGTCAAGCCTAACAAGCTCGCCCACGCGCATGCCGGTAGAAGCGAGCAGGTCAACGATTGCGAGATCGCGTATAACTTCGCAGCCATCGCGCATGGCTACCATTTCCTCATCGGAGATTACGGGCTTGATGCTTTTCGGAGATCGGATTTTCTTGATTCTTCGCACCGGGCTCTTGAGGATATAGTCCTCCGCCTCCAGCCACGAAAAGAGACTAGAGATGACTCGTCGCACATTGTCCACGGTCACCTTACAGACACCCGAACGATTCCCATAGGCGATGAGATACCCGCGCACGTCCTCGGTCGTCACGCCTCGCAGCCCTTTGTCGACACCGCCCAGAAATGCTGTAAGGACAGAGGTGTAGTAGCCGATAGTACGTTCCGAGCAACCTTCCAGTCGCTTGGCCGAGAGGAAGGCCTCGAGCATCGCCCCGTTTGTAGCCTTTGCCTTCGCATCGGCTTCGATCGCCTCATCGTCAAGACAGTGAACGAGCACTGCGCGCAGCAGCTCACGCTGCCCTTGGTTAAGAGAGGGCGCCATCATCCGCTCCACCTGCTCGACTATGCGCTTTCCCTCGTACATGACCCCTCCTCAAAGGATTGGGCCACACCTCCAGTCGGGCGGATGGACGCGCTTCGCGCATCTATGCGCATGGCCTCGGCTTACATCCGCCCCTTACCCACTTAAACAGCGGGCTTTACCGCATTGTCATTCACCGCGCTGATGAGCTGGACGAGCCTCTGGGCATGCTTGCCGTCAAAGAGCCGCACAAACTTCTGCGGCTGGTCGAATGGGGCGCGATTCAGTTCGGAAAGCTCCATGTAGCCGTTGTGCTCCACATAGTCCACGACCTTGTGTACAAAATCCATCTGCGCACGGGTGAGGGATTCGTCATTTAGGAACTCCGCGAAGGCAGTCATGGCTGCCTCGTGGTCGAGGCCGGCAATCTGACGCACCAGTCTTCCGAAGGGGGTCTGCCCGTAGGCTGCCTGGTAATCGGTTTCGCTGCCAAGCTCATGCGTGAATATCCTTCCCAGTTCTTCGAACTCGAACGAGGTCATGGGCTGGTTATGCCGAAGCTTGTAGATCACCGATCTGTCAGTGTTCTGTTCAACGTATCGGTTCACCTTGAGCTTGTAGTCTTCGTAATCCTCAGAGGGGTAAAGGACATCCCCCTCACGCCGCCCCACGACGGTATCGGTGATGCGTGTAACAACAGGCTTGCCCCGACCTTCATCCTTAAGGAACTTCATAAGGTCGCGCAGTTCCCGCCTCAGCTCTTCAAGGCGCAGCGGGCTTGGAGAAGCGAGGTAGTCCTCCGAACACACCTGCTTGATATAGTCCAGCTTGGCTTCCACCTGGGGCACTGTAGCCTTCTTTTGCAGGCGCACCGCCTTGCCCACAACCTGCGATCTGACGCTGTCGGTATTGCCGCCCTCCATGACGGCCAGCACGTAGGCGTACATGAGCGAGTCGAAACGCAACGCGCAGACGTCATCGGTAGTGGGAGCTACTAAGTTTGCCACCCGGCTCAGGTCCGCGAGATCCGCGTCATTTAGACACTGGTAGTTGGTCGACTGTGCGAACTTATCAATCTCGCGCAGCATCAGCTTGGCAGGCGCCCGCAGGGGACTGCGCAATGCCGCCACCTGGGCGCTCATCTGAGAAACTAAACTCTCTCTCCAGGCCCTGTGCTCATCATCTGAAAAAGCCGCATCTTGCAGGTCTTTAACGATTGCGGCCTGTCGCTTAAAAATCCTGGCCGAGAGAGATTCGGGCATCTTTCCCTCAGCGCCGTCCTTCTCCTGACGGAAGAACTCGAAGTTACGGCACCAATCGAAGATGTAGAAGCACTCCTTGTCGGAATGCACACCCGAACGGTCAACTACACCAAGACCGGGGCACAGCCTTGTACCCCGTCCAATCATCTGCCAGAACTTGACCTTACTCTTCACCTGCTTGAAGAAGACGAGGTTCACCACCTCCGGCACATCGATACCGGTATCCATCATGTCCACCGAGACGGTGATGACGGGCATCTCCTTAGTCTCAAAGTCGGTGATGACCGTGTCCGCGTAATCATCTGTATGGACAACCCTGCGGCAAAAGCCCGCTGCCCCCAACTCCGGCCAGAGCTTGTCGAATCGGTCGCAGATAAGGGCGGCGTGCTTGCGGTTCTGGGCAAAAATGATGGTCTTCCCCAAGCGGTTGCCATCATTGACACGTATGCCCTCGTCCATCAGCGTTTGGAACACTAAATCGATAGTCTGCTCGTTAAAGACGAACTTATCCACATCGCTTGATGGTACGAAATCCGCCGGATCAGTGCCTTGGGCCTCTTCCCAGTCATCCTCATAGCGGTCCTTGTCGTCCTCGGAGAGGTCGTCGTAGGTGATGCCGTCAGTAAGGAAGGTCGTGTCAACCTCGATGTTTCGGTAGGGCACAAGCACGTGATCCGTATCGACAGCCGTCTTGTACTCGTAGAGATAGGTGGGGATGCCCCGCTCCACCTCAAAGAAGTCGTAGGTGTTGCGATCAACCTCGTCCTTGGGCGTAGCCGTAAGCCCCACCACGGGGGCATCGAAGTAGTCGAAGATGGCCCTGTACTTCCGGAAGATCGAGCGGTGGGCCTCGTCCACCACAATGAGGTCGAAGTGGGCTGCCGTAAACAGCCTCTGGTTGCCCTCGTCGCGGACACTGTCCACGGCATTAAGGATGGTCGGGTAGGTGGAGAAGACTATGCGAGCATCGGCACTTTCCCGCTTGCCGCCCGTCGTGCAGAGGTTGCAGAGGGTCGCGTCGGGCAGGTACTGCTGGAAGGCGTGCTTGGCCTGAGACACCAGAGCCACCCTGTCCGCCAAGAAGAGCACGTTGGTCACCGCGTTCGCCCTCATGAGTAGGTCTACGAGTCCAGCTACAGTACGGGTCTTTCCAGTGCCGGTGGCCATAACCAGGAGACTCTTGCGATGGCCAGCCTCCATATTGTCGCAAACGGCTCTGATGGCCTCCAGCTGATAGTAGCGGTTGGTTCCGCCACCCGCTATATCAGTATTCACCTGCACGTCTGCAAGTTTCGCCACCCGGCCGCGACGGTTCATGAGCCGTTGAAGGTCATCTTGGGAGAATACGCCCGAACAGGTACGACGAGGCGCATTCCCGTCATCCATAAAGTAGGTAGTAAAGCCATTGGAGAGGAAGATGAGGGGTCGCTGGCCATATTGGGCTTCCAGGCAGTCGGCATATAGCCGAGCCTGCTGCTCGCCCTTCAGCGGATCATACATGGTCCGCTTAGCCTCCACGAGGGCGAGCGGTTTACCGTTCTTTCCGAGAAGGACGTAATCCACAAAGCCCTGGCCCGTCTCGTTGGGCATGCCGGGGACGGGCACCTCGGTCTTGACGTTCTCGTCAAGGTTCCACCCAGCGTACTTCAGGTCGATATCGATGTATCGCTGGCGCGTCTCGTACTCGGGTATGTCATCGGGGTTGAAGTCATCAGCCGGATGCTCCTGCTTGGCAGCGGCAAACTGGGGCTGAAGCGCACGCACTTGGGCCTCCAGCTCAGCAATGCGCTTATCCTTAGCGGCGCTCTCGGCGAGCCGTTCCTTGATAGTCCGCTCGGTAAGGGCTTGCTTAACTGCAGGTATCTCACGAACATCAAACTTCCGCTCAACCCAAGCAGGGCCGTAGCAGTAGTCAATCCACTCCACGAAGTTGAAGAGCCCGCGCAGGGCCACAACGGCATCCTTGGCTTCGATGCGTCGCTTTGTGTGAGCCGCCTCGTTGCCCAACTGCCAGATGTAGCGGAGCTGGCTCCAGGTCGCCCCATCCATGGCGTGTTTGAAGCTCGGCTCGTGGATGAGAGCGGCTAGATTGTCTCGCCAAGGTTCCTTCAGGGTCCCATCGGCAGCATAGACCCACTTTACAGCCAGCTCCATAGCTTTGCGGCAAGCCAAGACGCACATGGTGGGGCTTGTCGAGAAAGTCCGCTCCGCGTCAATACAGGCGCCAGCAAACATCTCGTACTCTGCTATGTCCTGGAGGAATGCGAAGTTCATGGTCGTGTCCTAAATTGCAAAGTATTCCTGCGCCAGACTGTCATAAAGGGTCTGCAGTTTCTCCTTCTGTTTCTGGGCAACAACTCGCGATTTGTCGACTTGAGCGGCAAAATCAGAGAACTCGTGCTGCAGAGATAGCGGCGGGACCGGCAGTACCAAAGACTTGATCTTGCCTGTGCTCAACGTGAAGAGACCTGACGTGCTGGCGGCCTTATTGGTTATCTGCCTGCGTCCATCTGGGGATGAGAAATACGTCAATGCGAATATCGGAAGTACGTCCTTATACAGACGAGCACGAATTAGATGATTCTGGTGAACGCAGGGATCGATTGAGCCATCCCAGATAGCGACGCGCCCGATCTGATCTTTACTGCCATTGCCCTCAACGAATAGAAGATCGTCAGTCTTAAGCAGTGTTTTCCTAGCCTCTACATCGGTAAGCCCAATAGATAACATTTCGTTTGTATCCACGCCTCCAGTTGGGCCAACATTGGCAACGCGCAGATATGGCAACCGCATGGGCAGTGTTTCACGACGCCTATTCTTAGTAAGTCCCCCTTGCACATCGGCTACCTTGTCGAGACGAAAACGGGGGAAATCCCCGTCCCCGAACATCTCGGCAAACCGGGATTTGACGAGGCTGGAGAGTACGGAGAGTTGCGCATCGGCAACGCCTATACAGCTTATGATGGACGCAAAATGTCGTGCGAGCTCTTTTTGAACGTCCATCGGATAAAGTGTGACTGGATGCTCAGATAAAACCTTCTTTCCGACAGCCTTGAAAGTGCTGCCCGTTCCCTGGGCCTCTAGGATTGTCCTGTGAGCAATGAGCTGAAATTTCAGGAACTCAGGGTTCGCTACATCTGCGTTTGGCCTAATGGCAGCCACGCCTCTGCCAATACAGCATCGTTCAACCGCGGTATTGATAGCTCCAATGGGCGCTCGCACGGAGATGAGTATGTCTCCTGGCTCAGCAACCTTTTTAGGATCTGTGCACCAAGTCTTAGGAGATGGGTGATCTTTCCCGAAATCCGCGTTCCCCTGATAGAAGGGAAGTCCCTTGCCGACCGTGTTGTAGCTCTCCGATGATGGCGACTGGCCAAGAACCAGTTCGCATAGGTCTCCCAACTGTACCAGCTCTCCGCCAAACGGCAGTTTGCTTGTCATTTGCCTTCACCGCCCAACATGCTCCTGAGCTCTGCTAACCCGTCAGCCATCTGTCGGTTTAAGTCCTCCAGCTCTGAGAGAAGCTCACTCGTAGGCGGATACTCGACTCGTTCGTAGGTGGTCTCCACATACTTGTTGAAAGAGAAGTCGTAATCGTTGTCCACAATCTCCTGCTTGGGGACAAAGAAGCTCTTCTGCTTGCGATCACGCTTCTTCTCTTCATCGTCGAGATGGTTCCAGCGTTCCAAGATGTCAGGAATATCATCATGGGAGGAATCGACGTCCCGTTTATCGTCGAGCGTAAAACCGTCGCCCTCCATGTTGTACATCCAAACCTTGTCGGTACCACCCGCGTCAGTCTTTGTAAAGACAAGCACGGCGGTACTGACGCCCGAGTAGGGTTTAAAGACTCCACTCGGCATGTAGATGATGGCGCGGAGTTGCTGGTGCTCTACGAGCTCCTGTCTCAACTGACGATATGCCTTGGAGTTAGTGCGGAAGAGGACTCCATTGGGTACGATGCAGGCACACCGACCGCCCACCTTGAGCATACGCAGGAAGAGAGCCACAAAGAGAAGCTCGGTTTGCTTGCTGTCGCAGATGGCCGTAAGCGAGGGGGCAATGTCCTCCTTATCCACATTGCCCGTAAAGGGTGGGTTTGCGAGCACAAGATCGAAGCGACTCGTCACCGTGTTCTGCTTGCTCACGGAGTCCACGAGACGGATGTCCGGCTGCTCCACACCATGCAGAAGCAGGTTCATGGCGGAAATCCGATACATGGTCTGATCGGTCTCGCCACCAGAGAACTGATGGCGACCCGGATGGGTCACATGTCCCCGGGCGTCCTTCTCGTCAGCCCGTCCTCTGAAGGCGGCCCAGTCTTCGTCACGCATGTCGTCCGCATGCTTCGTACGCAGCCAATCCGAAGCGCTGATAAGAAAACCGGCTGTGCCCATGGCCGGGTCGCATATCGCCTCGCCAGGGCGAGGATCCACCATGGCAACCATCATGTCCCGAATGTGCTTAGGGGTGCGGAACTGCCCGTTAGTACCTGCGGTCGAGAGCTTGGAGAGCATGTACTCATAGAGGTCGCCCAGGTCATCCATGTTATCGTCGAAGCCGCTCATGAGCTCGTCGATACCACTGACCGCCTTCTGCAGGGTACGGGGGTTGTTGATACCAAAGGTGGCATCCGCCATAGACCGCGCGAAAGGCGTGTCGTCGTGGAGCTGCTTGATGAAGGGGAAGACCCAGTCACGAATGGTCGTGAGCATGGTAGCCGGAGCTTGATCCTTGAAGACATTCCAACGCAGCTCCGAGCCAGCAATCGAGCTGCCGTCGTCCTTTGTAAAGGTATCGGGGAAGAGGTGCTCACCCGGCACCCCCAAAGCCTCCATACGCTCGGTCTCAAGTTCCTGCTCATCGAGAGAGCGGATGAACATGAGGTAGGTCAGCTGAGTGATGACTTCCTGCGGGTTGGTGATTCCGCCCTCCCACATGCGCTGCCAGACGTCATCAACCTTTGCCTTCACCGCTCCAGTTATCACTACAAGCACCCCCGAGAGCAAATCTTGCATTTGTCTGTAGTGGACAGTATCCCACAAGTGACAAATGGCACCGTTTGCCGACGCGGACCATGGCCCTTGACGCATGGGTTTGGGGTGCAACTTTGGCACACATCTGGTACGCGCGCTGGCACACATCACCCAGAAACGCAAAGCAGGCCGCACGGGACACCCCGTGCGACCTGCGAAAATGTCTGGAGCTGGCGACAGGAGTCGAACCTGCAACAACTGGTTTACAAAACCAGGGCTCTGCCATTGAGCTACGCCAGCGAGCTATTGAATCATATCGTTAGGCGGGCGTTTGCGCCAGACGTCGCGCGCCGGCACATCACATCCATACGGTGGGCGGGTACAACGTGGGGGCCATGTTCTTCTCGCCCTGCTGCCCTTGCCCCTCTCCCCTGCGGAGGGGGCTAGATGCGGCCGAGGAGGCGGTCCAGCTTCTGGCGCGTCTTGGGGTCAAGGCGATCCTCCAGCGTGAGGCGCTGGTGGTTGCGCTCGTCGTTAGCGGCGCGCACGTCCTCCACGATGGCGTCAACGTCGTGGATCAGCACGTCGCTGGACAGGCGCGTGACCGGGATGCCGCCCACCGTGGCGCGGATCGTGTTGTCGGACGTGATGACCGTGACGGCACGGACGTCGTGGCGGGCCTCCGTCACGATGCGCTCGATCACGCTGTCTGCCTCCTCGCCGGTGGCCGAGAAGACCGTGCGCACGCCCGCGATGGTGAGGTTTGGCCTGTCGGGCGACACGTTGCCCGCGCCGTCGAACACGACGACGGCCTCGTAGCGGCCCTGGGCGTAGGCGGCCACGTCTGCCACGAGCAGCTTGCGGGCGCGGTCGAAGGGGTCCGTGTCGCCCAGGCGGCCCGAGACCTCGTCCACCAGCGCCATGTAGCGCGGCGACTTGTGGATCACGTTGTAGCCATCCACCACGAGGAGCTCCTGCGGGCGCGCCATCGCTACTCCGCCTCCCCGGCAGCACGCAGGGACTCGCGGCGCAGCCACTCGTAGCACATGACCGTGGCGGCCTGCGCCGCGCCGAGCGACGCCCTCCCCCGCTGGGGCAGGCGGCACTCGAAGTCGCACCTCTGGCGCACCAGGCGCGATACGCCCGTGCCCTCCGGGCCCACGACCAGGCAGAGGCGGCCCTCCAGCGGGGCCGACCACACGTCCTGCCGCGCGTCGTCCGCGGGGCAGGCCACCCAGAAGCCGGCCTGCTTGAGCTCGTCGATCGCGGTCGCGAGGTTAGGCACCTGCGCGACGGGCACGCGCCGCACCGCGCCCGCGGACGCCCTGTGGGCACGCACGCCCACGCCGGCCGCGCGCGCCTTGGCGACCACGACGCCGGCCGCGCCCACGGCCTCCGCAAAGCGGACGACGGCGCCGAGGTCTTCCTCCTCGATCACGTGGTCGAGAAGGACGACGAGCGCGTCGCCCTGGCCCGCCCTCTGGATGACGTCGGCAAGCTCCGCGTAGTCAAACGGGCTGGCCTGAGCCACGACGCCCTGGTGGACGCCGTGGTTGCTGAGCGAGTCGAGCCGCGCCTTGGGGACGCTCTCCACGGGCACGCCCGCCGCCTCGAGCCTGCGCACGAGCGCCGCGAGCGTCTGGTCCTGATCGGACCCCGCGGCCACGAGGGCGCGCCTGAGGGGGATGCCCGCCTCGAGCGCCTCCGCGCAGGCGCGGCGGCCCACCACGAGGTCGCTCGCGGGACGCGCGCCCTGGTGCGCCCCACGGGTGACGCCGCCGCGGGGGCTTGCGCCCCTGGGGCCGCCGGAGCGGGGACCACGGTTCTTCTCGCCCGCGCCGCCGCGGGACTTGGGGCCACGCTGACCCTGTCCCGCGGACCTGGGACCCCTGCCGCGTGAGGAGCTTCGCGCCATGTGCCTACGCCTTCCTGGTCAGGCGTGCACCGGCGGCCGTGTCCTCGACCACGAGGCCGAGCTTGGCGATGCCGTCGCGGATGGCGTCTGCCGTGCCCCAGTCCTTGTTGGCACGGGCCTCCTGGCGCGCCGCCAGCAGCACGCGGGCGGCCTCGTCCGGGTCGTCGCCCTCGAAGCCGGCGTACTGTGCCGCAAGTGGCACCAGCTCGGCGGGGAGGCTCTTCTCGCCCAGGCCGGAAAGGTCGATGCCCAGGACGTCGGAAAGCTCCACGATCATGTCGGCCGCGCGCAGCGCCGGGGCCGTGGCGGCGTCGTTGCCGGCGTCGGCCAGGTACTTGTTGGCGGCCGTGACCAAGCCAAAGATGGCCGCGAGGCCGCCGGAGGTGTTGAAGTCGTCGTCCATCTGGCGCACGAACTCGTCGTGGGCCGCATCGATGGCCGCGCCCAGCGTGCGGTCGTTGTCGCTCAGCTCGCCGTCCTGCGGCGCGTTGTCGGCCGCCCAGCGCAGGTTCTTGACGCAGGTGCGCAGGCGCTCGAGCGTGCCCACGGCGCCGTCAAGCTGGTCGGTCTGGAAGTCGAGGGCGGAGCGGTAGTGGGTCTGCAGCATGAGCAGGCGCACGGCGTCCGCGGGGTACTTGTCCAGGATCTCCTTGAGCGTGAAGAAGTTGCCAAGCGACTTGGACATCTTCTCGCCGTTGACGCGGAGCATCCCCGTGTGCATCCACACGTTGGCGAGCGGACGGTCCCACGCGCACATGGCCTGGGCGGTCTCGTTCTCGTGGTGTGGGAAGACCAGGTCCTGGCCGCCGCCGTGGATGTCGATGGGCGTGCCCAGGTAGCGGTGGATCATGGCGCAGCACTCCGTGTGCCAGCCGGGGCGTCCCTCGCCCCAGGGGCTGGGCCAGCTGGGCTCGCCGGGCTTGGCGGCCTTCCATAGCGCAAAGTCGAAGGGGTCGCGCTTCTGGTCGTTAACCTCCACGCGCTCGCCGGCGCGCAGCTGGTCGAGCTCGCGGCCGGACAGGATGCCGTAGTGGTTGTCAGAGCGGACGGAGAAGTACACGTCGCCGTTGTCGGCAACGTATGCGTGGCCCTTCTCTATCAGGATCTTGATCATGTCCTGCATGGCCTGGATCTCGCGCGTGGCGCGCGGGCGGATGTCCGGGTCGAGGATGCCAAAGCGGTGCATCTGCTCGATGAAGGCGTCGCTGTACTCCTGCGCCACCTCGGCCGCGGTGCGGCCCTCCTCGTTGGCGCGGTTGATGATCTTGTCGTCCACGTCCGTCAGGTTCTGGGCAAACGTGACCTCGTAGCCCTTGTACTGCAGGTAGCGGCGGATCACGTCGAAGCTCAGGAACGTGCGCGCGTTGCCGATGTGAATCTGGTCGTACACGGTGGGGCCGCACACGTACATGCGGACCTTGCCCTCGTCTATCGGCTTGAACTCTTCTTTCCTGTGCGTCTGGGTGTTATAGATGAGCATGGGTTTCTCCTTGCTGTGCATGCACGTCGGCCTGGGGCCGCTCACGTATCTGGAATGGCATTCTATACGGTTTGCGTCGCGGGCGCATGCCACGCCGCGCCGGCATGGCCCCTTGCGTCCCGCGCTCCTAGCGGCCGCTACATCGCCCGTCCCCAGGCGCGCCATCGTCCAGGAGGACCACCGCCCATGCGGCGATGCCCTCCTTCCTACCCACAAAGCCGAGCCCCTCCGTGGTGGTTGCCTTCATGCCAACGCTCCCCACGGGAAGCCCCATGGCGCCGGCGAGCCGCTCGCGCATCTGCTCGCGGTACGGTGCCAGCTTGGGCGCCTGCGCGGCGATGGTGCAATCGCAGTCGAGCACGCGCGCGCCGCGCGAGCGCACCACGTCCATCACGCGCGAGAGCAGCACGAGCGAGTCCGCCCCCTCGAAGGCCGGGTCGTCGTCCGGGAAGAGCTGGCCGATGTCGCCCGCGCGGAGCGTCCCCAGTATGGCGTCCATCAGGGCGTGCGTGACCACGTCCGCGTCCGAGTGTCCCAGGAGCCCCAGCTCGTAGGGCACCTCGACCCCGCCCAGGACGCACCTGCGACCCTCGGCAAACCGATGCACGTCAAACCCGTGTCCTATGCGAAGCACGACGCCTCCCAACGCGGCCGCGGCTACTTGATGCCGCAGCCCTCCTCCATGATGCGACGCTCGAGCAGCGTCTGGGCAATGGCCAGGTCCTCGGGCAGCGTCACCTTGATGTTCTCGCGCGTGGACTCCACGCACACCACGCGCCCGCCGTGACGCTCCACCAGCGACGCGTCGTCGGTCCCCACAAACTCGTCCCAGATGGCGGCGCGGTGCGCGGACACGATGGCCTTGGTCCTGAAGACCTGCGGCGTCTGGGCGCACCAGTAGTAGCTGCGGTCCGGCGTCGCGACGATGTTCTTCTCCTCCACCAGCTTGAGCGTGTCCGTGGATGGCACGGCGCAGATCGCGCCGGCAACGGAGTCGTCCGAGCGCAGGCGGGCGCAGCAACGCTCCAGGTCCTCCGTCCTCATGAGGGGCCGCACCGCGTCGTGTATGGCCACGAGCGAGAAGCCCGCGCCCCCTGGGATTGCGCAGAGGCCGGAGTAGACGGACTCCTGCCGGGTCGCGCCCGCCTTGGCGAGCGTGACGCCGCAGCGCAGGTGCAGGCGGCCCAGCACGTCCTCGCGCATGAGCTGCTCGCGCTCCGGCTTGCACACCACCACGATGTGCCCCACGGAGGGCGCGCGGTCGATCGCCAGGATGGACCAGCAGGCTATGGGCAGCCCGCAGAGCTCCACGTACTGCTTGCCCACCGGGTTGCCAAAGCGCGCGCCCACGCCACCCGCGACCACGACGGCGCAGGTGTCCGGCCCGGACGCCGCCTCGCCCGGGCGCCGCGCGCACGCGCAGGCGCATGGCCTCGGCGCGCTCATGCGCGCTTGCCCCACATGCGATAGAGGCTGTCCGCCAGGATGCTGGGGTTCTGCACGCCCACGGAGTCGAGGCGGGAGGGGTTCTTCTCGATGTCGTCCAGAAGGTTCTGGAGGGAGCCGTACTCGTCCACGATCTTGTCGGCCATGCCCTTGCGCACGACGGAGATGCTCGAAAGCGTGCGCAGGCCCAGCGGCGTGAGGATGCTGTCCTCCGTCTTGCCCTCGTAGCCCAGCACGGACGCCACGACCTTGGGCGAGCGCAGGCGCGAGTTGTCCGTCTCGTGGAAGATCTTGCGGATGCGCTGGGCGTTCTCCACGGAGGAGTCCACGGCGTAGTCGCGGATGAGCAGCGTGTAGTTGTCGTCCGCGTCGCCCACGAACTCGTCGCGCTGCATGGCGATGGTCTTGCCCTCGCTACCCAGCTCCAGGATGTGGCTGTCCAGGTGCTCGGCCGCGTTCATGAGCACCTCGAACAGGTAGATGGTGTCCATGATGTCGCTCAGCGTGACGTAGTTGTCAAGCTCGAGCGTGGTCAGGCGCAGCAGGCTGTGGTCGAGCTGCGTGCGCGTGCTCTGGAGCGAGACCAGCAGCTGGTTGACGGAGGACATGATCTCCGTCACGGGGCGCAGCTGGTGGCCCTTGCCGTCCACGAAGACGGTCACCACCTGGCGGCGCTCGGAGACGGAGATGACCATGGCCTTGGTGAGCAGGCTCATGCGCGCGGCCGTGCGGTGGCGCATGCCCGTCTCGCTCGTGGGGAGCGACGGGTCGGGGTTGAGGTGGTAGTTCGCGCGCAGGATCTGCGTGAGCCCCTTGTCGATCACGATGGCGCCGTCCATCTTGGAGAGCTCGAACAGGCGGTTGGCCGTGAACGAGATGTCCAGGCGGAAGCCGTCGTCACCGGCGGCGAGCACGGCGTCCGTGTCGCCGATGCAGATGAGCGCGCCCATGTGGCCCGCGATGATCATGTCGAGCGCGTGCCTGAGCGAGGTGCCCGGCGCCGTCTGGCGTATGGCGGAGCGCAGTCGCTCCCGGCTGTCCTTGCTCTTCTCGGCCTCGTCCTGACCCATCGGCCCACCTCCACATCGCAGCCAGCCCGCCAAGGCGGGCCGGCGTCGGGTTGTCCCCATCAAGTATATTGCGAATCCACCCGCGTTTTAAGGCGCGGAGCAGAAGGGGCGCGACGGCCACGCCGCCACGCCCCCCCTGCGATCGAATTCCGCTCGCCTTGCGGCCGCCCTGCCGATGCTACTCGGCCGAGGCCACGCCGCCCGGCTCGGACGCGCTGGGCGAGAAGTGCCCCTCCGCACCGGACGTCCAGTGCTCGCGCGTCTGCGGAAGGTCCATGTGGACGCGCTCCGTGGCGGCAGGGATCTCTCCCTTGCCCTTCGTGAACGTGAGCCCGTCCTTTCCGGCGTCCACCTGGATGATGTCGCCGGCCTGCCACTCGCCCATGAGCATCTGCTCGGACAGCGGGTCCTCGATGAGCGTCTGGATGGCCCTGCGCAGCGGGCGCGCGCCGTAGACCGGGTCCGTGCCCTCCTTGGCGATGTAGTCGCGCGCGGCGTCCGTCAGCTCGATGGACATGCCGTTTGCGATGAGGCGGTTGCGCAGGTCGCGAACCATGAGCTCCACGATCTTGCGCAGCTGCTCGCCCGTGAGCGACTTGAAGACCACGATCTCGTCCACGCGGTTGAGGAACTCGGGGCGGAACAGGTGCTTGAGCTCGCCCTCCACGCGGCTCTTGATCTCCTTGTCGGACAGGCCGCCGTTGCCCTGGGCCGAGAAGCCCATGGGTGCGGTCTGCGCGATCTCGCGCGCGCCGATGTTGGAGGTCATGATGATGACCGTGTTGCTGAAGTCGACCGTGCGGCCCTGGCCGTCGGTCAGCCTGCCCTCGTCCAGGATCTGCAGCAGGATGTTGAAGACGTCGGGGTGGGCCTTCTCGATCTCGTCGAACAGGACCACGGAGTACGGGCGCCTGCGGACGGCCTTGGTGAGCTCGCCGCCCTCGTCGTATCCCACGTATCCCGGAGGTGCGCCCACGAGCTTGGAGACCTCGTGCTTCTCCATGAACTCGGACATGTCGAAGCTGATGAGGGCATCGTCTGAGCCGAAGAGGAACTCGGCGAGCGACTTGGCGAGCTCGGTCTTGCCCACGCCCGAGGGGCCCAGGAAGATGAACGAGCCGCCGGGGCGACGCGGGTCCTTGAGCGGGGAGCGGCTGCGGCGGATGGCGCGCGCGACCTTGCTCACGGCCTCGTCCTGGCCGATGACGCGCTGGTGCAGGGCGTCCTCGCAGCGCAGGAGCTTGGAGGCCTCCGCCTCGGTGAGGTTGGAGACGGGCACCCCGGTGATGTCCGAGACCACGTCGGCAATGTCCTTCTCGTCCACGATGACGACGTTCTTGCTCTGCTTCTCGTGCCAGGCCTTCTCCAGCTCGTCGCGCTTGGTCGAGAGCTCGCGCTCCTTGTCGCGCAGGCGGGCGGCCTCCTCGAACTCCTGGGCGCTCGCGGCCTTGGACTTTTGGTCCTTGACGCTGGCGAGCTCCTCGTCCACCTTGGCGAGCTCGGGCGGCAGCGTGGTCTTGTGGACGCGCGTGCGGGCGCCGGCCTCGTCGATGATGTCGATGGCCTTGTCGGGCAGGAAGCGGTCCTGCACGTAGCGGTTGGACAGCGTGACCGCCGCCTCGATCGCGGCGTCGGTGTACTTGACGTGGTGGTGCTTCTCGTAGCGGTCCTGCAGGCCGTGGAGGATCTTGACGGTGTCCTCGGGCGTGGGCTCGCCGATGTTGACGGGCTGGAAGCGGCGCTCGAGCGCGGAGTCCTTCTCGATGTGCTTGCGGTACTCGTCCACCGTGGTGGCGCCGATGACCTGGATCTCGCCGCGCGACAGGGGCGGCTTGAGGATCGACGCGGCGTCGATGGAGCCCTCGGCCGAGCCGGCGCCGATGATGGTGTGGATCTCGTCGATGAAGAGGATGACGTTCTTGTCGTCCTCGACCTCGCGGATGACCTTCTTCATGCGGTCCTCGAACTCGCCACGGTACTTGGAGCCGGCGACGAGCGACGCGACGTCGAGCGTCCAGATCTGCTTGCCGCGCAGGATGTCGGGCACGTTGCCGGCCGAGATGAGCTGCGCCAGCCCCTCGACGATGGCCGTCTTGCCGACGCCCGGGTCGCCCAGGATGAGCGGGTTGTTCTTCTGGCGGCGCGCCAGGACCTGCATCACGCGCTCGACCTCGCGGCCGCGCCCGATGACGGGGTCGAGCTTGCCGTCGGCCGCGAGCTTGGTGAGGTTGCGGCCGAACTGCTCGAGCATGGAGCCATCATCCGAGCCGGAGCCCGCGCTCTGCGGGCCCGCACCCATGAACTGGGGGCCGAAGCCGACCTCGGCCGCCTGCGACGAGGGCTCGTCCTTCTCGCCCTCCTTGTCCATCAGCTCGCTGACGGCGTTGCGGATGGCGTCGCCGGAGACGCCCATGCGGGACAGCGCGGTCATGGCGCGGCCGTTGCCCTCCGCGACGATGCCGAGCAGCAGGTGCTCCGTCGCGATGTAGGTCTGGCCGCGGGTGACCGTCTCGCGGTACGCCGCCTCGAGCACGCGCTTGGCACGCGGCGTGAAGGGAATGTGCCCGCCAGGGACGGGCTCCTTCTCCTCGGACGAGATCTCCTTGATGGTCGCCACGGTCTCGTCGTACGTGACGTCCAGCTTCGCAAGTGCCTGGGCGGCGATGCCGTCGCCCTCCCGGATGAGCGCAAGCAGGAGGTGCTCCGTACCCACATACATCTTGCCGAGGTTGCGGGCCTCTTCCTGCGCGAGGCTCATGACCTTGCGTGCCTTGTCGGTAAACTTCTCGAACATGGGCGGTCCGATGCCTCCGTTCCTGTGTCCGGCGCGGGCCTGGGGCCGCGCCCATTGGTTAACTTGTAGCTCTTTACCCCACCTCGCGACGCAGTAACGCGCAATCCCAAATTCACGAACGCGCGACACGGGGCGGTAACGCGGCGGCGGGGGCGTGGCGAAGGCGTCGCCTCGTCCTGGCTGCGCGTAAGATTGATTCGATTTGCGTCTGGTACGGGAGGATGAGCACACGGTGATTCTGTCTTTGGCGCCCATGGAGGGCATCACGGGGTACGTCTTCCGTCGCGTGCACGCCCAGTGCTTTGGGACGCTCGAGAAGTACTACACGCCCTTTTTGCCGACGCCACGTGTGGGCAGCCGGTTTGGCGGCCGGGCGTCCAAGGAGGTCGCCCCGGCACACAACCGGGGGCTGAACGTTGTCCCGCAGCTCCTGACCAAGAACGCCGACGAGTTTGTCTGGTCGGCACAGATGCTGGCCGAGATGGGCTACAGGGAGGTCAACCTCAACCTGGGATGCCCCTCGGGAACGGTGGTGGCCAAGGGCAAGGGTTCCGGCTTCCTGCGCCATCCGGAGGAGCTCGAGGCGTTCCTTCGGGACGTCTGCGCACGCTCCCCGCTGCCGGTCTCGGTAAAGACGCGCCTTGGCCTGAGCGACGACAGCGAGTACGAGGCGATCCTGGACGTGTACTGCCGCATGCCGCTTGCCGAGCTCATCGTACACCCGCGCGTGCAACGGGACGGATACCGCGGCGAGCCCCGGTGGGAGCCGTACGGGCGGACGTTGGAGCGGGCTCCCTTTCCCGTCGCCTACAACGGAAACATCTTTGGCGTCGCCGATTTTGAGGCGCTGGTGGATGCCTACCCGACGACCCGCCACGTCATGCTGGGCCGCGGCATCGTCGCGAACCCGGCCCTGGCGAGGATGATTGGTGGGGGCCCGGCGCTCGGCATCGATGAGCTCAGGCGGTTCCACGACAGGCTGTTCCGGGCGTACGAGGAAGAGATCGGCGGCAATGCCGTGTTCCGCATGAAGGAGTGGTGGTCCTACGCAAAGGACGACTTTGCGGACCCGCACAAGGTGATCAAGGCGGTCAGGAAGGCCAGGGGCGTCGCCGATTACGAGGCGGCCGTCGAGCGCGTCTTCAACACCGCGGAGCTTGCATAGAGGAAGAGAAGAACGGGGCCTGCCGGCGGAAGGCTCCACCGACAGGCCCCTGGCCTTGCTATGTGCGTGGCCGCGACGCGGCCGTTACCCCTAGTAGAGCTTGGAGCCCGCGGGGATGGACGGGTCGACCATCAGCAGGTTCAGGCGCTCCTGGCCGTCCTCCTCGTGGATGGCGGAAAGCAGCATGCCGCACGACTCGATACCCATCATCTTGCGCGGCGGGATGTTGACTATCGCGACCACGTTCTTGCCGATGAGGTCCTCGGGCTCGTAGTAGGCGTGGATGCCGGAGAGGATCGTGCGGTCCGTGCCGGTGCCGTCGTCGAGCGTGAACTGCAGCAGCTTCTTGCTCTTGGGGACGGCGACGCAGTCCTTGATGTGGACGACGCGCATGTCGGACTGGCTGAAGACGTCAAACGTGACGCCCTCGGCGATCGGCTCCACGGTCACGCCCTGCTTGGCCTCCGCGGGGGCCTCGGCAGGGGCCTCGGAACCCTCGTCCTTCTCGTCCTTCTCGTCCTCAGCACCCTTGGCGTAGATGTCGCCCACGGGGGCGATGGCCTTCATGGCCTCGAGCACCTCGTTGAGGGCGTCGTTGACCTCGAGGCCGTTGTACTCCGCGCCCAGGCGCATGACGTCGCGGTCGCAGCCGGCGGCGAAGCGCTTGTCCTTGAACTTCTTCTTGAGCGACTTGAGCGGCATGTCCATGACGGAGCCGGACGGGCGCATGTGCGCGGCCGCCTGGATGAGGCCGGAGACCTCGTCGCACTCGAAGAGGACCTTCTCCATCTTGAGCTCGGGCTTGGGCAGGTCGTGGTTCATGTCGGAGTTGTGCGTCATGATGGCGTGCGCCAGGTAGGGGTTGGCGCCTGCCTCGGCCAGGAGCTCGGCGGTCTTCTGGGTGTGCAGCTGGTCGTCCTGCCACATCTCCCAGTCGAGGTCGTGCAGGAGGCCGACCTGGCCCCAGAAGTCCACGTTCTGCGGGTCATACTTCTGCGCGAAGTGGCGCATGAGGCCCTCGAGGGTCTCCGCGTGGCTCACGTGGAACGGGTCCTTGTTGTACTTGGTCACGAGTGCGAAGGCCTCGTCGCGGGTGAGCCCGCTGTCAAGCTTGTCCCCCTCGGCGGCCTTGGCGTCGATCGCGGCCTTGACGGCGTCGCTCATGGCACCCTCCTCCTGGGCAGGGGCCTCGTCCTTCTCCCCCGCCGCGTCGTTTGCGTCGGCCTCGGCCGGCGCATCCTTCTGGTCCTGGGCCTCGGCCTCGGCGGTCGCGCCCTTCTCCGCATTGGAGAAGAGCGAGTCCACGTTGGCGGCGGCGTTGTCCGTGCGTGCGCCGCTGACCTGGCGCGCGATGTCCTCCTTGGTCACGACCTCCGGCTTCATCTGCGGGAAGAGCAGCACGTCGCGGATGGAGGGCTGGTCGCAGAACAGCATCATCATGCGGTCGATGCCGTAGCCGATGCCGCCCGCCGGGGGCATCCCGTACTCGAGGGCGCGCACGTAGTCGTAGTCGTAGCCCATGGCCTCGTCGTCGCCAAAGCCCTTGGCCGCGACCTGCTCCGCAAAGCGGCCGGCCTGGTCGACGGGGTCGTTGAGCTCGCTGAACGCATTGGCGTACTCGTGGCCGGCGATCACGAGCTCGAAGCGGTCCGTGATGCGCGGGTCGTCGTCCTTGCGCTTGGCCAGCGGGCTGACCTCCTCCGGGTAGTCGCACACGAAGGTGGGGTTCACCAGGGTCTGCTCGCCCAGCTCGTCGTAGAGCTCGAACAGCAGCTTGCCGGCGCCCCAGTTCTCCTGCCACTCGATACCGTGCTTCGCGTTGAGCTCGCGCAGGTGCTCGATCGGCGTGTCAATGGAGAGCTCCTCGCCGCAGACCTCGGACGCAATCTCCGCCACGGTCGCGGAGCGCCAGGTGCCGGACAGGTCGATCTGCTGGCCCTGGTACGTGATGACCTCGTGGCCCTCCTCGCAGCCGCAGACCTCGCGCGCGATGGTCTTGAACAGGCCCTCGGTCAGCTGCTTCATGCCGTCGAGGTCGCTGTAGGCGCAGTAGGCCTCCATGGACGTGAACTCGGGGTTGTGCGTGAGGTCCATGCCCTCGTTGCGGAACTGACGGCCGATCTCGAACACGCGCTCCATGCCGCCCACGATGAGGCGCTTGAGCGGGAGCTCGGTGGCGATGCGCAGGTAGAAGTCACGGTCGAGCGCGTTGAAGTGCGTGACGAACGGCTTGGCGTTGGCGCCGCCCAGGATGGCGTGCATCATGGGGGTCTCGACCTCGATGTAGCCGTCGGACTCCATGTAGCGGCGGATCAGGCTCACGATGGCGCTGCGGCGGCGGAACACGTCGCGCACCTCGGGGTTCATGATGAGGTCGAGGTAGCGCTGGCGGTAGCGGATCTCGCGGTCCGTGAGGCCGTGGAACTTCTCGGGCAGCGGGCGGACCGACTTGCTGAGAAGGACGAGGCTCTTGGGCGCAAGGCTGAGCTCGCCGCGACGCGTGCGGACGACGTTGCCCTCCGCCTGGATGATGTCGCCCATGTCGAGCTTGCGCAGCAGCTCCCAGCTGGCCTCGTCCATGTCGTTGACGCGGCAGAACAGCTGGATCCTGCCCGTCACGTCCTCGAGCACAACGAACATGAGCTTGCCCTGGCCGCGGATCGCGCGGATCCTGCCCGCGAGGGAGTACGTGTCCTCGGTGTCGGCACCAGCCTCGAGGTCGGCGTACTTCTCCTCCAGGTCCTTGGCGTGCGCGGTGACCTTGCTCTTGATGGGATACGGGTTGATGCCGGCATCCATGAGCGCCTGCCGCTTGGCTCGGCGCACCGCCAGCACGTCGTTGATGTCAACCTCGGGCGCGTTGCTCGTCTGGTCCATTCTCTTCTCCTACGCTCCTTTGCGTCTCTGTTGCGCTTGCGTCCTCAACGCGGTCGCCCGCCGCCGCTCGCGTACCAAAAGCGCCCCAACCACACAGGGCTTGCCTGCGCAGTGGGGCGCGATGCGGTTCCGTGGCGGCGGGTACGTGCTATCGCGTGATGTTCACGATCTTGTACTCGCGGGTCTTGCCCGTGGGGGTGTTGAAGGAAACCTGGTCACCAACCACGTGGCCGATGAGCGCCGCGCCGGCCGGGGACTCGTTCGAGATCTTGTGGTTGAGCGAGTCGGTCTCGGTGGTGCCCACGATGGTCAGGCTCAGGTCGTGGCCGTTCTTGTCCTCGAGCTCCACGGTCGTGCCGATGGAGACGGACAGGTGCGCGTCCTCGCCGGCCGCCTGCACCTTGGCCGTCGCCAGGATGTGGCGGATCTCGTTGACGCGGGACTCGTTCTGGGACTGCTCCTCCTTGGCGGCGTCGTACTCCGCGTTCTCGGAGAGGTCACCAAAGCCGCGGGCCTCCTTGATGCGCTCGACGATCTCGTCGTGCTTCTCGCCCTCGCGGTACTCGAGCTCCTCGACCAGCTTCTGGCGGCCTTCGGGGGTAAGGATGATTTCCTTGTTTGCCATGGTCTGCTTTCTTCCTCGGTGGGCACCAGCGGGCGCCCGTGCTGCGTGTTGCTACTTGGAGAGGGGCTTGCCGCACTTGGAGCAGAACTCCGCGCCGGCCTCGTTCTTGTGGCCGCAGTGCGTGCAGTACACGGCACCCTCGTCGGCAGCGTCCGCGTCGGACTCGGCAGGCTCCTCCACGACGTCCTCGGCGGTGGCGTCAGCGGCGGGCTTGGCGTCCTCGACCTTCTTGTCGGAGTCGTCGCCCTCCTCCATGCCCTCGCGGACGTTCTTGACGGTCTTGCCGAGCGACTTGCCAAGCTTCGGGAGGTTCTTGGGCCCAAAGATGACCAGGACGACGACCAGGATCAAAAGTAGCTCCGGAACTCCCATTCCCAAAATCATTGCAAATCCTCCCAATGGGTTCTGCCAACAGGCGCGTTCTGTCTTATTGGTGCTTCTTCGTCGGATAATGACGCAATGGTTAGTATAACCAAAGCACCTGCGTACTCACAATCTCTATCGCCCATTTCCCCACCCTGCGCGGGAGCGACACAGGAGGCAGCAACCACATGCAAGGCATCCCCGCGCCGCTGCGCATCGCCATCATCGTCTGCATCGTCATCGACGTCGTGTTCGTGGTCTTCATGGTCGTGCTCAGGAAGCGCGGCGTCTACGTCAAGCCCCACACCATGTTTGGACCCGCGCTCGTGTTCGACTCGCAGGACGACGACGGCGTCCCCATCCGCCTGCTCAACGTCAACGGCAAGTACCAGTCCGTCAGCTACGTGCAGGACAGCCTCAAGTACCGCCTTGTCTGCGTGTACCACCGCTACTTTGCGCAGATAGTCGACATCGCGGGCCTCCAAGGCGGGCGAGAAGGACGTGCCCTCGTCATAGGGGGCGGCGGCTACTCGTTTCCCAAGTGGCTCGTGAGCGAGTGCCCCAACCTACGCACGACGGTGGTGGAGATCGACCCCAAGATCACCCAGATCGCGCGCGACCACTTCTTCCTGAACGACCTCATCCGCGACTACAAGACGGAGTCCACGGGGCGCCTGGACCTCGTGACGGACGACGGCTGGGGCTACCTCCAGCACTCCGACCAGCGCTTCGACCTCATCGTGAACGACGCCTTTGGCGGCAGGAAGCCGCTCGGCCCGCTCAAGACAGACGAGGGCGCCCGCGCCGTGCGGGACCACCTGACGGAGAAGGGCGTCTACCTGGCAAACGTGATCGCGCCGCTGCAGGGGCGCGGGCGCGAGGTGCTGGACGAGTCGCTGGCGGCCTGCAGGGACGCCTTCGAGCACGTCTACCTCATACCGGAGGCGCCCGAGAGCCCCGAGCTCACGGGCGACAACGTCCTGGTGGCGAGCCGGTACGCGCTCAAGATCCAGAGGCAGTACGTGGTCAAGTAGGCGGCGGGCCGGGACAGCGGGCTGGCATCGCCGTGCAGTGCATGGCTATGCGGCGGCCACGGCCGCGCGGGCTTCTCCCCCAGCGCTAACCGATGGTACGCATGAGCTTGGACGCGACCTCCGCGTGGCGCTTCTCCGGCACGGGGACGCGCGTGTCGTCCGTCATGACGACCTCGCGGCGCTCGATGAGCGAGACATAGCTGGGGTTCACGATGAAGCTGCGGTGCACGCGCACGAAGCCGGAGCCGAGCGAGCGCTCCACCTCGGACAGGCCGATGCTCGCCTCGTAGTCGCCGGACACCGTGTGGATGATCGTGTGCTTGCGGCGCGCGCCCACCCAGAGGATCTCGTTGAGCGAGACAAAGCGGATGGGGCCGTTGACGTCCGGGAAGACCAGGCGGCGCTTGTCGCTCTGCGCGGCGATGCGCGCCTCCACGTAGCGGCGCGTCGCCTTGTTGAGGGCGTCGGCCTGCTCCGGGCTGTCGGGGTTCACGCGCTTGCGTGGCCAGCTCACGAACATGGAGACGATCCTGAGCTCGCCCATGCGGCGCTCCCAGGTAAACTGGCAGCGCTCCTGCACCTGGTGGAAGAGGCCCTTCTCGCCATCGACCGTCACGACGTAGCGGCCCACGACGGAGCATGCGTCACCGCAGTTCTGCACCACCGTGAACTGGGCCTGCGATATGTGCGCCGGCTCGATCTCGCGCGCGGCACGCGTGAAGTCCGCCGATACGGAATCGATACCGCGCATATAACGGCCCTCGTCCGGGGCCACCCACATCACGTCATCACTGCAGGAGCCCAGCACGATGCTGCTGTCGCCCTGCCAGAAGCTGACCAGCGCCGCCTGGGTTAATTCGACACAGCGCCGCTCTATTTCCTTTTTCATGTCTCACCGCCAGTGTCAAAAACCAACCGTGCAACCAATTTATGCCCACATGTAACGTGGTGGTTATCTCGCTGGTACCAAAAACCCGCGAATGGGAACCAGTGTGCGATTTCATATAAACAATATGGCAAACGGCATCGATTCCGCCCCAGACGTTCTTCTCGCCCGATTATTCCCACCGCTTACATAGGATTTTGTTACGAGACGGTTTTCCTACTTGATTGCTAGGGATTCAAGTGCCACCATCTTGCCCAAGCGAGTTACCACGCACAAGGCGCTGTTTACCTCGCCACCAGTCCTTACAGGAGGAAATAGAACCATGAAGTACGCAGCTAAGACCGAGGGGCTCATCGGCTCCACCCCGCTTGTCGACCTATCCGCCCTGGCGGACGGCAAGGCCACGATCCTGGGCAAGTACGAGGCCACCAACCCCGGCGGCTCCGTAAAGGACCGCATCGCCAAGGCCATGCTCGACGCGGCCGAGAAGGACGGCTCCCTCAAGCCCGGCGGCACCGTGATCGAGCCCACGAGCGGCAACACCGGCGTTGGCCTTGCCATGCTCTCCGCCGCGCGCGGCTACAAGATGATCCTCGTGATGCCCGAGACCATGTCCGTGGAGCGCCGCAAGCTCGCCGCGTCCTACGGCGCGCAGATCGTGCTCACCCCCGGATCCGAGGGCATGAAGGGCGCCGTCGCCAAGGCCGACGAGCTGCACGCCCAGACGCCGGGCTCCATCGTCGCGGGCCAGTTCGTGAACCCCGCGAACCCGCGCGCCCACTACCAGACCACCGGCCCCGAGATCTGGCGTGACACCGAGGGCGCCGTCGACTTTGTGGTCGCGGGCGTCGGCACCGGCGGCACCATCTCCGGCACGGCCAAGTTCCTGAAGGAGCAGAAGCCCTCCGTCCAGGGCATCGCCGTCGAGCCGGCCGAGTCCCAGGTCCTGGCGGGCAAGCCGGCAGGCAGCCACAAGATCCAGGGCATTGGCGCGGGCTTCGTTCCCAAGACCTACGACGCGTCCGTGGTGGACGAGGTCGTGCCCGTGACCTCCGACGACGCCATCGCGACCAAGAAGCAGCTCGCGACCGACTTTGGCGTGCTCGTGGGCATCAGCTCCGGCGCAGCCGTCGCTGCCGCGGTCGAGCTGGCCAAGCGCCCCCAGAACGCCGGCAAGACCATCGTGGCGATCCTGCCCGACACCGGCGAGCGCTACCTCTCCATGGACCTCTAATGGACGCGACCATTGCGGCAGCCTCCCCCAAGGCAGCCGCAAGCCTCGGCTCCCACGCATCCAAGGGCGAGAAGAACCTCTCCCTTCTCGCGCAGATGCGCGAGGACGCCGAGGCCGCGTTCCAGCGTGATCCCGCGGCGGACTCCGTGCGGGACATCGTGCTCTTCTCCACCGGCACGCACACATGATTTGAGCCCCTCATTCGGGACCTCGGACCACGTCCGGGGTCCCGTTTTGCATGCGCCCGCAACCAAGGCGGCGCGTACTTCTCCCCCGCCGCGGCCGCACGGCTGGTAAGGTATCCGCAAGGCAGCAGGCAAACGCAAGGGAGAAGAACGTGAGCGCACTGATCGACTATCTTCTTGAGCCGCAGACGGCCGTGGTGTTTGACATCGACGGTGTGCTGGCGGTGTACGAGTTTGGCGAGCTGGGGCACAGCGCTGTGCCCGACGGCGACTGGGAGGCCTACGTCCGCACGCACGACCCGTACGCGAGCAGCCGCCCCGTGGCGGAGATCCAGGAGTTTGTGCGGCGCAAGGGGCCTGAGCGCGTGTTTGCCTGCTCGGTGGCGCAGGACTTCGAGGCGCCCGGCAAGCGCGCCTTCGTGTGCGCCAACTACGGCATCCCTGCCGACCACGTGCGGCTGGTGCCGGACAAGCCGCTCAAGACGGCCTTCCTGCACAAGGTGGCCCGCGAGCTGAGCATCCCCACGCGGCGCGTCGCGCTGGTGGAGGACACGGTCAAGACGCTCGACGCCGCCTGCGCGGAGGGCTTCACGACGGTGCACGTCACGTCGTTCTTCGACTTCGGGCGCGACGGGCGCTAACAGCCGCTGCGGGCAGGCCGTCCTGCCGAGGCATGACAAAGCCCGCGTCGCCGAAAGGGGAAGCGACGCGGGCAAGGGAGGGAAACACGTAAGAAGTCGTGGGCCCGAGGCCCGTGGTGCGGCCGGCCGGCGGGTCCCTCCGGCCGTCCTGGGGTCACGCGGGCGAGAAGTTCGCCAGTCCCCGGTTGAAGCCGAAGCTAGAACTCGAGGTTCTTCTCGTCCTTCTTGCTGAAGAGGTGGATGACGTCGCCGTCGAACGTGAAGGAGACCTTCTCGCCCAGCTCGAAGCCGCCGCGCTTCTCCTCCTTGAGGTCCTGGGTCTGGACGATCACGATGACGTCCTTGCCGAGGGTGTTGAGGTGCAGGTGGATGGAGGAGCCCATCATCTCGGAGACGTCGACCGTGCCCGTGACGAGCTGCGGCGCGTCGTCCGTGAGGGTGACGTGCTCGGGACGGATGCCGAGGGTGACGTCCTGCGGCTCGACGTTCTGGGCCGTGAGGCGCTTCTGCTTGGCCTCGTTGGGAACGAAGGTCGCGTCGCCCACGATGGCCTTGTAGACGCCGTTCTCCTTGACGAGCTTGGCGTCGAAGAAGTTCATCTGCGGGACGCCGATGAAGCCTGCGACGAAGAGGTTCGCGGGGTGGTCGAAGACCTCCTGCGGGGTGCCGACCTGCTGCACGACGCCGTCCCTCATGATCACGATGCGGTCGCCGAGGGTCATGGCCTCGGTCTGGTCGTGCGTGACGTAGATGAACGTGGTGTCGATGCGCTGGCGGAGCTTGATGATCTCTGCACGCATCTGGTTGCGGAGCTTGGCGTCGAGGTTGGAGAGCGGCTCGTCCATGAGGAGGACCTTGGGCTCACGCACGATGGCGCGGCCGATGGCGACACGCTGACGCTGGCCGCCGGAGAGCGCCTTGGGCTTGCGGTCGAGGTACTGCGTGATGCCGAGGATCTCGGCAGCCTCGTCGACCTTCTTGTCGATCTGGTCCTGGGGCATCTTGCGAAGCTTGAGGGGGAAGGCCATGTTCTCGCGCACGGTCATGTGCGGGTACAGGGCGTAGCTCTGGAAGACCATGGCGATGTCGCGGTCCTTGGGGGCCACGTCGTTAACGAGCTTGCCGTCGATGCGCAGCTCGCCGGAGGTGATCTCCTCGAGGCCTGCGATCATACGGAGCGTCGTGGACTTGCCGCAGCCGGAGGGGCCGACCAGGACCACGAACTCGCGGTCCGCGATCTCGAGGTTGAAGTCCTCGACCGCGAGGACGCCGCCCTCGACCTGCTTGAGGTTGCTCTTCTTCTTTTCCTCTTGCTTCTTCTTGCCGAAGTGGTGCTTCTTCTCACCCTCGATGTTGGGATAGATCTTCTCGATGTGCTTCAGGCTAACCGTTGCCATTAGCGTCTCACGTCCCTTCCATAGATATGGGTCATTGCGGCGATGCGCTTAGTGAGCCCGGGCGTGATCTGCCCCGGCAAAAGCCTCCACTGCCAGTTCCCACCCAGGGTTCCGGGAAGGTTCGTCCTCGCCTCGGGACCCAACTCCAGATAGTCTTGCATTTGCGCCACGAACAGCTCCGCGACGCTGGACATGCCACCCCTGATGACGCCCCAGGAGAAGCCCTCCGTCTCGTTGAGGCCAAGGTACGTGGTGGCAAGCTGCACGTCCGCCTCGTCAGCCTCGCGACGCCAGCCCTCGAGGGTCTGGTTGTCGTGCGTGCCGGTGTAGCAGACGCAGTGCGGCGAATACGCGTGCGGCAGGTAGTCGCTCACGTCGCGGGAGTCGAAGCCGAGCTCGAGCACCTTCATGCCCGGGAAGCCCGAATCCGCCAGGAGCTGCCTGACCTCGGGCGTGGTGTAGCCCAGGTCCTCCGCGATGAAGCTCACGTTCTTGAAGCGGCGCTTGAGCGTCCCGACGAGCTTCATGCCAGGACCCTTGACCCACCGGCCGTTGCGTGCGGTCTTGTCGCCGTACGGCACGGCCCAGTAGCTCTCGATTCCGCGGAAGTGGTCGATCCGGATGCTGTCGTAGAGGTTGGCCGCACCCGCGATGCGGCGCACCCACCACGCAAAGCCGTCCCTCTCCATCGCGTCGTAGTCGTAGAGCGGGTTGCCCCAGAGCTGCCCGTCCTCGCTGAAGTAGTCGGGCGGGACGCCTGCCACCTCGATGGGCACGTTCTTCTCGTCCAGCTGGAACATGTCGGGGTTGGCCCACACGTCCGCCGAATCGAGCGCCACGTAGATGGGGAGGTCTCCCAGGATCTGCACGCCCTTGCTGTGCGCGTAGCGCCTGAGCTGCTCCCACTGCGTGTAGAAGAGGAACTGCTCGTACTCGTAGAAGTCGATGTCGTCTGCGAGCTCCCTGGTGTAGCGGGCGACGGCCTCGGGCTTGCGGAGCCTGATGTCAACGTCCGGCCACTCGATCCAGGAGACCATGCCAAAGTTACGCTTGACTGCCATGAACAGCGCGTAGTCCGCGAGCCAGGACTCGTTCTCCTGCTTGAACTCGGAGAAGAGCCGCTTCTGGCGGTCGCGCCCGCGCTTGTAGGCGAGCCTCAGCAGGGGCTCTCGGTTCTGGTAGAGAAGGGCGTAGTCCACCTTGGCGGGGTCACTGCCCCAGTCGGGGGCCTCCACCTCCTCGGAGGTGAGGAGACCGTCCTCGACCAGGTAGTCCAGGTCGATGAAGTAGGGGTTTCCCGCGTAGGTCGAGGGGCTCTGGTACGGGGAGTCACCGTAGCTCGTCGGCCCGACGGGAAGTATCTGCCACCAGGACTGGCCCGCCTCGGACAGGAAGTCCACGAACTCCCGGGACTCCCTGCCGAGCGTGCCGATCCCATGCGGCGTGGGGAGCGCGTAGATGGGAAGGATGATGCCGCACGTACGATCCATGATTGCTTAGCCCTTAACGGCGCCTGCCGCGACGCCCTTGATGATGTACTTCTGCAGCGCGAGGTAGAAGACGATGACGGGGATGATGCTCAGGAGGATGAGCGCCATGGTCGCGCCGAGGTCGACCGTACCGTAGCTGCCCTTGAGGTACTGGATGTGGATGGGGATGGTGCGGTACTTGTTGATGTCAAGCACCAGATACGGAAGCAGGTAGTCGTTCCAGACCCACATGACTTCCAGGATGCCGACCGAGATCAGCGTGGGCTTCAGCATGGGGAGCACGACGCGGAAGAAGGTACGAATCGGGCCGCAGCCGTCGATGGAGGCAGCCTCCTCGATCTCGATGGGGATGGACTTGACGAAGCCGACGAACATGAAGATCGCGAGGCCGGCGCCAAAGCCCAGGTAGACGATGGGGATGGTGAACGGCGTGTTGAGCTGGAGCGTGTCAGCCGTCTTGGAGAGCGTGAACATGACCATCTGGAAGGGGACGACCATGGAGAAGATGCAGAGGTAGTACAGGATCTTGCAGAACTTCGAGTTCACGCGCGCGATGTACCAGGCGGCCATCGAGCAGAAGAACAGGATCAGGAAGGTCGAGAGCACCGTGATGATCACGGAGTTGGCCACGGCCGCCATGAACGGGTAGTTGCCGAAGGTCATGCCCTTTATGAAGTTCGACCAGCCGGCCGCACTCTGCGCGTTGGGCAGCGCGAAGGTCTCGGTCTTGACGAAGGTGTTCTTCTTGAACGAGTTGATGACAACCGAGACGATGGGCAGCACCCAGATGATGCAGATGATGGTGAGAATAACAGAGGCAATGGTCTTGTTGCGCTTCTCGGACGTAAGAGTCTCCTGCTTGGAAGCCATTACTGCTGCACCTCCCTCTTACGGGTGTACGAAAGCTGCGCGAGGCCGAGCACCGCGACCAGGATGAAGAAGATGACGGCCTTTGCCTGCGCGGTGCCACGTGCGACGGAGGCGGTTCCGTAGAACGTGTTGTAGATGTTCAGCGCGAGCATCTCGGTCTGGTGGATCGTGTCGCCGCTCGCAAGCTGCTTGAACGGCTGGCCGCCGGTGAGCGCGAGGTTCTGGTCGAAGAGCTTGAAGCCGTTGGTCAGCGTAAGGAACATGCAGATCGTAATGGAAGGCATCACGTTCGGAATGGTCACCTTAAAGAGTGTCTGCGACTTGGAGGCGCCGTCGATCTTCGCGGCCTCGAGCATGTCCTCGGGCACTGCCTGGAGACCCGCGATGTAGATGATCATCATGTAGCCGATCTGCTGCCAGCAGACGAGGATGACGAGGCCCCAGAAGCCGAGCGTCGAGTTCATGACGATCGAGGTGCCGTACCTGGAGAGGATGCCATCGAAGATCATGGACCAGATGTAGCCCAGGACGATGCCGCCGATCAGGTTCGGCGCGAAGAACACCGTACGGAAGATGTTGCTGCCCTTGATGTTCTGCGTCAGGACGTACGCGACGGCGAACGCAAGGATGTTAATCAAAATGACGGTCACGATGGCGAACGCCGCCGTGAACCAGAAGGAATACCTGAAGCTCGGGTCCGCAAATGCCGCCGCATAGTTCCCAAGCCCGATGAACTTGGCGTCAGACGTGAGGCGGAACTGGCAGAAGGACAGATAGATGCCTTGGATGAACGGCCAGACGAAGCCGATCACGAAGGCTGCGGTCACCGGGCCCAGGAAGAGGAGTCCCCAGTGCCTGATGGACCTGATCCTGGAGTTCGATGCCGTAATCTTTTTTACTTTTGCACTACTCATATAACGCTCCCCAATCATGACCACCCGCATAGCGGGTGGTTTGCTCTTAGGGTATAACCCTAGAGTTCCGGCCAGGGACTCAAGTCCCTGGCCTTCACTTCGTTCAGGCCCTATGGCCGCTTGACTCGTGGCGTGCCC
>Ga0214872_100108_pt1 | contig 48123 bp, 45 predicted proteins | sample Stichaenrichm18X_FD_168614 | JGI IMG/M metagenome (GOLD analysis project Ga0214872, IMG submission 168614) | Xylose enriched microbial communities from anaerobic bioreactor in Madison, Wisconsin, United States - 18X | ecosystem: Engineered > Bioreactor > Anaerobic > Unclassified | place: USA... | reverse complement strand
CACGTTGCCGCCGCCGATCACGACGACGCGCTTGCCGGTGAAGTCGGGATAGTCGCCGTCGCCGATGCGGGTGAGCAGGTCGACGGCGCTCATGACGCCCTCGGCGTCGGCGCCGGGCAGGTCGAGCATCTTGCCGCCCTGCGCGCCGACGGCCACGTAGACCGCGTCGTGGCCGGCGGAGAGCTCGGCCATCTTCGCGGCGTCGACGGGCGCCTCGCAGTGCACGTCGATGTCGCCCGCGCCCAGGATCGCGCGGATGTCCTGGTCGAGCTTCTCGCGCGGGAAGCGGTAGGCGGGGATGCCGTAGCGCATCATGCCGCCGAGCTGCTTGCGAGCTTCGAAGACGTCGACGTGATGGCCCATGAGCGCCAGAAAGTAGGCGGCCGTAAGGCCCGAGGGGCCGGCGCCCACGACGGCCACGCGCTTGCCGGTAGCGGGCGCCGGCGCGGGTGTGGGCACCGTGCTCGCTTCCACCTGGTCGCAGGCCATCTTCTTCAGACCGCGGATGTTGATCGGAGCGTCGATCAGGGTGCGACGGCACCGCGATTCGCAGGGATGCTCGCACACGTAGCCGCAGGCCGTGGGGAAGGGATTGTCCTTGCGCACCATGGCGACGGCGCCGGCGTAGTCGCCCTCTCCCACCATCTGCACGTAAGCGGGCACGTTCACATGCGCAGGACAGTCGGTCTCGCAGGGGACCGACTGCACGACCCCGGCGTCGCATCGGCCTTCGTTCACATGGCGTTCGAACTCGTCTGCGAACGCATCCATGCCTTGCAGGAAAACTTCCGCCGCATGCCAGCCGATCGCGCAATCGGCCGTCTCGCGCACGTTCTGCGCGAGGGCGCGCATTGCAGGAAGGATGTCGGGTGTTGCGTTGAAGGCGACCACCTGCTCGACCATCCGCTCGAGCTGCGGCAGCCCCTCGCGGCAGGGCACGCACTTACCGCAGGTCTGGCAACCGCTCGCCCGGAGCAGGGACAGTTGGAGAACCACCGGGCACATTCCCGGTGGGGTCGCGCGCACGCGCCTTTCGTATTCGTCGACGAACGGAGCAATGGCGCTCCTGTCGTTGGTGCTTACCGATAGCATTATCTCCCTCTCTTTTGCTTCGCTTCTCCCCTATCAGCCGCACTCACCCGAACCGGTACGTGACTCCCATCCCCGGACCGGGATTCTCCCATGTGCGCAAGATGGTTCCCTCACACGCAATACGGCAGGTGCCGCACTCGAGGCATCCAGCATAATCGAAACTGCGCGTACCGTCGGGCTGTTGTTTGTACAGCGCCGCAGGACACAGGCGAACAAGCTTCCCGAACTCCTCGTCAGGAAGGCTCCCCAAGTCTTCTGAAGCAAGCTCGATATGCTTATGTTCCTCGTCAACGCAATACTTGTTCACGCTGATCAGATTTTCCACATTCACCGAAATCGGTTTGAGCTCCCGCATCATAAGGCATCGACCGCCCTCTTCAATTCCCGCGCCAATTTTACAATGCCGTACTGTTTCACAATGGGCTTCAGCCTCTTTTTCAGGGGGACCAAAGGGCTTCCGTCCACGGTGAACAGTTTGTTCAGGGCCGCCGTCGCCATCGATGGATATTCGTTAAACATGCCAGACCAGCCGTCCATCACCTGAGGCCACGAACGATAGGCTTTCAGGTCCTTGATGACGAAGCTGGACTCCATCGCTTCTTTGTATGCCGACAGCGCAGAGCAGCTCACATCGCCGGCGTCAATCGCCTCGCAGGCCGCCTCGGCGGCAAGGCGTCCGCTTGCAATCGCGAAATCCATGCCCCTCACTTGATAGCCGAGGTTCATGCACAGCATGGCGGCATCGCCGGCCACCAAGCAGCCGTCGTAGACGAAGCGCGGGACCATGTCGTATCCCCCTTCGGATACCATATGCCCGGAATGTTCCACAAGCGTCGCCCCGCTGATCATGGGAGCCACCGCCGGATGCTTCTTGAAATCGTCAAGCATCTGGCAAATGGTCGTATCCGCTTCCTGAAGATGACCGATCGTGGCCACAAGCCCCAGGCTGATGCTTTCCTTATTGGTGTACATGAACCCGCCGCCCACGTAGCCGTGCGTACAATCGCCCGCAAACAGCATTGCCGCGCCTTCGCCCGGTTGGCAGAGGAACCGGTCCTCGATGACCCTGGCGGGCAGTTCGAAACACTCTTTTATTCCGACCGCCATCTGATGGGGACGGGGACGGGGCGCCCCGAGGCAACGCTCCGTCAAAAGAGAATTCACGCCCTCGGCCACGATGACGACATGGGCGGTAATCCGATCCTCTCCTACACGGATACCGTATATCGCCCCATCGTCGTTGCGCAAAAGCTCGTCAACCGCCATGCCGCACAGCACCTCGCACCCGGCCTGCTCGGCCAACTGCGACAGCCATTGGTCGAACGGAGCGCGCAGCACGCTATAGCTATCGCACGTCTCCCTGCCCAGCTCCTCGCTCGAAAAGTCAACGGTGCAAGCGGACGCCTTGTCCATAAGCGCAATTCTCTCATGGACGATTTTGCGCTCGAAGGGAATATCGTCCCAATCCACTTCACCGGCACCGTACCCCTCGAGCACGCTTCGCAATGAGTGAGCGTACAAACGCCCGCCGGTCATGTTCTTCGCGCCCGCATACTCTCCACGTTCGACCACGAGAACGCTTTTTCCCTTTTTTGCGGCAACGAACGCGGCGATGGCGCCTGCGCATCCGCAGCCGACGACGACAACGTCGAAATCACGGTCTTCCACTAACAACCCCTTACATCCACGCGACTGTACGCGAAAAGCTCGCGCCGAATCGCCATGCGACCGAATGGAAAAAGAGAACGGGACGGCGAACGAGCAGTTCGGCCGTCCCGTTCGCGCACCTACAGATTCAACGCGGCGATATATCCTTCATGAACCGCGTCCATGATCATGCGGGGCGCCTTCGCGTCGCCTACGAGAATGACCTCCGTATCGCACGCGGACTCGATGTCGTCGCGCAAAGCCTCGTTCGGGACGAACCCAGGAGACAGGACGACCAAATCAGACTCCAGGGTCTCGCGGCCCTTCGGAGCGGCGAACACCGGATTCCCCTCTTCAACGGCTACGAGCGTGGAACGAGTCCGCACGTTCACTCCCGCCGCTTTCAGGCGCACCATGTAGGCGATGCCCATGCAGCCGTCGATGAAGAATCGATCCTGGCGCGTTGTGAGGGTAACGTCCTTATCGAAGTCCTCTGCGAGCATAAGCGCGATTTCGGCGCCCACGATGCCGCCCCCGACAACCGTCACCTTTTCCGCGTCGGTTTTGCATTTGTCCGCGAGGAAGTCCATTGCGTATACGACGTTATCGGAATCCGATCCCGGGAAGTCGAGCACGCGGGGGCGGGCGCCGGCTGCGACGATGCAGGCATCGAAGGACCCCGCTGCAATCGTTTCTGCAGTCGCCTCCTGATGCACTACATCAATGCCGGCCTTCTCCAACTGCACGCGATAGTATTCGGCCAAGCGCCACACATCGTATTTATACGTAGGCACCGATGCTTCCTTAAGGGTGCCTCCCACGAATCGCTTGTCGTAGAGCGTCACGTCGTGACCGCGCTTTTTGAGCGTCAACGCGGCTTCGCAACCGCCGGGGCCCGCGCCGATGACCGCCACACGCTTCGCCTCTTCGGCGAGAGGGAAACGGTCTGAATCGTACTTGAAGAGACGCGGGTTGACGGCGCACTGCACAACGCCTCCGGAGAGCATGCCGCGATCAAGGCACCCCACGACGCAACCGATGCAAGGGCGGATGTCTTCCGAACGGCCCTCTTTGGCTTTCTTCGCCCAGAAGGGGTCGGCGAGAGCGGGCTTCCCGATACCTACGTAGTCGCACACGCCGTCTTCAAGGAGTTTCTCGCCGATTTCGGGGGTGTAGATGCCGCCGCAGAGCATGACCGGGATATCGACCGCTTCCTTGATCTTCACCGCCATGTCGACGTGGTTGGCCCCGTGCTCCGACAGGAGGCCCGCGGCGTTAATCACCTCGGCATGGCTGCCCCACGTGAGGTTGATGACATCGACGCCTTCCGCCTCGCAGGCTTTCACGACCTCGACGGTTTCATCGATCGTGATGCCGCCAGGCTCGAAATCGCACCCAGACAGCCTGACCGACAAAGGAAGCGTCGGGCACTTTTTCTTGATGTTACGGATAACTTCCATAAGGAAACGCATGCGATTATGCAGCGAGCCCCCGTACAGGTCGTTGCGCGTGTTATTGAGCGGTGAAAGGAAATTGGACAGGAGCACGCCGCACGCAGCATGGACATCGACGATTTCGAAGCCCGCACGTTGGGCGCGTTTCGCGGCATCACCGAAGTATTCGACAAAAGAATGAATCTCATCGATGGTCAGCGCGCGCGGCACCGCCCCGCCCGCTTCGTACCACGGTTCCCACTGGACCTCGGACGCGGAGATGACCTCGTCGCCCGCCACGAATGCGGCATCGCGGCCGGGGTGCACGATTTGCAGACCCGGAACGGCCCCGTGCTGCTTGATTGTCTTAGCGAGAATCGACAGGGGACCAATATACGGGTCGCTTGCGATCGAAAGGCCCACGTGATGGAACTGGGTGACGCCGGCATTGTCCATGAAGACGATGCCGGGACCGCCGTCCGCCGCCTCCCCATAAGCCTTTAGCGAAGCCCAGCTTGGCGATCCGTCGGGATTACCAAGCTCGGTTCCCATCGGCTCCCTTACGATACGATTCTTGATCTCGAGGTCGCAGATCTTCCCACGCTTGAACAGCTCTGGGTAATAGCGATTCTCTCTCATTTCTCTCCCCTTATTCGATCAGCACCGCAACGGCCCTCCCCCGACCGTCGCAGCCCATGAGCACATTACTTGTCGTTGGAAACAGCCTGAGCCGGGTCGAACCCGCTAACGGCAGAAGCGATTTTCTGCGCGAGCCATAAGAACACGGCCACGAGAACCACCGCAGAAACCGCCACGGTCGTCCAATAGTGGACGAAGAACCCAATGACGCCGCCCCATCCCATCGTCGGCAAACAGCCGATAATCGCGTTGCCAAACAAGATCCCGGTGCCGAAGAACAAGCCCAGCACAAGCGCGCTCATAAGATAGAGGGCAGCGCCGCTGTGCGTGCCCACCGCTTGGCAAATGCGAGACGGTACCTGGGCAATCGGCACCAAGTCCCCAAGCATGTACCCGATGCAGAAGCTTGAAAACCATGACTGAATCAGCGCTTCCGGCGTGCATGGAACGCCTATGCTCGCAAGCATCACTATCGATATGCAAAGACCCAGAATCCCGTTCATCACAATATTGACGAGACGGCCATACCCCACAGGACCTTTCAACATCTATTCCTCCTCGAAAATGTCGATGGTCTTTCGTTCTCTCGCCCGTATCGCGCAACGTCTCCCAGCGCTGCCATCTGAAGCGAAACGGGCAATGAACGTTCGATACGGGCAGGATATTGATTTTCTGCCCGCATCGATTTCCTGCGTTATTCGATTTCCCCCTGCATACCGCCGGTAACGGCACCAGCGCATCCGCCATCAACGGGCAGATTTGCTGCCGTAATCTGTCGTGCCTCGTCGGAGGCCAGGAAGAGGTAGGCGTACGCGATGTCAATTGGATCGATCGCTTGCTGTGTCGTTTGCGCACCGATCAAGCCATTGGCCATCTCCTTGGGAATGTTGGCCATAGCCTCGGTCCACACCAGACCCGGCGTAATCGAGTTGCAACGAATGCCGAACGGTCCGCCTTCGGCCGCAAGCTGACGAGCAAGAGACAAGCAGGCTCCCTTTGCAGCGGCATGCACGCTCTGAGGGGAGTTGGAACCCTGAAGGGCAACGGTGGACGAAGTGATGATGATCGAAGCGCCGCGTCCCGCTTTCCCCGATTCCTGAAGGTACGGCCAGGCGCGATGGCAGACGTTGTATACCAGGTTGAGCTCGTTTTCGATGCCGTATTCCCAGATGTCCGGCGTCATTTCGCTAAAAGGCGCAATGCCCGGATGGGACGCGTTGTTGATGACGACATCGATGCCGCCCATGAGCTCGGCGCATTCATCGACCCATTTGGCCACGGCGTCGTAATCGGAAAGATCGACATCCGATCCGGCAGCCTTATATCCCTTTGCCTTCAGCTCTTCGGCATGGGCTGCCGCCACTCCGGGCGTGCGCCCGGAACCGCACACGAAAGCACCGTGAGCGCACAGGACCTCCTGGGCGACCTTTCCCACGCCCTTTGTGGTTCCCGTGAGCAGGATGCGCTTGCCTTCAAGGCGCTTCCCAATAGATGCTTCGGGCGCGATGTACTTCCCGAAATCCGGGGCTCCGGCAATTTTCGGCGTATGTGCCATGATGTTTTCCTCTCTCTCGATACGCTGGCCAACATCACTGCCAGCGTTTTTCAAATACGCAAGGGACTAAGCCATCTGTGCAATGGCATGACGTGCGGCAATGCGACCCGACGTATGCGCAAAACCGTTCGCCGCACCGGGGATTTCCATGTTGTAGGTGTCGCCGTACAAGCCGGTCGCATCCAAGCCGACCGCATAGAGGCCGTCGATCGGCACGTAATCGGCATCGAGAACCTGCATGTGCTCGTTGACGCGGATGCCGCCCGCCGACCCCATCGTGCCCGTGGCAAGCGGAATGGCGAAAAAGGGCGCCTGGGCGATCGGGCGCAGATACTGGGGCTTCTTCCCATACGCGCGATCGCATTGCTCCCGGCAGGCGTCGTTGTATTCGTCGATAGTCGAGACGAACGATTCGACCGGCACGCCCATCTGGGCACCAAGGTCTTCTACGGTGTCGGCCTTCTTCACCAGGCCAGAGTCGATCGCCGCTTCGAGTTCGGTGGTCAGCCTCGTCATGGGCTTGTGATAGACGACGAACTCGCCGATGGCGATTTCCGAACCCTCATTCGTCAAGCGGTCGATGTAGGCCTGATCGAGGATCGACCACACGATGCCGCCTGGCTGCTTTCCGAAGTAGATCCCGATGTCCCCGATGTTCTCTGCAACGGATTCCGCGGCGAATCGCTTCCCGTTGCGGTTGACCCACACTCCGGGGTTCACGCCCGCGCCGCCGCATTGCGAGTCCATCGTCATATCGCGGCCGCCCGCGGCAAGCAGGGGACAGGTAGTGATGGTGTTGGGATCGGCGCCTACGGACAAAGCAAGGTCGAGTCCGTCGCCCACGTTTTGCAAGGGAGTGAGCACATTCATATTATGAGCAGACTGGGCGAACCAGCTGTACTGGGCGATACGGTCCGGGTTCGATCCCATGCCCCCCGTGGCCAAGATCACCGCCTTGCCGCCGATGCGCAACGGAGCTCCGTCCGAATCGGCGACCACGCCTACCACCTTGCCGTTTTCGGAGATAAGCTCTTTGACCGGCGTGCTCGTAAAGATGTCGACATCGAGTTTCTCGATCGCGTCGAGCAGGACCTCTTGGCAATGCGCGCCCAGCCCCTCCGGCAAATGGAACGTCCACAGCTCATTGGGATCGTCCTCGGCGGCGATGTCTACGGCTTTGTATTCCACTCCGAGATCGCGATAAATCGAAATCGTCTCAGCTGAGTTCTCCACGAAGGCCTTGACCACTTCGTAGCTCGCCCGCTGATGGCTGTAGCTCATAAATTTCTCAATGCCCTCGGCCTTGGTCGGAAAGTGGTACTTGCTCAATCGGGGAGTTTTTCGCTCCTGCTGCTCTACCGATTCGAACGCAGCGGTTCCTTCGGCGTACACGGAAAGCCCGCCCGTTTCGGACATCTTCTCCAAAAGCACCACGCTCTTGCCGGCCCGAGCGGCAATCAGCGCAGCGGACTTGCCCGACGCGCCTCCGCCAACTACGATCAAATCGTATTCCACATCGAAATCGGCCATTTTCTCCTCCTTTATTTCTCTTTCGCGTTCCCTTTTGCCGCCCCATTACACGACGGACGGCAGATCGCAGCGTTATGCGTTTTCGATAGCCTCGACGAGGCTCGGCAGAACCTTCGTCACGTCCCCCACGATTCCGTACGCGCACTCGCGGAAAATCGGCGCGTCGGGGTCGTTGTTGATCGCCACGATGACCTTCGCCCCTCGCACGCCGGCAAGGTGCTGAGGCGCCCCCGACACCCCGCAGGCAACATAGAGGCGAGGGGAGATCTTCTGGGTCGATGTGCCGACGACGCTCGAATGCTCGAACCAGTGGTAGTTGTCGCAAAGAGGCAAGGTGCAGGTCACTGCAGCGTCTAATGCGCTTGCAAGTTCGTCTACCATTGCAAGGTTTTCCTTTGCTCCGATTCCCAGGCCCACGCCAACGACCCGTTCGGCCGTCGCCAGCCCTGTGGCACCTGCGCCAGCGGCTTCGTTCGAAACAACGCCGAACGAGGCGAAGGAATCGAGCGTCCCCTCCTGCACCGTCATAGGGGCCGCCTCTTCCGCATCGGGGCACCCATCGGCGACAACGCACACCACCGGCCCCGTCGCCTCGAGCACCTGCACGCCGGCGTCCTCGGCGACCATCTGCTCCACCGTCGTCTTCTCACCGTCGAAGGCAATGGACACCACCGAAGTGGCGACGGGGGCGTGCAGTTCCGCCGCAACGAAACCGGCGAGCACGCGCGCCGTGGCGTCGTCGGACAGAACCACGGCAGCCGGTCGCTCCTCCAAGGCGCGATGCGCAAAGTCTTTCGCAAAGCCCTCCGCCGGCGCCGCTTCGGCATCGAAGCGCGTGACCGAAGACACCCCGTATCGCGCGACCTGTTCCGCCCGTGCAGCCGGCCCGAACACGAATGCATCCACTTCCCTGCCAGACGCACGTGCGACGCCCGCAACGCTCGACGCACTCAAATCGTCGGCTATGATCATCCATACGTTGCCCATTTAGAGCACCCCTTCCGACTTGAGCGCAGCCACAAGCTGAGCGGCGGCCGCGGAAGCATCCGCGCCGTCGAACACCTTCGAAGGCCGCGCATCCGGCTCGTGAATGCCGGACACCGACAATTGCGGAGAGCCCTCAGTTGCCGCATGGGTTTTGCCAACCGGCTTCTTACGCGCCTGGAGCACCGTCCTCATACCCGGTTTTTCCGCCTCTTCGCGTCTTGCCGCCACGCCCAACACGATGGGGCCTGACACGCGAACGGACTGCGTTCCGGTCCCATAACGGCGCGTCACGACAAGAGCGTCGTCTTCGGGAACTACCGAATCGACTGCGAGGAGGCAGGGCCAACCAAGATAGGCCGCAAGAAGGCTCGGGGTCATTGGGGACCACGCGGAGTCGCCTATCGTTACAAGGCTCGCCCCGTCGACTTCGCGCACGGCGTTCGCAAGCGCAGCTGCGACTTGGGTCGGCTGGGCGAACGCATCGAGCCCTTCGACCGTTACCGTTCGTTCCGCTCCACGGGCCGCTGCGAACGCCGTGTCTCCGCTTGCCATCGTCAAACCGACCACCTCTCCATTGGGGTCGGCGTCCTTGGCAACCTGGACCGCCAGATAATCGTCGTCGCCTATTTCGGGACGATTGGCAAGCCACTTGATCGCGCCGTTTGCGCCTATTCGTTCGTCATGCGGGTTCATAGCCCATTTGAAAATCGCTACAGAAGTCATAGCCGTTCCCTCGTCTCCCATGTGCTAGCGCGGGTCGTAGCCCATATCGCGCGCAACCTCGATTGCGCACCCGTTAGCATCCGGGAACTCGTTGATGGCAATTTCGACCCCATGCGTCTTTTCGGACGCATAGAACAGCATCTCGCGCATCTTGCCGTGGCTGAATTCGAGATCGGGCACAAGACCGAACTTAGCCAGGTGGGCCTTCATCTCATCCAGATCGTCAACGCGCAGCGCGATACCCGTGATGCCCTCGCCCTTTTCTGCGAGCTTTTGCGTCGCCTTCACGCCATCGTCGGGGCGGTTGGGGCTCATCATCTCAAAGCCGCCGCGACGAGGAAGCGCCACATTGACGCCAACGGTATTGTCCTCATACGGCCCGTAGAACGAGATTCCGAACATCTGCTCGAAGTCTTTCTTCGCAGATTCCACGTCGTCGACGATCATCGCAACACGGTTGAGCTCAGCTTTGATCATGGCTTTCCTCTCTCTTCACTCCTCTGCCGCAGGCGCTTCGGCCTTGCGGCTCCCTATACGGAAAGAGTAAGAGCACCGAGGAAGGGCGTGTTGATATTATGAATTCATAGTGGTTATTTACTGAGTACCAAGAAGTTCGGCAAAGTTATCTACGTTTCTGCCGCTTTTTATCCATTTGATACCGCTCAAGCGCGGCTGGCGCACACCAGACCCTGGCAAATGCTTGCGCAGCATGCTCCGCGCAGCAGAAGCGCATAGCCGCAATTGGCCGCTTTGCCATCAACGCGCCCGCACGCGAACGACATCCATTGAAATTTGCTTCAGCTCACGCTCAGAGAGGAACGTGCAACGAGAGCAGCCGGGCGCGTTCTCCGTTAGTTGCATTTCGCGTACAGAACGGCCGCCTGCGTCCTGTTCTCAACATGCAGCTTGCGCAAAATCGACCCGATGGTCTTCTTCACCGTAGGTTCGCTCAAGTACAGACGCGAGCTGATTTCAGAGTTCGTGCACCCTTCTTCAAGCAAGGCGAGGATGGAGCGTTCACGCTCGTCTAACGAAGCGATATACCGCTCGTTCTTCAGGTAATCCTCCGACAAGCCGCCATCCCCAAGCAGCGCGCCCTGCAATTGGGTGCCAAGAGAGCCGGAGAATGCGATGTCACCGCACGCCAGCGCCCAAACGAGCGAGCGCAAGCGATTGCCTGAAATCTCCTCTCGGGACCCGAACCCCCGCGCACCGGCACGCAACCCGTCAAGCACAAGGCCGCTCTCCCCCATGCTCGCAAGAATCATCACGCGCGTTTGGGGATACGCGCTGCAGATGCGCGCAACGGTATCTGCGCAGGGAACCCCCTGGATAGAGGCCCCCATGAGAATGACGGGAGGCTGCACGCGGCGTACGAGGGCGCACGCGTCTTCGTACGTGAAGGCGACCCCGACTAACTCGAATTCCTCCCAGGTGGCGAGAAGAGACGAGAGCCCGTCTACCAGCAGCTTGTCTTCGTCGGCGATGACGACCTTCAGAGGGTCGGCGCGCAGCGAACGATGGATTCCGCGAAGTTTGGGGGAATTCGGGTCGAGAAGCCCTTTATCGGATTCGCCGTCATTGAAAAAATCCATCGGCAAGGGAATCACCTTCGATAATAGACCGCTGAATGCAATCCCCATTTTATCGAAAACGACCGAATGTCTACAAGCAATGCGCACCGGCGAAGGACGCATCCCGCCTGCGCACGCAAACGCCCCACACGGCAGATGCCGCACGGGGCGCAAGCGGGGCGCGGAAGGAGGGGTGGTTCCGCGCCTATGTGAAGCTCGCCGACCTACTGCAGAGAATCGGCGATCCTTTCACCGACGTTGCGGCCGAAGGTGGTGATGTCGCACACCGCGTTGCCGCCGATGCGGTTGTTGCCGTGGATGCCGCCGGTGACCTCGCCCGCGGCATAGAGGCCGGGGGTCACGTTGCCGGCGGCATCGAGCGCTTCGTTGTTCACGTTGATGCGCACGCCGCCCATCTCGTGGTGGATGCCCGGGTTGACGCGAAGCAAGCAAGAGGCGATCGACATCGTCAGCGACGAGCGTCTGCGCATGCAGCGTGAACCGTGACAGGGGGACGGTTCCGATTGCGAAAGCAGCGGCAGGCGCGCTACTTTTCCTCAGCGGCCGAATCGGCGTCCTTCGATGCGGCGGCCGTGCCGTCTTCAGCCTTCGCCGCTTCAGCCTTCTTCTTGCCGAAACCGAAGCGGGCGGCGCGTGCTTCCTTCTTGGCTTCCTTTTCCTTGGCCGCCTGGATGCCGGCCTCGCGCGCCTCGGCCTCTTCCTTCTTGGCCTGGGCGATCGCGGCCTTGCGCTGACGCGTGGCCGCCTTCGAGCGGCTGTTGCCCATCATCTGGGCGTACTGGCGGCGGATCTTGCGCACCTTGGCCGTGTCGATGTAGATGGCGAAGATCAGGAAGGCGTAACCGATGCCCAGCATGACGTAGGTGATCGTGGCGTCCATGCCCGGCAGCATCTGCGCGGCGAAGGAGAACGTGGTGAAGATGAGGGCGATCGCAATCGAAATCCACCACCAGCGGCGCCACTTCTTGTATTCGGGCGTGCCGGGATCGTAGTACTTGCGGCGCAGGTCGCGCTCACGCTCTTTCTCGCGCTGCTTCTGGGTCTTGCTCCCGGTAGACGAGCCGCCGAACATCCCCTTCTTCTTGGGCGCCTTGGAGTCGACGATGTGCACGCTGGCCGCGGCCTTGGTGGCCGGCTTGGCCGAAGCTGCGCTCTTGCGCGTCTTGCCGGGGCGGTTTTCGCCGTTATAGCGATCGTTCATGGGGTTGCGCTGCGTCATGCCCAGGTGCTCCTTCTTGTTGCTGCGTGAAAAAGGCCGGCCTGCGCACGAAGCGCAGCGCCGGCCAAACGTTCGTGGGACATACGAACGACCAGTATACCTACTTCTCGAACTTTTTGCCCGTGATGAGTTCGTAGGCCTGAATGTACTTCTCGCTCGTCTTCTCGATGATGTCGGCGGGCAGGTGCGGCGGCTCGCCGGTGCGGTCCCAGTTGGCGTTGAGCCAGTTGCGCACGAACTGCTTGTCGAAGCTGGGCTGCACCTCGCCTTCCTTGTAGGTGTCGGCCGGCCAGAAGCGGCTGCTGTCGGGCGTGAGGACCTCGTCGGCCAGGACCACCTTGCCGTCGATCGTGCCGAACTCGAACTTGGTGTCGGCGATGATGATCCCGTTGGCGCGCGCGTGGTCGGCGGCGGTGGTGTAGATCTTGATCGTGAGGTCGCGCAGAGTCGCTGCGGCCTCGTCGCCGATCAGCTCGGCGCAGCGCTCGAAGCTGATGTTTTCGTCATGGCCGCCGATTTCGGCCTTGGTCGACGGGGTGAAGAGTACTTCGGGAAGCTTGGAGGCTTCGGTGAGGCCGGCGGGCAGCTTGATGCCGCAGACGGTGCCGTCCTTCTGGTAGGACTTCAGGCCGCTGCCGGTGAGGTAGCCGCGCACGATGCATTCCACGGGGAACATCTGGGCCTTCTTCACGAGCATGAAGCGGCCGTCGAGGTAGTCGGCGTAGGGCTTGAACTCGCTGGGAAGGTCGGCCACGTCGGTCGAGACGATGTGGTTGTCGACCACGTCGGAGAGCAGATCGAACCAGAAGATCGAGAGCTGCGTGAGCACCTTGCCCTTGTAGGGGATTTCGTCGGGCAGAATGTAGTCGAACGCGGAAATGCGGTCGGTCGCCACCATGAGCAGCTTGTCGCCCAGGTCGTAGATGTCGCGCACCTTGCCCTGCGAATCGGGACGCAGATCCATCTGTGCCATGTTACTCACCTTCCTGCCGGTCATCCGGCACGTCTGCCTCGCGCTTCTTGCCGCGCGAGCGCTTTCGCCACAAGGACGCACGGTCCTTCTCGCTCTCTTTGCCGCGGGAGGGGGCCGCCCCGTCTCCGCTATTGGCATCTTGACCCTTCAGGGCGCGTTTCTCGCGAGCTTTCTGCTCTTTCACGCGCTCTTCATTGAAGAGGGGGATGTAGATCGTGAAGGTGGCGCCCTTGCCCTTCTCGCCTTCCACGCGGACCCAGCCGTCGTGCTGGTCGACGATTTCCTTCACCATGGAAAGGCCGATGCCCAGCCCGCCCTTTTCGCGGGTGCGTGCGCTGTCGGCGCGCCAGAAGCGGCCGAAAACGTTCTTGGCCTCTTCGGGCGACAGGCCGATGCCCGTGTCGGCCACGGAAATCTGCGCCATCTCGCTGCCGGCCTTCACGGTCACGGTGACCGAGCCCTCGGCGGTGTAGCGCACCGCGTTCGAGATGAGGTTGGCCACGGCCTGCGAGATCATGTCGGGGTCGCCCCAGACGTAGACGTCGGGCTCGGCGTCGTAGACGAGCGTGAGGCCCGCGTCGCGCACGAAGGCCTCGTGGGTGGCGATGATGCTCGAGATGAGGTCGCCCACGTTGACCAGCTGGGGTTTCAGGCGGGTGCTGCCGTTTTCCAGGCGCGAGAGCTTGAGGATCGCGTCGACCAGGCGCGAGAGGCGCTGCACTTCCGAATCGACCGTTTCGAGCCGTTCGGGCGTGACGTCGTAGACGCCGTCGACCATGGCTTCGACCGTCGACTGGATGGCCATGAGCGGTGTGCGCAGCTCGTGGGCGACGTCGGTGGTGAGCCGGCGCTCGAGGTTGCGGTCCTTTTCGACCGAAGCGGCCATAGCGTCGAAGGTTTCGCCCAGCTGCGAGATTTCGTCGTCGCCCGAAAGCTGGGTGCGGGCCGAAAGGTCGCCCTGCCCGATCTTGCGCGCGGCGCGCGAGATGCGGCTGATCGGGTCGACCAGGGTGCGGGCGAACCAGAAGCCCAGCAGGAAGGCGAGCACCACGGCAAGGCACGACGCGAAGATCATGGCCTTGTAGCTCTGGCTGCGAAACTCTTGGTCGGCTTGGGTGAGCAGGGTGTTCGACCCGTAGACCCACACGCGCACGGTGCCCACGTTCTCGCCGTCGGAATAGATGGTCGCCTGCGCCATCGAATCGCGATCGGTGGGCGCCAGCAAAATCTGCGAGTTGCTGTCGGTGGTGCGCGAGTCGTCGTATACCACGTTGCCGTGGGCGTCGACGACCTGCACGCCCACGCCACCGGAAAGCTCGCCCGCCGATTCGGCCGGCGTAAGGGCCCCGCTGTACCAACTGTGCGAGGTCGCGTACTTCTGTCCGATCGAGGTGGCAGTGGTTTCGGCCAGGCGCTGGATGTTTTCGCGCGTGTAGGTTTGGAAGTGCTGCTCCCACACGAACGACAGGACGCCGAAGGCGACAAGCGCCGTCATGGCCGACACAAGGGCGAACGAAAGCGCCACGCGCGTCGTGTAGCTCATGTGCTTCCACGGCGACCGACGGCGCTTGGTCCTCTTTGCCTTCTTGCTGGAATCGTGCACGCTGCACTCCCCCTGTACGTAAAAACGGGCGCAGCACCCATGGCCGCGCCCGCATCGAACACGTGTGTCCCCCTGCGGCACCGGGCCGCGTACGCGCTAGTTCTGCTTCGTGGGATCTTCGAAACGGTAGCCCACGCCGTGCACGGTGTGCAGCCACTTGGGATTGCGCGGGTTGTCGCCGATCTTGGCGCGCAGGTTCTTCACATGGCTGTCGATCGTGCGCTCGTAGCCTTCGAAATCGTAGCCGAGCACCTTTTCAACCAGCTCCATGCGCGAGTACACGCGGCCCGGGTAGCGCGACAGCGTGGTGAGCAGCTTGAACTCGCTGGCCGTGAGGTCGACTTCCTTGCCGCTCACGAGCACCTTGTGGCCCGACACGTCGATCGTGAGGTCGCCGAACTCGAGCACTTCGCGCTGGGGCTCGATGTCGGAATGCACGCGGCGCAGAAGGGCGCGCACGCGGGCGACGAGCTCGCGCGGGCTGAAGGGCTTGACCAGATAGTCGTCGGCGCCCAGTTCCAAGCCGATGATGCGGTCTTCGACTTCGCCCTTGGCCGTGAGCATGATGATAGGCACGTCGGAATTGTCGCGGATGGCGCGGCAGACGCGCTCGCCCGGCACACGGGGAAGCATAAGGTCGAGGATGACCAGGTCGAAATGGTGCTTGCTGAATTCTTCGAGGGCTTCCTGGCCGTCGCCGACGGCGGTGACCCAATAGTTTTCACGTTCGAGATAGGCTGCCACCGCATCGCGAATCGCCTTTTCGTCTTCGACGAGCAGGATTCGACGTGTTTCGTTGCTCATGTGATGCTCTCTCCTTCGTATGTGCCGCCCGCGGCGATAGGCCGCGTGCAAACAGGTGCTTAGATTCTAGCGCGAATCGCTCCCACGCGCTTGTGTCGCTCTTTGCCGTTATTGTATCAATTAGCCTGAAAGGCGCCTGAAATCGGCCCTGAATGAAACAATATTGTTTCTATGCCGTTCGGCCCGCCACCGGCCCGCCGAACCGAAACCTGCAAGCTGCGCAGTGCGCGCAGCACGAGGAGACCCGCTATGCCCAGCCGCAACAACCAACGCCCGCATGCCCAGCAGCCCGCGCGCAAGAGCGCGCGCAACGCGCGCCCCCAGCAAGCGCGCAGCAGCCGCATCGGCCGCCCCTCTGCCGGCGTGCGCCCTTCTGCGGCGCGGCCCAAGGCGGCATCCCGTCCCAAAGCGGCGGCCGCTCGGCCCAAGGCCGGCGGGCGTCCGGCGGCTGCGAGCCGCGGGGCCGCGAGCGCGCGGGGAGCCCGCGCCAAAGCCCCCTCCCGATCGACGCGCGGCGCCCGTGCGGCAGCAGCCGCTTCGAATCGCTCGGCGCAGAAGAAGCGCCCCGCCGCCGCCCGCAACGCGCGGGGCGCACAGGGCGCGGCGGTGCGCCCGAGCGTGGGCCCCGTCCGCCCCAAGCGCGACCAGCGCGTCAAGCAGACCAAGCCGCCCCAGGCCCAGGCGCGCCCGTCGGCCTATGACGCCCCCACGCCCGAAGCCGCGATGGTCACCCGCCGCCGCTTCTTGGTGGGCGGGGCCGCCGCTGCCGCCGTTGCCGTGGTGGGCGGGGCCGCCGTGGCCGCCTCGCAGCAGTCAGACGCCCCCACGATCGAAACGCTTTCCGTTTCCACCGACGACGTGTTCACGATCGATTCCTGCACCCAGGTCGACGCATCGAGCGCCTTCAAGCAGGAAGGCTCCTACTCTCTGCCCTACGGCACCCTGATCTGGAGCAACGACGACGCCTTCGCCGCCTGCCTTCTGCCCACCGACACGGCGAGCCCCCTCGCCCAGGGCGCCCTGCTCAACCTGGCCACCGGCAAGTACGAAACGGTGTTGAAGAACGCCAACGGCGCCTCCGACGGCTTCGAGGTCTACGACTTCCGCGCCACCTCCCAGGGCGCCGTTTGGATCGAGGCCAACATTTTCGAGAACCAATGGCGCGTGCTCGCCGGCTCGCTTTCCAACGGGAGCAACCTGCAGAACACCCGCATCGTCGACGAGGGCGATTCGTCGATCGAGACCCCGGCGATCGCCGCGGTGGGCTCGCACGCCTACTGGATCTGCCAGCCCCCTTCGTCGGCAAGCGACGCGAAAAGCACCGAAGCCCAGCTCAAGCGCGCTTCGTTTTCGTCGGGCGACGCCGAGGTGGTCTACGGAACGGCCGGGCGCATGGCCTGCGCGCCCTACGCCGCCAGCGACGGCGTCGTCATCGCGCCGCGCCATCCCGATTCGACTCGCTACTACCAGCTCGTGCGCGTGGCGGACGATTCGGGCCAGGCGACCGACGCGATCACGCTTCCCTCGAGCATGAAGCCCACCGAAGTGGGCTGGGGCCCCAACGGGTTCTCCTTCTGCTTCGAGAGCATCTACAGCTACGGCGACGGCATCGCCAACATGGGCACCTACGCCCCCGCCCAGGCCCACAGCCAAGGCGCGAGCTACGACGGCGGATCCTGGTTCCGCTTCGGGCGCACCCCTTCGGCCGAGCCCGCCTGGTGCGGCAATTCCTGGCTCATGCTGAAATCGACCCAGGCCGTGGTGGGCGTCAACGTCGACAACCGCACCTACTGCACCTTCGACGTACCGAGCGGCCCGGCGAGCTGGGGCGACTACCTGTGCACGACGGGCGTCCATTCGCGCATCGTGACGGCGGCCCAGGTGGGCAAGGCCACCTCGGAAGCCACCGGCCAGAGCGACAGCACGAGCGACATGAAGTGCAGCGTGCGCGTCTGGAAGACGGTCTAGCGCCGACAGCACAACCATCGACCGCACACGAACAGCGGGCCGCGCTCCAACAGGGGCGCGGCCCGTTTTCGTAGCAACCGCCTGAGCACGAACGCGGGCCGGACCCCATGAGGAATCCGGCCCGCGTCGCATCGAAATCCATCGTCGCCCTCACCGCAAGTCGCGCGGGAAAAGCAGGCGAAAACGCCCCCTACTGCACCGCGCGCACGCGCTCGGCCAGCCATTCGGCCCAGGCCTCCACGCCTTCGCCGGTCGTGGCGGAGATCGGGAAGATGGGGGCGTTGGGGTTGAGCTGCTTGACGTGGTCGCAGAAGGCGTCCTTATCGAAGTTGAAGACCGGCATCGTGTCGATCTTGTTGAGCACGACGGCCTGCGAAACCTGGAAGACGCCTGGGTACTTGAGCGGCTTGTCGTCGCCTTCGGGTACCGAAAGGATCATGACCTTGGCGTTTTCGCCCAAATCGAAATCGGTGGGGCACACCAGGTTGCCCACGTTTTCCAACAGGATCAAATCGAGCTCGTCGAGGTCGAGCACGTCGACCGCGCGCTTGATCATGTCGCTTTCCAGATGGCAGGCACCGCCCGTGTTGATCTGCACGGCCGCGATGCCCTGAGCCTTGATCTTTTCGGAATCGACCGAGCTCGCGATGTCGCCCTCGATCACGGCGATGTTGAACTCGTCGCGCAGGGCTTCAATCGTCGCCAGGATCGTCGAGGTCTTGCCCGAACCGGGGCTCGCCAGGATGTTGAGCACGAACACGTGCTTTTCGGCGAAGAGCTTACGGTTCTCTTCCGCGAGCCGATCGTTTTTGTCGAGGATAGGCTGCTTCATATCGATATGCGTAGCCATACGGGTCACCGTCTTCCTTCAGGTGGTTTGGCGTTCGTATTCAGTATGCGCGCAGGCCCTGCGCCATGGTAGGGACGGTTAGGCGCATTCGGCCGCAGGTGCGCCCTTCGCTGGCGCCGGGTCGGCGTCGTCGGGAATGTCGACCTCGATCGAGTCGATGCGCAAATCGCGGCCGGCGATCAGCTGGGTCGCCGGAGAACCGCACTGCGGGCAGGTCACGTGGAAACGGTCATGATCGAACTCGAGACCGCAGTCGAGGCAGCGGCTGCGCGGCTTGACCATATGGATCTCGAGTTCCGATCCGGAAAAGAGGGTGTTCTCTTCCGTGAGCGCTTCGTAGGCGAAGGTGAGGCAGTCCTCGATCGCCTCGGTCATTTCCCCCACGGAAAGAGTCACCTTCAGAACCTTCGTTGCACCGGCTTCGACAGCCGACTGCGTGACGGCGTCGAGCACGCCGGTCATCAGCCCCAATTCATGCATACGCAGCTCCTTGATGAAGTGTTAGTCGTCTTCGGAATCCTCCAGTTTGCGCTGGCGCTGGCGCTCGGCCCATTCGGCTTCCCATTCGGCGTCTTCCTTGGCCTGGCGTTCCGCTTCTTCCTTCTGCTTCTTGATCTTGTTGCCCATGACCAGGCGCGCGGCGAGCAGGCTGATCTCGTAGAGGGCGATCATGGCTCCGAAGAGCAGGAACATGGTGACCGGCGACGCGTCGGGCGTGATGAAGGCGGAAAGGACCATAAGGCCCACGTACACCTCGCGCCATAGACTGCGCAGCTTGGCGTAGGGAACGACCTCGAAGATGACCAGATAGAAGACGACCAGCGGCAGCTCGAAGGCGAAGCCGAAGCCGATCTCGAACTTGATGATGATGTCGATCCACTTAGAGGCTTCGGGCGTCACCTGGGCGAAGCCGCCCGCCTGATCGGTGAGCCACTGGAAGGCCGGGTCGAGGATGACGTTGTAGCAGAAGACCGTGCCGGTGATGAACAGGCCGCAGGCGATGAAGAACGTGGGCAGGAACCACTTGCGCTCGTTGGGCTTCAGGGCCGGCAGGAAGAAGGCGAGCAGCTGCCAGATGATGACGGGCATGCAGGCCACCACGGCCGACCACATCGAAATGCCGAAGCGGACGGAGAAGGCGTCGAAGGCGCCGAAGACGTTGAGCACGACGTTGCCGTTGGCGTCATGGGGCATGTATTCCTGCACGGGCTGCAGGAGGAACTGGGCCAGCGTGGGCGTGGCCATGTAGAAGACGCAGGCCGCGATGAGCAGGCAGACGACGATGCGCACCAGGCGCATGCGGAGTTCCCCCAGGTGATCGAACAGGGGCATTCGTGCGGGACCGATGGGCATCGCTATTCCTCCTTTTCAGCGTCGTCTTCGAACAGGTCGTCGGCGCTCTGGGCCTTCTTGGGCGCAGGGGCCGGTTTGGGCGCGGCGGCCGCGACTGTGGCGGCCGGCTTGGGAGCGGCCTTCTTGGCGTGCGGGACGGCGCCGTAGAGCTCGTCGATGTCGGGAGCGGCGGCGACCGCCGGCTTGGATTCCGCCTTGGGGGCGACAGCGGTTGCCGCAGTTGCGGCGGCGCCGGTTTCGGCGGCGCGCTTTTCGGCCTCGCGCTCGGCCTTGCGGGCCTCGGCGGCCTTGCGGGCCGCACGCTGCTTGTCGTAGCGGGCCTTGCGCTCGGTGAAGCTTTCGCCTTTGTCCTCGCGCTTGGCGTCATTTTCGATCTTGTTAAGCGAATCGAGCGGGTTCTTGAACGGCTCGTCGGCGTCGGGGTCGTAGACCTCGTGCTTGATGACGTCGTTCATCTCGTTCTGCGCGCTGCGGAACTTGGCGATGGCCCTGCCGATGGTTTTCGCAATCGCGGGCAGCTTATCGGGCCCGAAAATGAGGAAGCCGAACAGCAGGATGAGCGCTAGTTCGTTTGCTCCAATGCCAAACAAATCGTGTTCCCTTCACATGGTGGGGCTCGGGGCACGGATGCCCCGCCGCCGAACGGGCGGTCAGCTCTTTACGGACTAAGATTATTACGCTCCCGTGCTCAAAAAGCTCAGCGCGACCGTGGGCACGCCCAAAGCGAGCACCAAAATAACGCAAACGATTACGATGCCGATGCGCTTCATGCGCTCGGCGCGCTCCTTTTTGCGCTTGGCCGCCTCTTCGCGCTTGCGGGCCTCTTCCAAACGGGCTTCGCGCTGCTTGGCGGTCATCTTCTTGTTTGCCATACGAAAAACTCCTTCGAAGGCGGGCTACTTGCGCAGCTTCCGCCTGGTCATCATCACATGGGCGATGCTCTTGGCGAGCTCCACGTCGGTGTGCCACTTGTTCTGGTCGTAGAGGACGTTGCCGTCGACCATGGTCATGAGCACGTCGGAAGCGCTGCCGGTGTTGACGAGGGCCGACATGGGCGTGTCCGTGGGCGTCTGATGCGAGCCCGACATGTCGACGGCCGTGATGTCGGCGCGCTTACCCACTTCGAGCGAGCCCACCTTGTCGTCGATGCGCAGGGCGCGGGCGCCGCCGATCGTGGCCATTTCGAGCATGGAATGGGCGGCCAAGAAATGGCGGCCGCCTCCCACGGCGCGCTGGACCATGAGCCCGATGCGCATTTCGGGGAACATGTCGCCCGAATCGGTGGCGGCGGGGCTGTCGGTGCCCAGGCCGATGCGCAGCCCCGCCTTGCGGAACTCGTCGAGAGGGGCCACGCCCATGCCCAGGTGCGCGTTGCAGCGGGGGCAGAAGCCCACGGCCACGTCGTATTCGCGCATCTTCTGGATATCGGCGTCGGAGACGTGCACGCAATGGATGGCCATGACCTGTTTGGCGTCGAAGGCGCCCCAGTTGAGCACGTAGTTGGCCGGCGTCACGCCGGTGGGCAGCCAGGGCGGGATCTCCATGTACTCGCGGCGGTGCATGATTTCCACCGAAAGCGAGCTCGAGCCCGACTCGATGAAGTCGTATTCCTCTTGGCTGCCCGCCAGGTGCATGGCGACCGGGATGGCATCGCCCGCGTATTCGCTCACGAGCTTGAAGATCATGGGATGGCAGCGGTAGAGGGGCGCGGGTGCGATGCCGATCGTGATGAGGTCGGAGTTGACGGCGCTCGTCCACCTCTCGATATCGGATTCGGCGGCTTCCATCGCGTATTCCACGCGGCGGCGGTCCATGGCGCCGACCTCGCGGTAGATGACACCGCGCATGCCCAGCGCGTTGAGGGCGCGCACGGTAGATTCGCTGCCGGTGATGTCGCCGAGCGTGGTGATGCCCGAAGCCAGGGCCTCGAGCCCGCCGATGAGCGCCGAATCGTAGAGGTCGGCCGCGGTGAGGGCGCCCGACTTTTCGGTGACCAAGGGGAGCCACTGGGCGTAGGGCACGTCGTGCACCACGCCGCGCATGACGGTGTATTCCACATGGGAGTGCACGTTCACGAAGCCGGGCATGAGGGCCGCCTGGCCGAAGTCACGCACCTCTTCGTCGGCGTAGCGGGCGCGCAGCTGGTCGGCCGGACCCACATCCTTGATCTTGCCGTTGCGCACGAGCACGGCGCCCGATTCGATCGGGTCCGACGTGATGGGCAGTACATAGTCAGCGCACAGCAGCATGGCAATCCTCCTTGAGGCATAACGTAGCGACCATCATACCATCGGACGCAACAAGGGCAGCGAGCGTGCACAGGAAAAGCGGCGCGCGCCGGCGAGGGCGCGCGAGGCGGAAGGCGCAGCGGGAGCCGAGCGCATTGTTGCGGCGCGCCTGCGGGCAGCGCCGGTTGCGGGCGGCGCCATGTGCGCCCGCCCGCCCCGGGCGGGAGGAACGCGCACTCCCCTTGGCGGGACGGCGCACTCCCCTATTTGGAAGCCGTGTAGATGGCGACCGCGCCGAAGCTCTTCCGCTCGAAGGCGGGGTCGGAAAAGCCCGCGCGGCGCAGCATGTCGCAGAACTGGTCGGGGCCTGGGAAGGCCTTGATCGACTGGGCCAGGTAGACGAAGTCGTCGCGCTTGCCGGTGAAGTGCTCGCCCCAGGCCGGGATGCCCCAACGCAGGTAGGCATTGTAGAAGGCGCGCTCGGCCGGGCGCGGCGGCGTGCTGAATTCCAAAATGATCGCGGTGCCGCCCGGTTCGAGCACGCGGTAGATTTCGCGCAGACAGGCCATGCGGTCGGGCATGTTGCGGATGCCGTAGGCCATCGTCACCACGTCGAAGGAGGCGTCGGCGAAGGGCATGTTCTGGCCGTCGACCACCTTGGTTTCCACGTCGACCCCGCGAGCGTCGCCGCGGGCGATGCGCTGCTTGGCCACTTCGAGCATGCCCGGCGTGTAGTCGGACAGGATGATGTGCTCGGGGTGGTATGCCCGGCAGAGCGCGAAGGTGACCTCGCCCGTGCCGCCTGCCACGTCGAGCACGCGGCTGCGCTCAGTCACCGGGGCGATCTCGACGACGCGGTCGAGCCAGTGGCGGTCCTGGCCGAAACTCGAAGCGTGGTTGAACTGCTCGTACTGGTCGGCGATTTCGGTGAAGATCCCCAAGACGCGCTGTTCGGAAAGCTCGGCGGGGGCCTCTTGGCCGGTGGCGGTGTCGATGACGCGGTCTTCGGCCGCAGCTTCACCGGCCGCGGGCGCGGCGTCGGCAGTGGTATGAGTGTGGGACATGTGCGCTTCCTAGTACGGTTCTTCCAGATTGGTATGGGCACTCGCGTCGCAGTCGAGCCCGGCGAACTTCCCCTCGTGATAGCGGTCGAGCGCCACGAGGGCGATCATGGCCGCATTGTCGGTGCAGGCGCTCGCCGGCGGCATCGTGACGCGCACGCCGCGCTTTCCGCAGACGTCGAGGTAGGCGGCCCGCAAGGCGGGATTGGCCGCCACGCCGCCGCCCAGGCAGAATTCGCGCGCGCCCGTTTCGTCGAGCGCCGTTTGGGCCTTGGCCACCTGCACGTCGATCACGGCGGCCTGGAAGCTCGCGGCGATGTCGGGGAGGTTGAGCTCGGCGCCCGAACGCTGTTGCTCGTGGATGTAGGTGATCACGGCGGTCTTCAGGCCCGAAAGGCTGAAGCGCAAATCGCCCGAATGCATCATCGCGCGCGGGAAGCGGATGGCCTTGGGGTTGCCCTGGGCGGCGAGCTTGGAAATGATCGGCCCGCCCGGGTAGCCCAGGCCGAGCGCCTTGGCGACCTTGTCGAAGGCCTCGCCCACCGCGTCGTCGATCGTGGTGCCCAACACGCGATAGTCGCCCCAGTCGCGCACGTGCACGAGCATCGTGTGGCCGCCCGACACGAGCGAGACGACCATCGGCGGCTCGATGTCGGGGACGGCGATCTTGTTGGCGTAGAGGTGGCCTTCCAGGTGGTTAACGCGAATGAAGGGCACGCCGGCAGCCCAGGCGGCGGATTTGGCGAAGGCCACGCCCACCACGAGCGCGCCCACCAGGCCGGGGGCGTAGGTGCAGGCGACCGCGTCGACGTCGCGCCAGTCGAGCTGGTCGATGCCCAGCCGGGCGGCCGCGGTCTCGAAGCAGACCTGGGTCACGCCGCAGATGGCCTCGATGTGCTTGCGGCTCGCGATTTCGGGCACGACCCCGCCGAAGCGGGAGTGGAAGTCGATCTGGCTGGCCACCGTGTCGGCGAGGATCGTGCCGTTGCCGTCGATAAGGGCAGCGGCCGTTTCGTCGCAGGACGATTCGATCGCGATGATGAGCGGGCGGGCGAGGCCGGCGAGCGCGAGCGGCGACGACTCTTCCTCCTGGGCGGCCTGGTCGACGATCAGCTCCATGCCCGCCACGTCATGGCTGGCAAGCGGCAGCGGGCCGGTCATGATGCGGGCGTCTTCGCCGTCGCTGTAGTAGTGCGGGCGAGCGCCCAGATCGCGCAGGTGAAGGGCCTCGTAGAGGGCCCGGGCGCCGGCGTTCGAGGCGCGCACCTCGAGCGTGCATTCGGTCGCGCCCAGGTCGCGGGCGTCGCTTGCCAGCTGGGCGAGCAGGGTGCGGGCGATGCCGCGGCGGCGGTAGGCGGGGTCGCAGGCGACTTTCAGGATCTGCAGCTGGCCGTCGACGATCCAGCCGCCGGCGTAGCCCACCAGCTTGCCGCCGTCGAAAGCGGCCCACCAGGTGCGGTCCTTGCGCGGCAGGTCGTCGAGAACGGCAGAGGTGCTCCAGGCGTCGCTGCCCATGACCGCCTGTTCCATGGCGGCCACGTCTTCGGCATGCGCCGCGTCGAGCGGACGGTACTCGATGCCGCCCGCGTGGTCGATCGTCGCCTTGCCGGCGTGCTGCACGCCCGTGCGCAGGTCGCGGGCGTCGTGGGAGGCCAGACGGGTGCGTTCGTTTTCCTCGGCGTCGGACAGGCGGGTGTAGACGGGCAGCACGAGGGCCGGGTCATGGCGACGGGCGTCGAAGGGGTCGGCCTCGCCTGCGCGCCAGGCCGCCTGCACGCAGGCGAGCAGGCCCGCGCCTTCGGGGGTCCAGGCGCCTTCGGGGGCGAGCGTGCCCGCATGGGCGAAGAGGTCGGCGTACTTCGCCAGGGCGTCGCCTGCGATGAGCAGGCCGTCGCCGTCGGGCAGTGCAGCTGCCGCTTCGGTCGCCTTTACCACGGTATCGGGCTCGAGCCGCACGGCGCCTTCGTCGGCGAGCCGGTAGCGCACCGGGTAGACTTCCTTGCGCATGGCGTCGGCCAGCACGAGGGCCTCGCCGCGCGCGCCGGCCGCCTGCAGCTGCCAGGCGACGGCGTCGAGCGTCGACACGCCGATGAGCGGTGCGCCGAGCGCGCTCGCGATGCCCTTGGCCGTGGCGATGCAGATGCGCACGCCCGTGAACGACCCCGGCCCGCGCCCGCAGGCAACGGCGGCAAGGCGCGACCGATCGAGGTCGTGGCGGGCGAGCAGGTCGTCGATCGCGGGCAGAAGCATCGTGTTCGACGCTCGATGCGCGGGGATGCGCAGCGACTCCGCGCAGGTCACGGTGCGCGTGGCGGGGTCGAGCGCTCCCAGGCCGAGAGCGATGACCTCGTTGGCGGTGTCGAATGCAAGGATGCTGTAGGTGTTCGCCATTCGTCTTCCTTCGTATGAACAGGGGCGCGCGCAGCCGCCCGCGCCGGGGCAGGCGGGCCGGGCGCCGTCTATGCGAGCCAGTCGGTGAGGAGCTGCGCGGAGCGCGGGCCGCCCTGCGCAGTCGCCGTGAGCGTGCGCACGCCGGCCGGGTCGACCGCGATGTGCACGTCCAGGTAGTCGTCGGGCGCTTCGCTGGGAAACTTTTCGCCCCATTCGACGAACGAGGCGCCGTCGCCTTCGAGCGCTTCCCAGTAGCCCACGTCTTCGAGCTCTTGTGCGGCGTCGAGCCGGTAGAGATCGAAGTGGTTCAGGGGCAGGCGCCCATCGTCGTAGGTGAGCAGGATGTTGAAGGTGGGGCTCGAAACCTCGCCGGCAACGCCCAAAGCACGCGCGACGCCCTGCACGAAGCGGGTCTTGCCCGCGCCCAGATCGCCCGAAAGCAGGACGACGTCCCCTGGCTCGAGCAGGGGCGCGAGCTTGGCGGCGAGGGCGTCGGTGTCGGCTTCGGTGGCGAGAGTCGCCTGGTATGTGCGGTCGTGTGTCATAGCGCCCATTGTACGCCCCGCGCAGGGGACGCACCACGCAGGGACCGGGCCGCTCCACGTGCCGCCCATGAACGAGTCGAGAGGGAGGCCCCCATGCGCGCGCCAGGGAGCGGGCCCATTCGGCTCCAGGCGTCGGAATCAACGAGTCAAAGGGGTCACATCTCTTTGACTCGTTTCGGCTCCGGGCGTCGGAATAACACGCCCTTTATGCCAAATTCAGCCCGTTTTTCGCGAAACGGCCGAGAAAGGCGCGTTAATCCCGGTCGCCCTCCCCACTGCACGAAAAAGCGGCCCGCACGAGGCGGGCCGTTGTGACAACGGGGGCGCGTGATGTTGTCACAACACCATGTGACAACATCACGCGCCCCCGTTGTCACATGGCGTTTCGGCGTTTAGAACAGGCCGGTGATCTTGCCCGTCTCGTCGACGTCGATGCGGAAGGCCGCCGGGCTCTTCCCCAGGCCGGGCATCGTCATGATGTTGCCGGTGAGCGCGACGATGAAGCCGGCGCCCGCCGACACCTTCACCTGGCGCACGGTGATGCGGAAGCCGCGCGGAGCGCCGAGCAGGCTTGCGTCGTCGGAGAAGCTGTACTGGGTTTTGGCCACGCACACGGGCAGGTTGCCGAAGCCGTTGGCCTCGAGCAGCTTGATGTCCTTTTCGGCCTGCGCCGTGTAGTTCACGCCGTCGGCGTGGTAGATCTTCGTGGCGATCGCGTTGAGGGCGTCCTTGATCGACGCGCCGGTCTCGTAGGAATAGGTGAAGTCGTTGGGCTCTTCGCACAGGCGCACGACCTCGCGCGCCAGGTCCTCGCCGCCGGCGCCGCCCTTGGCCCACACCTGGGACAGGCGGACGTTGACGCCCAGCTCGTTGCACTTGCGCTCGATGAGGTCGAGTTCCGCCTGCGTGTCGGTGGGGAACTGGTTGATGGCCACCACGGCCGGCAGTTTGTAGACCTTGGTGATGTTCTCCACGTGCTGCAGAAGGTTGGGCAGGCCCGCTTCGAGCGCTTCGAGGTTCTCCTCGCCGAGCTTGTCCTTGGGCACGCCGCCGTTCTTCTTGAGCGCGCGGGCGGTCGCGACGATGACCACCGCGTCGGGCTTGATGCCGGTGAGGCGGCACTTGATGTCGAGGAACTTCTCGGCGCCCAGGTCGGCACCGAAGCCGGCCTCCGTAACGGCGTAGTCGCCGAGCGCGCGGGCCATCTGCGTGGCCATGACCGAATTGCAGCCGTGGGCGATGTTGGCGAAGGGGCCGCCGTGCACGAAGGCGGGCGTGCCTTCGAGGGTCTGCACCAGGTTGGGCTTCAGGGCGTCCTTCAGCAGGGCCGCCATGGCGCCTTCGGCGTGCAGGTCATGGGCGGTGACGGGCTTGTCGTCGTAGGTGTAGCCCACGACGATGCGGCCCAGGCGCTCCTTCAGGTCGGTGATCGACGTGGCCAGGCAGAAGATCGCCATGACCTCGCTGGCCACCGTGATGTCGAAGCCGTCCTCGCGCGGCACGCCGTTGGCCTTGCCGCCCAGGCCGTCGACGATGTGGCGCAGCTGGCGGTCGTTCATGTCGACGACGCGCTTCCACACGATGCGGCGCGGGTCGATGTTGAGGTCGTTGCCGTTGTGGATGCGGGCGTCGAGCATGGCCGCGAGCAGGTTGTTGGCCGCGCCGATGGCGTGGAAGTCGCCGGTGAAGTGCAGGTTGATGTCTTCCATGGGAACGACCTGCGCATAGCCGCCGCCGGCCGCGCCGCCCTTGATGCCGAAGACGGGGCCCAGGCTCGGCTCGCGCAGGGCGACGACCGTCTTCTTGCCGATGCGGTTCATCGCGTCGGCCAGGCCCACCGTCGTCGTGGTCTTGCCTTCGCCGGCCGGCGTGGGGTTGATGGCCGTGACCAGGACGAGCTTGCCGGGCGTGTGCTCGCTTTCGCGCAGGTAGTTGTAGTCCACCTTGGCCTTGTAGCTGCCGTAGGGCTCGAGGTACTTCTCGGGCACGCCGGCCTTTTCGGCGATTTCGGTGATGGGACGGATTTCGGCAGCTTGAGCGATTTCAATATCTGACAGCACTCAGAACCCTCGCTTTCTCCTTCGGGCGCCGCGCGCGCGGCTTTCCTGGAAGCGCCGGCAACCCGACGCATGACCTCTCGATTGTATCCCGCCTGTGGGCGGGATAGAACGGACTGAACGAGGATTCAGAGGTACGGCAAAAAGTTTCGCGAATGCGGAAGTCCCCAGCGAACGATTCTATCGCGAAGATATCTGGTCAGACTCGGGGATCTGTGTGACAGCGTGACAGGGGGACGGAGGTTGTTGTCACGCTACTGGTTGTCGGCCGGGTCGATCGAGGGGATGGCCACCATAAAGCAGGCGCCGCCTTCGGGCAGGTTGTAGGCCTCGACCGTGCCGTCGTGGGCTTCGACGATCGACTTCACGATCGCCAGGCCCAAGCCGCTGCCGCCCGTGTTGCGGGCGCGCGAGAAATCGGTGCGGTAGAAGCGCTCGAAGAGCATCTTGGGGTCGACGTCGCCGAAGCCGGTGCCGTCGTCTTTCACGGCGATGACCGAATTGTCCTTCACGCCGTAGAGCTCGATCTTGATGTGGCCGCCCGGCTCGATGAACCGGCTCGCGTTGTCCACCAGGTTCGACACGACCTCCTTCAGGCGGTCGCGGTTGCCCAGCACGTCGGGGGCCTCGCCGGTGATTTCCACGTTGGCCCCGCGCGCGTCGAGCACGGGCGCCAGGGCGTCGACGGCCTCCTGCGCCACGGGACGCAGGTTCACGCGCTTGAAGTTCATCACGTAGCTGTCGCCTTCGATGTGCTGCAGTGAGAGCAGGTCGTTCACCAGATGGGTGAGGCGCTCGCTTTCGGTGAGGATCGTGTGCGTGAACTTCTCGCGCATGGCCGGCGGCAGGTCGGGGTCGGCCAGAAGCTCGGCGTTGCCGTGGATGGCCGTGAGCGGGGTGCGCAACTCGTGCGCCACGTCGCCCACGAACTGCATCTGCTGCTTCTCGCGGCGCGACAGGTCGGCCGCCTGCGCGTAGGACGAATCGAGCAGGTCCTTGAAATCGCCCGCCAGATCGTCGGCTTCCTGCAGCGACTCGCCCGGCTCGAAGGACACCGACGTGTCGCCTGCCCGGTAGGCCTTGATCTTGGCGCGCAGGTCGGACAGGGGCTTGCCGATGAAAGAGCCGATCGCAAGCGAGATGAGAAAGACCACGCAGGCGATCGGGATAAGGGGCACAAACGACACCATGCCCCGCAGCCGGGCCACGATGAGCACGGCGGCGGCGGCCAAAACGGCCATCAGCGTGGCCAGGAAGGCGAAGTATGTGGCGATCTTCTTGATGCGCGGGCCCTTCTTCAGCGGGGGTTACTTGCGGAAACGGTAGCCGTAGCCGCGCACCGTTTCCACGATGGCCGGATCGTAGCCGGCGGCCTTGATCTTGTCGCGCAGGCGCTTGATGTGCGTGTCGACGGTCTTGGTTTCGGTGAGGTACTCCCAGCCCCAGGCGTCGCGTAGAAGATCTTCGCGGGACACCACGTTGCCGGCGTGCTTCATGAGGGCGGCCATGAGTTCGAACTCGCGCGGGGTGAGGTCGATCGGACCCTTGTCGCCGGCGGCGGTGTGGGCGTCTTCATCGAGCGTGATGCCGCTCGCGGTGAGGGTGTGGGTGGTTTCCATCTGACCGCTGCCGCGACGCAGGAGGGCGCGCACGCGGGCGATGAGCTCGCGCAGGCCGAAGGGTTTGCTCAGGTAGTCGTCGCCGCCGATTTCCAGGCCGACCACCTTGTCGAGTTCGGTGTCGCGGGCGGAAAGGAAGAGCACGGGCGCGCTCGTCTTGCTGCGCAGGCGACGGCAGAGCTCGTAGCCGTCCATTCCGGGCAGCATGATGTCCAGGATGAACAGGTCGTAGTCCTTCTTGTCGGCCATTTCGAGGGCGTCTTCGCCGTTCGCGGCCACGTCGGCTTCGAAGCCTTCCTTCTGCAGGGCGTAGCTCACGAAGTCGGTGATCGTGGATTCGTCGTCAACGCAGAGAATGCGTGCGGGGGTATCGCTCATGTCGGACCTTCTTGCATCGTGGTTTCCGAGCGCGAGCCCTGCGCGGGCGGCGGCGCTCTCGTCCAATTGCTAGTATCATATCACCGCATATTGCTAGGAAATCGCGCTGGAAGGCGGCGTGCATATGTTACTCACTATCGACGTCGGCAACACGCAGACGGTGCTCGGCGTCTACGACGGCGCCACCCTCGTGCAGATGTGGCGCATGGGAACCGACCCGCAAGCCACCGCCGACGAGGTCGCCGCGCGCCTGGCGGGCCTTGTGGGCATCGCGGGCATCGACCCCGCCGCGATCGACGGAGTCGCGGCCGACACCGTGGTGCCGGCGACCAAGCGCCTGTGGAAGCAGGTGGCGCGCGGGCTGTTCGGGACAGACGCCCTCTTCGTCGACAAGGACACGGCGCCCGACTTGCTCGACGTGAGCGCCTATGCGCAGACGCTCGGCAGCGACCGCATCGTCGACGCGATCGCCGCCCGCGCCCTCTACGGGGCGCCCGCGATCGTGCTCGATCTGGGAACGGCCACCAACATCGAAGTCATCGGCCCCGACGGGCGCTACCGCGGCGGGGCGATCGCGCCCGGCCTGCAGACGTCGATGAACGCCCTGGTGAACGGCACGGCCCAGCTGCCCGCGATCGAGCTCGTCGACCCGGGGAGCGCCATCGGCACCGATACGGTGCAGGCCATTCAGATCGGTGTGGTCTACGGGGAAGCGGCGCGCATGGACGGGCTCGTGGCGCGCATCGAGCGGGAGCTCGGCTGCACGGCCACGGTGGTAGCCACGGGCGGCTTCTGCCACTTGATCGGGCCCCTTGCCGAACGCGTCGACGAGGTGAACCCCGAGCTCACCTTGCAGGGCCTGCGCATCGTCTACGAGCACGTGCGCAGCGGGCGGAAGGCGTAACGGGGGCGTTCGCGCAGGAGCACATCCCGCCGCAGGCGCCCCTCCCTACAGGGCGCGGGCCACGGCGCGCGCCACCGGCACGGCGGCGGCGATCTTCACGGCGTCGACTAGGACGAAGGGGGCCACGCCCACAGCGAAGGCCGCTTCGGGGGCAAGTCCGTTCACCAGCATGAGCTGCAGCCATCCGAAGAGATAGACGATGACCAGGAAGACGAAGGCGAGCACGTAGTCCACGACGAGCCGCTGCTTCTTGTTGACCAGGCCGCGCAGCCCCACAAAGACGATGCCGGCCACGAGGAAGCCCCACAGGAAACCGCCCGTGGGCCCCATGATCACGCCGATGCCGCCCCGCATACCCGAAAAGAACGGCAGGCCGATCGCGCCCGCCAGCAGGTAGATCGCGCTCGCCGAGATGGCCTCGCGGGGCTTGAGCGCCGCGAGCACGAGCACTTCGGCGAAGGTCTGCAGGGTGAAGGGTACCGGCCCGATGGGCACCGTGATCCAGGCGGACACGGCGAGCAGGGCAACGGCGATGCCGCAGAAGGCGACGGATCGGGCGCGCGACGAGGCGGCGGTAGAGGCTTTGGGCATGAGGTGCGCTCCTTGGAATCGGCGGGTGCGTTCGGGTAACGCGTCGCACTATAACCGAGCAGAGCATGCTTGTAAACCAAATTGTTTCGAATGGTTTACAAGCATGACAACGGGGGCGCGTGATGTTGTCACACTAGAGTGTGACAACATCACGCGCCCCCGTTGTCACTTTTTCACGAAGACGAAGGTGAGCACGGTCATCGCCACGGTGAGCACGAGCGAGAACAGCATGGCCGCGTCGACGCCGGCCGCCGTCACCGACCCGTCGGTCGCACCGCCGGCCATGAGCAGAACCATCGACGACGTTCCGATCGCCGCCGCGATCTGTCGGGCCGCGTTCGAAATCGAGGTGCCGTCGGCCACTATCTCGTGCGGCAGGCCGTGCACGCTCCAGGTGGTGTAGGGCACGACGAGCGACGAGATGCCGAAGGCGCGCACCGCCTGCAGGACCATGACCTGCCCGAGCGAGTCGATCGTGCTCAGATGCAGCATGAGGACGGTGCCCACGGTGAGCAGGACCGAGCCCATCGCGCACACGACCCGCGCGCCCACCCGGTCGGTGAGCATGCCGCCCACCGGTGCCATGATGAACGCCGCCACCGTGCCGGGCAAAAGCGCCATGCCTGCCTGCATCGCGTCGAAGCCGTGCAGGCTCTGAAGCTCGAGCGGCAGCACGAGGGCCACGCCGATGAAGGCGCAGAAGAGCAGTGAGACCATGACGGTGCCGAGCGAAAAGTCCCGGTCGGAAAAGACGCTCATGTTGAGCATGGGGTTTTGCACGCGCTTCTCGCGCCGCACGAAGGCGACCACGAACACCGCGCCCACGGCGGTCGGCGCGAGGCAGGCAGCGCTCGCGAACCCGGCGCTCGCCGCGTTCGACACGCCGAGCAGAAGGCCGCCGAAGCCCAGGATCGACAGAAGCAGAGACGGGGCGTCCATCGTGACCGCCCCATCCCCCGCGCGGCCGCTCGCGAGCAGCTTGGCCATCGCCGCCATCGCGACGAGCGAGAGCGCGAGCGCCCCCAGGAAGAAGACGCGCCAGCTCCACACGGCCGTCACCGCACCGCCAATCGTGGGCCCCAGGTTGGGCGCCACACCGAAGGTGAGCCCCACGAAGCCCATGATCGTGCCCCAGCGCTGGGACGGGAAGCGCGTGAACACGACCACCTGCACCAGGGGCATGAGGATGCCGGTGGCGACGCCTTCGACCGCGCGGCCCATGAAGAGCACCCAGAAGCTCGTGCCCAGCCCCACCATCGCCACGCCCGCAGCGAAGCAGAGCATCGCCGCCACGCAGAGAGCGCGCAGGCTGTAGCGCTTCGAGAGGAAAGCCACCGTGGGCATCGTGATGCCCAGGCAGAGCTGGAAGATCGTCACGAGCCACTGGCCCGTGGCCACGCTCGTGCCCATTTCGGGCATCACCGCCGGCAGCATCGTGTTCATAGCGGTCTGGCAGATGCCGCAGAGCATCGTGCCGCAGATCATCGCGACGAGGACGCCGTAGGGCGGCTTCCCCGTCTCGCCGGCGCCGCGCGCCTGCCGTGCCTCGCTCATCTAAAACCTCGCTTCGAGCTCGCCGCTTTCAAGCCTATTAATGCGGCGCGATTCGTGCGCCATGAAGATCGCCGTCGTGAAAATCGCCAGGAAGTCGGCCACGGGCACCGCGAAGTAGAGGGCATCCAGGCTCGTGAGGTTGGGGAACCACACCGGCAGGACCGTGGGCAGCCACAGGTAGAGCGGAATGAGGAAGAGCACCTGGCGCGTGAGCGACAGGAAGGCCGACTTGAGCGGCTGGCCCGTTGCCTGGAAGTAGTTCGACCCCACGATCTGGAAGCCCACGAAGGGCACGAGCATCATCTGCACCTTCAGGGCGAAGACGGTGAAGTCGCGCAGATCGGGGTCGGAGATACCGAAGACCCCCACGATCTGGTTGGGGAAGAGGTGCACGAGCGCCCACATGAGGATCGCGAGCCCCGTGGCCCCGATGATGCCGTCCTTGAGCGTGGTGCGCACGCGGTCGAAGAGGTGGGCGCCGTAGTTGTAGCCGAGCAGGGGCTGGATGGCCACCGCCACGCCGATGAGCGGCATGACCGCCACCATCGCGACGCGCTGCACGACGCCGATCGAGGCGAGGGCCTCTTCGGAGCCCATGGGCGTGAGCGCCCCGTACTTCACCAGCAGGTTGTTGAGCACGAAGTTCACCAGGGCCGCCGCCACCTGGATGGCGAAGCTCGCGAAGCCAAGGGAGAGGACCATCCGCACGATCTTGCCCTTCAGGGGCATGCAGTGCAGGTGCAGCCGCAGGGGCACGTCTTTCTTCACGGTGAAGTAGAGCAGCACGAGCAAGGCCGACACGCCCTGGCCGATCAGGGTGGCCATGGCGCTGCCCTGCGTGCCAAAGCCCATGACCATGACGAGCAGGTAGTTGCACACGATGCAGACCACGGTGCCGATCACGTTGGTGCCCAGGGCGATGTTGGGACTGCCCGTAGTGCGGATGAAGTTGTTGATGCCGAAGCCGAAGCACTGCAGGACGAAGCCCGCCGACAGGATCTGGATGAACTGCTTGGTGGCGTCCCACACCTCGGGCGTGGTGCCCGACACCGAAAGGAGCCAGTCGATGCTGGGGTCGCAAAAGGCGAGCACCGCCACGAGGATCGCGAAGACGATCGAGAGCGACGCGGTGTTGCCCAGCACGACCTCGGCGGCGGCGCGGTCGCCTTCGCCCAGGCGCAGGGCCGCGAGCGCGTTGCCGCCGTTGCCTATGAGCATGGCGATCGCAATGAAAACGATCATGATCGGGTTGGCCGCGGTGGTGATCGAAAGGCCGATCGAGCCCATGGCCTGGCCCAAAAAGATCGAGTCGACCACGTTGTAGGCCGCGCCCACGAGCATGCCGATGATCGAGGGGATGGCGAATTCGACGATAAGGCTCGGAATGGACGCGGTGCCCATGCGGGCCACTTTGTCGTTGCCGGCCGGCGCAGGCGCATCGGGGCGCTCCGGGGCCTCTTCCACTTCGTCTTTTTCTTCTACGCTCATGGCTCTCCTGACCGAATCCGTGTGACTGATAAACGATACGACCCAATAAAGGAGATGCCGTGAACGCGCGACGGGCTAGATCCGCGTGGCCTTGCCCACCGTCACCGTGTCGAGCGTGACCGGGGTGCCGTCGGAGAGCACATGGCGCGGCAGCAGCTCGAGCAGGGGCTTCACGACGAAATCACGCTCGGTGAGCAAGGGGTGCGGCAGGGTGAGCTGCTCGTCGTCGCTTGCATAGAGCTGGTAGTCCAAGATGTCGATGTCGCACGTGCGCGGCCCGTTGGGCTCGTCGCGCACGCGACCCAAATGGTCCTCGATCGTGTGCAGGAACTGCAGCAGGTCGCGCGGAGCCAGGCCCGTGCGCATGAGCACGACGGCGTTCACGAACGAAGGCTGGTCCTCCTTGTAGGCTGGCTCGCTTTCGTACATGCTCGACACGTCGATGATCTGGCTGTCGGGCAGCATGCACAGCTCGCCGATCGCCTGGTTGATCATCGCTACCTTGCCTTCGCGCTCTTCACCCGGATTGGCCACCAAGGGCACGTTGCATCCCAGGCCCAGCAGCACGTAGGGACGCACGTCGGCGAGCTTTTCCACCGTGAGCGGCACGTTGTGCACGCGCACGATCGAAGCGCCCTGCTCGCAGGCCAAAAGCGCTTCCTGCGCGCTCGCTTCGTCGCGGTCGGCCGGCACGTCGATTCCGTACATCTTGCCGATGTAGCTCTTGCGCGAAAGCGCCGCCACGACCGGGTAGCCGGTGCGCACGAATTCCTGGATGTTGCGTGTGAGCTCGGTGGTCTGGCCGGCCGTCTTGCCGAAGCCGGGACCGAAGTCGATGGAAATGCGCTCGCGGGCCACGCCGCGCGCTTCGAGCATGCGCGCCTGGTCGATCAGGTAGTCGCGCACGTCGGTCACCACGTCATCGTAGTGCGGGGCCTCCTGCATGGTCTTGGGCTCGCCCTGCATATGCATCACGATCAGGCCCGTTTCGCTGCCCACCGCCACGTCGACCATGGCAGGGTCGCGGAAGCCCGACACGTCGTTTAGAATCGACGCGCCCGCGTCGACGCAGGCCCGGGCCACCGGGGCGTGACGGGTGTCGATGCTCACGCAGATGCCTTCGTCGGCCAAGCGGCGCACGACTTCGAGCACGCGGCGCATCTCCTCTTCCGCCGGCACTTCGGCAGAGCCGGGACGGGTCGATTCGCCGCCCACGTCGATGATGAGCGCGCCCTCTTCGTGCATCTTCTTGCCGGCCGCCACGGCCTCGTCGACGTCGGCGTAGGAACCGCCGTCGGAAAACGAGTCGGGCGTGACGTTCAGGATGCCCATAACGACGGGCAGCTGGGTGTCGAAAGCGTAAGAGCCGCATTTCCAAATCATGAGGTACGTTCCTTCCAAGGGGATACCGAACAAGAAAAAAGCCGCCGGCGCGGGGCCGACGGCTTCTAAAGATTACGCGTGCGGATCGGTCGGGTCGTGCGCGGGCGCCGCTGAATCCGTTCCGGGCGCCGCGGGCGCGGCCGGCTGGGCCGGTGCCTGGGGCGCAGGCTCTTCGCGGTTGACCACGGTGGTCGCCGCCTTCTCGCGGGCTGCGCGGCCTTCCTCGCTCTGCTCGTGTTCCAGGTACTCGTTCCAGGTGTTGTTGAGCAGGGCCTGGCAGGCTTCGCCGTCGATCGTCTCGCGCTCGAGCAGGACGCTGGCCATAAGGTCCATCTGGTCCTTGTGGGCCGAAAGGATCTCGTAGGCAGCGTCGTGGGCCTGCTTCATGATGCGGGCGACCTCGTCGTCGATGCGGCGGGCGGTCTCTTCCGAATAGTCCTGGGTGTTGCCGTAGTCGCGACCCAGGAAGACCTCGTGGTTGGGCTGGCCGAAGATCTGCGTGCCCAGCTCGGTGCTCATGCCGTACTGGGTGACCATCTGGCGGGCCATCTTGGTGGCGCGCTCGAGGTCGTTGCTCGCGCCGGTGGTGATGTCCTCGCAGAAGATCTCTTCGGCGACGCGGCCGCCCAGGAACACGGCGAGCTCCTGCAGCATTTCGTTGCGGCTGTTGAGGACCTTGTCTTCCTTGGGGATCGACAGGGTGTAGCCCAGCGCGCGGCCGCGGGAGACGATGCTGATCTTCTGCACCGGGTCGGCGAGCGGCAGGGTGTGGCCCACCAGGGCGTGGCCGCTTTCGTGGTAGGCGATGGTCTTCTTGGTGTGGTCGTCCATGACGCGGCCCTTGCGTTCGGGACCGGCGATCACGCGCTCCATCGATTCCATGACCTCCTGCTGGGAGATGACCTTCTTGCCGCGGCGGGCGGTGAGAAGAGCCGCTTCGTTGAGCAGGTTGGCCAAATCGGCGCCCGTGAAGCCCGGGGTGAGCTTGGCGATGCGGTCGAGGTCGACGTCCTGGGCGATCGGCTTGCCCTTGGCATGCACTTCGAGAATGCGCTCGCGGCCGCGCACGTCGGGCACGTCGACCACGATCTGACGGTCGAAACGGCCGGGACGCAGCAGGGCCGGGTCGAGGACGTCGGCGCGGTTGGTGGCGGCGATGAGGACCACCGAATCGTTGGCCTCGAAACCGTCCATTTCAACGAGCAACTGGTTCAGGGTCTGCTCGCGCTCGTCGTGACCGCCGCCCAGGCCGGCTCCGCGCTGACGGCCCACGGCGTCGATCTCGTCGATGAAGATGATCGACGGGGCCGCTTCCTTGGCCTGCTTGAAGAGGTCGCGCACGCGGCTGGCGCCCACGCCCACGAACATCTCGACGAAGTCGGAGCCCGAAATGCTGAAGAAGGGCACGCCCGCTTCGCCGGCCACGGCCTTGGCGAGCAGGGTCTTACCGGTGCCCGGAGGGCCCACCAACAGGCAGCCGCGCGGAATGCTCGCGCCCACTTCCTGGTACTTCTGCGGGTTGGCCAGGAAATCCTTGATCTCTTTCATTTCCTCGACGGCCTCGTCGACGCCGGCGACGTCGGAGAAATGCACGTCGGGACGCTCTTCGTTGGCGAGCTTGCCTTTGGTGCGGCCGAAGGACATCTGGGAATTGTTGGCCTTGCTCATCTGGTAGAACATCCAGATGAAGAAGACGGTGAGGATGATCATGGGCAGATACGAGATGAGCGCGCTCATGAGCCCGCTGGGCAGCGAGACCTCGTAGTGCACGTTGGGATGGGCGGCCATGAGCTCGCTGAGCGAGTCGTTGCCCACCCAGGTGGTGGTGAAGTGGCGTTCCTCGCCGAGGTTCTGCTCGTCGAGATCCTGGGTTTCCACGCCCGAACCGATCGAGGCGCCGTCGCTCGTCTTCTGCACGCCGAGCGCCGAGTTCAGGGCGCTGAAGGCGGTGTTGAAGGCGTCGGTGGCCGAAGAGCCCGCGGTGGACGCCGGGTAATAGGTGCCCGTCACCGTGTCGCTGCCGGTGTCGTAGGTCACCGACGTGACGCGGCCGTCGTCGACGGCGGAGATGAAATCGGATGTGATGAGCGTGTCGGTTTGGGTCTGCTGGGAAGGCCCGCCCACGCCCGCGAACTGGGCGCCCAGGAACACGAAGATGAGCACCATGAGGATGGTCCACACGATCGTGGTGCGGGAGTTGGGCATCTTAGGTGGTTGTGGTTTTGGCATGTGTCCGTTGCTTCCTCTTGCCCGGGCAGCCCGAGCCTTACACGGCGCTTACTGCGCCCGTTCGTACACTTCCGGCTTCAGAACGCCGATGTAGGGAAGGTTGCGGTAGCGTTCCGCATAGTCCATCCCGTAGCCGACGATGAATTCGTCGGGGCATTCGAAACCAACGTAACGGCAGTCGATATCGGCCTGGGCCTTGGTCTTCTTGCGCAGAAGCGTGGCGACCTCGATCGACGCGGGATTGCGCGATTCGAGGTTGCGGATCAGGTACTTGAGCGTGAGGCCGGAATCGAGGATGTCCTCGGCGATGAGCACGTGGCGCCCTTCGACCGACGAGGTGAGGTCCTTCAGGATGCGCACGATGCCCGAGCTCTTCACGCCGTTGCCGTAGCTGGAAATGGCCATGTAGTCCATTTCGAGCGGAAGGTCGATCTCGCGCACCAGGTCGGCCATGAAGATGGCCGCGCCGCGCAGCACCGACACGACGAGCAGGCTTTCGCCCTGGTGGTCGGCCGTGATCTGCCGGCCCATTTCCGCCACGCGTGCACGCAGGTCCTCTTCGGTAAACAAAACGCGATCGATGTCTTCGTGCACAGCTTGCATGCGCGCAACCCTCTTTCCGTGGCGCCAGGCGTACGCCGTTTGCGCATCGCTTACCTGGACATGCCGTAGATGACGAGTTTAGCAAAACGAAAAATGCGTAGGGATACAATCCGGTAACGCGCCGGCAGACCGCACGCTATTTCCACGGTGGGGCGCGGTATGTCGCGCCTGCGCCCTAGCCTTTGAGATCGGGGAAGAGCGAGAGCAGCGTGTCGACGGGCAGGCCCACGATGTTGTTGTAGTCGCCCCTGTAGCCTTCCACGAGCGCGGCGCCCGCCCCCTGGATCGCGTAGGCGCCCGCCTTGTCGTAGCTTTCGCCCTTGCGCAGGTAGGCCGCGATCTCGTCGTCGGACAGCGTTTTAAAGGTGACTTCGCTCGTTTCGGAAAAGCCCTGGCGGCCCAGGCTCACCTTGCCGTCGTCGTCGACGTCGACCATCCACACCGACACGCCCGTGATCACTTCGTGCGTGCGGCCCGACAGCTTGCGCAGCATGCCCACGCCTTCCGAATAGGTGTGGGGCTTGCCGAAAATCGCCCCGTCGAGCACGACCATCGTGTCGGCCCCGATCACGCACGTGCGGCCCGGGGCGAGCTCGCCGCCGATGAGGCGCTGGACAACCGACGCCGCCTTGCGCTCGGCCACGGCGCGGGCCGCCTTCGAGGGCTGGGCGCGCAGCTCGTCGTCGAGCGATTCGTCGGCTTCGGAAGGCTCCACGGTGAAGGTGACGCCCGCATCGCGCAGCAGCTGCTGGCGGCGCGGCGACCCGGAAGCGAGGATGACGTTCATAGGGTGCTACCTTTCGTTGAGTGGGTCGTTGGTGCACGTGACAGGGGGGCGGAGGTTGTTGTTACGCGGGCGTGACAACAACCTCCGCCCCCCCCTGCCACGCTAGAGGCGGTTGCGGCGGGCCCGATAGGCGGCCATGGGCTCGAGGCGCACGCCGCGCTTGTTGGCCGAAATCGCCAGATCGCCCTGAATGTTGGCCGTGTAGCCGCCGATGGGGGCGCCGCCGGCGAAGGCGCGCACCACCGCGTCGACCGACGCCGCTTCGACGCGCGCGGCCGGGGGCAGCATGCGGGCGAGCACCCGGTCGACCGCGCGGCGCGCGAGCGGGACGGGCACCGTGCCGAACGAGGGCAGGAAAACGCAGCCTTCGGCCCACACGGGCGGTTCGGCCCGCGAGACCCATTCCACGTGCTCGCCCACCGCGGCGGCCGCCTGCAACTCGAGCATGTCGTCTTCGTCGGCAATCAGGTTCATCGTGCGCGTGAGGGTGTCGAGCAGGCGCGGATTGCGCTCCTTGGCGCGCGGGACGATTTCGTGGCGCACGAAGGCGCGGAAGCGGTCGGTGTGGGCGTTGGTCGCGTCCTCGCGCCACAGGGCCCCTTCCGCATCGCGCACCAGGGGCACGCTCGCATCGGCCGCGGCGTCGATTGCGCGGCGGCGCAGGTAGTCGCGCAGATCGCCGCGGCCCACGTCGAGACAAGGGCGCGCGACGTTGCCGTTCGCATAGCGCATCGAGCGGAAGCCGCCCGGCCCCGTGCCCACGATCGAGCGCATGTAGAAGTTCTCGACCCTGTCGTCCTGGGTGTGGGCGACGAAGATGCGGCCCTCGCACACGGGCGCGCCGGCCTGCAGGCAGAGCTTTTCGAGCGCTTCATCGGCCGCGTGGTAGCGCTCGCGGCGGGCCACGGCTTCCAGGTTGTCGCCCGATTCGCGCACAAGCCGGGCCACGTCGACGTTGGCCAGGAAGAAGGGCGCGCCGAGCGCGGCGGCCAGGGATTCCACGAAGGCCGCGTCGGCGTCAGCGTCGCCCCCGCGCAGCTTGTGGTTCACGTGCAGAACGCCCACCGGGCCCACGGCGCCCGCCGCTGCAAGGTCGCTGACGAGGTAGGCCATGGCCGTAGAATCCGACCCGCCCGACACCATGAGCAGCACGGGCGTCGCCGGGCCCGCCAGGCCGCGTTCGGCTATCGTGCGCGCCACACGCTCTTCGGTCGATTCATGCAGAACCGCCATCGCTCCTCCTTCTGTTCCCGCGCCGGCGCCGGACGCTTGCAGGTGCGCACCCGCAAGCGTCCGGCGCCTTTTGCCTTTCCTATTGTGTGGCTGGCCGGCGCCGTTAGCAAGCGGGATCGAACGGGGGCTCGCCGCCGTCCTCTTCGGACGGGCCGGACTCGACGGGCCCGGCGTCGACCTCTTCGAAGGCCTCGCTGAGCATGGCCCCGTAGCCGTTCAGGGCGGCGAAGGGAATGAACTGGCGGGCGCGGTCGTCGCTGGCCGCGGCGAAGCGCGGCCCGTTTTCGTCGACGCGCCGGCGGATGTCGTCGAGAACGGCCTGACGGCGGGCGCGTTCGGGGCCCGAAAGGTCGCCCCAGGCCCGCGCGTCGGGCACCGTGCCGCTCGCGTAGTCGCCCCTAAGCACGGTGGCCGCCCACCTGCTCGTGGCGCTCGCGAGCGTTGGCTTCGGGGAGCAAGCTGGTGCCCTTCAACAGGGCGTTCGCCCCGAAGCGCCCGCGCACGGCGAGCGCCGCCTGGGCCGCGCGCGCCGCATGTTCGGCCCGGCCGCCCTCGTCGAACAGCGAGGGCTGCACGGCTTGCGCGGGCACGAGCCCCGTGAAGGCCACCTGCAGCCGGCGCACGAGCGCCGACGGCTCGACATGCGCGTCGTAGATCGCCAGGCAGGCGCTCATGAGGTCGGGCTCGGCGCCGGTGGCCTGCGCGAGCCGGGCGCTGCCGCCGGCGCCGCCCGCATAGCGTTCGGCGTAGGACCCGGAAAAGCCCACCCCCACCGACACGCCCGTGCACGCCTTGCCTTCCGACGCGAGCCTCAGCACCGTGTCGACCACCATCTCCTTGAGCACCGTGCGCGCTTCGGCGGCGGTGTAGTCGCGCATGAGGACCTGGCCGTTGCCCACCGACGACCCCTTGGGCCGATAGGCGTGGATCTGCGCGATCGTGGCGGGCTCGAGCCCCCAGGCGTGGTCGATGAGCAGCTCGCCGTTCTTGCCGAACTCGCGCCGCAGGGTCGCTGGGCGCAGAGCGCACACGCCCGCCAGGTCGCGCACGCCGTAGCGCTCGAGCCGGCGGGCGATGCCCCGGCCGATGCCCCAGATGTCGGTGATGGGCTGATGGAACCAGATCTCGCGGCGGAAGGATTCCTCATCGAGTTCGGCGATGCCGTCGGGCGCGTGCTTGGCGCACACGTCTAGGGCGACCTTGGCCAGAAACAGGTTCGGCCCGATGCCCGCCGTGGCGGTGATGCCCGTGTCCCGGCGCACCGCGTCGATCATGCGGCGGGCCAGGGTGCGGGCGTCGCAGCGGTACAGCGACAGGTAGGGCGTGACGTCGATGAAGGATTCGTCGACGCTGTAGACGTGCATGTCGTCATGCGAGACGAACCGCAGGTAGATCTTCACCACTTCGGTGGACACTTCCATATAACGGCGCATGCGGGGCACGGCGGTGAGGTAGTCGATGCCGGGCGGGATGTCGCGCACGCGGCAGCGGTTGCGCACGCCGCGCGCCTTCAGGGCCGGGGTAATGGCCAGGCAGATCGTGTTGGCGCTGCGTTCGGGGTCGGCCACCACCAGGTTGGTGGTGAAGGGATCGAGCCCGCGGTCGGCGCATTCCACGCTCGCGTAGAACGACTTCAGGTCGATGCACAGATACGTTTTATCGGACACGGCCTCTCCCTCACGGCGATTCCACAGTCTGTTCGCTACCATTGCACGAACGTTTGTTCGATACTAACACATATGGAGGAGTGGAAGACATCCGAGGATTCGCGCCGGCGCGTTCATCGCGAATGCGTCGACGTCGTTGCGCGCTTTTCGCGGTTCGGCGGAATCGAGCCCGTCGTGGTGCAGTGGAAGGACGGGCGCAGCTTCCCCGTCGACGAAGTGGTCGACGAAGGCCAGTTCGGCGTCATGCGCCAGGGGCGGCAGGTGAAGCGCTACCGCGTGCGGTTCGGCGGCCACCAAACCGATTTGTTCCTCGAAAAGCGCGCGGCCGTGCCGTCGATGGGCGAACCCGAGCATTTGGTCTGGTGGGTCTACGCCTACGACCGCACCCTGCCGGGCGCCGACGAGAGCGCCTAGGACAGGTCCCGGCTGCTGCGTCGCGCGGGCGACCTCGATTGCGGGCGCCTGGGCCGAAACGGCCGGCCGGCGTGCGATAATGGCCCCATGAACGAGAAGAAGCACCCCCACACCCCATCCGCGCGCGGCCCCGAAGGCGGCGCGCGCGCGAACGCGAACGGCCGCCGCAGCGCGGGGGCCGCAAACCGCAACGCAGGCACCGGCAGCCGCCCGGCACGCCGGCGCGGCGCAAACGCCAAAGGGCGCCCCGCCGGCGACGCGCACGGCGGCACCCGATCCCGCCAGCGCACGAAGGGGCGCCCCACGCACGGCGACGCCCAACTGCGCGAGGCCCGCGCGATCGCCCGCAAGCTGAACGCTCAGCTCGAAGGCGACGGCGGTCCGCGCAAGAAATCGCACGGCGGCAAGAAGGGCGCGGCGCACGACGGGCGCGGTGGCAACCGCAACGGCGGCCGCACGGCCGAACGCGCAACCGGCAACGGCCGCACCCAAGCGCGCGACGCGCACGGAGGCGGCCGCGGCCCCGCCAAGGCGCGCGCCAACGGCAGCACGCGCCCCAACAGCGCATCCTCCGGCGCGCCCCGCCGTGCCGCATCCGCTCAAGCGGGCCCCTGCGCGATCGCACGCCAATGCGGCGCCTGCTCCTGCATCGACGTGCCCTACGGCGACCAGCTGGCCGAAAAGCAGCGCCGCGTGGAAGAGCTCTTCGCCGACCTCGCGCCCTCCCCGCGCACGATCGAGCCCATCGCCGGCATGGAGGACCCCTTCGGCTACCGCGACAAGATCGCCTCGCCCTTCGCCCCCGGCCGCGTGCTGCCCGCCCGGGCGCACGGCAAGCGCCGCGGACATGACGAAGGCGAGCGCCGCGCGATCCTCTGCGGCATGTACACCGCCGGCACCCACCGCATCGTCGAAGCGCCCCGCTGCCCGGTCGAGCACCCCGCCGGCCGCCGCGTGATCGAGGCGGTGCGCCAGATCATGGCCGCCCACGGCATCGAGCCCTACGACGAAGACGCCGGCACCGGCTTCATCCGCCACGTGGTGGTGCGCGTGGGGCACGAATCGGGCGAAGTGCTCGTCACCGTAGTCACCAACGACCGCGCCTTCCCCAACGCGAAGAACTTCGCGCGCGAGCTCGTGCGCCGCTGTCCCGAAGTCACGACCGTGGTGCAAAACGTGAACACCCGCGCGACCAACGCGATCTTGGGCGACGAAGAGCACGCAATCTACGGCCCCGGCTTCATCCTCGACACGCTCTGCGGGCTGTCCTTCCGCATCTCGTCGCATTCGTTTTACCAGGTCAACGCCGTGCAGACCGAAGTGCTCTACCGCATCGCGCTTGACATGGCGGGCCTTGGCGGCGAAGGGGACCGTGCGGGCAGCGCGCCCGCGCACCTGCTCGACGCCTACTGCGGCACGGGCACGATCGGGCTCGTGGCCGCCGCCAGCGCGCCGGGGCTGCAGGTCACGGGCGTCGAAAAGGTGGCCTCCGCCGTGCGCGACGCCCGCCAGAACGCCGCCCACAACGGCATCGAGAACGCGGAATTCGTCTGCGAAGACGCCACCGCCTACCTGCGCCGCCGGGCCGCCGAAGGGCAGGCGCTCGACGTGCTCATGATGGATCCGCCCCGGTCGGGCTCGACGCCGGAATTCCTCGACGCGGCCTGCGCGCTCGCGCCCACGCGAATCGTCTACATTTCCTGCAACCCCGAAACCCAGGTGCGCGACGTGCGCCGGCTCGCCCGCGGCGGCTATCGGCTGTGCCGCCTGCGCGCCGTCGACATGTTCCCCCACACCGACCACATCGAGACGGTCGCCCTGCTTACGAGGGCCGAAAGCTGATGCGCCCGAAAGGAGTCCGCATGCAAATCGAGATACGCGCATACCGAAACGACGACGTGCCGGAAATGGCGAACATCTGGAATCAGGTAGTAGCCGACGGAATCGCTTTTCCGCAAGAAGACCTGCTCACAGACGAGGAAGCCGGCAGCTTCTTCGCGAGCCAAACCTACACGGGCGTCGCGGTGGATGCCGATACCGGCAACGTCGTGGGGCTCTACATCCTGCATCCGAACAACGTCGGCCGCTGCGGTCATATCTGCAATGCGTCCTACGCCGTGCGCAAAGACATCCGCGGGGCGCATATCGGCGAAAAGCTCGTGAAGGACTGTCTCGCCATGGCGCACGAGAAGGGGTTCCGTATCCTGCAGTTCAACGCCGTCGTCGCAAGCAACGTCCACGCCATCCATCTCTACGAGCGCCTGGGATTCCAGAAGATCGGCATGGTGCCGGAAGGATTCCGCATGCCCGACGGGTCCTACGAGGACATTTTCCTCTTCTATCACACGGTGTAGCCGGCCTTGCTGTACGTGCGGGCGACGATCTCCCCCGCCGCCCGCACGTCGCCTCCCGCAGCGCCTATTCCAGAAAGAGACCGTGGAGCAGGTCGTCTTCGGCGATGCTGAAGCCCACCGCGTCTTCCATGAACCCGTCAAAGCTGCCGTAGTGCTCGTCGATCGCATCGAAGGCGGCGTTCAAGAACTCGGGGCGGGCCTCGAGCAGGGGGCCGAGCATCTGCGGCACCCGGGGCTTCTTGCCCGTCTGGGCCGCATCCACCAACAGGGCCGTGCGGTGGGCCGCCAACTGCCAGTTCGACTGCAAGTAGTCGGCGCGGATGTCGGCGTCGCGCGCGCCGAGGGCCTTCAGAATCACCGCCGCCACCAGGCCCGTGCGGTCCTTGCCGTTGGTGCAGTGCCACAGCACCGCGCAGCCGTCCGATTCGATGAGCACGCGGAAGATCTGCCTCCAGCGCGGGGCCATCTGCGGGTCGACCATGCGCCGGTAGATGCCGCACACGTCGTAGGTGTCGGGCCGCCACTTCCCGCGCAGGAACTGGCGCAGATTGCCGTCTTCGAAGGTGAGCTCCATTGTCTTGCGCATGGGCACCAGGGGCACGTGCACCTGCAGGGTGCCCGGCACGTAGGGGTCGCCCGTGCGGCCCAGTCCGCTGCGCAGGTCGATGATCGCGCCCACGCCCAGCTCGCGCACGAGCGTGCGCTTTTCCTTGGGCGTGACGTCGTCGATCGACGCGCTGCGGTAGAGGCGGCCGTGGCGCACGCGCTGGCCGCCCTCGACGGGGATACCGCCCAGGTCGCGCAGGTTGAGGATGTGGGGAAGTTCGCTCATGGTTCGAGTATAGAGGTTGCGCGCGCCGCGGCGGGCGAGGTTGGCGCGATGCGGGCGTGAACCGGCAGAAGCGCGCACGCGGCCGCGCGCGCCGGCGGCCCCTTCCGAAACCGCAGATGCGGGGCCTACCGGCCGGTAACGCTCCGGGCGCGACGGGCGGCGGGCAGCCCAGACGCGGTAGCATGTACGGGAACCGAAAGGAGGACGCATGACATTTCTTCTGCAATGGCTCGGAAGCGCCATCGCCATCGCGGCAGCCGTGTGGATCGTGCCCGGCACCGCTTTCATCGGCGGATCGGGCGCCTGGATGAGCGCGGCCGCCGTCGCCCTGTTCCTGGCGCTCATCAACCTGTCCATCAAGCCGCTTCTGCAGGTGCTCAGCCTGCCGGTGAGCGTACTCACGCTGGGCATCTTCGCCCTCGTGGTGAACGCGCTCATGCTCGAGCTGGCCAGCTGGCTTTCGAGCAATATCCTGGGCACGGGCATCTACTTCGCCGGCTTCGGGTCGGCCTTCTTCGCCGCGATCATCGTTTCGATCGTCGGCGCGATCGTGAACGGCCTCACCGGCGCCAAGGCCTAGCGGCGCCCGCGACGCCGGCCTGCGCAACCGGGCGCACAGGCCGCCCGGTTGCGCGGCAGACGCGGCGGATCGAACGCGCACGGCGAGCGCACGGGGCGCGCAACGCCCGCGGCTTTAGGCGCGCCCGCCCCCCACAGGCGCCTGCCTTCCTCACAGGCACCCGCCTTCCCCACCCCACACGCAAAGAGGGGGCCTTCCGAAGAAGGTCCCCTCTTTTGGTGCCGAGCTCCGAGCGGGTCTGCGCGTTACGCGTTCGCCAGAGGCGCCGCCTGCGTGTAGACGCGGGCCGCGCATTCCTGGTCGAGGTCGTAGAGCGACTTTGCGTCGCCGCCGAACAGCTTCATGCGGTCAACCAGATCCTGGGCGTTCTCCTCCTCTTCGCCCTGCTCGGACACGAACCAGTCGAGCCACTGCATGGTGCGGTAGTCGTGCACGTCGTCGGCCGCCGCGTAGATCGTGTTGATCAGCGAGGTGACGAACTTCTCGTGCTCGAGGGCGGCCTCGAGGGGCTCGAGGTCGTTGCCGAAGGAGTTGCCCGGCTCGTCGATCGCCGAAAGGGTGACCTTCTCGCCGTTGCTGTGCAGATAGTTGCGCATGATGAGCGCATGGTCGCGCTCTTCCTGGGCCTGAATCAGGTACCAGTTCGCAAAGCCCTTCAGGCCGCGCTCCTCGTAGTAGTCCGCGAAGGACAGATAGAGGTACCCGGAATAGAATTCCGCATTGATCTGCTTGTTAATGAGTTCGGCAACCTTTTTGTCCATTGTTGCCCATCACCCTTTCGCACCGTTCGACAAGCTGCGGGTCCGGCGCTCCCGCAACGTTCTTCCTGCATCCATTTTAGCCCTGCTGGCAGGGCAGGTAGCGGGTTCATCGAACCGTCAACTGCGGGAGAGCGGAGGGAGGATGCGCCCCGAACGCGCGAAAAGCAGGCGCCGTTGCCCCAGAAAGGCGGTTCTGAGGGCCGGCGCGCCGAGAATTTCAGCGCAAATGATGCAAGCGCTGAACAGAAGGGGCGGCTGGCGCACCATCCGCCAACTGTCAATTCCCAAAACCCCAGGTGAGAAGCGTGGACAACAATCGGTCTTCCAAGCTTTCGGCGATTCAGTTCAACATTTGCATACTTCACGGTGTGACAACGGGGGCGCGGACGTGCGGACTCAGAATGAGACAGTTTGGAGTCCGCATGGGAAAGAAGAAGTACGCGCCCGAAGAGGTCCTTCGCGCGGTGAGCCTTGTCGTCGACGGCGGGATGAG
>Ga0214872_100107_pt1 | contig 48422 bp, 29 predicted proteins | sample Stichaenrichm18X_FD_168614 | JGI IMG/M metagenome (GOLD analysis project Ga0214872, IMG submission 168614) | Xylose enriched microbial communities from anaerobic bioreactor in Madison, Wisconsin, United States - 18X | ecosystem: Engineered > Bioreactor > Anaerobic > Unclassified | place: USA... | reverse complement strand
CAGGGCTTCGAGCCGGGCGTCGGCCGCATCGTTGTCGCTCGCGAGCTCGAAGGCCGGGTCGAGCCCGAATTCGAGCGCGTGTTCGTGCAGGATGCGGTTGCACATGCCGTGGATCGTCGACACCCAGGCGCTGTCGACCTTCAGGGCTTCGGCCTGCATGCCTTCGGCGCGCAGGGTCTGACGGATGCGGTCTTTGATCTCGCCGGCCGCCTTGTTGGTAAAGGTGATCACAAGGGCTTCGTCGATGCTCGAAAGGAAGGGCGCGCCGCCTGCGCCCGACCCGGGCATGAGGGCCCAGGCGATGCGCTGGGTGAGCGTGAAGGTTTTTCCGGAGCCCGCGCCTGCGCAGATGAGCAGGGGCCCGTCGAGATAGGTGATGCTCGCCCGCTGTCCCGGGCGCATTGTCGACATATCCATGGCTAGAGCTTCCTGGCGACCAGGCGCGCCGAGCAGTTGCCCACCGGGCAGTACTGACAGGCGTCGGCGCCGTGGGGATCGGGTGCGATACGGCCCTGGGCGAGCAGGCGCATGCGCGCGGCGATGGCTTCTTCGCAGGAATCGAGCAGGTCGTCGAAGGAGGCGACGCCCTCGAAGGGCACGGCGCCTGCGCGGCGGTCGGCGTCTTTGGCGAAGGGCACGTCCACCGCGTCGAGCGAGCGCGCGTCCCAGGCGCCCTGCACCGTGTTGTTCAGGGGGTTCACGTACAGGCTGCCGACCACCTGGTAGCCCAGCTGGTCGCGCACGGCTTTGGCGTAGATGAGGGCCTGCACCTTGTGGGGCAATTCGAGCGAAGGCGCGGGCTCTTCGGGCACGTCGAGCCCGGCGGCCCGGGCGGCTTCGCGTTCCTTGGCGGCAGCTGCGGCCTGCGCGGCACGCTCTTTGGCCGCCGTGCCGTTGGGGTCGAGGTGGGGCCGGTAGGCGTCGGAGAGCGATGACTTGTAGTCGATGACCACGGCCCGCCCCTGGCCGTCGACGTCGATGCGGTCGATGCGCCCCACCAGGTTGCAGCCGGCGTAGGAGAAGGGCGCGGTCGCCCCGTATTCCCATTCCATATGGCGCGGCTCGAAGCTGGGCAGGAAGGTGGTTTCGAACGGCAGCCAGCCGAGCAGCTTGACGAGCACGTCGTCGCGCTGCTTTTCCTCCCAGGGGGTCACGGGCACGTAGCGCTGGCCTTTGCCCAGGCTCGTGTCGGTGAACTGGCGGGCGGCCTTTTCGGCGAATACGTCGCGCATGAGCGCGGCCGCCGCTTCGAGCGTGTCGGCGGTGACCTTGGGGGCGACCTCTTTCTGGAAGCGCGCGTAGAAGGATTCGAGCACCGCATGCATGAAGGTGCCGCGTTCGGCGGGGCCGAATCCTTCGTTGATCTGCTCGAGCTGCAGGCGGCGCTTGGCGAACCATTCATAGGGGCATTCCAGATAGCTTTCGATCTGCGAAGCCGAAAGGTCGAGCCCGGGGAAGACCTGCCCGTGGCGCTGCTGGTCGAGAACGATGTAGGGGCGGGCGTCCTCGCTGATGCGTTCGGTGACGGGCGCGGGCTCTTCGGAAAGCTCGACGGCGGCTTCGGCCGTTTCGTTGGCCGTGAGGTCCTGCTCGCCGGCGAGTTCGGTGAAGGGCGCAAGCGGCAGGGCCACGCCGGTGTCGCGGTCGGATGAATCGCGCGCGGTGGGGTCGATGCGATAGCAGTCCATGAGCTCTTCGAAGACCACCGAGGCCTGGGCGTCGTCGGCCGTCTCGTTGGCGAGTGACCGGTGCACGATGAAGCTTCGGCGGGCAGCCGAAAGGGCTCCGAAGAAGGACCGGCGCAGGGTGTCGAGCGGGTTGCGGGCGGTGGCGACGCCCCATTTGCCCATGAGGGTGTCGAAGGAATCGCGCTTGTCCTGCACGGGGTAGGACGTCGATTCCAGGCAGCCTACGATGACCGCGTCGAAGCTGGCGGGCGCCGCATCGCGCAGGTCGGCGAGGGTGCAGAAGGTCACGCGCGGGTTGGGCGCGGTTTCGGCGTAGAGCGAGAGGGTCTGGGCGTCTAAGCGGGTGGCGAGCGCCACGGGGTCGAGGCCCCAGCGGTCGGCTGCCTGGGCTGCAGCGCGGGCAGCTTCCAAGGCCGCCATCTGCAGGGAAAGGTAGGCGGGCTCGGCGCGGAAGGCCCGTGCTGCCCACGCTTCTATGGCGTCGATCGCGCCTTCGGCATCGCCCGCTTCGAGCAGACCGATCACGCCCTGCAGGCCTTCGGCGGCGTGGCCGGCGAGATCGGTGAGCATTTCGGAATTGTCGATGAGGCGGTTGCCGCGGTGGGTCTTGTCGGTGAAGAAGGCCGTGCTCACGCGCATGCCGGCGAAGGGATTGAGCCCGTAGTCGGCGCCGAGCAGGACGTCGGCCTGGTCGTTGGTGACCAGCGTGCAAGCCTCGATGAGGGCGCGGCCGGCGTCGGTGTCGCTGAAGGCGCAGCTGGTCTGCAGGGCGTAGCTCACCTGAGCGCGGATGAGGGCATCGTTGCAGTAGCGGGCCATCTGGTCGGGATGGGGCGTGGCGACGGCGACGCGGGCTTCGGGGTCGCCGTCGAGCGCGCGCCGCAGGGCGTCGAGCAGGGCTCGGCGGCTGGCGAGCGGCCCCGACGAAAGCTGCACGCGCACGGCGCCGGTGGGCGCGACGGCGGGCTCTCCGGCGGCGCGGTTGAAGAGGGCGCGCGCGAGAGTGTCGAGTTCGGGCGCCCGGTCGCCGGGTTCGGGGTCGGTGAGGGTCGAGGTGATGCAGGGCACGCTCCACGCGTCGAAGAGGCGGGCGAAGGGCGCGGGCAGGTCGGTTTCGGTCGCGTCGAGGAGCACGCAGGCGTAGGCGCTTGCCGCGGCGGTGCCGGCAAGGGCGACCGCCGCTTCGCTTTCCTCGATGAGCCCGCGGCTGTGGATGCGGTCGCGGTAGGTGCGCAGGGCGTCGCGCGCTCTGGTTTCCGCTTCGGCCATATCGGCGGGAGCGTCGATCGCGTCGAGGCCTTCGCGTGCGAGCTTCACGAGCAGGTTCACGTAGCCCTTCGAGAGCGCGGTGCCTCCCTCGTTCAAAATCGCGTGCAAAGCTGTCCATCGCTCTGCGGCATCGATGATCGCGCGACCGTCGCCGAAGAGCTCCCAAGCGTCGGCGAGCAAGGCGCGCGGGGTGGTCGCGTCGATCGCGAAGCCCTGCCCGCGCACGGCGAGGGCGCGCTGCACCGATCGCGCAGCGGGCGCGGTGCGGGTGACGATCGTGGCGCGCACGCCGCGGGCGCGCGCAGGGGCGAGCAGCGCCAGGGCGCCGTCGAGCGCCGCGCTGCGGGTGGGGTATGCGTGGTGTGCTAGAGTCATGGCTCCCATTGTACCCGCTACGAGCGGCCCGTCTCATATCGGTGGGATGAGGGATAAGTGGTTATTAATTAGGACAAACCGGAAAGTATGACCATCATCGGAGGTGTAATCACCTAAATAGCACCAATCGTGCTATGCGAAAAATCGCGAAATAGTCCCCAATGGGTGCTGAAAAGCGGGTTCTGTCCTGTCATTATCCTACTCATCAAGTTCGTCGGTTCTCTCTCCTACTTTTCCCCGACGGCTTGAGTGGATGCAACAATCCAGAGGAATCGAGACTCCTCCCTCTCTCCCTTAAATGAGCTCGATTCCGAAACTCCTCCTCCGTCGCCGGACTGGTTCTCCCCCAGCCGGCGACACTTCTTTTTAGGGGACTTTTTCGCGCGGCACGGAAGGCGTTTCGCGTGCGACGGCGCGGGGCTGGCACACGGGTGCGGCGTAGTGCTCGTACATCTTGCCCGATGGTGCGTCGGCGCTCGGCATCTCAAGGGGATGCGCCCCGCCCCGCCGATTCGGCATCTCTCCCGCCGGCTTTCCTGCTACGATTTTCGTAATCGATATGCTCGGGAAAGGAGCCCCATGGGTGCTGAAGGCAAGCGCGTGCTCTTTCTGATCGCGCCGGAAAATTTCAGGGACGAAGAATACGCGCAGCCGCGAGCGGCGCTCTACGCGGCGGGCGCCGACATCGCGACTGCATCGCGGTCGACGGGCTACTGCCACGGAATGCTCGGGTCGGTGGCCCACGCCGACACGACCCTGCGCGATGCTGTCAAACAGGACTGGGACCTCGTCGTGTTCGTGGGCGGCAACGGGGCCGATACCTACTTCGACGACGCCGACGCGCACACGCTCGCGACCAAACAGGTCGAAGCGGGCAAGCCGGTGGCGGCCATCTGCATCGCGCCGAGCACCTTGGCTCGCGCGGGCGTGCTGAACGGCTTGCACGCGACGGCCTGGCCCGACCAGGAAGCCGATCTTGTGGCGCATGGGGCGATTTGGGACGGCACGCCGGTGTCGGTCGATACGGCGGCATCGGGTTCGGTAGTGGTCACGGCCAACGGACCCAAGGCGGCCTTCCCCTTTGGCCAGCAGCTTGTGGGCGTGCTTTCCGCGGAATAGGCGCGCCGCGAGCAGTGTGGGGAACGCGCGCTCGCTAGAACGCGGCGTCGAAGGGGCTCGATACGCTCGCCTCTGCGGCGCCGCGCGTGAGCTCGGAGATCTTCTCGAGCAGCGGCTGCTGCGTGCCGTCGAGCATGCGCAGCGTGAGGGTGACCCTGTCGGTATAGACGGTGTCGGCGACATGGGCGCCGCAATCAGCGGCGATGCGCACGAGCTGATCGTAGCGGGGGTAGTCGATCGTCACCGTGACGTCGACGCAACGGGAAATCGTGACGACGTGGGCCGCGGCGATGGCTTCCTGCGCCGCCTGCGTGTAGGCGCGCACGAGCCCGCCCGTGCCCAACAGGATGCCGCCGAAATAGCGGGTGGTCACGCAGATGACGTCGGTGAGCCCGGCGCGCTGGATGACGTCGAGCGTGGGCATGCCGGCGGTTTTCTGCGGTTCGCCGTCGTCGGAATAGCGCGTGCGGCCGGCCGGCCCCCAACCTCCGTCGCGCAGGACGTAGGCGTAGACGTTGTGGCGGGCCATGCGGTTGGCGGCCCGCACCTCTTCCAAGAAGGCGAGCGCCGCATCTTCGGTGTCCACGGGGGCCAGCTGCGCGATGAAGCGGCTCTTCTTGATTTCGATTTCGCCCTTCGCCGGGGCTTCTATGGTCTTGTATGCGCTCATGCGGGAAATTGTAGCAGGTCGGGCCTGTGGGGCGTGCAGGGCGGTACGTCGCGCACGCGCGTGTAAGGTGCCATGCAAATCAAGTGCAAGCCCGTTCCCGCGGCATGGTGCGCGTCGTGGGCTTAGGGAGGCGTGCGCGGGCCGTCACGCCGCAGCGTGCGCCCCGCGCATGTCCCTAACGAAAACGGCCTCCCGCATCCGAAGAAGCGGGAGGCCGTTGCGAGCGGTGCGGTGCGGCAGCGCGCTAGCTCTGGAAGACCAGGTGCGCGACGATCACGATGAAGGTGGTCATGAGGCCGGCCACGGCGAGGGCCACGCCGCTCATTGCGCCTTCGAGCTCGTCGATTTCGAGCGCGCGGGACGTGCCGATCGCGTGCGCAGCGGTGCCCACGGCCACGCCTTTGGCGATGCGGTTCTCGATGTGGAAGAGCTTGGCCATGTAGGGCGAGAAGATCGCGCCCAGAATGCCGGTGATGATCACGGCGGCCACGGTAATCGCGGTGATGCCGCCGAGCTCCTGGGACGCGGCGATGGCGATCGGCGTGGTGACCGACTTCGGAATGAAGGAAATCGCCATGTCGTGCCCCAAGCCCAGAAGGCGGCAGAGGGTGTAGGCGCTCACCATCGACACGATCGAGCCCACCAGGCAGCCTGCCACCACGGGCACGAAGTGCTCTTTCAGGATCTTGCGCTGGCGGTAGACCGAATAGGCCAAGGCCACGGTGGCCGGGCCCAGCATGAAGGTGAACAGGCCTGCCGCCTGTTGGTAGGTTTCCACCGGCACATGCAGCAGGGTGAGGGCCAGAATGAGGCCGATTACGGTTACGAGCATGGGGTTGAGCAGGGGCGACTTCACCTTGTGGTAGAGGATGACCGCCAGCTCGAAGACGGCGATCGACACCACGGTGGCAACGATGAAGCGCAGGGCGACCATGAAGTCGAGGTTGCTGATCACGGAAACGGGATCCATTAGCGGGCCAGCTCCTTCGTCGCGGAAGCGGCGCGCTTTTCCATCAGGCGCTGCACGAGAACGACGGTCGCCGAAGTGGAAAGGAACACGAGGACGGTGGTCACGACGCAGACGAAAGCGAACTTGAGCGCCGCTGCGCCCTGAAGGAGCGAGACGCAGCCCATGATGCCCACGCCGGCGGGGACGAAGAAGATGGACATGTTGTCGATTAGATAGTCGCAGGCCATGCCGACGTGCTTGCGCTTGAGGATGCCGGTGACCAGGCAGGTGAGCAGCAGGCCCATGCCGATGATGTTTCCGGGAAGGTCGATGGGAAGCATGCTCGAAATCGCGCATCCGAATTCATAGACGGCGATAAGAACACCCAACTGACCTGCGATAATCAGGCCCTTCTTCATCTTCAACGACATATGAAACGATCATCCCTCTTGTTGTTATCAACTTGTTTATTGGTGGGGAGGTAAGCATACGGCCGTTCTGCTGCATCCCCGGAATGCTCCATGGAACGTGCACGTAAGGGCAACGGAGCGTTCATAGGGGAGACGCTCGGCACCGTTCGCCCATCTCTTCGGCCGTTTGTCAGATTATCGACTCTTTTGAATACCAGGCGGTCAATTCGGTTGTGCTCTTTATAATAGTGTGCATAAAAATTGCCGAAACGAGGATGCGTCATGCACGAACAGCTGAAACTTGAGAACCAATTGTGCTTCCCGCTCTACGCCGCCGCGCGCGACGTGGTGAAGCACTATAAGCCCATGCTCGATGAGTTGGGGCTCACCTACACGCAGTACATCACGCTCATGGTGCTGTGGGAGGTGGGCGAAGCGCCAATCAAGGAAATCGGCGCGCGCCTGCATCTCGACAGCGGCACGCTCACGCCGCTCTGCAAGAAGATGGAGGCCAAGGGCTTGGTAGAGCGTCATCGCGACATGCATGACGAGCGCAACGTGATCGTTTCCCTTACCGATGCGGGCCGCGCGCTCGAAGACCGGGCGGCGCACATTCCCGAACAGATGAGCGCCTGCATCAATCTTTCACCCGAGGAGTTCCACGAGCTCTATCGCTTGCTGTATAAAACGATAGAGAGTCTCGACTGCGAGGAAAATGAGGTATCGCATGGATAAGGCAGAGATGATGGAACGGATGCGCATCAACATCCCGGCGCTGAAGGAGTGGCAGGACGCGATCAAAATCATCGACGTCCCCGAACCCGGTCGCGTGCACTACACGGTGGACGTCCCCGAATCGCTCGCGAACTTCCATGGGGCCACGCACGGCGGCACCGCGGCGTCGATCTGCGACACGGGTGCGGGTTTCGCGATGTACAGCTACGGCGACAACAACGTGTGCAGCAGCGCGAGCATCGAATACGTCCGTGCCGAGCCGGTGGGCAAGCTCGACGTGTGGACCGAGCCCATTCACAAGGGCCGTTCGATGGCCGTGATCCGCGTGTCGGCGCGTTCGGCGGCCACGGGCAAGCTTCTGTTCGAGGGCACGCACAACATGTTCATCCTGGGCCGCTTCGAAGGATTCGATGAGTAAACTCGATCGGAAGAGAGTACGCATAGTGACAAAGGGGTCGTCGTCTTGCGAAAGGCGACGACCCCTACTTTATGCGCTGTCAGTTACAGCCGCACGGTAAGGGTGCTGCCGGCGTGGGACTTGTTCACGACGATCTGCCGGTCGATGCGTTCGCGCAGGTCTTCCACGTGCGAGATGATGCCCACCATGCGGTCGTCGTTGCCCAGCTGGTCGAACACGCGCAGGGCGAGCTCGAGCGTGTCGGGGTCGAGGGTGCCGAAGCCCTCGTCGATGAACATGGTATCGAGGCGGATGCCGCCTGCCTGCTGCTGAATGACATCGGAAAAGCCCAGGGCCAACGACAGCGAGGCGAGGAAGCTCTCGCCGCCGGATAAGGTCTTCACGTCGCGGGCCTTGCCGGTGTAGGCGTCGAACACATTCAAGTCGAGTCCCGACTGCTTGCGGTTATCCTTCGACTGCGCGCTTCTCTCGAGTCGGTAGCGGCCTTCGGACATGAGGGTAAGGCGCTCGTTGGCGGCGTCGAGCACGTTGTCGAAGTAGACTCCCTGCACGTAGGTCTCGAAGGAGAGCTTGCCGAGCGCGCCGGGCACAGCGCCGGTGGCGATATCGGCTAGGGGCGCGATGGTGCGATAAGCGCTCTCGGCTTCTTTATTGGAATCGACCAAGTCTTCGATGCGGCGCTGTGCGGCCTTGTTGACCTTGATGCGCTCGCGCAAGGTGGAAAGTTCGGCTTCGGCGACTTGGGCCTCTTCGGCCGCCCGGGCGCGCTCGGCCGAAAGCTCTTCGGCGGATTCTGCGGGCGCTTGGGCCAGCTGCTCGCGCAAGCTGGCCACGCGTGCCGTCTGCTCGGTCATCGCCTTTTGAGCGTTGGTGAAGGCGCTCGTTGCATGCTCGAAGTCCTTCTTCATCTGCGTCAACTTGGCTTCGAGCGCGTCCAGGTCCGCCTGCGCCTGCTGGGCCGACGCGTAGTCGGCCGAAGCGGTGAGCGTGTCGATTTCGGCCTGCGCTTTCGTGTAGGCCGAAGCAGCGGCATCGGCGGCCGTGCGGGCGGTTTGAAGGGCGGCATCGGTCGCGCGTACGGCTTCGGCGGTGGCAGGCCGCTGCTCGATGAGGCGAGCACGCTGCTCCTGCCTGGCGCGCGCGGCCGCGCAGGCGGCTTTGGCGACGGTGATGCGCGAAGCGAGCTGCGCTTCTTTGGGCAATTCCGTTTCCTTGGCCTGGGACAGGCTGCAGGCAAACCGGCTTTGGGCCCAGGCCTCCTGCGACGAGTGGGCCGATTCGAAGGCGGCCACCGCGCGTGCAGCTGCGGTGCGTGCTCCTTCGGCGGTCGCGCGGGCCGCTTCGAGGGCGCTACGCGCGGCTTCGAGGCGCTGTTTTGCCTGATCGATGCGCTTGTCGAGCGCAACCGCCTGCGTCTGCTGGGCTTCGAGGCGCGCTCGTTCCGCTTCGGCGTCGCTTGCCGCCTTGCGAGCGGCTGCGGTAAGGCTTTCGAGCGCGCGTGCGCTCGCGGCAAGCGGGTCGCTTTCGTTAGGGCCGTCGCCGGTGGGCGCGGCTTGGCCCGTAAGGGCGACGGCGAGAGCGTCGATGCTACGGGCGAGGGCGGCCGCATGCGCATCGAAGGCCGATTGGGCAGATGCGCTTTCCTGCGAGGCCGTGCCCATCTGCGCCCGCGCGTCCTCTTCGGCTTGCTTCAGGTCGTCGAGTTGCTGCGGGGTGGGCGCGTCGTCTGCGAGCGCGGCCGGCTGCGGATGGTGCGTCGACCCGCAGACCGGGCAGGGGGCGTCATCGGCAAGCGACTGGGCGAGCACGCCCGCCTGAGCGGCGAAGTAGCGCTGTTCGGCATGCGTGGCCGCCTGTCGCGCCGCTTCGAAACCCTGCGACGCCTGGGCGAACCGTGCGCGGGCGCGGCTGGCCTCAGCCTGCAGCGCACGGGCACGCTCGAGTTCCGCCGTGCGCGCCGTGGCGCTGTCGCAGAGGCCTTGAGCTGCGGAAACAGCGCCACGTGCTCGTTCGACCTGCGCGTCGATGCCGCGTAGGGCCTCGCGCGCCGCTTCGGTTTCGGCGAGATTGTGCTGGGCGGTATCGCTCGATGCGCGCGCCGCTTCCAGATCCCTCTGACGGTCTTGCGCCGTACGCTGGGCGTCGCTTGCCGACTGCTCCTGGTTTGCCAACTGCACAAGCGCGCTCTTCAGCTGCAACACGTCGGCCTGTTGGGCGCGCAGCCGCTCGAGTTCTGCGTCGGCGTCAGCGCGCTGTTGGGCCGCGTCTTCCAAGCGGGCCAGCTGGCCCTCGAGTTCTTCTCGGGCGGCTTTTGCCTGGTCGTAGCGGGTGCGTGCTGTGGTAGCGCTGGCCTCTGCTCTTTCGGCGGCCGCCTTCAGCTTGTCGAGCTCGGCGCGTTTGGCGTCGACCTGGGCGATGACGCCGATTTTGGTGCGGGTGTGCGCGATGCGGGCGGCGAGCTCTTCGCGTGCGGGCTCTTTGGCCCGTTCGGCACCTGCTGCCGCTTCGAGCTCGGCAAGCTCTTGGGCGTGCGCCTGCACGTAGGCTTGGGCGGCGGCCAGCTGGACGCGGGCTGCCTGGGCTTGCTCCGCTTGGCCTATGCGCTGGTCGAGTTGGGACACGGTCGCATCGAGTGCGGCCTTCCGCGTGCCGGCGTCCTCGCGCGCGTTCTCGTTTGCGGCGTTCACGCGCGCGATGAGCGCGAGCGCGGCCTGGGCGTAGGCGATGGGGTGGGCAGCCTGCTGAATGGTGCGCACCTCTTCGGCTTCGGGGCTTGCGGGGTCGCAGGCGATCTGGCCGAAGGGCACCATGAGGTCGTGCTCGATCGTTTCCACGGTCTGCTGCAGGGTGCGCTTGCGCTGGGCCAGGTCGTCGAGGGCCTGCTCGTAGCGGTAGGTTTTGAAGATGCGGCGGAAGATCTTCGACCGCTGCGCCGTGTCGGCGGTGAGCAGGCGGCCGAAATCGCCCTGGGCGATCATCACGATCTGCGAGAACTGGTCGGCGTCGATTCCGAGCACCTCGCGCACGGCGGCGTCCATGTCCGAAGGTTTGGTAGCGAGCACCGTATGGGTGGTGAGGTTCTCGAATTCGGCGGAACCCAGATCTTCGACGATCTTGTCGCCGCGTTTGGCTTTCCGCATGTGTCGCGGCACGCGACGGGCGCGGTAGAGTTGGTCCTGGTGCTCGAACACGAGCTCGACGAAGGGCTTGTCGTCGGGGTCGGCGTAGTCGCTCGCGAACGAGCCCGCGGGACGCAGGTTTCCGCTCGCCTCGCCGTAGAGGGCGAACTTCATCGCGTCGAAAAGGGTGGTTTTGCCGCTGCCCGTGGGGCCGCAGACCAAGAAGATGCCGCCCGCTTCGAGCGGGGAAAAATCGATCGTTTCATGCCCGGCGTAGGGGCCGAACGCGGAAAGTTCGAGCGTGACCGGCTTCATGCGCCCACCTCCTCGTGCGATGCGGCGCCGCGTGCGGCCGCGCTGTCCTTGTCCTCTTCTGCCTGGAACAGGGATGCGGCCACCGCGCGCATAGCGCTTGAGAGGTCGTCTCCGGTTTGCGCCCGCCAGAAGTCTTCCAAAAGGTCGACCGGGTCGAGGGCCGCCAGGCGCTCCCGTCGCTTGGCGGGCGCGTCGGCCTTCTGCGCGCGCGTGTCGAAATCGAGCTGCATGACGTGCGGGTAGAGGGCGCGCACGCGTTCCATTGCATTCATGAGCGCGGGGTCGGTAAGCGTGACGTGCAGGTAGTCGTCGACGTGCGGGTCGTTGGTCGCTGCGGCCTGCAGCTCTTCGAAGGAGCACTTCACCTCGCGCAGCGACCGTTCTTCGTCGAGTTCCACGGGCGTGTAGGAACGGAAACGCCCGCCTTCGGGCGCAGCGGGGCCGCCGTCGATATCGACGATGCCGCACGATTTCTTCCGTCCGGCCTCGCTGAACGAATAGGGGTAGAGACTGCCGCTGTAGCGCACGGCATCGCGCCGGACGCGCTGGGCGCCGTGGATGTGGCCGAGCGCCACGTAGTCGAAGGCGTCGAAGGCAGACGCTTCCACGCTGTCGAGCCCGCCGACCGACACGGTTTCGGAATCGCAGGTTTCGGGTCCTTCGGCGCCGTCGACCACGAACTGGTGGGCCACAAGGATGTTGGCGGCATCGAGCGCCAGGGGCTGGTGGCGGGCGGCGACGCGCAGGGCGTCGGTGTAGGTGGCGATGGATTCGGCTTCGTCGGGGTAGGCGAGCTTCACGTGCAGGGGTCGCACGAAGGGGAGCAGGTGAATGCGGGCGCGTTCGTTTTCGCTGGTGAGGTCGACGAACTGCGGTTCGGAAGAGAAGGGTCGGGCGATGTGCACGCGGCTTCGGTCCATGAAGCGGGCGCCGAAGGCGAGCCGGTCGGCGCTGTCGTGGTTGCCGGCGATGAGGATGCAGAGCACGCCCGTTTCTGAAAGGTCGGCGAGAAAGCTTTCGAGCAGGTCGAGCGCTTCGACGGGCGGCACCGGCTTGTCGAACACGTCGCCCGCGACAAGCACGGCGCTCACCTTCTCGCGGGCGGCGATGCGCACGATCTGGCTGAGGGCGTGCCGCTGCTCGTCGATGAGCGAAAAGCCGCGCACGCGCTTGCCGATGTGCAGATCGGCGGTATGCAGGAACTTCATGGAACCTCCCAACGGTATAGTGGTTCGCACCATACCACGCCTTGTGGACTCCAGGGGTACCACGATAGGGGCTGCGACAACGGTGACAACGGGGGCGCATGATGTTGTCACACGGCGAAGCCGACGTGACAACATCACGCGCCCCCGTTGTCACACGAAGTGACGGTTTCTTGTCGAACGTCAACCACGCGCATGGCTCCCCTTCCCCGTCACGTAGTCTTGAACTATCAACAATTGACGCGTTTCTGCGGCATTTCAGGATGGGAATCTCCTTGATAGAACTGAAAGACCTGCGCAAATCGTATAAGACGGGCGATTTCGTCCAAAAGGCGCTCGACGGCGTGTCCTTGAATTTGCGCGACAACGAATTCGTGGCGATTCTGGGCCCCAGCGGTTCGGGCAAGACCACCTTGCTCAACGTGCTCGGCGGCCTGGACCACGCCGACAGCGGCGACATCGTCATCAACGGCACATCTACTAAAGACTACAAGTCGAAGGATTGGGATACCTACCGCAACCACCGCATCGGCTTCGTATTCCAAAGCTACAACCTCATTCCCCACCAGACGATTCTGTCGAATGTGGAACTGGCGCTCACCCTATCGGGCGTAAGCCGCGCCGAACGCAGCCGCCGCGCCAAGGAAGCACTCGAGGCCGTGGGCCTGGGGCAGCACATCAACAAGAAGCCCGCCCAACTTTCGGGCGGCCAGATGCAGCGCGTGGCCATCGCCCGCGCCCTGGTCAACGACCCGGAAATCGTGCTCGCCGACGAACCTACCGGCGCCCTCGACACCGCCACCGGCGTGCAGATCATGAACATCCTGAAGCAGGTCGCCTCCGACCGCCTGGTCGTCATGGTCACGCACAACCCCGAGCTGGCTGAACAGTACGCGACCCGCATCGTGAAGCTGGCCGACGGCCGCATCACCGGCGACAGCGACCCCTACGACCCAGCGGCCGGCATCGGCGTCGAGCCGTCGGTTCGCACGGTGATCGCGCCCCCGGTCGATGCCAAGCAAGGGGCCAAGAAGGCGAGCATGTCCTTCCTCACGGCGCTCGGCCTTTCCTTCAACAACCTGATGACCAAGAAGGGTCGCACCTTCCTCACCGCTTTCGCCGGGTCGATCGGCATCATCGGCATCGCTGCGATCCTGGCGCTCGCGAGCGGCGTGAACAACTACATCGCCGACACCGAAGAGGACGCCCTCACGAGCTACCCGCTTACCATTACTAAGAGCAGCTTCGACATGACGAGCCTGCTTTCGGCGACGATGGGCTACACGGGCGGCGACAGTTCCGGCAGCGGCGACGAGTCGTCGCCGGACGACCCCAACGCGATTCCGCAGACCAACATCATGTCCGACATGTTCGCCGAGGTGAAAAGCAACGACTTGAAGTCCTTCAAGCAATACCTCGATTCGGGCGATTCGGGCATCGATCAGTACGTGAACACGATTCAGTACAACTATTCGGTCACCCCGCAGATCTTCATGGCCGACACTGACGCCAATGGGGTCAAGCAGCTCAACCCGAGCTCGTTCGCCTCGCTGTTCCAGAACAGCATCAGCACCTCGTCGCTGGCGACGACGAGCAGTGGCATGAGCATGTTCAACGAAATGCTCGATGACCAGGACATTCTCGACCAGCAGATGGACGTGGTGGCCGGCCACTGGCCCGAAAACTACGACGAGGCCGTGCTCGTGCTCAACGATTCGGGCGGCCTTTCCGATTACGCCCTCTACAGCTTGGGCGTCTACGACCCCGATGCGATGACCAACATGGCCGAAGACGCGATGAACGGCAACGAGGTCACCGTGCCCGAAACGAGCGGCGACTTCACGATCGACGATGCGCTCAACCTGCACTTCATGGTGATTCCCGCGGCCAGCGAATACCAGTACAGCGCGTCGAGCGGCACCTGGACCGACATGTCCAAGGACACCGACTACATGAAGCAGCAGGTCGACAACGGCATCGACCTGAAGATCGTAGGCGTGGTGAAGAAGAGCGACACCGCCACGTCGGCCGCGCTTTCGGAAGGCGTGGCCTATTCGCCCGAGCTCACCCGGCAGCTCATGGCCCAGGCTGCCGACACCGACATCGTCAAGCAGCAGCTGGACAACCCCGAAGTCGACGTCTTCACCGGCAAGACCTTCGAAGAGCTGCAGAGCGAGCAGGGCGAGGACTTCGACATGTCGTCGATGTTCAGCGTCGACCAAGACAAGCTGAAGGACGCGTTCAGCTTCGATTCGAGCGCGTTGGAAAACGCCGGGTCGGGCATGAGCCTCGATACGAGCTCGCTCGATTTGGGGAACATGGACCTGGGCGGCATGGACATGTCGGGCATGGATATGTCGTCGGTGACGAGCATCTTCAACGAAGACACGATGAAGCAGGTCATGCAGAACGCGCCGACCTTCCAGTTCAGCGGGCAGACGGCCGGTGATGGAACCGCCGCGGGCGCGGGGCAGGCCGGCGGGGCCGACGCCTCGCAGGCGGGCACGGCCCTTACCGACGAGCAGCAACAGCAGATTTCGGAAGCGGCTTCGAAACTCGCCGCCGGCTACGCGGCGTGGGCGACCGAGCATTCCGATGAAGTGGCTAAGAAGATCGCCGCGGCCGGCAACGATAAGGACGCCCTGCAGAAGGCCTACCAGGAACTCATCGCCGAGTACATGCAGACCCCCGAAGCCCAAGCGATCGTGGGTCCCCTGCAGGAAAGCCTGACACAGAGCATGCAGGACCAGATCAATTCCGCCATGCAGGATTACATGACCAACCAATTCGCCCCCTACCTGGCCCAGGCCATGCAGAGCATGATGGAGCAGGCGGCCCAGGCGATGGCGATCGGCATGGCCCAGCAGATGCAGGCCCAGATGGCCGCCGCGACCGGGCAGATCGGCTCGCAGCTGTCGAGCGCGATTTCGGGCCAGCTGCAGAGCCAGATGAGCGAGCTTTCGTCCGCGATGCAGAACGGTTTCACCTTCGACCCGCAGAAGTTCGCCGACGCCATCACGGTGAACATGTCGCAGGAGGACCTTACGAGCCTGCTCACCAACTACATGAATTCGAGCGACATCACCTACGACAGCAACCTGAAGAAGCTCGGCTACGCCGATGAGGACAACCCCGAGTCGATCAGCATCTACCCGATCGACTTCCCCGCCAAGCAGAGCGTGATCGATATCATCGACGCCTACAACGACCAACAGACCGCCGAGGGCAACGACGAGGGCACCATCCAATACAGCGACATCGCGGGTACGCTCATGAGCTCGGTGACGAGCATCGTGAACACGATCAGCCTGGTGCTCATCGCCTTCGTGGGCATCTCGCTCGTGGTGAGCTCGATCATGATCGCGATCATCACCTACATTTCGGTGCTCGAACGCAAGAAGGAGATCGGCATTCTGCGCGCGATGGGCGCCTCCAAGCTCAACATCGCCAACGTCTTCAATGCCGAAACGATCATCGAGGGCCTGATTTCCGGCGTGTTCGCGATCGCCGTGGTCTATATCGCATCGGTGCCGGTGAACGCCTTCGTCCTACAAGGGTGGCACGTGCCGAACGTGATGGCCCTGCCGCCGCAGGACGCGCTCGCGCTCATTGCGATCAGCGTGGGGCTCACCTTCATCGCCGGCCTCATCCCCTCGTCGATGGCGAGCCGTCGCGACCCTGTGGAGGCGCTGCGCAGCGAATAGGCGGCGCAGGAGAAAGTGTCGGGAAGGCAACGGGCGCGTAGCGCCGCGGTTCCGAACGCCGGATGCCGCCCTTCCCCGCTGCCGGGATGCGTACTATATGAATCGCAAACTCGATTGCGAAAGGAAGGCGTCGTGAGGCGCATAGGGTTGTTCATCATCGGCATGGTTCTCGTGCTTGTGGGCATCCCGATGCTCGTCCTGCCGGGGCCCGGCCTGCTGGCCATCGGCGGCGGTGCGTGTTGCATCGCACGGGCGTTAAGCCCACGGCGCTCGCAATCGTAGGCACCTTACATAGTTAACCCGGTAAGCCGCTCGTGGTTCCTTCTCCTTTCTCCTTCACACGTGCGCGCTTCTTTGCGAAGGCCCAGCGAATTCTCGACGCTGGGCCTTTTGCTGTAGAGGGGCTCGTGGGGCGGGCGGGCGCGGCGGGAGCCGGCTCGCGCTTGCCCCGCGTCGAAGCGCGCTCGGGGGCGCGCCGATGGGTCGGGGTAGGCGTCACCTCATGCCCCGGCCGTAGGACCGACAAATCTTACCAGGCGCGCCCCTTCACGCGCGCTTCTTTGGCGGGGCGCTCGACGGCTCCCGCCGCGCCCGCCCGCCCCTCGGCAGGTCCCTTGGGGTGGGGGTTCCGCCTGCGGGGCGGGGCGCGTGTGACAACAGGGGCGCGTGACGTTGTCGCAAATTGCTCTGCTCGCGGGACGGGGCGAGGCGCTGCGCTGTCGCCCCTGGTGCGGCTTGGGTTCAACCTGCGGGGCGGGGCGCGTGCGCTGCGCTTGCGCCCCCGTTGTCACAGCCTCCCTTGAATCTTCGCAATCCTCGGCGAAAATAATTGCGAAGAACAAAACGGCTGTGACGCGGTTGCCCGGGAGGCGCGGATGGATATCGACGAAATACTCTCGCAGATGACGCAGCAGGAAAAGTGCGCCATGCTCGCGGGTAGCGACGGGTGGCACACCATGGGATGCGAGCGCTTGGGCGTCCCGCAGATCATGATGGCCGACGGCCCCCATGGCCTGCGCAAGCAGACCGACGGCGTCGACATCCTGGGCTTCAACGACAGCATTCCCGTCACCTGCTTTCCTACGGCCAGCGCCACGGCGTGCAGCTTCGACGAGAGCCTGCTCGAGCGCATCGGCCAGGCGCTGGGCGAGGAATGCCGCGCCGAGGGGGTGTCGGTCCTGCTCGGTCCGGGCGTCAACATGAAGCGCAGCCCTCTGTGCGGGCGCAACTTCGAGTACTTCAGCGAAGACCCCTACCTGGCCGGTCGCATGGGCGCGGCGCACATTCGCGGCGTGCAGAGCCGCGGCGTGGGCTGCGCGCTCAAACACTTCGCCGGCAACAGCCAGGAAAAGGCCCGCATGACGAGCGATTCGGTTATCGACGATCGGGCCTTGCACGAAATCTACCTGCGCGCCTTCCGCATCGCCGTGCAGGAGAGCGACCCCTGGGCCGTGATGACCGCCTACAATCGCCTGAACGGCACCTATTGCAGCGAGAACCGCACCCTTATGACCGACATCCTGCGCGACCGCTGGGGATGGCACGGCCTCACCGTCACCGACTGGGAAGCCCTTTCGAGCGTCTACGCGAGCCTGCCTGCCGGCCTCGACCTGTGCATGCCGGGCCCTCGCCCCGACTATTCGGAAGCGGTCGACTGGGCCGTGCGCCGCAAGGCGATCACGCGCCTTGAGCTCGACCGGGCCGTGCGCAGCATCCTCGAGCTCACCGACAAGGCCCAACGCGGCGCGCAGATCCCCTACGAATGCGACGTCGACGCCCACCTGGCCCTGGCCCAGGAAGCGGCCGAGCGCAGCGCCGTCCTGTTGAAGAACGACGGCATTCTGCCGCTTGCGCCCAACGAATCGGTGGCCGTGATCGGCGCTTTCGCCAAGGAGCCGCGTTATCAGGGCGCCGGTTCGTCGCGCATCGTGCCTAAAACGCTCGACAATTTCTGGGACGCCTACGTGGAAGCGCACGAAGGCCCGCTGGGCTACGCGCCCGGGTACGCGGCCTCGTCGGGCGTGGCCACCGAAGCTCAGCTCGCCGAAGCCGAAGCCCTCGCACGCACCCACGACGTCGCGATCGTCTTCGCCGGCCTGCCCGATTCCTACGAAAGCGAGGGCTTCGACCGCCGCAGCATGCGCATGCCCGCCAACCAGGTGGAGCTCATCGAGCGCGTGTGCGAGGCCAACCCCCGCACGGTGGTCGTCCTCATGGGCGGCGCGCCCTTCGACCTCGACTGGCGCCACAAGCCGGCGGCCATCCTGCTCATGTACCTGTCGGGTTGTCAGGGCGGCCACGCCGCGGCCCGCCTGATCGACGGGGCGGCGAACCCCAGCGGAAAGCTCGCGGAAACCTGGCCGATCGAGCGCGCCGACACCCCCACGGCCGGCCGCTACCCCGACACCCATTCGGAAATCCTCTACACTGAGAGCATCTTCATCGGCTACCGCTACTACGACGCGGTGGGCCTGCCGGTGGCCTACCCCTTCGGCTTCGGCCTGTCCTACACCACCTTCGCCTACCGCGACCTGCGCGTCGAGCCCCTGCCCGGGCGCGACAGCGGCTGCTTTTCGGTGTCGTTCACCGTGGAGAACACGGGCGCGCGCGACGGACGCGAAATCGTGCAGCTCTACGTGGTGCCCCAGGACCCTGGCGTCTACAAGGCTCCGCAGACCCTGCAGCGCTTCGCCAACGTGGAGATTCCGGCCGGCACGGCCAAGCGCGTGACCTTCGAGCTCGACCGCCGCGCTTTCGCCCACTACGACGCGCAGCTCAAAAGCTGGTGCGTGGAAGGCGGTTCCTACGAGATCCGCATCAGCGCGTCGAGTCGCGACGTGCGCCTGGCGCAGACGGTTGACGTGGAGGGTATCGCCAAGCGCGACGACGGCGCGCCCATCCGCTACCACCATCCCGTCGCCGGCTGCTTCCAGCTCTTCGATGCCACCCCGCGCGGCAAGCGGGCCCGCGGCGCCCTGGGCGACTTCGACGACCTCTATGGCCGCCCCCTGCCCGAAGCGCGCCCCCTGCGCCCCTTCACGATCGACTCGTCGGTGAGCGACGCCATGCATACCATCTACGGCAAGCTGCTCGGCGGCGCGGTCTACCGCCGCATGAGCGAAATGGTGGGCACCGACGACGAGAACCTTCAGCGCGCCTATGCCGAAATGCTTTCGGACATGCCGATCAAGTCGATGCACATGCAGGGATTTCGCATGTCGTCGGCCGGCGTGGTGGTCGATGTGCTCAACCGCCACTACGTGCGCGGCTTGTTGCGCTGGAAGCAAGCCCACGACAAGAAGAAGCGGAAGAAATAGGCCGAAGCCCCCGCAAGCCGCTCGCTAGGTATCGTCCTCTTCGCCCGCCACGTCGGTTTCTGCCGCGCGGTCGCGCGACTCCTCCACGGCGGCGGTAACGGCCGTTGCGATGGCGATGTCGCGCTGGATAACGGCTACGGGATCGTCGGGCGGGTCGTCTTCATAGGACCGGAAGGGCGTATCGGCATCGGGCAGGGCGGCCGGGTGCAGGTAGAGGCCCATCATGCGCCGTTCGTGATGCAGTTCGCGGCAGAGGGCGATCGTCATGAGCAGCATGACGATCGAGAAGGGGAAGGCGGTGATGATCAGGACGTTCTGCAGGGCGTCGAGTCCGCCGTTCACCAGCAGCACCGACGCGATGAGCGACAGGAGCACGCCCCAAACGGCCTTGGTGCGGCGGTGGGGTTCGAGGCAGCCGTCTTCGGTGATCATGCCCAGCACGAAGGTGGCCGAGTCGGCTGACGTGATGAAGAACGAGAAGATGAGCACCACGGCGATGATCGACAGCACCTGGCCGGCGGGATAGGCGGCCAGGGTGCCGAAGAGCACCGTTTCGGTGGAAAGCTGGGCGAGCTGGGTGCCCGCCATCTGCGCGCCGGTCGACAGGGTACCGAACACGGCGAACCAGATGCTGCTGAAGATCGTGGGGACGAAGATCACGCAGCCCAGGAAGGCGCGAATCGAGCGCCCGCGCGAGATGCGGGCGATGAAGACGCCCACGAAGGGCGCCCAGGCAATCCACCAGGCCCAATAGAAGATGGTCCACGAATTGATCCAGGTGCGATGGGCGTCGTTGAAGGGCGCCACGTCGAGGCTCATGGCAAGGAAGTTCTGCAGGTAGTTGCCCACCGACGTCACGAGCACGTCCGTCATATGCGCCGCCGGCCCCACGACCATCGCCGCGGCGATGAGCCCCACGGCGATGAGCACGTTGGCGTTCGACAGGATGCGCACCCCGCGCGACAGGCCCGAAAGCGCCGACGCGATGAAGCAGACGGTGGTGATCGCGATGATGACGAGCTGCACGCCCGAGGTCACCGGCACGCCGAACAGGTAGTTCAGGCCGCCGTTGATCTGCATGGCGCCCATGCCCAGGCTCGTGGCCACGCCGACGATCGTGGCAAAGGCGGTGATCGAATCGATCGCCTTGCCCCAGGGGCCTTCGACCTTTTTCCCGAAGAGGGGCTTGAGCGTTACCGAAAGGAGCGATTTCTCCTTTTTGCGGAAGCGGAAGTAGGCCAGGGCGAGGGCGACGAGGCCGTAGATGGCCCAGGCCGAAATGCCCCAGTGGAAGAACGAGTATTGGAAGGCGTCGCGCAGGGCTTCTTCGGTGCCCACGTCGCCGCCGGCCGCCGACACCGCATAGTGGGACAGCGGTTCGGCCGCGCCCCAGAAGACCAGGCCGATGCCCATGCCGGCCGAAAAGAGCATCGCGAGCCAGGAGACGAAAGAGAAGCGCGGTTTTTCGCCCGGGTCGCCCAAGGTGATCGCGCCGGCGGGCGAGATCATGAGCACAAGGCACACGATGACGATGAGGGCGACCAGGAGCAGGTAGTACCAGCCGAAATTGGCGGCGATAAAGGAGCAGGCGCCGCTTGCGGCCGCCGCAAACGGAGCGGGAAAGGCCAGGCAGAGGGCGATGATGGCTACGGTGATGGAAAGGGCGATCCAGAAGACCGAGGTAACGTGGTGCTCGCGGCCGCGCCGGTGGGGGATTTCCTGGTCGACGCTCGCGAGGCCGTAGCGTTTGTCCTCGCTGTGCGAGGGGGTGTGCATGGCCGAAAGGTCGCGGAAATTGTGGGCGACGGTGTGTATCTTTTTGCTGTGCTTCTCCTGCTGATCGGTGCGAGCTGGTGGCTTGGTTTCCGTCATGGCATGCCTCCTTCCACTGTCGACCTTACCACATGCTCGTGGGCGTTTTCCCAGTTCATAGGCGTGTGATTGGGGATACGAAGCTCTGAACTGGGGAAACGACAAACGTGTCGAATCGGTAACAGGGTGAAAGCCGCACAAAATATGTCCGTGTGTCGCAATGCGGCTCCCAACTGCGGAGATGCATTCTGCAAGCGCGGAATTTCGAGCAAATTGCCAATCGGTGCCCAAAACGGGGGCCTGCCGTGTGCGGGGCGACGCGCCATGCACGGTCGGCACGTGCGGCTGCGCAGCTGTCGAGCGCCTGCCCCGCCTTCCGCAACGAAAAAAACGCCCGACGGCGACAGGACCGTCGGGCGTTTGTACAAGCGGGGTCGCGAAGACCCACAGAGGAGAAAGCCTGTTAGGCGAGGATCTTCTTGAGGTCCTCTTCCGGGGTGCTCGTGGGGCTGATCTGATAGGTTTCGACCAGCAGGTTGAGCACGTTGGGCGAAATGAACGCCGGCAGCGTCGGCCCCAGGTAGATGTTCTTGATGCCCAGGGAGAGCAGCGACAGCAGGATGCAGACGGCCTTCTGCTCGTACCAGGAGAGCACGAAGTGCAGCGGCAGGTCGTTCACGCCGCAGTCGAAGGCGTCGGCGAGCGCCAGGGCAACCTGCACGGCGCCGTACGCGTCGTTGCACTGGCCCATGTCGAGCAGGCGGGGCAGGCCGGCGACGGTGCCCAGGTCGAGGTCGTTGAAGCGGTACTTGCCGCAGGCCAGCGTGAGGATGACGCTGTCTTCGGGGGTCTGCTTGACGAACTCGGTGAAGTAGTTGCGGCCCGGGCGAGCGCCGTCGCAGCCGGCAACCAGGAAGAAGTTCTTGATCTGGCCGGCCTTCACGGCGTCGACCACCTGGCCGGCGACGGAAAGCACGGTGGCGCGGCCGAAGCCGGTGGTGGTGTGGGTGCCGCCGTTGATGCCGGTCATCGGCTTGTTTTCAGCGTAGCCGCCCAGTTCCTTGGCCTTGGCGATGAGCTCGCTGAAGTCCTTGTTGGCGCCCACGTGATGGCTGCCGGGGTACTCGACGCAGTCGCTCGTGTAGACGCGGTCGGCGTAGCTGGCCTTCGGCGGCATGAGGCAGTTCGTGGTGAACAGGATCGGGGCGGGCACGCCGTCGAATTCCTTGCGCTGGTTCTGCCAAGCGGTGCCGAAGTTGCCCTTGAGCTGCGGGTGCTTCTTCAGTTCCGGATAAGCGTGGGCCGGCAGCATCTCGCCGTGGGTGTAGACGTTGACGCCGGTGCCGTCGGTCTGCTCGAGCAGGAGCTCGAGGTCCTTCAGGTCATGGCCGGTGACGATGATGAAGGGGCCGGCTTCGATTTCGAAGGGCACGTCGGTCGGGGTGGGGTCGCCGTAGGTGGAGGTGTTGGCCTTGTCGAGCAGCGCCATGCAGGTGACGTTCACTTCGCCGACCTTGAGCACTACGGGGAGCAGCTCGTCCTGGCCGCCGTCGATGGCGAGGGCGGCGATGGCTTCGAAGAAGAAGGCGTCGACGGTTTCGTCGGTGAAGCCGAGCATGCGCGCATGGTAGGCGTAGGCGGCCATGCCGCGCAGACCGAACAGGATGAGGCTCTTGAGCGAACGCACGTCTTCGTTGGCGTTCCAGACCTGCTGCATGTCGTAGTCGGCGCCGGCGCCCAGCTGGGCGGATGCGGCGTGCACGCGGCCGATCAGCGCGTTGATGGCATCGGCGGAAAAGTCGACGTTGGTAACGGTGGCGAACAGCGACTCAACCATGAGGGCGCGCGTGTCGTCGGAAGCCGGCGTGCCGGCGGCCTGCTGGGCCTGGGCCAGGGCGACCAGGGCGCCCGTCAGCTTGTCCTGGAGGTTGGCGACCTCGGAGGTCTTGCCGCAGACGCCTGCGGCACCCGTGCAGCCCGTGCAACCCGCGGTCTGCTCGCACTGGAAGCAAAACATTTCGCTCATTTCTTCTCCTGTCTTTGCCGAGCGTTGCGAAATCGTGTCGACCTTCAACATCTCGGCATTGCCTGCTTGCGATAGGTGTATCCTATTCGTTGCAAACAGCACGTTTCGGTATTAAAAACAACCAAACAGGAAGTTGATCACTATGTCGAATTTCAGCGAGGAGACGCTTTCGGTCCTTCAGCGTTGCGTGTTGTTCCAGGGGATCAACGCCAACGAGGTCGAGCCCATGCTCGGCTGCCTGAAGGCGCGCGAGCGCACGTACGAAAAAGGGGAATACATCTACCGCATCGGTGACGAAACCACGGCGCTCGGCGTGGTCATTTCGGGGAAGGCCCTGGTGGAAAACGAGGACTATTGGGGGAACGTGAACATCCTTGTGGCCGCGGTGCCCGGCGACATGTTCGCCGAAGCTTTCGCCTGCATGCCCGATGAAGCGAGCCGCGTGAACGTGGTGGCCGACACCGATTGCACGGTCGTGCTCATGGACGTGAGCCGAATCGTGGGCACCTGCACGTCGGCCTGCGCCTTCCACCAGCGGATTATTCGCAATTTGCTCACGGTGCTCGCCCGCAAGAACCTGGCGATCACGCAGAAAAACGAGCATCTCACGAAGCGGTCGACCCGGGAAAAGGTGCTTTCGTACCTGTCGAGCCAGTCGCGCCAGGTGGGGTCGTCGAGCTTCGACATCCCCTTCAACCGCCAGCAGCTGGCAGACTACCTGTCGGTGGAGCGCAGCGCGCTTTCGAGCTGCCTCGGCAAGATGCAGAAAGACGGCGTCATCCGCTTTCGCAAGAGCCACTTCGAGCTGCTGTAGGGACAACGGGTGACAACGGGGGCGCGTGATGTTGTCACACCTGCGTGTGACAACATCACGCGCCCCCGTTGTCACGCTGCTGTTTATTTGTTGCGGCGACGGATGAGCACGAACAAGATCACCACGACGATCAGGATGATCAAGAGCTCGGTGAAGCCGAGTCCTCCGATTCTCATAGCGGCCTCCTTTCACTACCGATACGGTACCATGGAATCAGTGGTTCGGCCGATGCAGCCGAACCGGCGTCGATGCGCGGAAGAGGATGGTCGCATGATCGAGCGCGTGATCTGCTGCGTCGTGGGGTACGTGTGCGGCAGCTTCCTCACCGCCGATGTGGTGGCGCGCCGCTCGATGGGCCGTTCCGTGTTCGAGCTGGGCTCGGGCAATCCGGGGATGGCCAACGTGGGCCACGTGCTCGGCACGCGGGCCGCAGCGATAACCCTTGCCGGCGATCTGCTGAAGGTCCTGCTGCCGTGGATGGCCCTCTCTGCCCTATGGGGCGCGAGCCTAGGCCAGCTGGTGGCGCTCTACCTGGGCGTGGGCGCCACGCTGGGACATTGCTTCCCGGCCTGGCACCGTTTTCGCGGCGGCGAGGGCGTGGCGACGACCGGCGCCACCGTCTGGCTCGCTCGTCCGCTCATCGGTACGATCGCCCTGGTCGCGGGCTTGGCGGTGGTGGCTTTGCCCGGGCGCAAGCTGCATGTGGGCGCCCTCGTGATCCCTGCGGTTTTTCTGGCCGGGCAGGTCGTCACCGGAGTGCCCGCTGAAGCCGTTGCGCTGTCGACGGTGCTGCTCGCCATCGCCCTAGTCGAGCATGCGCATCCGCGCCGCATGCACCCCGGGGATTGAGGCTGCGGGCGCAAGCCGCCGCCCGCGGGGCGTCTCTGGCCGTTGCCGCCCGCCCTCCAGCTGCCCGCCGCCTGCCCTCCAGTCGTGGGGCGCCGCCTGCTAACGCGCCCTTCGTGGGCAAATGGGCCAGAAATTGGCGAAAACCCGCACAAAAGGCGCGTTAGGAAAATCACTAACGCGCCTTTTGTGGGTTCGCTCTCTTACATCGGGAAATTGTATCGCGAAAGGTACGTTGCCCAAGGTGGGATGACGGGCGCGGCTGCACCGTCGGCGCTTGCCAACGCGCCTTTCGTAACGAAATTGGCTGAAAATCAGGAAGATCTCCGAAAAAGGTGCGTTGGCGTCGAGAGCCGTAGGGACGGGAGAGCGCTGCCGCGTGAATCTGAAAGCGCGACACTTTCTGGATACGTCGGTGCGCTGGTCCGAAGATGCGAGATTGCATCCTCCACAAGTGGCCAGGCGCGACTTTCGGCCCGTTCGCGCGCCGATTCCGAGGCCTAGCGCCGTACCGTTTCGCGATTGAAGCGCGACGATACGGCGATGTCGGTGCGGCTTTTCTCGGGAAAACGCGATAGATGCTGCTGGAAGAATTCGAAGAGGACTTCGAACATCCTTTTCTCGTTGCTGACGATCGGGGGCCATATGCAACTCACGCTTTGCGGTCAATCGGCATTGCGGCAAATTCGCGCGATTAGATATACATGCTCTTCGCCCACAAAGATCGTGCGTTGTGATCTGCTCGACCCAGACCCCTTTCCAAGGAAACGTTGGAATTGGAATCTGATGGGCCAGCTTGAATTTCCGGCGGCGATTTCTTGCGACATGGCTTCGAGCGGGTTGGGCGATATGGAAACCGGCGAGCGTATGCCGTCTGGAATGTTGCTCAACGTTGCTGTTCCTCGGAAGGCTGATAGGGTGCGGCTCGAAGGGGTGCGGAATACGATTTACTCCACGGCCATGCCGCGCGGCGCCTTTATCCAAGTAGGTCACCGGCTCGCAGTGAGCTCGCCTGAGTTGCTGTTCATCGAACTCGCTCGGGAATTGCCGCTCCCCGAACTGGTGATGGTGGGATTCGAGTGCTGCGGTGGATTCTCTCTCGACCCTGAGAGCCCTGGTTGCGGAAACGCAAAAATGAACGTTCCTTCTCAAAGCCGCGTTGCGAGGCTGATGAGGTTTGCGTGTTCGGCAAGTCGAATTCGCGGCGCGCGTCGTGCCCTGCGCGCGCTCAAGTTCGTAGTGGACGACGCCTGGTCGCCGATGGAAGCAGTGATAGCTACGATGTTAATGCTTCCCATTGAGGAAGGCGGCTACGGCCTGGGCCCTTGCGAGCTGAACAGGCGTTTCGAAACCCCCGATGCGTTGCGGGCAGCCGCAGCTCGCTCGTCTCGTGTGCCTGATATTCTGATTTCCGGTTCTGGTGTGGGCTTCAATTACGACGGCGAATACCATCTCGACCTGAACTCTATTGTTGCTGCAGTGCATGGGTTTGATGCGAATCCGGAAAGCAGTTCCGCCAAAAACGAACTTCGGCTGAGCCTGAGTCGTGTGCGAAGAAAGGCTATCGACGACATGCGTCGTAATCGTGAGCTTGCAGCGCAAGGCCTCGTAGTATTTCCTCTGACGAAAGAGGATATGTACCGTTCTGGTGGGCTTGACGCGGTGGTTTCGCAAGCTGCATCGGCGATTGAGGCGCGTACGGGCAAGAGGCTGGTCGCGCAACGCGAGGCTTTGGCAGATAGTTCTGCAGCTCAACAACGGCAGGAACTCATCCGATCGCTTATTCCCGGTGGTTGAGGAGAGCGCAGGCCGGGAAGGCTCGAAAGGCGTATGTCCATCCGCGGCCTTCGAATAGCGCGAGGTGGTAGGCAATCGATTCGGTTTCGTTCCGGCGCAGATTAACGCGCCTTTCTGTAATGAAATTGCTGAGATTTTTAAAAAGCGGCTCGAAAGGCGCGTTAATCGACGGGGCCGCCGCGCTAACGCGCCTTTTGCGTTTGGAACCTCGTGGAATGCGGGAATGGAGCGCGAAAGGCGCGTTAATCGACAGGATCGGTTGACGTTCATGGGGCGGGCGCGCCGGGACGGGCGGGCTCGGCCGCCGTCGCTCCCTCAGACCCGGCCGCCGTCGCTCCCTCGGGCCCGGCCGCCGTCGCTTTCTACAGCCGGGCGATGATCCGCTTGCAGGCGGCGTCGGTTTCGGCTTCGGCGCGCTCCACGTCGATCGTGGGCCATTCCCCGTCGCGGTAGAGCACGGCCCCGTCGACCATCGTGAGCACCACGTCGCTGCCGTGAGCGGCATAGACCAGGTTGCTCGCCAGATCGGTCGCCGGATGCAGGTGCGGCTGGTCGACGTCGACCACCACCAGGTCGGCCTTGTTGCCCACCTTGATCGCGCCGCAGTCGTCGCGGCCCTGCGCCCGCGCCCCGTTTTCGGTCGCGATCTGCAGCGCCTGCGCCGGCGACACGGCGCAGGGGTCGCCCGACGCCCCCTTTTGCAGCAGCGCAAGCAGGTACATGTCCTGGAACATGTCGTGGTTGTTGTTCGACGCCGGCCCGTCGGTGCCCAGCGCCACCGCCACGCCCGCGTCGAGCATGGCGGCCACCGGTGCAATCCCGCTCGCAAGCTTCAGGTTCGACGCCGGGTTGGTCACCGCCGTCACGCCGTGCTCGCGCAGGATCGCCCAGTCGTCGGCGGTCGTCCACACGCAGTGGGCCGCCGAACAGGGCATGCGGAAGAATCCCAGGCTGTCGAAGTAGGCCGCGGGGCTCATTCCGTCGTGGCGTTCGGCGCATTCGCGGGTCTCGGTCTGCGTTTCGGCCAGATGGATGTGGGTGCGCAGGCCGCGGTCGCAGGCCAGCTGCCCCACGGCTTCCACGAGCGCGGGGTTCGACGTGTATTCCGCATGGATCGACAGGTCGACCTTCAGGCGTCCGTTGGCCGCGTTGTGGTAGGCGTCGATCAAGTGCTCGTTCACCTTGGCGATGGGCAGCTCGCTGTAAGGCTCGTCGGTGAAAGACAACGCCGCCTCGCTCAGGTTGCACTTGATGCCCGACTCGATTACGGCGCGGGCGCGCGCGTCGCTGAAATAGTACATATCCGAGAACGATACGGTACCGAATCGCAGCATTTCCGCGATGGCCAGAAGCGTGGCGGGGTAGGCTTCCTCGTCGGTGATCTTGGCTTCGAAGGGGAAGACGCGGTCGTTGAGCCACTGTTGCAGGGGCAGGTTCTCGGCGTAGCCGCGCAGCAAGGTCATCGGCGCGTGCGCGTGGGCGTTGTACATGCCGGGCATGAGCGCGCGGCCGGCGCCGGCGTAGGTTTCGCCGAAGTCTTCGGCCGGCGCTTCGCCGCCCACGTAGGCGATCGTGTCGCCGCGGGTGCCCACCCACTGGTGGTCTTTGACCTGGAAATGCTCGTCGATGATCTGAATGTCGGAAAACAGCATGGATGCTCCTGGTGACGTGCGCGGTGCGGCCTCCCCCGACGCTGGCGGCGTGCGCGGCGGCGCCCGACGCTGATGACGTGCGCGAGACGGCGCCCGGCGCCGGTCAGGCGCCGTGTGTGCAATCGATTATAATTCAGGCTTGTGCATGCGGCCCGCAGCCGTGCAGCGCGCAGACTCCGCGCCTGCCCGCCGCGCGCGGTGCAGGCGCCCGAAAAAAGAAGCGACACAGCGGGCGCGGCCCGCTTGAAAGGGGGAGCGGTGAACATCGAAATCCTCAAAAAGCAGGAACTGGACGACGGCCACATCATGGTGGTGCGCACGCGCCTTTCCGAAGAGGACAAGAACGCCCTGGTCAACGAAGCAATCGAGGAAATCGCCCACAACCTGGGCATTTCGACCGACGAAGTGCCCGACCTGCGCCAGGCTGTGGTGGAACGCACCGGCCAAGAGCAGCTGCGCCAGTTGGTGACCACCTACGCGGCCCAGATGGCGGCGCCGTCCGTGATCAACGAGCTGGGCATCAAGACCATGTTCGCGCCCGAAATCGAAACAGACGGCGTCGACGACATCTTCGAAAAGGGCCCCATCGCCCTGCCCATCCAGTTCACGATCAAGCCGACTTTCGAGCTCGATTCCTACGAGCCTCTAGAAGTCACGATGCCGGCGGTGGAAGTGACCGACGAAATGGTCACCCAGCAGATCGGTCAGATCCTCGAACAAGTGGCCTCCTACGAGCGCGCCGACGAGGGCGCGCTGGCGGCGGGCGACCGCATCCTCTGCGACATCGTGACCACGCAGGACGGCGCCATGCTCGACGCGGTCACCGGCGAGAACCACCACATCTCGCTCGAGCGCGGCTCGATGCCCGACGAGTTCATCGACCAGCTCGCGGGCGCCAAGGTGGGCGACACGCGCGAGTTCGACTTTTCGGCCCCCGACCCCAGCGGCGCTTCGGGCACGCAGAAAGTGCCCGGGTTCCACACGAGCGTGACGGTGAGGGAACGCTACGCCCGCAACGTGCCCGAGCTCACCGACGAGCTGGTGCAAAAGCAATTCAAGGGCAAGGACGTCGCCGACTTCCGCGCGATGGTGAAGAAGACCATGGAAGAGGACCTGGCCAAGCAGTGGGAAAAGGAGCGCGACAACCTGGTCGACCAGGCGCTTTCCCGCCGTCTGGTAGGCAAGATCCCCGACATGTACTACGAGAAGAACCGCGACGACATCATCGCCAACATGTCGGCCCAGCTGGCCAGCCAAGGCATGAACCTGCAGCAGTACATGCAGCAGCAGGGCATGGACGAGCGCTCCTTCGGGATGCAGCTGATGATGCAGGCCATGAGCTCCCTGCGCCAGGGCTTCGCGCTCGACGCTCTCTACGCGCACCTGGGGCTCGAGCTCACCGACGAGGACATGGATAAGGCCCTGAAGGAAATGGCGCCCGGACATGAAGACGAGGTCCGCGCCAACTTCGACCATAACGGCGCCTGGTTCGTCCTGCGCGAAATGGCCGAGCGCATGAAGGCCCACGACTGGGCCATGGAGCACACGACCTTCGTTTCGTAGGTCGCCTGACACGCCCGACATACCGATAACACGCCCTTTGCGATGGTTTCCGCTGGATTGGGGAAACCGTTCGAGAAAGGCGTGTTGTTGGCGGGCCCGGCCGCGCCGGCATCATGAATAACACGCCCTTTGCGATGGTTTCCTCGAAATTGGGGAAATTGCCCGCGAAGGGCGTGTTGTTTTCCGCCCGCCGCAAAGGGCGTGCCGCAGAGGGCGTGACAGGGGGACGGAGATTGTTGTCACGCCCTGTGTATTTACGCGAAATGCGCGGCGAGCGATTCGGGATGCGCGGCGAAGCGCAGGGCCGTGTCCTTGTCGACCGTGCCCTCGCCCACCAGGCGCAACAGGTCCTGGTCCATCGTGTGCATGCCCGCCTCGCCGCCGGCGGCGATCACCGAATCGATCTGGTAATCCTTCTGCTCGCGGATCAGGTTGCGCGTGGCGGTGTTGGCCATCATGATCTCGTAGGCCGGCACGACGCCGCCGTCGGTGCTCGGCACGAGCTGCTGGCACACCACCGCCTGCAGCACGATCGACAGCTGGATGCGCACCTGGCGCTGCTGCGAGGTGGGGAAGGCGTCGACGATGCGCGACACGGTGTTCGACGCGCTCGTGGTGTGCAGGGTCGAGAAGATGAGCTGGGCCTCTTCGGCCGCCGTCACCGCGGTCTCGATGGTTTCGTGGTCGCGCATCTCGCCGAGCAGGATCACGTCGGGCGCCTCGCGCATGGCCGAGCGCAGCCCCTCCTGGTAGCTGGCCACGTCGGTGGGCACCTCGCGCTGGGTGACGATGCAGGTCCCGTGCTTGTGGATGTACTCGATCGGGTCTTCCATCGTGATGATGTGCCCCGACCGCTCGTGGTTGAGCCGGTCGATGATGCAGGCGAGCGTGGTGGTCTTGCCGGCGCCCGAAGGCCCGCACACGAGCACGAGCCCCTTGCGCAGGCGCGACAGGCCGAGCACCTGCTCGGGGATGTGCAGCGCCGCCGGGTCGGGCAGGCCGAAGGGAATGGCCCTGATCACGGCGCTGTACGACCCGCGCTGGCGGAAGGTGTTGGCGCGGAACCGCCCCACGCCGGGCAGGGCGAACGAAAAGTCCTCGTCGTGGTTGCGCAGGCTGGCGAATTCCGCTGGGTCGCGGCCGGCCAGCTCGTAGAGCTCGTCGACGAGCTGCTTGGTGTCGGCCGGGGTGAGCGGCGCGCCGTCGCCGCGCTGGTGGCGGCTCGAAATGCGGTAGGAAAGCGGCAGACCGGCGATCACGAAGATGTCGGATGCGTTGAGGTCGACCATCTGTTTGAGAAGCTGCTGAAGGTTCATCGGTCCTCCCGGGGGTTCGTTGGGGTTGCGGGCATCTGGGCGGCGAGGCGCCGGCTGGCTGGCGGGGTGCGGAAACGGGCGGCGGGCATCTACGACCCCTCCGTCCACAGGGTGTCGCCGGGCGCCGGCTCGCGCGCGGTCGACGTGGTCCAAGCGTCCACCGTGTAGTCGGCGGCGCTCGTGACGGAAATCTCAATCGAAAGCTGCTGGCCGTCCGGCGTGGAGAAGACTGCCGAAGCTCCCGTGCCAGTGGGCTCGGCGTCCACGTTCACCTCGACGTCGCCGCCTGCCGCGGCGGCAGCGGTGCCGGCGATTTTCTGCAGGTCGCGCTCGACGGCGGCGACGCCCGTCTGGTCCTGGCCGCCAGCGCTGCGCACGCGGGCGAGCGTGTCGTCCACGCCGGCCACGAAGGCCTGGCCGCAGGTTTCCAGCTCGTAGCGTTCGGCGATGGCGTCGGCGTGCTTCTGCGCCACGGTCTGCTCGGCCGAAGCGGTGTTGAAGGTGAGCAGGCCCAAAATGGCGAGCGGGATCACCAGCAGCGCCACGAGCACCGTGATCGTGCCCACGTGCATCGAACTTTCGCGCGCGCTCATGCGGCACCTCCTTGCGAAGCGGTCGCCGTGCCGGTCGCGGCTGCACTGCCCGCAGCCGTGCCGTCGGACGCCACGTAGCGGGCCGTGTCGAGCTCGTAGACGGTGGCGCCCTCGCCGTCGGCCACCGAAATGTGGGCGCGGTAGAGCGTGCCGTCGCGGTGGGTTTCGGGCGTGACGTCGCAGGTCACGGTAAGGTCGCCGGCGGTCTGCGTCGCGGGCTGGCCGGCGGGGTCGGCCGAAAACGCCTCGGCTGCGTTAATGGCGGCGCGCGTGGCGTCTTCGGTTTGGGCGGCGGCGTGCATCTTGCCCAGGGCCCCGGCGAGCAGGCCGGCGGCCACGGCAAGGGCGCACACGACGACGAAGAGCATCACGATGGCTTCGATCATCTGCGCCGTCGAGGCGAACCGGCGCTTCTCACGGTGGTGGAAACCGCTGGTGAGCGTGGAAAAGGCGCGCGAGCCGGTCACTATCGATCGCCCCCTTGCGCCGTGCGCAGGGCCACGGCTGCGGTGCCCTGGTCGCAGTCAATCGTGAGCAAGCCGTCGCGGTAGGCGAACGAAAACGTCTGCGAATCGACCACCTTGGTGGCGGTATCGGGTGCGTACGGCGTGCCCGCGATCGCGTATTCCTGCACGATCGCGCCTTCATAAAGGTAGATGCGCGTTTCGTAGGTGTCGGCTTGGTCGGTTTCCGAAAGCACGAGCGACGGGCCTTCGGGACCCTGTCCTTGGCCCACCGCTCCCACGGTGTCGTTGGCGCGCACGTAGCCCGAAAGCAGCGACAGCGCCGTGCGGTCGGCATCGACGGCGGTCTTCTGCGCCACGACCGCGCGGTAGGCGACCCCGCCGATCATGAGCGCCCCGAGCAGGGCGAGCACGAACAGCAGGTAGAGCACGGCCGGCACCAGGCGGCGCGTGCGGGTGGCCTTCGCGTCGGCGGCGTCGGCCAGGCGCGCCTGCGAGGGGCGAATGCGCTCGATGTTGCGGCGGATGAGCGAAGCGTCGGTGGGCAGTGCGCGGTTCATCGGGGGACCACCACCACGTTGGGCATCACGTTGCTCGCGAAGCTTTCGTAGGTGATCACGTAATCGGTGTCGTTCACGCGCAGGCCGTAGTGGTCTTCCAGGTACTGGTAGCTGGCCGGATACGACCCCTCGACCGCGCAGCACTGCTTGGCTGATTCGAGAATGGCGTTGCGCACGCTCGCCGCGCCCTGTTCGCGCGCGCTCGCCTGGGCCGCGCCCACGATGAGGGCGACGGCGACGAGGCAGGCGGCGACGGCGACGGAAATCGCCGTGCGCTTTCTGCGCCGTGCGCGTTGGGAATCTGCGGTGACCTGGTGGTACATGCGCGCCTCGCTAGCCGATCGACTGCAGGATGCCTACGAGCGGCAGCATCGCGGCCACCAGCGAGGCGCCCACGGCCACGGTGAGCAGGATGGTGAGGGCCGGTTCGACGTTGTCGGCCGTGCGGTCTAGCTGGTCGAGCGCGTCGTCGAAGAAGACCTGGGCGCAGCGGGTGAGCGTTTCGTCGAAGGACGCCGTGCGGTCGCCCACTTCGAGCATGCGACTGTAGAAGGGGTCGTAGACCTCGTGGTCGGCCAGGGCCTCGACGAGCCCCTTGGGTCGGTTGAGGTCGGTGCAGTCGGCGAGCGCGGCAAGGGCGCGTTTCTTCAGAACGGGGTGCTTCACCATCGAAGCGGCCTTTTCCAGGGCGGTGTTGGAATCGATGCCCGCCGAAATGTGGGCGGAAAGCGAAAGCGTGAAGCGCGCGAGCGCAATCTGGTAGAAGGCCCGCTTGGTCGTGGGCAGCTTGGCCAGAGTGAGCGCCAGCTTCATGCGGCCCTCTTCCGACCCGATGCGCACGGTGACTGCGATCGCGACCACCGCGCAGACGAAGGTGAGGATGAGGGCGATCCAGCCGATTGTCGCGGCGACGCCCACCATGGCGAACGACCCGCCGGTCAGCGACCCGGCCACGCTTTCGTAGGCGCTCGTGAAGGCGGGCAGGACGAGCAGGTCGGTCACGGCGAGCACCACGGTCATCAGACACAGGATGATGGCGGGGTGGCGCACGTTGGTGTAGAGCTTGGCGAACAGGCGGTCCTCTTCGCTGTAGTACTGGTCGAGCGCGAGCAGGGCGTCTTCCAAATGCCCTGTGTCCTCGCCGGTGGCAACCAGGTCGCAGGCGAAATCGGGGAAGGCCTCGCTCTCGCGCATCGACGTGCCGAGCTTCTTGCCGGCGGCAACCCCCTGGTAGACCCTCTCGCAGGCGGTGCGGAAGGGGCTTTCGGCATTTTCGACGGCGAGCAGGCGTGCCGCTTCCTCCACCTGGATGCCCGCGGCGGTCATCTGGGCGAACGACCCGCAAAACGCGCTGACGGCGCCGCTCTCAAGCAGTGAGTGTGCCATGAATGTCCCCTTGTCCCATTCCCCATGCGGATGGACGAAACGCCCCGCGTCCCGACCATCGTTTGAGCAGCAGTATAACCCTGCGCGGCTCCTGCGGAACCACCCGTCTCGCGCGAAGCGTCCGAAGCGCTGCCCGCGGCGGTTTCAGTAGGTGTAGCGGTCGGTGTAGGTGCTGCCGTCGCCCACGTAGCCGGCCGCGCGGTCGTCGCCCTGGGTGGCGGCGAAGGTAAGATCGACGCGTGACCAGGTGTTTTGGTCGACGCTGATGCGGGCGCTCTTCCAGCTGCCGTCGATGTAGACCATGATCCAGGCATGGTAGACGTTGCTCGGCGACACGTAGCCGGTCACGATTTTCGCAGGGATGCCCTGGCTGCGCAGCATCGCGGCGCCGAGCGAGGCGTAGTCGAAGCAGATGCCCGTGCCGCTTTGCAGGGTGGCGTCGGGGTTGGGCGCGTAGCCGGTCGTGCCCGAAAGCTGGGCGGCCTTGTCGTAGTCGTAGGTCACGTTCTGGGTGATGTAGTCGAACACGGCCCGCACCACGTCGCCTTCGTTCTGGGCGCCGGCGCAGATGTCGCGCGCTTTCGCCACGCAGGCGCTCGAATCGGTGTAGGCACAGAAGCAGTCGGGCACGAGGAAGGGCGCGAATTCGCTGGTGAGCGCGACGTCGACGGTCGTACGGCAAAGCTCGACGTAGCGGTCGGCGTTGGTGTTGCGCATCACGCGCACGGTGTAGGTGCCGTTGCCCATGTTCACGGGGGCCACGAGCGGGGTGCCGTCCTGGGCGAGGTCGTAGTTGTAGGACTGGCCGTTGCATTCCACCACGAGCTTCAGGTGAGAATCGGCTGTGGCGCTTGCAGCCACGTAGCCGTCGTTGGCGTGGGACACGTCGATTGCGGCGCCGTTTTGGCCGGTGGCGGCGTTGGCGTCGAAGGAGGAAAGGGCCGTCTGCGTGGGCTGCTGCCAGGCAGCGCCTTGCGTGATGCCCTCGTCGTTAGCCGCGCCTGCGCTGCCGCCTGCTCCCGTCGAGCTGCAGGCGGGAAGGGCGAGGGCGCAGGCGAGGGCCGCGGCTGCCAGGGCGAGTGCCCCGCGCGCATGCGCGCGCGAACGGCCACAATGCGCCGTTAGCTTCCCGTACCCGAACGGGAAGCGGGGCGACTCCGTTCGCCCCCGGTTCCGAAATGAACGGCGTGACAACATCACCCGCCCCCGTTGTCCCATGAAATGCACAGTTGGCCGCATCTTTCCGAAATACGAGTTCCACCATGCAGATGATAGCGCGCGGTAACGCGCGCTGCCCGCGCCGGTTATCGCGTACGAATCCATCAGACAAATCCTATATGTCCAAAAACATCAAGCCCTCAGAATAAAAATCTCGAAAAGTTGCCAAAAAAATCGCTAAATGGGACGCCTGGGGTATGCTTTACGGGGTAATATGTAATATTAGGAAAGGTGGCTCCTTACCTGCGGATACGGTATGAGCCGCCATTCATAACTGAACAGTGTCGTGGTGAGACCGCGCACCCCGAACGGGTGCGCGCCGCATGTGTTCGATGCGCTGGGGAGCGCGTCGAACGGGAAATCGGGCCGGCAGAGGCGTACGCGATGTGCGCGAGGGGCCCGTTTTCCGACCATAGGGGAAGTGGTTTGCAATGAACACGCGTAAGAGTGCTCGTACTGCAACGGCGAAGGCGTCCGGCGCGAAGGCGCGGGCGTCTCGGGCGAACAGGGCTTGGAAGCGCGCCCTTTCGGTGACGATGGCCGTGCTCATGGCGGTGTCGCTGTCGCCGTGGGCCGAAATCCCGTCGGCGTTCGCCGGCGGCGATGCGGCGCGCGCGGCGCAGACGGCCGCCAAACAGGGCACGGTCGACGTGGGCCTGTCGCTCGGCTCGGGTTCCATCACGGTCAACGGCCAGACGCTCAAGGCGCCGTCGTCCCAGATCACGATTCCCAACACCAAAGACTTCACCTTCACGGCGAGTGCCGGTTCGGCGGCCACCCTTACCGCTGTCAACCTCACCCATGGCCAGAACAGCACGCCGCTTTCCCCCGATAGCAACGGCGTCTACACGGTTGCCCAGGAGCAGCTCGTCGAAGGCGTGGGCATCGAGCTTGAAACCGAAGCCTCCACGAGCGCATCGGCGGAAGAATCCGCGCCCACGGCCTTCACCAAGAAGGCGCCGTCGGCGCAGACCGACGCAACGGCGAGCTCTTCGTCGTCGGCTGCCTCTTCCGAATCGTCGTCTAACAATGCGTCGGTGACCGTCGACGCCCTGGGCGCGCCTGCTGCGAGCACGGGCATTTCGGTGTCCCTGCAGTTCAAGGATGCGAACGGGGCGCCCGTGGCTGCGCCCGATTTGGGCGGGCAGTACCTCTATGCCTACGTGGTCGACAACAACAACGCCAACAATCACGTGTTGCTTCCCCTGGTTGCGGGTTCCAACGGCTACGCGGCCGACGTGACGGGCATGCGTACGGGCTGGTGGCCCGAAACGCTTTCCGACCTCGACCCGCAGGGCACCTACACGGTGACGCTCTGCACGTTCGGTGATGGAAACCAAGGCGGCTACGCATCGGGTGGCACGGCTCTCTCCAACGGCGGCCTCATCGCCCGAAACTACATCGTCTCCCTGCCCGCTTCGGGCACGGTGTCCCCGGGTGGGCAGTACGCGGCCACGGCCACGGCCTTCGGCCCGGCGGGTTCCGACGAATACACGGGCATCTTGGGCGATGCGATTGACTACGGCATTACTACGGGCTCGTTTACCCTTGAAGGCGGCGACGCCGAAAGCAACGTGGCCGCGCGTGTGGGCACCTGCACCACTCAGACGGGCAACGACCTTTCGAACCCCACCACGCAGACCATGCTCATCGGCGAGATTCAGAACAAGTTCGTCACCAAGGGCTATTCGGTCTACTTCCGCACGTCTCCCGAATCGGCCGACAAGGTATTGTTCTCGGGTGACACGAGCACGAACCACGTGCTCGACACGAGCATGTCTAAAGATGCGCTGCAGGCGGAAGTACAGGGCATGCTCGACAACGTGGCGGCCAAGCAGGCCGAACTTGCGGCCCACCCGGCCAACGCGGCGGTTGTCTATAGGCAGAACGACCAGCGCTACGTTCTCGACATCAAAGGGCGCGGCGCGGGCACCTACTACGTCAACCTCGACAGCGCCGTGTTCAAGAACGCCCTGAGCGAAAACGGCAAGTTCAAAATCTACAAGGACGACGATCAGACGATCGTCTTCAACGTCACGGCTACCGGCGACGTGTCCATCAACCAGTTCTATGTGAACGACCGCGCGTCCGGCAACATGTTGCAGTCCGATGCCGGCGATACGCCCCAGCAGATCATCTGGAACTTCACGGGCGCTTCGAAGGTGACGACGGCCGGTTCGGTGACGGGCGTATTTCTGGCAACGGGCGCCGATTGGTACAACGACAACACGTCGTCGGGCTGGCTTGTTGCCAAGTCGGTCTTCATTCGTTCGGGCGAATGGCATAACGTCTACCAGCGCAACAAGCAATATAACGGCGGTACGGGCTCGCTTGCGGCGACTAAGCACGTAAACGGCGCAGATGCTACCGTGTCAGGTTTCAAGTTCAAGCTCGAAGAGCAGACTGCCGGCGGCTGGCAGCAGGTGGGCGATCTGGTGGCCAATAACAAGTCGGCTATCTCCTTCGGCCCCATTGCCTATACCGACGACAACTTCGCGCCCGATGCTGCGGGCGGCAACGTGCAGACGCACGTCTACCGCATCACCGAAGACCCGGCCACGTCGGTGGTGGACGGCGTGTCCTACGGGACCGATGCCACGGCGTACTATGCCAAGATCGTCGTGCACAAGTTCGTCGACACCCTGGGCAACACGACCAACACGACGTACGTGGCCGAGCCCGCTACCTACTATGCCGATGAGGCGTGCTTGGAGGCTCTGCCTGCCGGCGCGGTGTTCAACAACACCTCGAGCAGCAAGGTGCAGTCCGAACTGCTTGTGAAGAAGGCTATTTCCGGTCGCGCCTGGCAGGACGGCGACGCCTTCCAATTCACGCTCACCGCGCAGAACGGCGCGCCCATGCCGGAAGGCTCCGCTGACGGCACAAAGACCGTGACGGCCACCAGCACCGATGCCGTGTCCTTTGGACAGATCGTCTACGACGCAAAAGACGCCGTGTATACCTACACTATTAAAGAAGTTGTGCCCGAAGGCGCCGCTCCGGCGGCCGACCTCGCCTACGACGCCACCGAGCACACCGCTACGGTGACGGTGAAGGACGGCGTGGCGACCGTGACCTACGACGGCGCAGAGGCCGACGCGCTTACGGTAACCAATACCTATGCGGCGAAGACGTCGATTGCGGTCACCAAGAACTACAACAAGTGGAAAGAGGGCCAGACCTTCGGGTTCACGCTGACGGCGGTGGGCAACGATGCGGGCGTCAAGACTCCGATGCCTGCGGCCACGACCGCCACGGCGAGTCAGAGTCAGCCCACGGCTTCCTTCGGCGAGATCGCATTCACCAAGGAGGGCACCTACACGTACTCCATTCAGGAGAACCTGCCCGAAGGCGTTGACGCCGATCATCCCACCAAGGACGGCATCACCTACGCGGTGCAGCCGCAGGAGGTGAAGGTCGTCGTCGCCATAGTCGACGGGAAGCTCACCGCAACGCCGCAGTACGGCGAGGGCGTTTCGAGCGTGGCATTCACCAACGCGTATAACGCAACGGGTGCGCTCACGCTGGGCGGCACCAAGACCTTCGAAAACGGCAACGGCGTCAACACGACCTTTACCTACACGGTGAAGGAAGGCGATGCGACCGTGGCCACCGGCACGAGCAATGGTGCGGGCGCCATCTCCTTCACGACGATTTCCTACGGCCTTGATGATCTGGGCGCGCACACCTACACGGTGACCGAAGACAAGGGCGGCACCACCGATGCGGGCATCACCTATGACAGCAGGTCCTACACCGTGAAGGTCAACGTGACCGACAACGGCAACGGCACGCTTGCGGTTGCTGCTGAAGACGGGAGCGCTGCGCTCGACGGGATGAACTTCAAGAATACCTACCAGGCGAGCGGTGAAGCTACGATCGACGGCCACAAGCAGGTCACGGGCAAGAGCGATGCCGACCTGTCAGGCTTTGCGTTCACGCTTACCCAAGTGACCGCGGCCAACGATACCGCGCCGGCCGTCGAAGACGGTACGCAGCTCACTGCGACCAGCGATGCAAACGGCGATTTCAGCTTCGACAAGATTTCCTATACCGCGCCGGGCACCTACTACTATAAGGTGTCCGAAAGCGGGTCAAAGGACGGCTACACGGCGCAGACTAGCGCCAAGTACGTGACGGTGACGGTGACCGATACGCAGCACAACGGTGCCTTCGACGTCGATGTTGCGGGCGCAGGAGCAGACTTGACCTTCACCAACACCTACAGGGCTACGGGCGCACTCAACCTGAGCGGCACCAAGGCCTTCACGAACGGCACGCTTACTGGCGACGACTTCTCCTTCCAGTTGAAGGAAGGCGACACGGTTCTGCAGACCGTGAAGAACGCAGCCGACGGCACATTTGCGTTCGCGCCGATTGCCTACGCGACCGATGCGGCTGACGCGGCCTACCAGCCGGGCGAGCACACTTACACGGTGTCCGAAGTCGCTGGTACCGCCGCGGGCGTGACCTATGACGACACGGTCTACACCGTGAAGGTCAACGTGACCGACAAGGGCGACGGCACGCTCGCTGTCGATAAGGTCGAAGGCACTGACTTCAATGCGTTCAAATTCACGAATGCATTCACGAAGTCCGGCTCGGTGCAGCTGCAGGCCAACAAGACCTTGAACGGTGCGGTGCCTGATTCCCGTTATGATGGCAAATTCAGCTTCGAGCTGAAAGACGCCGATGACAAGGTGCTGCAGACCAAGCAGAATGGCGCCGACGGCACGGTGACCTTCGGCAAGATCGACTATACGGCTGCCGGCACGTACGACTACACGATCAACGAGGTCGTGCCGGCCGACGCCGACAAGCTGCCGGGCGTTTCTTACGACACGTCTGTCGTGCACGTGACGGTTACGGTTGCCAACGAAAACGGCGCGCTCGTGGCTACGTCTACCTATACCTATGGCGATAGCCAGCAGGGCAACACCTTCAAGAACACGTATAGCGCCAAGGGCTCGATTACGCTCGCCGGTACCAAGACCTTCGAGAATCAGAGCCTAACCGATGACGAATTCTCCTTCGTCGCGACCGAAAACGGCACGCAGGTGGCCACGGGCACGAACAAGGCCGACGGCTCGATCGCCTTCACGCCGATCGAGTATGCGATCACCGCGAACGACACGTCGGCGCTCGGCGAACATACCTATACCGTGTCGGAGGTGAAGGGCGACAAGGGCGGCATAACCTATGACGCGAACAGCAAGACTGTGAAGGTCAACGTGACCGACGAGGGCGACGGCACGCTCGATGCCCAGGTGGTCTCCGAAGGCTCCGACAAGCTGAGCTTCACGAACACGTACACGGCCAAGGGCTCGATCACGCTTTCGGGCACCAAGAGCCTCATCGGCCGCGATGCAAAGGCTGGCGAGTTCGGCTTTACCGTGAAGGACGAGGCGGACAAGGTCGTGGCCACCGGCTCGAATGAAGCCAACGGTGCGATTGCCTTCACCCCGATCACATACACTCAGGCCGATCTGGGCGATCATACCTATACGGTGACCGAGGACCAGGGCAACTTGGGCGGCGTCAACTACGACCAGTCGGTGAAGAAGGTGGTAGTGCATGTAGCCGATAACGGCGACGGCATCCTGTCTGCTGCGGTGGTCGCAGAAAAGCCGCAGGCAATCGCTTTCAGCAATACCTACACCGCTACGGGTGAAGCGCAGTTCACCGCGCATAAGCAGCTGTCTGGTCGCACTCTTGCCAAAGGCGAATTCTCCTTCCAGCTGAAAGAGGGTGACAAGCTTCTTCAGACCAAGCCCAATGACGCCGACGGCAACGTGGCCTTCGACAAGATTTCCTATAGCTTGGCCGATGTGGGCACGCATACCTACACCATTTCGGAAGTCAAGGGCGCCGAAGGCGGCGTCACCTACGATACCGCTATCAAGACCGTGACCGTTTCCGTGGCCGATAACGGCGACGGGACGCTTGCGGTGACCACGTCGGGCGACGGCGATGCGGCGACCTTTACCAATAAATATAGTGCAAGCGGCGGCTTCACCCTCGGTGGCGCCAAGCACCTCGAGGGCCGCAGCTTCCAGCAGGGCGACAGCTGGATCTTCACCGTGTCGGGAAGCGAGGGTGCTCCTCTGCCGGCTACAAAGCAGGTGACGATCGACCCGACTACGGGCACTGACGCCGCCTTCTCGTTCGGCGACATCCACTACACGCTGGACGATGCCGGTAAGACCTACGTCTACAAGATTGCTGAATCGGGCACCGTTGGCGGCGTGACCAACGATGGCGGCCTGCATGAGGTCGACGTGACGGTGGCCGACAAGGGTGACGGCACGCTTTCCGTGACGCCGGTCTACAAGCAGGACAACGGCACGGTCGGCGGCATTACCTTTACTAATACCTACAAGTCCAAGGCGACCGGCTTCACGGTTTCGGGCACCAAGACGCTCGAGGGCCGCGACATCGTCGACGGCGAGTTCCAGGTGGCGCTCTACTCAGCCGATGACAACTTCGCCGTGACCGGCACGGATCCTGTGGCCACCGCTTCGGTTGCCTCCGACGGCACGTATGCGCTTGCCACGCCCGGCGACTTGATCGGCGCGGCGGGCACCTACCATTACGTGCTGAAAGAGGTCGACACCAACAAGCCGGGCGTGACCTACGATGACACGGCCTATAACATCACGGTTACCGCAACCGATGACGGCCATGGCCAAATCAAGGCAGCGGTCTCGGGCGTGCCCGATGGCGGCGCGAACTTCTCCAACACCTACACCAAGGGCACCGCGGTGCTCAAGGCCAAGAAGACGCTCGACGGCGCCCCGCTCAAGGCCGGCGCATTCAGCTTCCAACTGCTCGACGCCGACGGCAACGTGCTGCAGACCGCGACCAACGCGGCCGATGGCAGCGTGTCCTTCGAGCCCCTGTCCTATGGCGAAGCGGGCGACTATCACTACACCATCCGCGAAGCCGTGCCCGAAGGCGCGACCCAGAACGCAGACGGTACCTGGACCCATGAGGGCACAACCTATGACAGCGCGAGCCACGACGTCACCGTCCGTGTGACGACGGGCGACGACGGCGCCTTCAAGGTGGCCTACAGCTACGACCTCGGGACCTCCTTCCTGCCTGCGGCAACGGCCCCCGTGCCCGCATTCCACAACGCCTACCATGCCTCTGGCTCGACCACGGTGCAGGGCCATAAGACCGTGAACGGCCAGAACCGCAGCGACCTCGACGGTAAGGTGGCCTTCAAGCTCTCCGGCTCCGAGGGTGCGCCCCTGCCTGAACAGACCTCCGTCACCACCGATGCGAACGGCGACTTCTCCTTCGGCAGCATCGCGTATAGCGAGGCCGATGCGGGCAAGACCTACACCTACACGGTTGCTGAAACCGCGGCGCCTTCCGGCTATACGCTGGCCGCCCCGCAGACCTTCGAAGTGACTGTTTCCGACAACGGTGACGGCACGCTTGCCGTGAAGAGCACGGCCGGTGAGGGCGGCCTTGCCTTCGACGACGTCTACGCCGCCACGGGCAGCGCCCACTTCGCCGCCAAGAAGCAGCTCGATGGGGCCAGCCTTAAGGCGGGCGCCTTCACCTTCACGCTGGGCCAGGGCGGCACCGTGCTGCAGACCAAGCAGAACGATGACAACGGCGACGTTGCCTTCGACGATATTTCCTACTCGCTCAACGACCTGAAGAACGCCGACGGCACCTATGCTCAGTCCAAGGACTTCCATTACCAGATCGCCGAGGCCGTGCCTGCGGGCGCAACCCAAAACGCCGACGGTACCTGGACCTTCGCCGGTGTGACCTACGACGGGTCGGCGCAGGACGTGACCGTGCAGGTGGCCGACAACGGCGACGGCACGCTTGCCGTGACCTACAACGGCGACGCCAACACGGGCAAGGTCTTCACGAACAGCTATAAGGCCACGGGCGAAGCCGCGCTTTCTGCGACCAAGCAGCTCGCGGGCGCGGCGCTCCAGGCGGGTGTATTCAGCTTCCAGCTGAAGGATGCCAACGGCACCGTGCTGCAGACCGTAACGAATGACGCCAGCGGTCTGGCCTCTTTCGCGCCGATTTCGTATACCGCCGCGGGCACCTACCATTACACGATCAACGAAGTCGCGGGCTCCGATCCCGACATGACCTATGACTCCTCGGTGAAGGACGTGCAGGTCAACGTGGCCGACAACGGCGACGGCACGATGAGCGTGACCTACGGCGCCGACAAGGCGGCCACCTTTGCGGCGCCCGTCTTCGGTAACACCCACAACGCCAAGGGCCAGGCGACCGTCACGGCCAAGAAGGTCCTCGAAGGCGCCCAGCTCCAGGCAGACCAGTTCTCCTTCCAGCTGAAGGATGAAGCAGGCAACGTGCTGCAGACCGCGACCAACGCGGCCGACGGTACCGTGGCCTTCGCGCCCCTCTCCTATGAGCTTTCCGACCTCGGCGGCGCCGATGCCAGGGACTTCCACTACACCGTTAGCGAAGTCGCCGGCACCAACAAGGGCATGACCTACGACGGGTCGGTGAAGGACGTTACCGTGCACGTGGCCCTCGACAAGGCGTCGGGCACGCTCGCAACTTCGGTGACCTTCGCCGGCAACGATGCGACCTTCACGAATACCTACAAAGCGGATGGCGCGGCCTACCTGGCGGCCCATAAGCAGCTCGACGGCAAGGCCCTCGAAGCGGGCGCGTTCTCCTTCGAGCTGAAGGACGCCGACGGCAACGTGCTGCAGGCCAAGCAGAACGATGCCGACGGCACCGTGACGTTCGACCCGATTTCCTACACCCAGGACGTGCTGAAGAACGCCGACGGCACCTATAAGGACAGCGCGACCTACACCTACACGGTGTCGGAACAGATTCCCGAAGGCGCTGCGCAGAACGTCGACGGCACCTACGTGAAGGACGGCGTGACCTACGACGGCCGCAGCGAACAGGTGACCGTGCACGTGGCCGACCGCGGTAACGGCACGCTGGCCGTGACCTATGGCGACGCTCAGGTCGAGCAGGCGCCTGCGATTACGTTCGTCAACAACTACCGTGCCGACGCGACCACGGCGCAGCTTGAAGCCCAGAAGCAACTCCAAGGCCGCAGCTGGGTCGATGGCGAGACCTTCACGTTCGAAATGAAGGCGCTCACCGAAGGCGCGCCGATGCCGGAGAGTACGACGGCCGCAGCTGCCGCGCCGGCAAACGGTGCCGCGACTTCCACGGCCACCTTCGGCACGATGACCTTCGACAAGGCGGGCAGCTACGACTACCTGATTACCGAGCAGGTGCCCGAAGGCGCCGTACCCGACGGGACAGGTCTGTATGAGCTCAACGGCATCACCTACGACGCGTCGGCCCACAAGGCCACCGTCGATGTGACCGACAACGGCCAGGGCAAGCTCCAGGCTACGGTGACCTACGACGGCAAGGCGGCCGAAGCGCCCGTGTCCACGAACGAATACAAGGCAACGGACACCACGGCGGTGCTCTCTGGCACGAAGACCCTGACCGGCGGCACGCTCGAAGCGGGCGCCTACACCTTCCAGATCGAAGCCACCGGCGACGCGGCGGCGGATACCCCGCTGCCTGCAGTCACCGCGGTGACCAATGCGGCCGACGGCAGCTTTGCCTTCGATGCGATCACCTATAAGCAGCCGGGCACCTACACCTATGCGATTTCCGAAGTCGTGCCCGCCGATGCGGTCAACGCCGACGGCGTGACCTACGCGCAGGCGACCGATGAGCAGAAGGCGGCGGGTGGCTTCACCGAGGCCGGCGTCACCTACGACACGGCTGTGCGCACGGCGACGGTGACGGTGACCGACAACCAGAAGGGCGCGCTTGAAGCCACGGTGGCCTACGGCACCGATGCGGGGCTCGCCTTCACCAACACTAAGTTCGAAGCCCATGCGGCGCTTGCCTTCGACAAGTACTACTACGGCAGCGACCTGAACCGCATCTTCAGCTTCAGCCTGGTGGTAACCGATGGCAGCTGGAATCCGCGCAGCGGCGGAGAAGGGGTCGCCTATAGCGGCACCGATGCGATCGTCGACGACGGCCAGGCCTTCACGGCTCAGGTGACCAACCCGGCCTTCGACGCCGGGACCCACAAGGCCACGGTGGCCCTGCCCGATCTGACCTACTACAAGGCGGGCACCTACCGCTACCTGCTCCACGAAAACGCAGACAGCGCGGCGAGCGACGTGGTCGATGACGCGAGCGTCTACCAGATCACGATGACGGTGGACGCCGACCAGAAGGTCAGCACGTCTATCGCCCGCGTGACCGGCAAGGCCACGGCCCAGCCGGTGACGACCGCGACGTTCTACAACAATTCCGCGGTCCTCGCTGCCTTCCGCGCGATGGGCCTTGCGGCGGACGTTGGACCGGAAAAGGACGGCGCAGCCACCTTCATGCCCGAAGTGCAGAAGGACTTCGACGGCTCCTTGGCCGACAACACCTTCACCTTCGAGATGGTCGATGAGAACGGCAACGCGGTAAGCCACGGCGTCAACGACGCGACGGGCCATGTAGCCCTCGACATGCCGGGCGCTGGGAGCGCCGGCACGGCGCGCGACGCGGGCAGCGCGGTGCTCACCTACACCGAGCAAGGCACCTACACCTACACGATTCGCGAGGTGGCGGCCGACAACGCCCTCATCTCCTACGACAAGGGCACCGTCGAGCTCACGGTCACGGTGACCAAGGACGATAACGGCGTGCTCACGGCCGAAGGCGCCTACACCAAGCACGAGGCCGACGGCACCACGGTGGAAGGCAACAACACCTTCACCAACGAGACCCGTGCGATTGACCTGCGCGTGCAGAAGAACAGCAAGTCCAACGGCGCACCGCTCGAGGGCGCGCGCTATGGCCTGTGGCAGTACAACCCCAACGGGCAGGACGTCTACCTGGGTAACAACGTGTCCGACAAGAACGGCTGGATCACCTTCCGCGACGTGAAGGTGCAGCCGGGCACCGCCTACTACTTCAAGGAAGAAGCAGCACCGGCCGGTCACCTGGTCAACCCCTACCGCGACCCCTACTTCGCCTTGGTGCCCGATAACGCCAACGGCTACAAGCTGGTCTACGAAGGGTCGGCCGCATTCGCCCAAGCCGTGCCCGCAGCAGCCAACCAGCGTGAGGGGGCGTAGCCGATGATGCAGCGAACGCAACAGAAGGCCTATCGCCCGGGGCGGGCCCTGCTCGCCCTGGGGGTCGCCCTGCTGGGGGCTGTCTTCGCCCTCTGCCTGTGGGCGCAGCCGGCGCAGGCCGCAACCACCGATGACGGACACCTGGTCTTCACCGTGGAACCCAACGAGGGCACGGCGCCTTCCGCGGGCGGTTCGGGCGTGTCCGACTACACGACCGACCTTTCGGTTTCCAAGCTCGCCGCCGACAACCACGACCCGGTGGCCGGTGCCCACCTGCAGATTCTCGATGCGGCGTCGGGTGCGGTGGTGGCCGATTGGTGGTCGAACGAATCGGCCGAGCGCCTGGACAAGGTGCTCAACGTCGACACCGACTACGTGCTTCACGAAGAGGAAGCGCCGAGCGGCTTCACCAAGGCCGACGACGTAACCTTTTCGATCAACGCCTACGACGGCGAAGTCGTGATCAAGAGCGGCAACGACGCCGGCCAGGCCGAATCGATGGACAAGAAGTCGCTCGCCCTCTACGACACCCGTATTGTCGCGGGCGGCGGGGGCAACGACGTGAAGCAGAAGCAGAACGAAACCGAAACCACGGGCTCGTCGTCTGCGGCCGGATTGGCCAAAACGGGCGACTACATCCCGGTGATCGTGGGCGTGCTCGTCTTCGTCGCGGCGCTCACCGCGGCGATCGCGCTCATTGCGCGCCACAAGGGCAAAGCCAACAAGAAGAGCGAATAGCGGGCGCGCGCGAGCGCAGGGCCCGATCGACGGAGAGGTGTGCGAAATGACTGGAATACAGAAAAGGATCGCGGTGTGGGCGGCAGCCGTCGCGCTTGCGTTCGGATGCCTGTGCGCGATGCCGGCATTCGCCCATGCCCAAGCCCAGGTGACGGGCGTCGACTACCTCACCGCGCAGGATTCGGCGGCGGGCCCGGGCTACATTGACGTGCTTTCCGTGCAGGGGCACGAAGGCGATAACATCTACGTGAACGTCGACCACAACGGCGAAACCATCGTAAGCCACCTGCTCTACACGCTCACGGCCGATTCGGCCACGGCGGCTTCCGACGGCTCGATGGCGGGCATCATGTCGCTGCAGATTCCCGCCTTCCAGGCGACCGACGCCTACAGCATTACCGTGTATGCCGACTACGACGAAAGCCAGCAGCTTTACACGGGCACCACGACCGGCGTGTTCGCCCAGCTGGGCGACAACGGCGCCACGACCCTGATCGGCGTGCGCACGATCGGCGACGAACAGCGCACCTTCAACGCACCCGCTCGCTATGATTTCGGTGACATTTCCTATAATCTGGTCTCTTCCGATCCCGTGAGCACGAACCCGCTCACCTTCGCCTATGCCGAAGACCCCGAAACCCCTGAAGCCGTTGACGGGTCGATCACCTACGTCGACGACGCGGGCAACGTGCTCGCCACTACGGCGATCCACGACCTGCAGAAGGGCGCTGCCGCGACCGCGGTGCCCATTCCGCATGCGGTGAAGAGCGTCGACGACGCCGGCACGGCTACCTGGTGGATGCCGGTGAACTTCGCGCACACGGTCTATGCGAGCTACCCGGGCACGACGTCGTTCGTGGTGCCCTGCAAGCAGCTGGCCCTTACCGAGACCGATGTGAACGGGTCGCCCTTCGTGGCCCAGATCACCTATCGCGCGGGCGATGCGGTTCTGCTCACCGACGAAGTGCCCGTGAGCAAGCTTTACTACTATGCGCCGCCGTCGACGCTGACGGTGGGTTCCAACGATACGGCGAAGAGCTATGCACTTTCCGCCGCGCAGGACGCGCGCTTCGACGCTGCGGCGGGAGCGCTCAAGCTCGACCCCAAGGCCGAAAACCCCAGCGGCGAGGACACGCCCACCGTTGCGATCGACGTGAACTACGACGCCCAGCCCAACACGCACGTCTACTACGTGAACCTGTGGCTGTGCCC
>Ga0214872_100106_pt1 | contig 48620 bp, 45 predicted proteins | sample Stichaenrichm18X_FD_168614 | JGI IMG/M metagenome (GOLD analysis project Ga0214872, IMG submission 168614) | Xylose enriched microbial communities from anaerobic bioreactor in Madison, Wisconsin, United States - 18X | ecosystem: Engineered > Bioreactor > Anaerobic > Unclassified | place: USA... | reverse complement strand
AAGGATTAGTGTGGTGATGATGGCTTGAAGGATACACCTGTTCCCATGCCGAACACAGAAGTTAAGCTTCAACGCGCCGAAAGTAGTTGGGGGATCGCTCCCTGCGAGGATAGGGCATTGCCATGCACATCTAAACGAACTTTGGCACCTGGCATTGTGTGTCAGGGTTCGGATATTGGAGAGTTGTCCGAGAGGCCGAAGGAGCAGCATTGGAAATGCTGTATACGGGTTAAAGCCTGTATCAAGGGTTCGAATCCCTTACTCTCCGTTTCTTATGACCCATTAGTCAAGCGGTTAAGACACCAGCCTTTCACGCTGGTATCGTGGGTTCGAATCCCGCATGGGTCACTTATGGAGGATTAGCTCAGTTGGGAGAGCATCTGCCTTACAAGCAGAGGGTCACAGGTTCGAGCCCTGTATCCTCCATTGCAACTGAATAGTTGCATCCACAAGGATGGCTCGGTAGCTCAGTTGGTAGAGCAACGGATTGAAGCTCCGTGTGTCGGCGGTTCGATTCCGTCCCGCGCCACTTTATGGAGGAGTAGCGAAGTGGTTAAACGCGACGGTCTGTAAAACCGTTCCTTCGGGTTCGGCGGTTCGAATCCACCCTCCTCCATTATTATAGGGATATAGTTAAACGGTATAACTACGGTCTCCAAAACCGTCATTGTGGGTTCGATTCCTACTATCCCTGCTCAACTGAATATTTTGGCGGTATTGGTGAAGTTTGGTTAACACATCGGTTTGTGGGTCCGACATGCGTGGGTTCGAATCCCACATACCGCCCTTTTATCCAATAGTCTACTAAATGTTGGATAGTTTGAACGAAACGTTCAGGCACTATTTGGTGGTATAGCCAAGTGGTAAGGCACAGGTCTGCAAAACCTCGATCACCGGTTCAAATCCGGTTACCACCTTTTAGTAAAGACTTATGCCTCTGTGGCGGAATTGGCAGACGCGCTGGACTCAAAATCCAGTTCCCGTTGAGGGAGTGTGGGTTCGACCCCCACCGGAGGCATTAAATATTCGGTTATATATCTTTACTAAGCAGTCATCAGTTTTTACTGATGACTGTTTTTTTAATTTTTAGGGTCTTTGTCAAAAATCTAGGGAGTTTGAGGCTGGTGAATCAATCATCCCGCCCGAAATGAATGCTGCCTATGACCACGATGAACACGCGCTGCCATCAGTTCTCCACCGTCAACGAGCCAAGGAGCATGGAGAATGGGTCGGGTTCAATTCAAGGCCTTACCACTGGATTTGCGAGAACAGGATGCACGCGTTTTAAATCATGGTGTGCCAGTGCCAGCTTCTCCAGCAATTGCGGATCGTATTGTTACTCGTCTCAACAAAATCAGTGCGCCATTTAATACTCGGCTTGTTTTTAATCCAGTAACCTATGCTTTGATAATTGAAGAAGCATGATCACGCATTTCACGTAATTAAGTCAACTGAATTAGCCCCAGAGTCGTGAAAAGTGATTCTGGGGTCTTTTGATGTCCTATTGTAATCAGCATAATATCCGAGATAAATTCTGTTGTCGCTCCTCAGATCTGATCCTTGCTATTTTGGGCTTTACCGATAATTGGAAAGGCCTTTGTTGCTTGCAGCGAAGAGTGATTAATCAGTAATCATCCGTGGCGCAGCAATTATTTGGGCAATCCGATATGGCGAAAATTCTTTTCTCTACAAATTGGGCTGGCTGATCATCGAAAAAGTCGTGGCTAGGCTTGCTTAGACTGAATTATGCAAAAAATTCTGCATAATAACATATGACGAAAATCCCATTACCTACTTTTTTCAAAAAAGCGATGTATAGTAGGTAAAAATCAATGTATATCAAGGGAGTGTAAAATTGTTTGTGTAAATTTAAAGGAGGAATTGAAAAAGGGAAAGCCCTCCCCGTATGATTGAACTGCTAAAACCAAACAGAATACGGAGGCTTTCCCCATGGAAGCTTCTATCAAATCACAAAGCCAAGCCGTTTATCAGGCAGATGGCGCAAATACATTTACTGGCTTGGATAAGGTTTATGGCTTAATGTAGCAGGCTCGATGCTGCCGAGAAATCGGTCAGAATATAATCGCTCCCAATCAAGCGAGTTGGTAACTAGGGTAATTTTATCAAGGTTTTCAACCGCATCCTAAAAAGGAACTAGTCAATCGTCAGCCTGCTTTTGATTGAAATTACCAAAAATCGGCAATAAAAACTGGCAATTTTGAGAAAATAAAAATTCTAGCTTTTGAAAACGATTAGCTGCCTTATAATCAATGCTAAAACTTAAAAGGCGATGAATTGATATGGAAGAAAACGAAAAGAAAATTCAGGATGTATTAGCCAAGCTGGATGAAAAGCAGATCAACTATGAAATGCAGCGACATCCGGCAGTTGATCGCATTGACCAGATTGCAGATTTGAATCTGATCCATCCAGAAACGGCAGCCAAAAATCTTTTCCCGCGCGATGATAAGCATCAACACTATTACTTGGTGTCAATCATGCCGCAAAAGCGTGTGGATCTGAAAGCCTTTCGTAAAGAAATCGGAGCGCGGCATCTGAGTTTTGCTTCAGCTGAAGACATGGAGAAATATTTGGCTTTACGTCCAGGATCAGTGACGCCGATGGGAGCGCTGAATGATACTTGAACATCAAGTGCAAGTTTACTTGGACCAAGATTTTCAAGGCGGCTTGATTGGGGTTCATGCCAATGCCAATACGGCGACCGTCTGGCTGGATGCGGACGTATTGAGCGCATTTTTAACCGAGTATGGCTGTCGGGTCGCTTATGCTGCCATCTAACAATGCAAAATAATCAAGAAGCATCATAACTGAGTCTGGTATGAATGAATTAGCGTCTGCGGCAAGCTCGTTTTGGGCATCTAGATTTAGCAATGATAAGACGGTATTGGTTAACGATTCGGCTTGGTATGTTTGGTCTTATTCAAATAACCAGGTTTAGTGCGGTAATCTGAGCCATTATGATTAGGCATGACGCGGATGAACATAGCGGCTTGGCAATTACTGTCAATTATTTACCGAAATGTCAGACAGCCAAACGCGATGGCGATCAGCAGTTTGAGAGATTAGGGGATTTTTTGCTTGAATTACGGTATCATTAGACTAAAGCCTTTTACGAAAGAAGGTTGTCGTTATGCCGCATAAAGCTGCTGATCCAGAAATCATTAAAGTTCTGTTGAAGCAAGAAATCATCCGTTTGGGTATTCAAAATAATCCCAGCCGTACCGTTTATCAAGATCGCTATCATCGTGGCGAGGCGCCTTCGCCAAACAGTGCTATGCAGATCACCAAAATGTCTTGGAGCGATTTGATGCATGACCTGGGATTTAGTTACGATGCCAAGAAAAACATTGCGCAAAATGGTAAAAAGGGAGCCAGCAAGCATCTAGGTGCCAAGCAGTCCATTCGTTTAGCAGACCCGCAGACATGTGAGCAGGTCGTAAATGGAGCCTTAGAACTTATGCGTCGCGAAAAGCTCTATAATGTAAAGGATTTTCGTCTGCGCTGCCGACCGGTTCTGGGCGTCAGCTATGATTCGCTGATGCGCTATGGCTTTTCTTTTGAGGAACTCAAGAAACGCTATGCTGCCAAATACGGTGAAAGCATTCGCAAAACCAGTCGTTGGAGCCGGTATTCCAATGCCGATCTGACGTTTTTGGTAATCGACTATATGAAGGCGCACGAACTGAATGGACTTCATCAATACTCGACTTATCTAAACCTGCATAATGATGCCATGCCCGCGACGGAAACCTTAAAAAAACGTCTGCAGCTGTCTTATTCCGAGTTGAATCGACTTTTGAAGATTCTGCTGCAGTAACGCTGCCTGATATAAATTGCGGATACTATGCATTGGCTGCATAAATCGTAAATATGTTCAGCAGTCTTCATGTTGATGAATCATGAGGATTGTTTTTATTTTTAAAAGCGGATATCTGAATAAAAAGCTTGCCAAAACCGCAACTTGAAATTCTATGATTGCAGCAGCATAATAATAGCTTTTATGAAAATCAACGCGTCTGCAAAATCGTTCACGAATTTCAATAGGGTGAAAATCTAAAATAGCAAACGATTGCACAATTGCTGACTGATCCGCTGTAAACAGATTTGGTTCGGGAAACCTTGCTCATAATTTAACTTTTTTGTTGGTTAAGCCAAAAATCGTTTTCATTGTGTTTACATTAGTGAAATTAATTTACTTTTCGATGATGTTCGTTTAGAATTATCTCAACAATTTGATGGTTAATTCACAATCTTTAGGAGGCAATAATTATGACAAAAGTTGCATTAGTTACCGGTGCAGGTCAAGGGATTGGTAAGGCAATCGCTGAACGTTTGGCTAAAGATGGTTTTTCAGTCGTCGTTGTTGCTCGCCACATGGACGCACTGCAAAAAGTAGTTGAAGGCATCAAGGCAAATGGCGGTGAAGCTTTTGCCGTTACGGCCGATGTTGCCAAGCGCGATGAAGTCTTTGCTGCCGTTGACCAAGCTGTTGAACACTACGGCGACTTCAATGTTATGGTTAACAATGCCGGGGTTGCTCCAACGACGCCAATTGACACTGTAACGCCTGAAGATCTGCAAAAGGTTTACAGCATCAACGTTGGTGGTACGATCTGGGGCGTTCAGGCTGCTCATGCCGCATTTAAGAAGCTTGGCCACCCAGGCAAGATCATCAACGCTACTTCCCAAGCCGGGGTCGTTGGTAACCCTAACCTGACCGTATACTCCAGCTCCAAGTTTGCCATTCGTGGGATCACGCAGGTTACGGCTCGTGAACTGGCTGAAGAAGGCACGACGGTTAACGCATACGCACCTGGGATTGTGAAGACGCCAATGATGATGGACATTGCTCACCAAGTCGGCAAGAATGCAGGCAAGAGCGATGAATGGGGCATGCAGACGTTTGCTAAGGACATCGCGCTGAAACGCCTGTCTGAACCTGAAGACGTTGCTAATGCCGTTGCCTTCCTGGCTGGTCCAGACTCTGACTACATTACTGGTCAAACTCTGGAAGTCGATGGCGGGATGCAGTTCCACTAAAATAAGTTCATATAAGTTCATATAAAAAAGATCTCATCGCGAGTTTCGGTGAGATCTTTTTTATTTAGCGCGGTTTCGGCTTTGGACTGCGGGGTGTGTCTTTGATTAAGGATTTTGGGGATTATGGTCGTTTGCAATCGTTCCTTGGCGTTAGGCGATTGTGGCTTCCTTAATTATTGATTCATTGATTTGGTCTGAATTGCGCCCTTTCCTGCCGATTCATGCTTTGGCTTGCAATCAATGTGGCGCTTTTGTTTGCAATCACCGTCTCGTCGCGGTTGGTGCTGCTCTTTGCAATCAACGCCCTCCAATTGCAGCAGAGCTAATTTGCGTGCGGTGCCGCCAGCATAGCCAGTCAGGCGACCGTCACTGCCAATAACGCGATGACAGGGCACCAAAATCAAAATCGGGTTGTGGGCAACGGCGCCACCGACTGCCCGCGCGGTTCCTTTTGAAATATTTTGATTTGGCGCGGCTTTTTGTCCCAGTTCCTGATAGGTGATGGTACTGCCAGCGGGGACCTCCTGCAATCCGCTTAGAATGCGCTGTCGATAAGGGGTAGTTTCTAAGGCGAGCGGAATGGCATGCGGGTCGGGATCCTGTTTTGCGAAATACTGATCGAGCCAGGCCGTTGTGCGTTTAATGATTGAATTTTCACCAACGGCAATTTCGTCTAATGCGTAGTCGGCACCAAAGTATTTTTGGTCGTTGAACCAGAGACCATGCAAGGCTGCGTCATCGGCCAGCATCGTCATGGTACCTAATGGGGAATGATATTCGTGTTTCAGCATTTTAGAGTGCTCCTTTCAAAATTGGTAGCGGCAGCCGTAAATTTATGGATATTTATAAATTTTTGTTGAAAGCGGTTTTAACGTCAATTAATTAGAAAAAATAACATCAGACTTAATTATCTTTAACAATCAGCGCAGCAAAAACAATTAAATAATAAGTATCAACTAGGATAGAATGTTCTCTTCTTAAAATTAAAAGTTTATTAAAATTGAACTGTGCGGTATACTATATTTTAATATTTAATGTTTTAAGAGGAAAGAGGAGAACAAGATGTGTGGATTTTTAGCCGCTGGTTCCAGTGAGTTTGCACCCAAGGCTTTTGCGGATGCCTTGGCTAAGCTGAACGATCGTGGACCTGATATGACCCGGACGATTTCAATGGATGACAAGGTCTTTGGCTTTAATCGCCTGGCCATCATGGACCTGTCTGAGCGGGGGATGCAGCCTTTCGTAAGTAATGACTGCATCTTGATCTGCAATGGCGAAATATACAACTATTATGCATTGGAAAAGAACTTGGCCCCAGAGTATGAGTTTGTCAGCAACAGTGACTGCGAAGTCTTGATTCCACTCTATAAGAAATATGGCCTGGATACAATGTGCAAGATGCTGGACGCGGAATTTGCCTTTGTCTTATACGACCAAACCACTAAGCGCGTTGTTGCTGCCCGCGACCCAGTTGGTATTCGACCAATGTTTTATGGTTATACCAAAGGCGAGCATAAGATGTCATTTGCCTCAACTGCCAAGGCGCTGATGGATCTTTGCGATGAGATCTATCCATTCCCGCCAGGATACTACTATGATGGCGAAAAGTTCGTCTGCTACCATGACGCTACGACGGTTCAGAAGATGCGGACCGACGATTTTGCCACGGCAGCCAGCACGCTGCGCGAAAAATTGGTTGAAGCCGTTCGTAAGCGCCTAAACTCTGATGCGCCAGTTGGCTACCTGCTGTCTGGTGGCCTGGACTCATCCTTGGTCTGCTCGATTGCTACCAAGCTTTTGGGCAAGCCGATTCGGACCTTTGCAATTGGGATGGACCGCAACCCGATCGACCTCAAGTACGCGCGTGAAGTTGCCGACTATCTGGGAACTGACCATACCGAATTTATCATGACGCGAGAAGACGTGCTCAACGCTTTGCATGAGGTTATCTACCAGCTGGAAACCTGGGACATTACAACGATTCGGGCCTCAATCGGGATGTACCTGCTTTGCAAGAACATTCATGAAAACACTGATTTGAAGGTAATCTTAACCGGTGAATGTTCTGATGAGCTGTTTGGCTACAAGTATACGGACTTTGCTCCCAACGCGGAAGAATTCCAAAAAGAATCATTGAAGCGGGTGCACGAGCTGTATATGTACGATGTTTTGCGGGCTGACCGCTGCATTTCTTCCAACTCTTTGGAAGGCCGGGTACCATTTGCGGACCTTGACTTTGTCGAATATGCGCTGTCAACTGATCCAGAACTGAAGATGAACCACTATCACAAGGGCAAGTATCTGCTGCGGCAAGCATTTGCTGGGCAAGGATATCTGCCAGACGACATCATCATGCGGGAAAAGGCGGCCTTTAGCGATGCGGTTGGTCACTCATTGGTTGACGACTTGAAGGACTACGCCGAAACGCTCTACACTGATGAAGACGTGGCCAACGCCAAGGAAAAGTATCCATACTGCACGCCATTTACCAAAGAGTCGTTGCTGTATCGTGATATTTTTGAGGAATATTTCCCGGGAAAAGCAAAATGGATCAAGGACTTCTGGATGCCAAACAAGGAATGGGAGAACTGTGACGTTGACGATCCAAGCGCACGGGTCCTCAAGAACTATGGTGCCAGTGGTGAATAAAGCAGATTGCCGTAATTGATAAAAGCGTCATCTCAGACGGGGCTTGTCATAACAGCCTTGTATCTTGAGGTGGCGCTTTTAGCTTACGATTAAGATTTTGGTTGGACTGACTTGGGAAATTTAGCTGTTGAAGCAGGGAAATTCCTCCATCGATTAAGCATTAATAGCGGAATGCCTAGGATTTAAAACTGTTCTTTTTGGACGTCTGTTTATGGGGCAATTGGACGGGTGGTAATATCTTCCCGATTGTTTTTGCCGCGCTGCTGAATGGTTTCGCGATTGCCCAGCTGCTGCCAGCAAATGACACTACCTTGATCGTGATGCTGGTGGGGATTTCTTCTGGGATCGGCTTGTTGGGGAATATCTGGTTGGCCGGAATCTTCATGATGCTGTTCTTCCCAATGAATCTGTGGCTGGTTGCCATTCTGCTCATGCTGATTTGGCTGGCTGGACAACAGATCAGCAACCGTTTTGAAAAAATACGCCAGCCAATGAAAGCAGGTAGGGTGACTGATGATCGTGATTAGTAATTGGCTGTTGGTGCGTCAGCTCTGAGAATAATATATGAAAATAGCGCTATAGCAGATGTAAGACCTGCTATAGCGCTATTTGTCTTATTTTACTTATCTTGGTCAAGCAGCTCGAATGAATACTTTTCCTTACCGATCTGCTTCCAGATATCAACGATCAAAACGTCCATAATCAAGGCGCCAATGATAAACAAAACATATGAATACTTGGTCCCAATGGCAGTCTGAACAACGGTGCTTTGGTGAGGCATCTGCGCAGCAGTAATTGCCAGAATCGTGGAGACACAGGCGGTTCCGATTGAGCCGGCATACTGCTGCAGTGTACTGAACAAGGCATTGCCGTCACCAACCAGCTGCGGTTTTAGATGCTGCAGTCCATAGGTCATGACGTTATTGAATAAGAAGCCGAAACCGACCATGTAGACCGCGTAAAAGATCGTCAGCGACCACATTGAGAGATGGCTGCTGAATGCATACATCAAGATCACGGCCAGGTTGGTAAAAAGTGCGCCAAAGATCAGTGGCTTCTTGATTCCTGATTGATCCAGCAGGCGGCCAGTCAGCGGCAGCAGGACAGCTGAGATCAGTGCCCCGAGCAAGAGCATCAGACCAGCGACAAAAGAATTCTGGTGCAGCGTTAATTGAGCACAGTTTGGCAAAAGGAACGTCATGCCGATTTGAATGAATTGAACCATGAAATACAGCAATAGACACGGCAGATAGATCGGGTCAGCAAAGACATTGGTATTGACCAGCGGGTGTTTGCGATGTGAGGTCAGATATCCGAACATAATCAAGGCAGCCAGTGCGACAATGACGTTTCCGTAAAAGACCGGTGAGCCAAAGCCGCTGGTACCAACGCTGTTTAGCCCCATTTCCAGGCAGATGAAGCCAATGGCAACCAGCAGATACTGCAGAAACTGGAAATGGATGGCAATTGGCTGATTGATCTGCTGAATGTTGGCAATCCCGATCAGGCCAAAAATGATCCCAATTGGCAGGACGATCCAAAAAATCACGCGCCAGTTGATGAATTGATTAACCAGGCCGCCATAAGTTGGTCCTAAAGAAGGTGCCAGCCCGATTACCATTCCACCCAGGCCGGCGTAGGTTCCCTGCATGGCAAATGGAATCTGCTGCATAATGACGAAAAACAGCAGCGGCATTGCCAGCCCAGTGCTGATCCCTTGAATCAAACGGCCTAACAACAGCATCCACAGCTGAGGCGCCAGGGCACAAAGCAGACCGCCAGTGATAAATGCCAGACTAGATGCAACAATCAAGCCGTGCAGTTTAAAGCGACGCTGCAGAAAGGCTGCCAGGACAACGGTTAGGGCGACGGTCAGCAGATAGCCGGTCGTGACCCATTGAACGGCATTTAGACTTTGGTGAAAATCACGCATCAAAGTTGGAAACGTAACATTCATTGAGGTTTCAACCAAGACACCGCAAAATGCCAGACCAGCAATGCCAATAATTGACAGATTGGTTTTCTTGGTAACCTGATGTTCGTTCGTTTGCTCCATAAAAATCAAATTCCCCTTTCTCAAATAAAAAAACTGACACTGGGAAGGCAAAAATGCTTTTCCTAGTGTCAGTCTGACTTACGGATATACAAGCGAAAGTTATATCTTAACTATACCACTTTCGAAAATTTTTCGTAAATTAAAAAAACATGATAATTAGGATTCAAACCGGTCAAATGTCTTGCCTAAGCAAGTTATGAGCGAATGGGACATAACGCCTGGCTGGATTGACAATAACCTCGTAAAGATTTGCTAGACGTGTCGCTCAAACACGCTGATCGGATCTTGAACGGCAAATATTGTGGGACGATTTCAAACAGTCGTTGCCTAGACGCGTTGGGAGGCTCCGGTTGTCGCGTCCAGTCTTGAGCCATCATTCGGGGTAAAGTGCATCAATGGGCCATCAATCTGCGCGTCATAGTCGATCGCGACGTCCAAACCATTGAAAAACCAATAGTCAAAGGCCTGAATATAGTAATGAATGCCATCGATGACTTGATCAACGACGGGGTCAACGGGATGATCACAGCGGCCGATGCCTTGTGAAAAACCTTGATGGGCATTGGTTTCACCATAGCCCTTGCCAAATAGTTTGATGCCGTTGCCAGGCTTAAGATGCATTTCGTTTTGAAACCATTCGCTGGCTTGCGGGGTCATAGTAATCTTGGTTAATTTCTTTTTAGTCATAAGAAAGCGCCTTCCTTAAAATGTTTGCCTTTAGCCTAACATGATACCGGCAGTTTGTCGCCTGGCTTGCTTGATAAATCGTAAATTTGGTTAAAAAGTTGGTTGCTTGGATTTTACAGCAGCAATTTTTTAATAACCGACCCCATTTTTTTAAAGTTTTGCTAAAATAGGGTGTTGAAGAAACAACCATCGAGATCTGCATTCCTAAAAAGGCGGCTGATCTTTTTTGATTGCGTGCTGTTTAAGCTTGATTAACTGACAGTCCGCGATCGATGTCTAAGCGATGAACCAGCAGCAAGACATTGGTTGAAGGGGGAAAAACTATGGCTGAAAAGCAAGCCAAACTATTGAAAATGCTGAGTGAGGGCTCATTAAACGAGCGGATGTTTAATGCCAGCTTTGGTCTGCGCCTGGAAGAGCACCGGATTTTAACGAATGGCCGGGCCAGTCGCTACGAATATCCCAAGAACCTCAGCTCACGCAAAACCAATCCATATCTTTTGAGTGGCTTTTCTGATAATCTGATGGAATTTACCACGCCAATCGTCAGAGGGAGCAAGGCCACTTGTCAGCAGTTAAAGGTCTTAGAACAGATCGTTGACAGTCAGCTGCATGAAGACGAACGGATCTGGCCATTGAGTCTGGCACCAGCGCCGGAGTATCAGCACGATCTGGAATTTGTCGGCAACAATTGCTCACAGCCATGGAACAAGGAATACACCAACTACCTGCGCGAAAAATATGGCATTAAGCGGATGATACTAGGGGGCGCGCACATTGGCTTTAACCTGGACCAGGAGCTGCTTGACGCATTATACGATCAAAGCTTTAAGGATGATTTTGCTACTCGGGCTGATTTCCAAAACGCGGTCTACTTCAAGATGGCCCAGTGCTTCTGTCTATGGCGGTGGCTGTTTACCTATTTATACGGTGCCAGTCCGGTTTCAGAAGCCGTTGAACACGATATGCCAGAACACATTAACCTGCCAGTGCGCAGTTTCCGTAACAGCACCTATGGCTATGACAATCTGCCAGATGAGCGGCCTAGTTATGAAAGCCTGGACAGTTTTGTTGATCAGGTCTCGAAATTTTTGGAAGATGGCACTTATTATGGTCCGCAAGAATTCTTTGGCCCAGTTCGGCTGCATGGTAAGCATGATGATGACAGCCTGCGCCAGATCGTCAAAGATGGGATTCAATTTATCAGTTTTCGTTCATTTGATCTGGATCCATTTGCTAAAGGCGGGATCAGTGAAGATACGCTGAATTTCTTAGAGCTGTTTATGATTTACACGTTGGTTTCGCCAATGCCGGAAAACCTTAGTGAAAAACTAAACCAGGCAATTGAGCGCAATAATGAGGTCGCTTTGCAGGCACCAGATGAACAAACCGACTGGATGCGCAATGAGGCTATGGATTTGATTGAGCGCTTGAGTCAATTCTGCGATCAATTTAATGCACCGCGCGAATACAAGTTGGCCTTGAGTTTCGTTAAGCGGCGGGTAGAAGATCCAACGCTGACGATCGGTGGCCAGGTAGCGGAAAAACTGGCGAAGGGCGACCTGTTGAGTTTTGGCCTCAAGATTGCCAATGACCGCTATACCAGTTTCGTACGCTCGCCACATCCATTGCAGGCGCTGGCTGGCCAGTATTCCGACAGTGTTCAGCAATTGATTAAGATTGCCATCATGAGCGGGGTCCACGTTGATTTTGAAAATCCCCTAAAGCTCAGTGTCGGTACTCGGGTTGAGACTTTTGACGCGCAGGCTGATCTTGATCTTTCTCGCGGTGCTTTGGATTACTTGTTGAACCTGTTCCCAGAATTAGAAGGCAATTTGGCTGAATAGCAAAAAACAGTTGGGAGGCGCGCCCTGTATGGGAAGCGCCTTTTTACGTCATGGTGGCTGTATTGATTTTTAACGACGAAAGGACGATGGATTTTGCGTAAGCTTGGAATTATTGGACTTGGCAATGTTGGCGCGCTGCTGGCCAATTTGCTGGTGGCACGGCAGATTGTTGATGAGCTGGTTTTGATTGATACCAACAGTGATCTGGCAGTCGGGCTGCAAAATGATCTGCTTGATGGTATGTCGGCACTGGCAGTTCAGCCAACGATCAAAGTACAGGATTACGCGGCACTCAAGGATGCAGATGCCGTTGTCTTGGCAATTGGCAAGGCGGAATTGTTAAAAGAGCAGCGGTTTGCTGAATTGACCGATGTCGGGAAGATGATGCGCCAGATTGCACCATTGATCAAACAAAGCGGCTTTAGCGGCGTGCTGATTAATCTGGCCAACCCCAACGAGGCAGCCACGGCCTATCTGCAATATCTAACGGAACTGCCGCGGCCAAAGGTAATCGGGATGGGAACGGTTCTGGATACTGCACGCCTGCACCGGGCCATTGCCGATCAGGTCCACGTCGCGCCCAGTGCGGTGACTGGTTTTGTTTATGGTCAGCATGATGGCGAGGCCGTGCCAATCTGGTCAACGTTTCGCATCAATGGCCAACCGTTGGAAAAGCCGGTAATGGGGCAAAAAATCGACCCACACCAAAGCGAGATTCAAGCTAAGCTGAATGGCTGGTATGCGATCAAAGGTCAAGGACAAGACGTCAGCGGGATGGCATTATGGACGATGCGGATTCTGCAGGCAGTCTTGTCAGATGAACAGGTCAGTTTTCCCGTGGCGCTTTATCAGCCACAGTACCAAAGTTATCTGAGTTTTGCCGCGCAGCTTGGTCGACAGGGCGTTGGCAACTATACGCTTTTGCCATTGCGGCCATTGGAGGAAGATCAGCTCAAAGTCGCGGCCCAAAACATTCAAGATCAGTTAAACATCTTGCTTGAACTGCCAACTGAGGACTAGGTTAGGGCGTTTCATTAATACGGGCATAAAGTCAGACCGTCGCCTTTGCTGATAAAAGTCGATCCGGTATTTTAGCTGATCGCATCAATCAAAAAGATCATCACGGTCGCGTTAGGCTCGGGATGATCTTTTTAGTCACAGACAGAATTTAAGCTGAGCACGGACAGTAAATATGCATACTGGCGTGGTTGTTTGAGGTGAGTTTGCCAGAGTGATTCCCAAGCTGGTCTAATTTAGCGGTACTGTCGGCGGGCTGGCGCATGGTAATGGTTCATAAACTTCATCAAGTCGTCAAATGAATGGGCGAAATGGATCGCGTCCAGGTATGACTGTTCCAAAAAGCCAGTGTCGTGCATGCGTCGCAACATATTACGTAGGGGGTCATAAAAACCGTTGACGTTATAAAGCGCGGTTGGTTTAGCGTTATTGCCTAAGGACATCCATGAAAAGGCCTCGCTGATTTCTTCCAACGTGCCGATTCCACCGGGCAGCGCCACCAGTCCGTCCGCGAGATCCATCATCAAATCTTTGCGCACGTCCATGTTAGAAACGATTTTAAGATCCTCAACGCGGTCCAGTGCGGTTTGGCGTTCGTATAGCTGTCTGGTGATGACGCCATGGACTTTGCCGCCGTTATCAAGCACAGCATTGGCAATCACGCCCATGGTTCCGTATTTGCCACCGCCATAGATCAGTTCAATGCCATTTTGCGCCATCTTTTTGCCAAACGCCGCGGCCCTTGCTTGGTAGATGGGATCATTGCCTAGATGCGCGCCACAGTAAACGGCTAAACTCTTAATCATCAAATCGCTTCTTTCCATTTGGTTTTACCTTAATTGTAAACCGATTGATCCTTTGCGGCTTATGTTTTATCAAGGATGAGAATCGGTCAGCAGTTTTAACTGCATCGCACCGGTTGTCGACGAACAGACACTGGTGGAAACAACTGCTTTGAGGACTCCTTATCATGTGTCGAACACTCGTCAGCCACATTTGCCATTAAAATCGCCACAGCCTTTGGAAAATCAGGAGGCCCACCGAACTCATCTGTACCATCAAACTAGCTTAAGTTAAATCGTTCCAAACTTATTTCAATGGCGACCCGCAAAACAATCTCAATTAATCAAACCAGTGCCATCGCTAAGACTGAAGGCAATAAAAAAACGGCGTCCGTCGCGGAACGTCGTGAATGTGAATGAGTCATAACGTAATTAAATTAATTATTGCACGGTTGAATATAGTATACTTGGTCATCGGCTTCATCGATCAGCTTGGCGGGGCGCTGTTCATTGGCTTGGATCGTAATGTGGTAGCCAAACTTGTCCAAGTAGACGAGTTGCTCAGTGCTGACCTGCTGAACGGTGGCCGGAATCAATTGGTTGTCGATTCCCAGCTTGAGTTCTGGTGAGATCGTAATAATGTGTGAACGGTCACGCTCTTCATCATAGTATTTCCAGGTACCGGCATAGAAAACGGGCAAGGCCGCGACGGGATGATTCTGTTTCTTAGATCGGCTGAAACCAAACGAACTGGTGATTCCAGCCATTAGTCCCGCACCGAAAAGCAACATTCCTTTTTTCTTCATTCTGCTCAATCCCCTTCAATTTAACTTGATTTTTCATTTGATCATAAATTTACGATTTTAATTATACACAGCTTTGTGTTATAGAAAGATTTCATTTCTGTTAAAAACTGAAAATAATTGTTAGAATGAAACGTAGCAATTGTAAAGGAGTGATCGAATTGCTAAAATTGGGGATTATTGGAACTAACATTATTACTGATCAAATGCTTGACGCGGCTAAAACCACGGGCAAGTACGAACTGACGGCGGTTTACTCGCGAACTGAGGAACATGCTGAAAAGTTCGGCAAGCCATATGGAGCCACGCAGTTTTTTGACAGTTTGGAAGATTTCTTTGATGAAGGCGACTTTGACGTGGTCTACGTTGCCTCACCAAACAGCCTGCACTATGAACAGGTTCGCTTAGCAATCGAAAATGACAAATTCGTAATTGTTGAAAAGCCTGCCTTTGTCAACCCAAACGAATTTGAGGGCATTGAATCGCTTTTGGCAGCCCACCCAAAGGCCCGTGTCGTTGAAGCTGCTCGTCATATTCACACGGGTCTTTTCCATGCGGCTGAAGAACAGCTCAAGCAGATGCCGGTTATTCAAGGTGCCAACATTACGGTAATGAAGTATTCTTCTCGCTATGACAAGGTAATTGCCGGCGACAAGCCATATCCAAACATCTTCACGGCTGAATTTGCCGGTGGGGCATTGATGGACCTGGGTGTTTACGCTGTTTATGGTGCCGTTACTCTGTTTGGCGTTCCGGACAGTGTCGTGCTGTTCCCAACGATGGTCGCAAGCGGTGTTGATGGGATGGACACCGCCATTTTGAAGTATGACAAGTTTGCCGTAACGCTGAACTTTGGTAAGACGGCCAACTCGCATCTGGTTTCTGAAGTGTACGGTCTTAAGGATACGCTGGTCTTTGACTCAATCTTTGACACGACCAAAGTAACCTACTATGACAGTGAAAAGCAGGCCCACCCACTGGAAGCCAAATTTTATGAAAACTCAATGGTTGATGAGCTTAACGATTTTGCTGATCTGTTCAATGATCCGGAAAATCCAGAACAACAGGCTAAATATCGTCGCTGGTTCGATCTGGCGCGCAAGGTCAACACGGTAATGTATGATCTGCGTCGCTCGGCTGAATTGACTTTCCCAGCTGACGATAATCGCTAGACATCAACTGACTAAATTAAAGGATGGATATCTGTTGATCGAACAATTTCAACAACTTTTTGATGAAAAAGGTTTCCAGCAGCCAACGCAGATTCAGACCGCGGTTGCTGAAACCCTAGCTTCTGGAAAATCAGTCTTAGGAATCGCGCCAACTGGTTCTGGTAAGACGCTGGCCTTTGCCTGGCCGCTTTTGCCTAAAGTTGAGCCCGGTGCCGGCGTTCAGATTTTGATTTTGGAACCATCACAGGAACTGGCAATTCAAACGACGGCAGTTTTACGCGAATGGGCCAATCTGATCGGGGTCAAGGTGCGCTCGCTGACTGGTGGTGCCAATCTGCGGCGGCAAGTGGCCATGCTTAAAAAACAGCACCCAGATGTCGTAGTCGGGACGCCGGGACGCGTGCTGCATATGCTGGACAATCGCGATTTGAAGCTTGACCGGCTGAAGACGCTGGTGATTGATGAAGCCGATGATCTGTTGCGCGATGATACGCAGGCGGTGGTCGAAGATATTGAACGCGCCACACCGCTCAACGCGCAATTGGCCTTTTTCTCGGCAACAAGTTCGGCAGCCTTTGATCAGCTCAGCGTCATGTTTGGCCGCGACATCATTACTTATGACGTTCGTGAAACGGATCAAAGCCGTGGACCGGTTCGGCATGGCTTGGTCTATGCACGAACGATGAGTCAAAAAACGGCAATGCTTAATCGGTTGAGTCACACCAAGGATTTTCGGGCGTTGGTCTTCTTTGACAGTATCAAGACGCTGCACTACGCGGCCAGTCGCTTGAAGCATGAGCACGTCGCTTCGGCAACTCTAGGCGGCAAGCAGCGGCAAACAGAACGTGAAACGGCACTGCGTCAATTCCGCAAGCGTCAGTTAAAGCTGCTTTTGACCACTGATGTCGCCGCGCGGGGGTTGGATATTCCCAAACTGCCAGCCGTGATCAATTTCGAACTGCCTACCACTGTCGATCAGTACGTGCATCGAACTGGCCGAACGGGACGGCAAGGTGAGCCCGGCTTGGTAATCAACCTGGGCAGTGATCATGATTTTCGTGATCTGAAAAAGCTGCTGGCCGATACCGACTATCAGTTTACGGAATTGACGGTTGGTGAAAAAGCCGTCACCGATGAAAAACCGGCCGATGGAGCAGCCAAAATGCCGGTGCGTAAAGAAGCTAGCCGTGCGATTCAAAAGGAACAGCGTGAAAGCAAGCGTGAGGTTAAAAAGAGCATTCACAATACGCTGGATGGCTTTTCGATGCCGGCTAAGCGCAAAAACCGCAAGAAGAATCGCAAAAACAAGGGGATTCGTCTCAAGCACCGTCGCATGGCGGAAAAACAATCTGATCAATAGTCTTGGCGCTGATGGATATTGATTAAGTAAGTGAAATCTCGGTTCCGCCTGGCTATCTCTGTCTGATAGGGGTGGCATCGTTTCAAATACAAGGCATGCCTGATTCAGATTCAATATTAAAGAGATATTGTTGACTTTACGATTGAACATAAATGTGCGACAATATTTCTTGTTGCGGTCCCATAGCATAATTGGATAGTGCATCCGCCTCCTAAGCGGTCGATTCCGGTTCGAATCCGGATGGGATCATTTAATTTAACTTAATGCAGGTCTTCAGCAAGTCGCCATCCTTAATTGGGTAGCGGCTTGTTTTGGTAGTAGGCTAAATTTTTTGTTAAAGCCAACCAGTGCCAGCCATTCGCTTAGTCAATCTTGTCTTCGGTAAACTGAGCGGCCACGCGACATGGCTGCTGGCAATATCTGGCGTCATTATAATGGCCAAAGCCTGGGGAATGACTTGTTTGCTGCCTGCTCCTGTACTGAAACTGGTAATGGAATTTACCAGTCGCTGCTCGTTGCCCAATTTGGAAAGTGCCGCCGATGATATTTGACAGGGACTTTGATCACGCCAGGCCATGGCTCGCTGACATTTGACTGAGGTCGATGATACTTGGCGGCAATTGAGTGACGGCTAACTATGATTCGGTGGTGTCTGATCAGCGGATTGTGAAGGGAATCAGGCGTTGACCCGTTGCGCCCTTTGAAATTACCTAGCTGTCGAGTAGATGCCCGCATTCATGGAGAAGATTGCTTTTGGAATGTTGCAAACTTTTCGATTACAACGTTTGCTTCATTTTCGGCGCAAGGCAGATAAATGACCGCAGCAATTTTTGAGGTCTTATCTATTTAAACAATATTTCCGTTAAATGCAGATAATGGACGAGCTGGATAGGGGCCGCGTCATAAATGAATGGACAAAAAAGCGTGATAGCAGATCTGGTAAAATCTGGAATCACGCGATACTGTTTGGTTTAGGAGCCGAATCTTCTCTTTGGAATTCGGAATCCTGGCTTCAAAGTCAGTAAATTTAAGTTTTAGAGCTTATCTTTCGAGTCAGCGCTCCGACAATCAGGCTCAGCTTGCGGTTGCCAGTCAGATTAATCTCGTAAGTCTGGCAATACCTAGCGATTGGCAATTTTGTCGTTGGACTTAAAGATCAGCCACTTGGAAAAGATATAGTTGGCAATCACGACGACGACATTGTCCAAAATCTTAACGACCAGCTGTTGAATTGCGGAGTCAAAGCCTAAAAGCGTCACCCCGACGTACATGAAGACGATATCGATCAAAAGCGTCAAGGCACGATAGAAGTAGAACTTGATAAACTCCACGATAAAAGCGCGGAACGTCGTATAGTGCGAGCCAAAGACCCAGACCTTGTTCGTTAAATAAGCGACCAGAACGGAAACAAACCAGGCAATAATGTTGGCAAGCTGATAGTTCCAGTGAATGCCGGAACTGAGCCATTGGAACACGCCAATATTGACGATGGTTGTCACCACGCCCCAAAACAGGTAGGCAATGACGCTTTTATATTTATTCCATAATTCAGTCATTAGTCTTGAGCTGCCTTTTCTACCAGCTGCTTGGCAAACGCGTCCAGCTTGGCGATGTCGTCTTGATCTGGTTCCAGGTTGATGTGAACGTTGTCAGCACCCTTAACGGCACCGGTTTGTTCAAAGGCCTCGCCAAACTTGTCAACAGCCAGGCAGAAGAAGTCTTCATAAAAAGTATCGCCTGAGCCGGCCACGCCATAAACCTTGCCACTCAGATCTTCTTCCTTTAAGTCATCGAAAAAGTCCAGACCTTCATCAGGCAGGGCACCTTCGTCATAAGTGTATGGGCAGACGACGCAGATGTCGACGTCTTCAAAATCAGCAGCGTCGGCCATCGTCATTTCGGTTTCTTCAACTTCAACGCCTTGGTTTTCCAAAGCTTCGGTAATAATATCGGCAACGTCTTCATTGTTGCCAGTAATCGTGGCATATACGACCAATGCTTTTGCCATTGTTTTTCCCTCCACGTAAATAGATTCGTAAATAAATTCGCAACGGATAGTATAACACAGAATTATTTTGCGGCCTTGAGTGATATACTAAATAAGATATTAAAATTTATAAACTAAGGAGACTTTCTGGATGATTAGTTTAAAGTCACCACGCGAAATTGAAGCGATGGAAAAGTCCGGTGCCGTTTTAGCCGGGATGCACATTGGGGTGCGCGAAATCATTCGGCCTGGCATTTCCAGCTGGGTAATTGAAGAATTTGCCCGTGAATATTTCAAAAAGGCGCATGCAATTGCCGCTCAGATTGGTTTTGAAGGCTACCAGTACGCAACCTGCATCAGCGTTAACGATGAGATCTGCCACGGTTTCCCCCGCAAGAAGCTGATTTTTAAGGACAATGATCTGGTCAAGGTTGATACGGTCGTGAACCTGGATGGCGCCTACAGTGATTCCTGCTGGTCATACGTAGTCGGCAAGGCCAGTGACGAGGTCAAGCGCTTGATGGACGTTACCTACAAGTCATTATATCTGGGGATTGATCAATGTAAGGTCGGCAACCGGATTGGGGACATTGGCGCGGCCATTCAGCACTACACGGAAGATGAGAACGGCTATGGCGATGTGCGCGAATTTGTCGGCCACGGTATTGGACCAACGATGCACGAAGATCCAATGGTGCCTCACTATGGCAAGGCGGGACAGGGAACGCGGCTGCGCAATGGAATGACCATTACCGTAGAGCCCATGATCAACACTGGTACCTGGGAAGCTGATACCAGTGATCCAAGCGGCTGGCTGGCTAAAACGGCAGATGGTGGCCTGAGCTGTCAATACGAACACTCGCTGGTAGTTACCGACAAAGGCCCTAAGATCTTGACTTCCCAAGATCCCGAAGCCGATGCCGCTTACCTGTACGATGACAACTACGCTGAATACTTGGCACACTACGCTAAGCTGGCTAAAGAAGTTGCCAAAAAGTACATGAAGTAGTCCATAAGATAATTACGCGTTACTAAAGACGTGATGCCTTGGTTTGCTGCCAAGATCCACCACGTCTTTTATTTATGATGGGTGAACGCACGCTCCTCAATATAAGAGGGGCGTTTTTATTTCGTGATATAATGTCTTTTGATATTGCATTGTCGCTCTGTGCTGATAATCTGATAAAATTAAAAACATTATTTCTGAATAAGGCAGGTTAACCATGGACAAAAAGCCGAATAAAATAAAAAATTTCGTGCTGCTTTTTATTAAGCATTTCACCATGGCACAGGTTTCAGCGTCAGCGGCGGTCTTGGCCTACTACTCGCTGCTGTCGGTTTTTCCGGCGATCATCGTGGTCGGTAACCTGCTGCCAATGATGGGATTGAATGCCAAAACCGTCTTGGACTATCTGCAGACGGCAATTCCGGAATCAGTTTATGACTTCTTAAGACCGATTATCTATGACTTTCTGCAGCATGGGAACGGCGGCACGTTGACTTTGGGTGCGATCGTGGCATTATGGTCCACCAGCCTAGGAATTGCGGCTTTTCAGCGCAGCGTCAATCATGCCTATGGGGTCGCAGAAAACCAAAATCCAATCATTAATCGCGCCGTATCGTTTCTTTGGATGCTGGTCATCTTACTTATCGTGACGACGCTGGTGATTTTATATGGGCTTGGTGAACAGACCTTGAGCAGCCTGCAGCCGATCTTGGGCTTTAGTACCAAATACGTCACGTTCTTCAGGTCGATCAAGTGGCCGGTTACTTTCTGGGCGCTGTTTGTGCTCTTGACGCTGCTGTACTACTTTGTTCCCAATGCTTTGGTCAAACTGCGCTACGTGATTCCGGGCGCCTTGATTGCGGATCTTTTATGGATGGGACTTTCCCGGGTCTTTTCCTATTACACGATGATTTTTGCCCATAACATTACGTCTTATAAAACGATTGGGGCGTTTATCGTGCTGATGATCTGGCTGGATCTGTCCGGGATGGTGATCATGATCGGGGCCACCATCAATGCCACGCTGCAGGATGCCCATGACGGCGAGATCAAGGAAAAAAAGCACCTTTGGCAGTACGTGCGCAAGATGCGGCATCGCGAGTTTAACGACCGCTACCATTATGATGAGCATAAATAAAAGCAAAAACGCCGGCAGGAAGGACCTGCTGGCGCTTTGAACAGTTGGAATTATATTTGGTTAAAGTGAGGAAGTTTTTAAGAAATGGCGAAAATTTCAAAAATTGAAGCACAAAAACGTCCTGGCCGCTATAATATCTATCTTGATGGCAATTATGCGTTTGCCGTAGCTGAAAGCGTCTTGATCAAGTACCGGCTCATGAAAGGGATGGAACTAGATCAAGCACAGCTGGCCCAGATTTCTAATGATGATGAGATTGCCAAGACCTATAATAAAATGCTGGACTATCTGGCTCACCAGTTGCGAACGGAACATGACGTCTATGAGAAGATGCGTCAGCTCAAGACCCCGGCTGAAGATATTGAACCGGTGATGCAAAAGCTGCGCGGGCTCCATCTTTTAGATGATCATGAGTACGCGGCCAGCTACGTACGTACGGTAATGAATACTGAACTGAAAGGGCCCCAGGTGATTCGGCAGAAACTGCGGCAAAAGCAGATCGGTGAGTTGGATATCGACAGTGCCCTGGCGCAGTTTACCCCCGAGCGGCAGCTGGAGAACTCGACCAAGCTGGCCAAAAAGCTGTTTAAACGCTATAACAAGCTGCCGGCGCGTCGCCAGGCTGAAAAGGTGCGGCAGGGATTGGTAACGAATGGCTATGCGGCTGATCTGTTCAATGAGATCAAGGACACTGTGACGCCGCAGCCTGATCTTGAGCAGGAAGACGAACTATTGGCCAAAGAAGCGGCAAAGGCTTGGCGGCGCTATGAGAAACGCGCGCCGACGGATTATGAAAGACGGCTTAAAGTTAAGCAGGCTCTGTATCGAAAGGGTTTTGACCTTGATGAGGTTGAGCATTGGCTGAATGAGCATGAGAACGCTTGAAAACGGCAGTAGTTTTAAAATGTCTTTTTAAATTCATAATTTACTGGTATTATGTAGAAAGTATTGTTTTGATAAGGAATTGCTTTCAAAAATCTTAACTAGAGTTTTAAGTGATATTATGCAAAATCAAATTGAAGAAACAGAGTCAACGGAAATCATGGAAAAAAGTCAAATAAAAAAACAATCACTGACCTATCTTTTCTTTAAGCGATTGACCGACATCGTTTTGTCGCTGCTCGCTTTGATTTGTTTTAGTCCAGTGTTTTTAGGCGTTTGGATTGCCAACCGCTTTGGCGACAATAAGGGACCGCTGTTTTTTAAGCAGACTCGGATTGGTAAAAACGGCAAGCCTTTTAAAATGTACAAGTTTCGCTCAATGATCGTTAATGCTGACGAGATCCTGCATTCCAACATCGAGCTTTATGAAAAATACGTTGAAAACAACTATAAGCTCGAGCCGGATGAGGACCCACGCATTACCAAGCTGGGACGCTGGCTGCGGCGAACTTCGATTGACGAGATCCCACAGTTCATCAACATCTTAAAGGGTGACATGAGCATTGTCGGACCACGGCCAGTCGTTAAAGAAGAACTCAAGGAATATGGCGATCGCGTCGATAAGTTCCTGTCGGTCAAACCGGGTGCCATGGGACTTTGGCAGGCTAGCGGCCGCAGCAATATCGGCTATCCCGAGCGTTGTGATCTGGAATTAAGCTATGTTGATCATGCGTCATATTGGTATGATGTAAAGATTATGTTTAAGAATATTATCAGCATCTTTAAAAATACGGGTGCTTACTGAGTCGGAGGGAAAGATTAGTGAACATTAAAGTCTTAGTAGCGGTGCACAAAAACTACGCAATGCCTAGTGATCCAATGTATCTGCCGGTATTTGTCGGCAAGGATCTGCATCCAGACGTTAACGATACTTTCCAAGGCGACAATACTGGTGACAATATCTCTAAGAAGAACGCGCACTATAACGAACTGACCGCGCTTTACTGGGGCTGGAAAAACCTGCCAGATGTTGATGCACTGGGCCTGGTTCACTATCGTCGCTACTTCTCTTTGCATCATGACAAGGATTTAAGCAAGGTCTTGAGTACGGCTGAAGCGGAGAATCTGTTAAAGGATTATGACGTTATTTTGCCAAAGCAGCGCAACTACTTTATTGAAACCAACGAATCGCACTACCTGCACGTTCATGAACATGAGCCGTTGGAAGTTACGCGCGAGGTTATCAACAAAAAGTATCCTGCTTATGCCAAATCATTTGAAACCGTAATGAAGCGGACCAAGGCACACTATTTCAACATGATGATTATGAAAAAACAGCCGCTCGATGGGTACTGCACCTGGCTGTTTGACGTCTTAGGCGAAGTAGAAAAGCGTATCGACTATTCCAATTACACGCCATATGAGCAGCGGGTCTTTGGATTTTTGAGTGAATTGCTGTTGGACACCTGGCTGGGATGCCATCCAGAGTATCGGACGGTTGACGTTAACTATGTCTTTATGGAGAAGCAGAACTGGCTGCTAAAAGGCGGTAAGTTCTTGAAACGTAAAATCATGGGACATGGTGAACACTAATAATCAGGAGAGAGAGCATGGCCAATTTAGTCGGTAAAAAATTTCATGAAATTGGCAATTGGCGAATTGATGGGCAGATTATCTATGAAATTGCATTTGCTTTTGAATTTGTAGTTGCGTTTTTAATTACTTCAACCTATACCGATTACTTTTCAAACCATTTGCTGCATACATTAATGTTTGCTGGTCTAGCATTGGTTTTATTAAAGATTTTTTTATTCGATGACTTAGATTTAAAATGGCTGGCAATCGATGCAATTGTCTTAATATTGCTATTGATAACTTGGCGAACGTCAAAAGAATTTTCGCTTTTTTCAATGGGGATTTTTGTTTTAGGTGCAAGAAATGTTGATTTTAAGCGAATTATCAAGATTTACTTTTATGTTGGAATGCTGCTTCTAGCCTTTGTAGTGATTTCAGCTATGGGTGGCTTGATAAGAAATCTAGTCTATCGTCGAGACATGACCAATATCGTTAGGCAGTCATTTGGGATTGCATACCCAACTGACTTTGCTGCCCATGTTCTATATTTGATTCTGGCATATGCCTATTTGAAATTTGGCAAGATAAAATGGTATGACTATGTGGTATTCTTAGCCGCTGCCGGATTTTTGGTGAAGTTTTCGGATGCGCGGCTCAGTGCTTATGCAATCATTTTGGCAATTCCAGTACTATGGATTGGTCAGCGGGCACAAAAGGATCATCTGTTGAGTCGCTTTATTGCATCGTTTTACTGGGCAGTACCAATCGTATCGGCATACTTAGTAATCATTGCTTCTTATTTCTTTAGGCCATCAAATCATTTCTTAAATAAGATCAACAATGCCAGCTCAGGTCGTCTTTATTTAGGGCATGAGGCAATTTCAAAATATGGCTTCTCCATGTTTGGTAAACAAATTGTCGAGCATGGTTGGGGTGGTGCCAATGGGTTGAAAATGTCGCAAAATGCCCCTGCTAATTATTTTTTTGTTGATTCTTCATTTTTACGAATGACGATTTTATATGGAATAATCATGGCAATTATAATATTATTGGCTATGACTAAAATTTCATGGGAATCATTCCAAAAAGGAAGCTTCGCATTAGCAAGCATTATTGTCATTGTATCGGTGAGTGCAATGGTGGAGCAGCGGCTATTGGATCTGGCATACGATCCCTTTTTAATTGCATTACTGGCCAATGTTTATACAAAACATAAAGCGGAGGATATATCTTGAAAAACTACTCAGCAAAAGAACTCATTCAAATGTTTTGGAAGAGTGTAATTTTGATTTTGGTACTGGCAGTTCTTGGCGGCGGAGCAATGGGTTACCGTGCCAAAAAGCAGCAGCACACTACTTATAGTGCCAGTCAGGAAATCGTAATCTCACATAATCTTAATGAAAATCAGTCATCAGATAATGGTCAGGATTCGATTACGAATGCTGATATGAATATGATGCCAACTTACGCGGCTATTGCGGAAAATGAGGCGATCTCGGAAACGGCACACAAAATGTTGCCAAAGTCGATTAAGAAGCACTACTCAGTTAAAAATGTAAATGATTCTGTTAAAGCCGTTGCGCATCAGCAGTCGTTGGTATTAACGATTAAGGCTAAAGCTGGTTCAGCCAAGGCCGCTGTCGAAATTGCCAATGCAACTGCAAAGGCGGTTAAGAAAGATCTGCCTAAACTACAACCAGGTGCAGGTACGGTAACGCTTTTGGCTAAGCCTACTACTAAGTCGACTACAAGCGAGACTTTGCCACATGCCAAGAAATATGCCATGGTTGGCGCTGCAATGGGTGGCCTGATCGGTATCTTGATTTCCTTTGTTGTAATTACCTTGAAGGATCTTGTTAAGAAACGTAAATAAAGTTATTTTAGAGATTAATTGGTAATGCTGATTGATCTCTTATTTTGTATTTAGGAGTGAAAAAATGAGTAAACGAGTTTTGTTGACGGTTGTTGATCCCAATCCGAATAATGCAGGGCCAAAAGCTAAGAATGACATTGAAGAGATCCTGGCTCAAGAAGGCTATCAAGACATGCGGTTGCCATATAACTGGGAATCAAAAATAGCTAAATTTAAATATAAATATTGGAGCATTCCAAGACTGTTTAAGAACAAAGAAATTGACGAATTGGTAATGCAGTTTCCAATCTACTCACGGGCGCTGATGGATGCTTTTATTGAAAATTTTCGTAAGTATTCAAATGGTAAGCTGTTTTTTATCATTCATGATATCGAATCGTTGCGTTTCTTTAAGGATGACCCTAGCTATGTAGAAAAAGAAGTGCAATGGCTCAAAGAAGCCGACGGAATCATCTCTCATAATCAGAGCATGGAAAAATGGATTCGCAGTCAAGGAGTAGAAACGCCAATCGTAAATCTGGGATTGTTTGACTACTTAAACCCACAGCCAATTGATGAGGAAACTGAATATAATAAGTCGGTATGTCTAGCCGGTAACCTAAGAAAGTCTAATTTCTTGCAAAAGATTGATATGAAGGATGCCAAATTAAATGTCTTTGGTCCCAATGCTCCTAAGTTGTTTGGAAAAGGCGTTGAATACAAAGGACAGTTTTCTCCAGAAGAGCTGCCTAAACATTTGAAGTCAAACTTTGGCTTGATCTGGGATGGTGACAGTCTGGAAACTTGTACTGGGCAGTTTGGCGACTACATGAAATATAACTGCCCGCATAAGGCATCATTATATTTAAGTACTGGTATTCCAGTGATTGTCTGGAAGGAAGCTGCGGTCGCTCAATATTTGGTTGACCATCAGTTGGGAATTGCTATCGACAGTCTGAAGACGCTGCCCGAAATCCTGAATCAGATTAGTTCTGATGAATATAAGGTAATGAAGCAAAATGCAATTGAAGCAGCTCATGCATTGCGTAATGGGGAACATATCAAGACTGCCTTAAACGAACTGGAAAAAGAAATGTAGATTTGGAGGCGAAGTAAATGATACCTAAAAAGATCCATTATATTTGGCTTGGTCATGGTAAAAAATCACCGAAAATGAAACGATGCTTGGCTTCATGGCAGCAGGTTCTAGTTCCAGCTGGTTATGAGATTATTGAATGGAACGAAGATAATTGGGATGTTACGCAGAATAAATTTGCCTATGAAAACTATCAGGCTGGCAAGTATGCTTACCCATCCGACGTTATGAGGCTTGACGTACTTTATCGATATGGTGGAATCTATATTGATACTGACATTTTAGTGAAGAAGCCCTTTGATGAGTTTTTAAATCTGCCAGCATTTTGGGCGATGCAGTTTGATAATACGATTAGTACTTCGATCTTTGGGGCTGAGGCTGGTAATTCTTTTATTAAGTCATTATTGACTAAGTATGATGGATTTGATCGTCAAATGATGCTGGACGGCAGATTGCCGGAGACCAACAATGAAATTATCACCAAGGCCTTACTTGATTACTATCCAGAATTTGTTTTGGAAGATAAAAAACAAATTTTAAATGATGGAACGGTAATTTTTCCTAAAGAGTATTTTATGTTTCCAACATTTAATAAATCGATGGGCTATTCAGAACATCTCTTTACCAAGACTTGGGGCCATGATGACTATTCAAAGGCGCACTATGTTATTAAAGACATTGTGCATCGATTAGTTGGGGATGTTGTCTTTGGTAAGATCAGCTCAGCACGTGGGCGTAAGCTCTTTTTACAAAATGAAGAATATCAAAGAGAACGGGATAATAAAAAGCAAGGATCGTAAGCTAGCATGAAAACAGATATTACCATAATTATTCCAACCTATAATGCTGAGCACACGATTGAAAAGTGTGTAGAAAGTCTGCTTAAGCAGGTTGGTAATTTTTCATATCAAATCATAATCTTGGATGACGGTTCCAGTGATGGTACGTTAGCTAGGCTTGAAAAATACCAGGATAATCAGTTGGTTGAGGTAGTTGCCAAACAAAATACTGGCGCTTCAGCAACTCGGAATGTCGGGATTGAAATGGCAGAAATGGATTCCGAATACTTAATTTTTGTCGATGCTGATGACTTTGTTGAAGCAGACTATTTAAAGCTGCTATTCGATCAATTTAAAGATAATAGTAACTGTGATCTGGCTATCTGCGGTTATCGTAAGGAAGATGAAAATGGCGAGTTGCGTTTTAAGGCTGCTGGTCAAAAGCAAATGATGGATCGGCGCCAGGCTTTGGAACAAATTTTTGTAAGTACTGGCTATGAAGGCTATCCTTGGAATAAGCTATTTAAAACTAGTATCATTAAAGATAATCAGATTCGCTTTAATACCGATTTAGTATTAGCTGAAGATTTATATTTCTGCTGCGAGTACTTGCTGCATTGCTCTAAGGTGAGTTATGATCCGAAGCCGGTTTATCATTACGTGGTTCAAGAGAATAGTCAAATCAATTCGAATCGTTATGGTGCGCCATATAATCCTAAGTCTTTAAACATCATTACCACTTATACAAGACTGCAAAGCTTGATTCCTGCTAAGTACCAAAAAGTACACCAATCGATTAATACACAGCTTTGTTGGAGCTCTACGACGATTTTACGTAACATCATGCTGGCGCCCAATCGAGACGAGGTGCCAGCTGACACGATTGCCAAACTGAAAGGAATAGTTAAGCAAAATCGTCATGATTTCATGCAGAATACAATCTTGCCAAAGCGGGATAAAATTATTTTTATGTTGAACCTTTATGCACCGGGATTACTAGCGTGGATCTGGAAAAAATTTAGTTTACGGGGAAATGGATTTTAAATTTAAGAAAGCTTAAAATTGAAATTTTATTATTCAAAAAATAATCTCCGTAGTAAAATAGTACAGTTAATATGATTCAAGATAAATCAAATTCTAATTTATAAATAAAGAGGACCGTTATGAATAATTACGATTATTTAGTAGTAGGTGCCGGCTTATTTGGAGCCACTTTTGCCTACGAAGCAGCTAAGCGTGGCAAGCGCGTTAAGGTAATTGAAAAGCGCAGCCATATTGCTGGCAACATCTACACTAAGAAAGTTGATGGTATCCAGGTACATGAATATGGTGCTCATATTTTCCATACTTCTGATAAGGCAATTTGGGAATACGTTAATCAGTTTGCGGAATTCAACCGCTACACGAATTCTCCAGTAGCCAACTACAAAGGGGAAATGTACAACCTGCCGTTCAACATGAACACCTTTAATAAGATGTGGGGAGTTCGAACGCCTAAAGAAGCAATGGCTAAGATCAATGAGCAGCGAGCTGAAATGAATGGCAAAGAGCCTCAGAACTTAGAAGAACAGGCTATTTCTCTGATCGGTCGCGATATCTATGAAAAACTGATCAAGGGCTATACCGAAAAACAATGGGGGCAAAAGGCAACTGAACTGCCGGCCTTTATCATTCGGCGGCTACCAGTTCGATTGACTTACGACAATAACTACTTCAATGATCTGTACCAAGGCATTCCAATGGGCGGCTACACGCAGATCGGTGAAAAGATGCTGGCCAGTGATTTGATCGATGTTGAACTGGGTGTTGACTTCTTTGATCAACAAGATGAATATCTGGCAAACTTCCCTAAGATCGTCTTTACTGGGATGATCGATCAATTCTTCAACTATGAATTGGGTGAGTTGGAATACCGCAGCTTACACTTTGAGACTGAAGAGCTTGACGAAGACAACTACCAAGGCAATGCCGTGGTTAATTATACCGATGCCGAAACGCCATATACGCGGATTATTGAGCACAAGCACTTTGAATTCGGTAAGGGCGATGAAGGCAAGACTATCATTACGCGCGAATATCCAGCTGACTGGAAACGAGGCGATGAACCATACTATCCGGTTAACAACCAACGTAATAATGCTCTTTACCAACAATACACGGAATTGGCCGGACAAAAGGCGCCAAACGTTATTTTTGGTGGTCGTCTGGGTCAGTACAAGTACTACAACATGGATCAAGTAATCAAGGCGGCCTTAACGACCGTGGCTGAGGAGTTTGACAAGTAGATCATGAAGGTTATCAAAAACTATCTGTATAATGCGGGCTACCAAATTTTATTGATGTTTGCTCCTTTGATTACGACACCATATGTTTCACGGGTTTTGGGAGCACATGCATATGGTATCAACACTTATACAAATGGTTGGGTTACTTTCTTTTATTTGATGGGTCAAATGGGGATAACCCTCTACGGTAACCGTGAAGTAGCCTATCATCGTGATGATAAATATAAGCGTTCGCAAACTTTCTGGGGCATTGAGATTCTTCAATTAGGTACGATTACTATTGCCTTGATAGCCTATTTGGCAGCTGTTTTTCTCTTTAGTACGACGTTTAAGGAATACTACCTGTTGCAAACACTATGGATTGTGGCTGCAGGACTTGATGTTTCCTGGTACTTTATGGGAATGGAAGACTTTAAAAAGACGGTTACGAGAAATACGATCGTCAAGCTGATTTCAATTGCGTTGATCTTTATGCTTGTCCGAACGGAAGCTGATCTTTGGAAGTACGTGCTGCTTTTGGGATTGGCGCAGGTTGGTGGCAACGTTACTTTATGGCCTTACCTGCGTAACAGTATTCAATGGGTACCAATCAAAGAATGGCATCCGCTTAAGCATTTCTACCCATCGCTGTTGCTGTTTATCCCAACAATTACCACGCAGATCTATTTAGTTGTCAACAAATTAATGCTTGGTAAGATTGGGCAGCCAACGGCTTTAGGACAGTTCGATTTTGCTGATAAAATCGTTAAGTTGGTCTTAGCAGTCGTAACGGCTACGGGGACGGTTATGTTGCCCCACGTCGCCAATAAATATGCTAATGGCGACGTTAAAGGAATTCGAACAAGTTTATATTCTTCATTTGATTTTGTAACGGCAATGTCCGTTCCAATGATGTTTGGCTTAATGGCAATTTCATCTAAATTTGCTCCCTGGTTCTTAGGAGCGGAATATGTTGATACTGGCCGAATCATTTTCTTGGAGGCGCCGGTAATTCTGTTTATTGCCTGGAGTAACGTCACGGGAACGCAATACCTAATGCCGGTTAATCGAGTCAAAGAATATACGCTTTCGGTAACGGCAGGTGCAGTGGTCAACATTATTGGAAATCTGTTTTTGATTGAACCTTATTCTGCAAATGGGGCAGCGATAGCAACCGTTATTTCTGAGTTTGCGGTAACAGCAGTGCAGCTGTACTTTGTTCGAACCACTATCAGTCGGCGAATGTTGTTTAAAGATCTCTGGCGGTACTTATTGAGCGGTCTTATCATGTACTTCGTAGTTTTACGTCTAGATGAAATTATGAAGATGAACATTATTAATTTAGCAGCTCAAGTAATTATTGGGGCGGTAGTTTATCTGCTTTGCATTCTTGTATTTAGAGCCCCAATCGTTGAACGGGCCAAGCAGATTTTGACAGATAGATAAATTTTACAAAATCCCTTAAAATAATTACCTGAATTAGGAGAATGTTTTGAGGGATTTTTTGTATCTAGAAATAAAGAGTAACCAAGGGAGAGATTTTGTGAAAAAAAGGATCGAATGGATTGATATTGCACGTGGGATAGCGATTATAGCGGTAATTATTGGACATTCTTTGGGAAATTATTTTCCCGGAAAATTTGCTAATTTTATTTACGCATTTCATATGCCGATATTCTTTATATTAAGCGGTTATTTATATCATCAACAAGATTCAAAAAAGTTGATGAAAAAATCCTTTTTAAATTTAATAGTTCCTTATATTGCAACTGTCAGTCTGGAATTATGTATTATTATCTTTAACCGAATTGTACCAAACCCGGTTTTAGCACCAAGTCGAGCCCATTCGATTAAGGAGTTTATGGTTTCAATCGTATATGCGGCTGGTGCGGATACTCAGATTGGAAGCCATCATATTCAAGCAATTGGAGCACTTTGGTTTTTAATAGCAATGTTTTTTGGAATTCAGCTTTTCAATCAGATAATGAAGCTAAATATTCAAAAACACAGCTTAATAGTCAAAGGGGTATTGACGATGCTGTGTTCACTTGTCGGTATCTTTTCGGCTAGATATGTAACGTTACCATTTGCATTACAACCGTCCTTGCTATCTCAAATTTTCTTTTTCTTTGGCTTCGTAGTTAAAAAGTACCAGCTTATTGATAAGTTTGGGACAGTGCTGATCATTATAAGTATGGCTCTTTGGCTTATTGATTCACAATTTAACCTGTTTGGTTTTGTTAATGCAGCGGCTAAAAATACATGGTTGGCAGTACTTGTTGGTATGCTTTCAAGCATGGTAGTAATAAAATTCAGTATTTTTCTTGATAGAGTATTGAGTTTTTCTATGACACTGTGGATGAAGAGAATCTTAGAATTTTGGGGATCGCAGTCATTATTGATTTTATGTTTTCATCTAATTGATTTGGATATGGTTCAAATTTGGCCAGTTGTGGTTGGAAAACTTTCAGTTGTTTCCTACACGTTTGCTATAATTTGCGGAATTTTATATAGAATAGCTTTTGCCTCATTTTTTGCTATAAGTATGCCTAAAATTCCTTTACTGCGAAATCTATACATGAATCGCCAATATCCTTTGAAAAATCTTTTGAAAAAGTAGGTACTATACCCTGTCAAGGTAACACTTAAAAAAATAAAAAATTAGTCTATACGGCCTCATTGCGGAAGTCCTCCGCGGTGAGGTTGTTTCGTTTGCTGGAAATCTCGACTGTGTTGAAGTATTCAACACCCTGCTTAACCAAATCTTTCAGTTCTGCCAAAGTTTGCGGATGTGAATGATGCGCCATCCATATGTACTTAAAATCGCCCCAATAGTGCTCAATTACTGCGTTATCAGCCGGAGTGCCAGGCGCAGAGAGACTGTGCTTACTATTGTTGCTGGTTAAATAGTTATTGAAGTCTTTTGAGGTATAGGCAGCGCCACGATCGGTATGAATCATTGGTGCGAAGGTCCCAGCTTGCTTAGCGGCGCGTTTAAAGGCTTCAATTGCACCTTCTGCCGTCTCAGTTGGTGAAATATGATAACTGAGCGCATAACGACCGTACAAATCCAAAACTACGTGCAAGCGAACTTTGTTGTTGCGACCATAGGTTAGTTCTGTCGTATCGGACACCCACACCAGATTAGGCGCTATCTGAATAAATTTCCGTTCCAATAAATTATCCTCTTGGTACTGTTGTTGTTCTTTCTTGCGGCTGCGCTTTTTCTGACGGACATCAGCTTTAATGCCGTGTTTCCGCATGATTCGACGCACACGCTTAATATTGATACGAAAGTCAAACGAAAAGGTGTATTCTGGAATTTCTTGATTTTTCCCATTCTCATTGTTTAAAATCGCGGTTACTTTTTTATGACCAGCACAGTTCTGATGGCGTTTTTCAATCTGATAGATTGCTTCCAAAATTGCCTTGTTCTCAATTTCTCTTTGTGTTGGCTGTCTTTTGAGCCACTGATAGTATGATTTGCGTGAAACTTTGGCAATTTTAGTCAGTTCGCTAACGGAACCTGCGGTTTCGTTGATTAATTCTTGAACCGCTTGATATCGTCCGGTCGCTTCACCCCCCGATTGCGTATTTCGACTAATTTTTTTGCGAATGCGATCTCAAGCTCCATTTCTCGATTGATTTTCTTTAGTCTTTTAATTTCAGCTTCAAGTCGCTCTTTTTCGGTCATCTCTTCTAAAGCTTTTTGTGGCTTGCGATGCCCACGATTATCTTTCAAGGCTTCCCAACTGTCAGCTGCCTCATGGTATTTGCGAACCCATGAGTAGACACGCTGATAGCTTACATTAAACTGAATTGTTGCTCCTTGGTAGTCATTGTCATGGTCCAAGACCCACTGTACGATTTTGCATTTCTCTTCAAAACTAACTTTTCGACCCATTTTTCTGACTCGCTTTCTTGACTTAGTCTTTAGTTCATCATTATTGTACTGGATCGACCACTGTTTTAGTTGAGAGAGGCTACGAATATCATACTTTTCAATGATTTTTTCACCTGGGAAACCGGCTTGATACTCTTTGACGGCTTCAATCTTAGTATTTAGCGAATAGCGATGATTGAATGAATGATGGCGAACTCCCGCCAAACCATGCAAGAGAAACTGCCGAATCCATCTTGTCATCGTATCCTGATTGACATGATGCATATCGGCATATACTTTGAGGCCGGATTCTGTCTTTTGATAGCCGTAAAGCAACTCTAGTCTATTCATTGTCGAATAACTTGAAATGCAAAAACCCCCTTAAGGAAATAACACTTTTATTATTTCAAGTGTCACCCTTAAGGGGATTATAGCCATAGTACCGATGGAAAAATGCGTTACTTCCAAGCCAATGGGGTAATGGCAAAGGATTATTTCTATCAAAATTGGGGTCATACTTATTATTTTCAAAAGGATTGCTCTCGATTAGATGATGGATTCTATAATAACTGGGGAAATGCCTATTACTTTGGTGATGGTGGCGTTTTACAAAAGAATCGAAAAGTCACTGTTAACCTAACAAGTTATTGGGCTGATAACAATGGCGTTTTAACCCCACAATTTGATAATGGTGTAAATCGATACATTATCAATAACCATATCGGTCATGCTAACATTACGTATTACAATGCAATTCCCGAAAATATTACGGGGACTTACTCCGGAACTGATGATGGTAAGCCTAATATGATTGTTGTGCATGAAACTGCCAACCCTAATGACAGTATCTGGGGCGAAATCAATTATGAAAAATCAAATTATAATAGTGCCTTTGTTCATGCTTTTGTAGATAGCAACAGTATTATTCAAATTTCCAATACTGATCATGAAGCATGGGGAGCTGCTTATCCGGCTAACGGTCGTGCGGTTCAGTTTGAACAAGTTGAGGTCTATGGTGGCTGGAATTTTGCAGCCGAATTGGTAAATGCTGCTTACTACACGGCATATAAGATGAAGCAATATGGGATGTATCCACGAATTGCTGATGGTTATTTAGGTGCTACACTATGGTCGCATCATGATGTAAGTCGCTATTTGGGTGGTACTGACCATACTGACCCAGATAGTTACTGGTCAAATCGTGCTTGGACTAACTTTGGAACTGGTTATGGTATGTGGGACTTTACCATGCTGGTTAATTATGAATATGCATTATTGCAATAATTGAAATGACTCATATCTCTAAAGCTGAACTATCCTTAGAGGTATGAGTTTATTTTTGAATTTATGAAGAAAATTAGAAGATAAGGTTACAAGGTTATTGCAAAAATTATCATTTTTTAACAATCAATGTGATCACAAATACGTTACATAATTATGTGTTAACATGAACAATGTTAGTAATTAAGTTAAAACATTTAAGATTTATCAAAATTCAGCAATGAAAGAGTGGGAATGATTAGATATGGACGTACGAAAACATTTTAAGATGTTTAAGAAAGGCAAAAAGTGGTGCTGCATGGCCTTAACCACGGTTGCTGTTGCAGCAGGGACGTTAATGGCAACACAAACGGCCAATGCGGATACTGTTTCTGCTATGGATAACGTTTCCTTATCTACAACTTCTGAAGCTGCATCAACTAGTAGTGAGAGTTTTTCAATTTCTAGTGTAGCTAGCGATAAAACAACTGCAGCAGATGAAAATGTTGCAAGTCAAGCTAGTGATTCCAGTACTGAAAGTGCCACCAGTGCAGTAAATCAATCAAAAACTACTGCCAGTCAATCAACAGCGGAAAATACCAACAGCCAAGCAAGTACCGTTAATGACAGTGCATCAGCAGCTAATGCTTTAGCACCGGCTAAAAGTGCTGAGTCTTCTTCAGCTCAGAGTGCAGTTTCTAATGTAGTAGAACCTTCCGAAACATCAAGTGATACTAATTCGGCAGCCAGCTCAGCTGAAGCCGATGCAGAAGTTGCAACAATGACTTCATTGGCTGCAACTACGCAAAAAAACGGTCTGATGACTGAAAATGGCAATACCTATTACTATCAAAATGGTCAGCAGGTAAAAGATAACTTTGTAGCCATTAACGGAAAGACGTATTATTTTAAAGCTAATGGTATGATGGCCAAAGATTACTTCTATCAAAATTGGGGCAATACGTATTATTTCCAAAAAGACGGTTCTCGTTTAGACGATGGTTTCTATACTAACTGGGGTCATACGTATTACTTTGGCGATGGTGGAGTTCGTTTAGATGATGGCTTTTATCAAAATTGGGGTCATACGTACTACTTTGGTGATGGTGGTGTTCGCCTGGATAATGGTTTCTATACCAACTGGGGTCATACGTACTACTTTGGTGATGGTGGTGTTCGTCTAGATGATGGTTTTTACACCAACTGGGGACATACGTACTATTTTGGTGATGGTGGTGTTCGTCTAGACAGTAGTTTTTATTTCAACTGGGGAAACTTATATTATTTCAATAGCGATGGATCATTAGCTCAAAATCAGAGCGTATGGGAAAATGGTAATGAGTATTGGGCAGGTAGTGATGGTGCTATTACTACGGGTGATTCAGCGGTAGAGACGGCAATTAGTGCTGCAAAAACCCAGATTGGTTTAGCACCTTATACATGGGGCGGTGGGCGAACTGCAGCAACGATTGCGGCTCACCAATTTGACTGCTCTAGTTTTGTTCGTTGGGCTTATGCACAAGCTGGAGTTTCCCTTAATGGCGGACTCTGGGCAACTACTTATACAGAAATCTATTCAGGGACAGGGGTACCAGTTAGCCAGATGAAGCGTGGAGATCTGTTCTTTATGGATGATAATGGTCATGTTGGCTTATACCTTGGTGGTGGTTGGTTTATTCATGATTCACCATCATCACCTACGCAAGGTGTTGGAATCAATAACTTAGACGATCACTTACCAGCCTATCCTAACCTTACTTGGCGTAATATTATTACAGCAACGTGGAATGGTGTCTATGGTGTTCGTCGAGTAGCATAGACTTAAGATATGGTAAATAAAAGGCCTTTTTGTAAGGCCTTTTATTGTGAAGAAAATTCGAAGATAAGATTACAGACCTATTGCAAAAATTATTGTTGTTTAACAAAAACAATGATTGGTTATATTACGTAAAATTCTGTGTTAGTATGAACAGTGTTATCAATTAAATTAAAAATTAAGACCATTAAAATTTATTAAACTTTAGCAATGGAAGGGTAGGAATATTTAGATTATGGATGTACGGAAACACTACAAGATGTTTAAGAAAGGCAAAAAGTGGTGCTGCATGGCCTTAACTACGGTTGCTGTTGCGGCAGGGACGTTAATGGCAACACAAACGGCCAATGCGGATACTGTTTCTGATGCGGATAACGTTTCCTTATCAACAACTTCTGAAGCTGCATCAACTAGTAGTGAAAGTTTTTCAATTTCTAGTGTTGCTAGTGATAGCACAACCGCAGCAGACGAAAATGTTGCAAGTCAAGCTAGTGATTCCAGTACTGAAAGTGCCACCAGTGCAGTAAATCAATCAACAGCAGAAAATGCCAACAGCCAGGCAGCTATCGCAAGTACCGTTAATGATAGTGCATCAGCAGCTAATGCTCTAGAACCGGCTAAAAGTGCTGAGTCTTCTTCAGCTCAGAGTGCAGTTTCTAATGTAGTAGAACCTTCCAAAACATCAAGTGATACTAATTCGGCAGCCAGCTCAGCTGAAGCCGATGCAGAAGTTGCAACAATGACTTCATTGGCTGCAACTACGCAAAAAAATGGTCTGGTAACTGAAAATGGCAATACCTATTACTATCAAAATGGTCAGCAATTAAAGAATGGTTTTACGACTATTAATGGGAAGACATATTACTTTAAAGCTGATGGTACGATGGTCAAGGATTATTTCTATCAAAATTGGGGTCATACGTACTATTTCCAAAAAGATGGCTCTCGTTTAGATGATGGTTTCTATACTAACTGGGGTCATACGTATTACTTTGGCGATGGTGGTGTTCGTTTAGATGATGGCTTTTATCAAAATTGGGGTCATACGTATTACTTTGGTGATGGTGGTGTTCGCCTGGATAATGGTTTCTATACCAACTGGGGTCATACGTACTACTTCGGCGATGGTGGTGTTCGCTTAGATGATGGCTTCTACACTAATTGGGGACATACCTACTACTTCCAAAAAGATGGATCTCGTTTAGACAATGGTTTTTATACTAATTGGGGTAATGTTTATTACTTTGGCAATGATGGAGTTCGTTTAGATAATAGCTTCTATACTAGCTGGGGCAAGGTTTACTACTTTGGTGCCGACGGAGCACGTGTAACCAATGCTACTATTAACCTAGGATTTGGTGATCTGACATTTGATGGCAATGGTGTTCTTTCCGATTCTAATTCATTTATTGGTAGTATTGTAAATGGAGCAATTCGAGGCTGGACTCAATATAAGATTCTGCCATCATTAACGCTTGCACAAGCTATTCTTGAAAGTGGTTGGGGCAAGTCGACCCTGGCTTCTCAGTATCATAACTTGTTCGGTATTAAGGGATCTTATAATGGACAGTCAGTAACAATGGCAACGGCTGAATATATTAATGGCAGCTACATTACCGTAAACGCGGCATTCCGGGCTTACCCAGATAATGATGCAAGTGTTGCTGATCATAGCTTATTCTTCATTCAAAACTCCCGTTACAGTAACTTAATTGGGGTTACTGATTCCAATACTGCAACGTATCTGGTTCGAGCAGATGGCTATGCAACCGATCCATCGTACACGACTTCATTGAGAAATATGATCAGTACTTATAACTTGACACGTTTTGATCAAGTAGCTTTTCGTCTATAATTTAAGAAGACGACTTTTACCAAATGGTCGAAGTCGTCTTTATTTTTACAATTATTACAGAAGCATTGCAAAGATTATTGTTGATTAACAATCAACTGAAAACCATCGATTATAGGCTTTTTTATGGTAAGGTAGTAAACGTTAATAAATATTAGTAAAAATTAAACTTTTGAAAATAAATTTATGAAAGGACTTTTGTTTGATGATGGAAGCAAAAAAACACTTTAAATTGTTTAAGAAGGGTAAACAATGGTGTTGTATGGCAATTGCCACAATGACCGTAGCTTTAGGCGTTGCTGCTTTTAATGCTCAAAACGTTAATGCGGATACGGTTAATGAAGCACAAACCACGGCTGTTGCTTCCACAAGCACGGAAGTTCAAAGTGAGAATGTGGCCGAACAATCTACCGCAAGTGAGGTAGATTGTTCGGCCACTGATACTACTGCTGTTAGCGAAGTAAGTGGAGCAGATTCAGCAGCTACCAGTTCAGTTGCTGAAAGCAGCAGTGAGAATGCTCAAAGTAATACCCAAGCAGCTTCTCAGAGTGCATCGTCTAATAGTAGTGCAGCTTTACCTGCTGCAAGTGCAGAAGCCTCTTCAGCTGCTGAAAATGTAGCGTCTGTTTCTTCCTCTGTAAATGAAGAAGTTGCTGACAGTGATGTAGCAATGACTACGTTGTCTGCTCAAGCTGTTAAGAATGGTTTAGTTACCGAAAATGGCAACACTTACTATTATCAAAATGGTCAAGCGGTTAAGGATTATTTTTTGACGCAAAACGGTAATACCTATTATTTTACCGCTGATGGTACAATGGCCAAGAACTACTTCTACAGTAACTGGGGTCATATGTACTACTTCCAAGGCGATGGTGCACGTTTAGATAATGGATTCTACAACAATTGGGGCCACACATACTACTTCCAAGGCGATGGTGCACGTTTAGATAATGGATTCTACAACAATTGGGGCCACACATACTACTTCCAAGGCGATGGTGCACGTTTAGATAATGGATTCTACAACAATTGGGGTCACACGTACTACTTCCAAGGCGATGGTGCACGTTTAGATAACGGATTCTACAACAACTGGGGCAATACGTATTACTTCCAAAGTGATGGTGCACGTTTAGATAACAGTCTTTATAGTAACTGGGGGAACCAGTATTACTTTGATGGTAATGGTGCCTTAGTAAAGAACGCTAATGTTACTGTCAATGGAGTTGCATATAAAGCAGCCAGCGATGGTGTTTTGACCTCTGTTAACGATGCAATCGTACAATTGGCTTTGAAACTTACCACAATGAATATTCCTTATGTTTGGGGTGGTGATTCATTGCAATGCATGGATTGTTCTGGTTTGGTTAAATATGTGATGTCACAGGTACGAGGCTTAAACCTTCCTCATAACACAATTGCTCAAGAGGGCTACTTAACTGCCCGTAAGGCGGTAAGCCAAGCACAGCCTGGCGATCTGCTTTTCTGGGGTAATGCGGGTGCATCATACCATGTCGCAATCTACATTGGCAATGGAAAATACGTTCACGCACCGCAACCTGGTGAATACGTAAAAGTTGGCTACATTAACTCATACTTTATGCCATCGTTTGCTGGTACGCTTCGTTAAATTTATTAGGCATTGGCATGACGGAAGAGTCTGCCAGTGCTTTTTTATTGTTGATTGCCATTATCAATACTAGTATAATTCGATTATGAAATTGTCCGTTAAATTAAAGGAGATTATAAAAATGCATTTTAAGAAAGTATTGGCCACTATTGCAACTTTTGGGTTAATGCTATCCTTAACTGCGTGTGGAAGTAAACAAACCGTTTCTACTAGCAGTTCAAGTAAATCAGCTAACGTATCAGCAAAAACATCTGGATCATCATCTGTTAAATCTCAAGACAAAAAATATTCAGAAGCTCAATATGCAATGATGGCATATCTCAAGAGCGCAAAAAAAGAGGGTACTAATACTGGAAATCAATCAGTACAGATAACTACTAATAATAATTTAAGGCGAAGAATAAGTGACAATCAAGAACAATATACGGTTACTAATACTGCAAAGAAGGTAACTGTTAAGTCTTCAGAAGCTTCCCATGTCTTTTCAAAAGATCAACTAACTAAGTCTTTACAGAAAAATGTTGAAAATGTGAACGAATTACTGGATAAAAATAGTGATTCATCCGACAACTTAAGTTCTTCAATTTCATCATCAAAAGAAAGCAACGTTACTGAATCTTCTAGTAGCAGTTCACCATCCAGCTCTTCGAGTGCATCTTCATCATCAAGTAGTCAAAGTACCGCAAAGATGACAGCTACTGATGCAAAGGCTATGCTTAAAGAACACGTCAGCGTTGAAAGAGAAAAAGCTGGTTTAAGTGGTCAATCAGTATCCGGGATGCCAACTGCTGATGATGTTGACAGTTTTACTATGAATCAAAACTCTGATGGAAATTGGACGGCAACAGGCATGATTAATGGACAGACTGTTACCTACAACATTACTCCATCACAAGTATCCTCAAATAACTAATAATAAAAGGATAGTACATCATGGATTATTAGAAATTCATGATGTACTATTTTATTAATGTGTATTTTTATTATAGAAAGAAGTTTTAAAACCATATGAGTAAAAAGAAACAATTTTCTCAATTTTTTATTGCTCTATTATTGATAACAAATTTTTTGATAATGCTGGTTTGGAATTTAAAAACACCATTAATGGATGATGATTTATGGTTTAGATATCAAGCAGTTCAAGGGCATATAATAAGAGATGGTATACAAGATTATATGACTTGGAATGGTAGATTTTGGGGTCAGACATTTTGTCGAGTTTCTTTGTTGGGCGGTCAAAAGGGATCGAGCATTTTAAATGCATTTTTATTTGCAATTTTGATTTTTTTAATCCTAAAAATAACAGATGCACTGCAAGATGAAAATTTTTCTCTATTAAGAGTAGTTACTGTTATATCTGCCATATATCTCTTTACTCCTGGATTTGCCAGTGTATTTATTTGGCGCGCAGGAGTTGGAAATTACATGGATACAATGATTATCTATATTAGTTATCTTTTATTATTCGTAAATGCCACTAATAAAAAACTAGCCTGCCTATATCTACCTATGTTAGGGTTCTTTGCAGGATGGGGAAATGAAAATACCTCTGGTGGTGTGATCCTAATATCAATACTTGTAATTTGTATCCAATATGTTTTTACAAAAAGGTTTTATTTAAGTCAAATGTTAGGATTAGTGTTTAGCCTAATTGGATTGGCAATATTGGTAATGTCGCCAGGAGGACATAATCGATTAGTAACAACTCATCCAAACTTCTTACAAGAATCTATCATTAGAAGAACTTTAAGCAATTTTAAACAATTGGTTGCTTTTATACTATCACAAAAGCAGATGGTTTTATTTTTTGTATTATTGGTTTTAGTAATAATAGTTGCTACTCTTTATAATAAAAATCGTTATCAATATCTTATAGGACTTTCATTTGTAATTGGAGGTGTTGCCTCAATTCTAGTGTTGGCATTTGCGCCTGAAGGATTTAATGAATCTCGCGCTTTCTCTGGTGGATTTATATTAATGATTGTAGGAATATTTAAACTACTTTCTTTTAATGCGGAAAATAGAATTTCTTTAATTATAAACATTATAAGCGTTTTGATTATTATGTTGTCGTTTTACCGAGTTGTAGTTGGATATAAAGATGCAATGGTATTTAACCATAATTTGTCAGCACGTTATTCAATAATAATTAATTCAAAAAATAAAGAGAATGTGTATGTTGAACCTATTTCATATAATAGTAATAATGATTATTCAATTGAAAACTCCTTTTTTGAATTAACAAATGATCCTAATGCTTTTCCAAATAATGTGTATGAACCTTATTTTAAGGTGAAAAAAATCTATTTAAAATAAACATTTATGTTCTGTAAATTACATTTATTAAGGTTGGAATTTAAAATGTCAAAATTATCGATTGTAGTTCCTTGTTATAACGAAGAAGAATCAATTCCATTATTCTACCCAGCTGTGGAAAAAGTCGTTCGTCAAATGAACGATTTACAAATTGAATATTGGTTTGTCAATGATGGTTCGTCAGATAACTCACTAGCTGAAATGCGCAAACTACACGAACAAAATCCTGAGCGCGTCCATTACGTTTCTTTTTCGCGCAACTTTGGTAAAGAAGCCGGATTATACGCTGGATTACAAGCAGCCACTGGCGATTACGTCGTGGTAATGGACGTTGATCTACAGGACCCGCCAGAATTTTTGCCACAAATGTATGAATTGCTCCAAACGGGTGAATATGACTGTATCGGAACGCGTCGTGTCGATCGTACTGGCGAAGCCAAATTCAAGTCGTTTTTAAGCGATCAGTTTTACCACGTCATTAACCGTATCTCACAAACCAACATTGTTCCCGGTGCACGTGACTACCGGATGATGACACGGCAAATGGTTGATGCCGTTCTATCATTAAAAGAATATAATCGTTTTTCAAAAGGCATCTTCAGTTGGGTCGGATTTAAGACCAAATATCTGGACTACCATAACGTTGAACGAGTGGCCGGTGAAACTGACTGGTCAACTTGGAAATTGTTCAAATATGCAATGGATGGAATCACTGATTTTTCACAAGCGCCGCTTTCGATTGCAGTGTGGTTAGGAACGACTTCATTCGTGCTTTCAATTATTGGTCTGTTGTTTGTTATTATTCGGCGGATTGTTGAACCAGGCAGCAGTGTCTTTGGTTGGGCTTCATTGATCTGTATCATCCTATTATTCGGGGGACTTCAATTGTTATGCATTGGGATCGTTGGCAAGTACATTGGACGTATCTACATGCAGGTCAAGCAGCGACCAATCTATATTATTAAGGAAAAGAAATAATGATAAAACGAAAAAGCCTGCTGTTTTGGTCAGCAGAACTATTAATTGTCGCTACTTTAATTTGGGTTTGCACTAAACTGGACTTTCTGTTTCATCCCATCATCGTCTTCATATCAGTAATCTTTGTACCACTAATCGTTTCAATCTTTTTATATTACATGACGAGTCCGGCCTTTCGTTTGTTAATTAAGATTCGCTTAGGTAAATGGCAGATGAAACGTGGGATCGCCAGCATGGTGATCATCTTGGGACTCTTGCTGCTGATAGTTGGTAGTCTCGCAGTCTTGATTCCACCAATGATTAAAGAACTTAATCAAATGATTCACTGGCTGCCAAGTGCTACCAACGATATGCAGCATTGGCTCGCACAAGCTTCTCAAAAACATGAATGGATTCGCAAGATCGACCTGGCAGATTATTATCAACAATTCAACAAGCAGATTACCAAATACGCTGAAAAGCTGTTGGCGGGTCTAACCAGCAGCGTTGGCTCAATCATCGGTACGATTACCAGTGCAGTTGTCGTGGTCGTAACCGTACCAGTCATGCTTTTTTATATGCTGAAAGATGGCGATCGTTTTGTACCAAACATTCAGCGGTTCTTTTCTGAAAAACATGCCAAAGAGGTTACGGAACTGCTACATCAGATGAATAAGACACTTTCTTCATACATCTCTGGACAAATGATCGAATGTATCTGTGTTGGAATTGGTACCTGCATTGGCTATCTGATTATTGGCGAACCAATGGCAATCGTTTTAGGCCTGGTAGCTGGGATCACCAATATCATTCCTTACATTGGGCCATATATTGGTATTGCACCAGCCTTAATCGTTGCTTTGGCAGTTGACCCGCAGAAAATCATCTGGGTTATTGTGGTAGTGATTGTCGTTCAACAAATTGATGGTAATATCATCTACCCAAATATTATTGGCAAGAGCCTGCAAATTCATCCATTGACGATTATCATTCTGCTGTTGGCCGCTGGCAACATCGCTGGTTTGCTAGGGATGATCTTATGCGTGCCACTGTACGCGGTAGTTAAAACGATAGTTGATTACTGCATGACGATTTATCGCCTGGAAAAAAATGACGCAAAATAATTTACTATAATATGGGGGAATAGTAAGTTGAATGAAACATATATAAAGTTACAGAAAAGAAATATAAAAAAAGATGGACTAGTAATGTTACTATTTTTAACATTCAGTTTTTTAATGATTAAAAATGGTATTCAATCTGGAAAAATTACTACTGGGACTGATTGGTTATTCCACGTTTCAAGAGTTGAGCAAATCTATCAAAATTTAAAGCAAGGTTCTTTTTTTACCTTTATAGCAACTGATGTTTTTAATCAATCTGGAGTAGGAACCTTTCTTTTTTACCCGGATGTATTCTTATATCCCTGGGCATTCTTTCGTTTTTTCTTAAATCCAATCAATTCTTTTTATGCTTGGTATTTTTTATTAACGTTTTTGTCATTTACAATAAGTTATTTTACAATGAAGGAATTTTCCAATGATAACCTTGTAATGGCAGTTTCATTTTCATTTCTATATGTCTGCAATAATTATAGATTATTTGTTGGAACTGCGGTTTTTGGTGAATTCATTGCATCAACGTTCTTACCATTATGTTTTTTGGGATTCTATGAATTATTCTTTCGTAATGAAAAAAAATGGTATTTACTAAGTATCGGACTTTCATTGCTAATTTATTCCCATGTATTAAGTGTCGTTATAAGCATTCAATTATTTATTTTTATTCTGCTAATTGGGATAATTTGTGGCAAATTTTATGATTTTTTTAAACGTTGGAAGGAATTAGTTAAGGCTATCATATTAACGATTGTATTGACTGGTTTTATTATTTTCCCATTTGTTTCAGATTATATTGGAAAAAACATTCATGCACCATATAGCTTAATAAATATTGATTTTACTCCTAGTGTTTCAATGCTTTTATTAAATTCACTAGATAATAAAATATGGCAATCAGTCGGTATTTTTATTATTGTGGCTTTGCTTATTGGATGGTATTTTGTTAGAAAAAATAATACCTATACGTCTATATATATTTTGGGAATAATATGTTTAGTGCTTTCTACAAAAATTTTTCCATGGGCTAGTGTTAAAATCTTTTTCTTTAAAGTTATTCAACTTCCATATCGTTATTTAGAGTCTGCTTGCTTGTTTTTAGCAATAATTGGATCATTAATAATTCATACTATTTTTATTTCATTATCTATCAACACAATAAAAAGACAGATAGTAGGGCTTATGGCAATTACAACAATTTTTTTAATGGCTTTTGAGGGAACCTATGCTAATAATCCTGGATTTTATCCAAGTGAAAAAAATAATACTGTAACGGTACTACAAAAGCCATCCCAAAAGTATACAATGTTTCCAACCACAACATTGATAAATAAATATAATTACCAGTATATATTTGATTATAGGTGTCCAATTGGCGATACTGATTATTACACTGAAAAAAGTTTTAAACACCAAAAATCTATCTTATCTCAAATAACATACATTAATAATAAAGGTGAACATATCAAACCTATTACTGCTCCTAATAAGTTCATCTTCAATGCGAATCTAAATAAGAAGTCAGATATTGATTTCCCAGTTATTGCATATTCAAATACACGGGTGAAACTGGACGATATTAAAAAGAACTATACTTTGAGTAAAAGGGGAACTCCATTGCTCAAAAATGTTAATCCCGGTAAGCATTCGTTTGTAATAGAATACATCCCTAATAAAATCTTTTATTTGTGTGTAATAAGTGCAATAGCTGGTTGGATTTTGATACTAATTAAGAGCCTTTATAATATGTATAATTCTCGAAAGGAACATAAAAATGACTGATTCAAAAAAATTGGCAGAAGCCGTTAATAAGCGCCGGACGTTTGCGATTATCTCGCACCCCGATGCTGGTAAAACGACGATTACTGAACAGCTGCTTTTATTTGGGGGCGTCGTCCGCGAAGCTGGGACTGTTAAAGGACGCGGCAGCAGCAATTTTGCCAAGTCTGACTGGATGGAAATTGAAAAAAAGCGTGGAATTTCCGTTACCAGTTCTGTAATGCAGTTTGACTACCAGGGCAAGCGGATTAATATTCTAGATACGCCAGGGCACGAAGACTTCTCTGAAGATACTTACCGAACTTTGATGGCCGTTGACTCTGCCGTCATGGTAATTGATGGTGCCAAGGGTATCGAACCACAAACCAAAAAACTGTTTCAAATCTGTAAGATGCGGGGAATTCCAATTTTCACGTTTATCAACAAGTTTGACCGTGATGCCCGTGAACCGCTGGATCTGTTAAATGAAATCGAGGACGTGCTGGGAATCGAAACTTACCCAATGGACTGGCCAATTGGGATGGGACGGCAATTTATGGGTGTTTATGATCGTTATAATCATCGAGTTGCCCTTTCCCACCCACAGGATCCCGCTAACCCTTACCTGCCATTAGATGAAGACGGGCAGGTGATTGGCGAAAACCCATTGGCTGGTGAAGGTGAATGGAAAGATGCCTTAGATGGAATGGAACTGATTGAAATGGCTGGCAGCGAGCTTGATGAAGAAAAGATCGCTAAAGGTGACCAAACACCTGTCTTCTTTGGTTCAGCACTGACCAACTTTGGGGTTAAGACTTTCCTGGAGACCTACTTGAAATTTGCTCCAGCCCCTTCAGCACACAAGACAGAAGACGGTAAATCAATCGATCCACTGGCACCTGAGTTTTCTGGCTTTATCTTTAAGATTCAAGCCAACATGAATCCTAAGCACCGTGACCGGATTGCTTTCGTACGGATTTGTTCTGGTGAATTTACACGGGGCATGGACGTTACCTTGGAGCGGACTAAAAAGCCAATTCGTCTGTCAAATGTGACCGAGTTTATGGCCAATACGCGTGAAAACGTTGAGAATGCTGTTGCCGGTGATATTATCGGGCTTTACGATACCGGAAACTTCCAAATTGGTGATTCAATCTACACTGGTAAACAAGACATCAAGTTTGAGAAGCTGCCTCAATTTACGCCAGAACTGTTTGTGCGCGTAACGCCAAAGAACGTTATGAAGCAAAAATCATTCCACAAAGGGATCAACCAATTGGTACAAGAAGGGGCTGTCCAGCTCTATACTGGCTATAACTCCAACGACTACATTTTGGGTGCCGTTGGTCAATTGCAGTTCGAAGTGTTCAAGTTCCGGATGCAAAACGAATATAATTCCGAAGTTATTATGGAACCACTGGGTAGTAAGACAGCACGCTGGGTTGATCCAGAACAGCTTGATCCTAAGATGGCTTCTTCACGGAATATGCTGGTTAAAGATCGTTATGGTGCTCCACTATTCTTGTTTGAAAACCAATTTGCGGAAAATTGGTTCAAGCAGAAGTATCCAGATGTTAAACTGACGGCTAAACTGTAAGAAAAATAATTACAATCCATAATAAGATTTGTGCCTATTAGTTAGTAAGCATACTATAACCAACCGCATATGATTAAATTCCAAGTTCTCCTATACTTGAAGATATATTTAAAGAGGAGGACTTTTTTATGAAGCAAGATTTTGTCTAAGTTGATAGTAAGCACACCGTAACAACATGTATAACCGCCGTACGGACCTTCTATACTTGAGGAAACTCATATAGGAGGTCTTTTTGATGGCTCAAAATGAAATCGTTGAAGTCAGCACAACTTCGTAAGCACACTATAACCAACGTAAGCACACTATAACCAACCGCATATGATTAAATTCCAAGTTCTCCTATACTTGAAGACATATTCAAGGAGGAGGACTTTTTTATGAAGCAAGATTTTGTCGAAGTTGATATACCGCGAACAAAGA
>Ga0214872_100101_pt1 | contig 53665 bp, 46 predicted proteins | sample Stichaenrichm18X_FD_168614 | JGI IMG/M metagenome (GOLD analysis project Ga0214872, IMG submission 168614) | Xylose enriched microbial communities from anaerobic bioreactor in Madison, Wisconsin, United States - 18X | ecosystem: Engineered > Bioreactor > Anaerobic > Unclassified | place: USA... | reverse complement strand
CGTTTCGACGCGAAGGGGCCCGCCTTATGAATCGCTGCCGCCATACACCCGGCGTACCCGTCTCCTACCCGCCCGCTGCGCCGCCGGCATCGCATCGGCGCCTCGTTATCGCGCTCGCCGCTGCCGCCGCGATTGCCGCAGCGGCCGCGATCGTTTGGGCGGCCACCGGTCAGAACGCAGTGGACAACGCCGTTTCCTACGTGGGCGACGCCACCGGCATAGCGCCCGCCAACAAAGAGGTCGCCGCCCAGATAGACGAGCACACCACCTTCCAGTCCACGCCGAATGCGACCTGGGAGGAAGCGCCCGCCGGCGGTCGCGTGCCCCTGCTCGTTTCCAACCCCGCGGGCAACCCCGTCGACCTCGCTCCCCACGTCTACATCGACTGCAACGACGACGGCGAGCTCACCGCCGACGAATGCGTGTGGAACGCGCCCGCCTTCGACGATGAGGGCACCATGACCGACTGCGGCTCCTTCCTCGAACCCGGCACGCAGGTGGAGGCCATCGAACTATTGCGCGCGGTGCCGGAGGGCGCCCACGAAGGTGCCGTGCAGTACACGGCCGTCCACGCCGCGACCGGCCAGCCGGCCAACGGCATGACGATGCGCTTTTCCGTGCAGGTCGGCGCCTAAGTGCGCGCGCACGGCCCACGGTGCTCCTTTCCGCCGCAGGGCGGGATGCACATATCCGGCGCCCGCCCACGGGCGCGCACGCACCATGCGCCCGCGCAACGCGGGCGCGCCAGACGAAGGGAGATTCCCATGACACGCATCCATCACGCCGGGGGCGCCCGTCGCGCCCCGCTCGCGCTCGCCGCCGCAGGACTCATAGCCGCTGCCGCCTGCGCCCTGCCCTCCCCGGCGCAGGCGGCGGCCAACCCGCTCATCCACGAGCAAAGCGCCGCGGCGTACGACACCCCCGAAAAAGTCGCGCAGGGCATCGAGCGCGGATCGATCGCCCAGCTCTACGGCAAAGATTTCGTCGACAACATCTCGCTTTCGGGCAACGCCTGGGTCGCGGGCACCTGGACGGCCACCGTCCAGTACGACACGGCGCTCGTGGCCGCGGACGCCGCCAACGGCGTGCCCGCCACGCTTGTGCCCGGGAAATCCACGACCAGGTCGACCACGGACGGCGTCGATGCGCAGTTCGGCCAAGGCGGCTGGCAGACCTACGATTCCGCGACCGGCACCTGGCAGGCGACCGAGGCGGGCGGACGCGCCAACGACGGCAAGATCGACCTCGTCTACACCACCGCCGCCGGCCCCTGGGTTCCGCAGTCGAGCCTCGACGGCGACCGCACCGCCGACGGCAACGACACGGTCGCGCACGCCAACGGCACCTACCAGGTCACCATCCCCACCGCCATCCGCTACAGCGGGATGAAGGTCGGCAAGGTGGAAACCTCTGACGACTACACGATCAACGTCACCGGCGTCGTCGGCGCCGGTCAGGTGGTGAAGGTGATCGCCGAATCGGGCAAGGTCCTCGACGGCCCCACCGACGCGGGATCACGCATCGTCGAGATCACGTCGATGAAGACGCCCAACTTCTCCGTCGGCGAAGGGGCCTACGTCGACGCCGACGGCAAGGCGGCCACCTATGCGGCTAGCGACAACTTCCGCATCGTCACCGCCGCCGAAGCGGCCAATCCCAAACCCGAAAACGAAGCGGCCGGCGCGGCGCTCGACTACCTCGACGACCCCGCCTATTCCGTCCGCTAGTTCTACAAGAGAGGAGGATGCGCATGCATGCCCAAAGGAAAACCCCTGACACGCACGCAGGGCGCACGGCGGCAGCAGCGCTCGCAGTCGCCGCCTGCCTGGTCTGCGCCCCTGCGCCCGCGCTCGCAGACGAGGGCCTCGCACCCGAAACTCAGACCTACGATTCCGCCGGGGAGGAATGGGACGGCTCGCTTGCCGGCGGCGCCGGAAACGGGGGCGCCGTCGACCTCTCCTACAGCGTCGTCGCCGACGAGGCGCCCGCCCCCGAAGAAGAGCCGCCCGCAGAGGTCGCGAGCGCCTCCGGCAGCCCCCTGCCCCGAACCGGGGACCCCGCCGTGACCTTCGCCCTCGCCGCGACGGCGGCCGCCTGCGCGGGCGCCGCGGGACTCGTGGCGAGCGCCGACGCCCTGCGCCGAAAGGAGGACCCGCGATGAAGGCATCGATCCTGCAACGGGGAGCGCTCGCCCTCGCGCTCGGACTGGCGCTCGTCCCGGCGCCGTTGCCCACGCCTGCATCCGCGGCCGCAGCCGACGAGGCGCAGGGGCTCGACGTGCGCACGTCCAGCGACCTTCGCTCGATGAAGGCCGAGATGGTGATCGACCGGCTCACCGTCGACAACATGACCGTCGAGGCCTGCGACGCGCGCGTGCACTGGGCGCCGGGCGGCATCTCGCACGAGCTCTTCGCGAGCGACTGGTCCAACATCCAAGACAGCGCGCACATCGGCAGCCTGAGCGCGGCGGGCGCCGGCACCGACAACGGCTACCGCCGCCAGTACGGCAGCGCCAACCGCTATTCGGTCGCCTCCGTACCGGGCGCTTCGACGCTTGCCAACCCCTTCGCTCCGGGAAACGTCTACACCCTGTTCAACAACCACGAAACCGGCGACGGCCAGGGTGGCACCCAGAGCCGCGGGTTCAAGCGCGGCGGCTTCATCCTCGATGCGACGATCGCGGGCACGGGCGGCGGCACCTTCACCGGCGCCGACGGCGGGCCCCTGCTCAAGCTGAAGTTCGCCGACGCGGGCCGGCGCGTCGGCGACGACACGATCGAAACCTTCGACCTAGAGGTAGAGGTGAAGAGCATCACGCTCAACGACGTGGTACGGCTGGAGGACGGGGCCGCTTCGACCCTCGTCGCCCCGACGATCTGCTCCTTCTGGGTGGACACCAACGACCGCTACTGGGACGAGGCCGCCGGCACCTGGCGCAACGCGCCCGAAAAGCTCGAATTCGGCCAGAGCAACACGCTCGCCCAGCTCACGCTCGAAGGCGGCGTGTCGAAACCCGGCGCCTACCATGAAAGCTTCAACGCCTACCCGCGCCAGCAGTACACCGACATCCAGATCACGCCCGTCGACAAAGAGGGAAAGGCGATCGAGGAAGAGAACCTGCTCACCGTGCTCGACATCGACCAGAGCCTCGGCAGCGCCAACCGCGAAGCGGTCCAGCTGCTCGACGGTAACATCGTCGACGACGCCGTGTTCGTGGGGAGCAATTCGGCCCTGAACGACGCCGATGCGTCGACCGAGGCCTACGACGGCAACACCGACCCGGCCGGCCTGCCCGACGCCTTCAAGCAAGTCGGCGGAGCCGGCGACGCCGTCGCGCAGCACCAGCTCTTCTACGCCCCGACGGACATCGACGACGGGACCGACGAAGACGACGCCTTCGCGCTGGCCGCCTACACGAAAGGCAGCTTCGCCCTGCGTTACTACGGCAACGTGCACGCCACGGGCGCGATCGTCGGCGGAGGGTGGAAGACGGTGCAGCTCGACTTCGACCTGAACGGGCACGGGAAAGCGGTGCCCTCGCAGCTGCTCGTGGAAGGCAACGTCCCCCACGAGGCGGGCGCGTCCACAGCCGACGGTCTGTCGTTTGCAGGCTGGTACCACGACGACGGCGTCTTCCAGAACCCCTGGGACGCTTCCCGCCCGCTCTTTGACGACACGACCGTCCACGCCAAGTGGACCGCCGCGCTCACGACGCACGCCAACGGCGGCAGCGAAGTGGCGGGGCAAGTGAAAACCGACGGCGACGTCTGGGAGGCGGTGCCCGATTCCGCCTGGGAGGACCATGCCTTCGCGGGCTGGTACGCCTCCCCCGTCTTCGAAGCGGCCACCCGCTGGGACAACGGCGCGCGCAACGCCGTGACCGGCAACGTCGACCTCTACGCCAAGTGGACGCCCTACTACCGCCTGGTCACCCACGAAAACGGGGGCAGCGAGGTACCCGACCAGAAGGTCCTCGAAGGATCGGCCTGGGCGCCGGTGGAGGCGCCCGCCCGCGACGGCTACGTCTTCGACGGCTGGTACACCGCACCCGATTGCGCCGAGGACGGCAAGTGGGACGGCAGCTCCGCGCATACGGCCACGGCCGACGTAGACCTCTACGCCAAATGGGAGCGAGCCCGCTACACGGTCACCGTCCCCACGGCAATCGCCTACACGGGCCAAGCAGTGGGTAAGGTCGACACGACCGACGCCTACGACGTGCACGTGAAAGGGCGCCTGTCCCGCAACGACGCGCAGCTCGTCGTGGGCGTGGCACAGGGAAGCAAGGTTCTCGACGGCCCCACCGACGGAGCGAGCCTCATCCGTGCGCGCGCCTGCTGCACCGACGAGGCCCGCGCCTCCGGCGACGATGCGAGCGCCATGCGGCTCGCCTCTACCGAAGTGACCGCAGCAGGCATCGACGTGCCCTGGAAGGTGACGATATCGGGCAACGCCCGCGTCGCCGCCGCCTGGACGGGAACGGTCGACTACGTCTGCGAAGAACGCTAGCGGGCAAGGGGCGCGTCGTGCGCGCCCCTTGCCCTTGCCAGGACGCGCTCGAGAACGGAGAGCCCTTCGGTCGCTCGGGCCCGTATGGCGGGCAGGCGGGACGCATCGGGCTCGACGACGGCGAGCGCGTCGGGTCCCGCCTCGCCCGCGTCGAGCGCGCTTACGGCGAGACAGCCGTCGAGTGTTGCGCCGAAGAGCCCGAGCAGATGGGACATTTTGATCCGGTAGTGGGGATGGGCGTCGTTGGTCTCGCGCACCGGCGACAGATAGGTGCGAACTCTCTCGAACATGTGCTCCACGTGCTTATTCTTCGAAGCGAACAGTTTGAGCGCATTATAGTCCTATGTGAATATTCACTAACAAGGCGCCCCAATGACTGCACGCATTCCGCCTGAAGCGACGGGTAGTGCCCCTGAAAGCCAGCTACCAGACGAGCCCGAACCCTTCCGGCAATCGATCGCCATCGGTGCGCGCATTCGCCTCGTTTCCGACGGTGGCCCTAGGCCCGGGCGACGTGGGAGAGCCAGCGCACGCAAAACGGGCGGGACGGCCCTCCGAAGAGACTGTCCCGCCCGTGGGCCTTTATGCCGGTGAGCTTATTCGACCGTCCCGTAGACCTGACCCCAGGAGTGGCCGTTGATCGCCGAGTTGAGCTGATCGCACATGGTCTGGCGAGCGTAGAGGCCCGGCGGCAGAAGCGACACGATCTCAATCAGGTCCTCCGGCAAATCGACCGATTCGGCCCGTACGACCGCGTCGAGCCGTGAGACGAATTCGGCTTCGCGGTAGAGGTCGTTCACCAGGCGCTGCAGGGCGCCGTAATCGTCGCTGCGATTGATGTTGGAAAGGGGCTGCCTCATGCGCGCCTCACCTCTAGCGCACGGGCACAAGGCCCGCACTCGCCGCGGCGAGCGCGCCCGTATGCGCGGGCATCGCGTTGCCCGTCGCGCGCAGGAACTGGGCGCCGGCCGCAACCAGGGCGGGAACCGCCTCCCCCAGCCGGGCGGCGTCGCCGTAGGGGTTGCCTTCGAGCGTGCGCTCGAAGGCGCGGGGCACCCGTCCACGGATGGCTTCCTTCACGTCGAGCTGCACCAAAAGGGGCACGTCGCAGGCCGCAGCCGCCCGGCGCGCAAAAGCGCAGGCGATGTCGGGAGCCTCGCCCGTGCAGAAGCCCGCCACGTCGGCTTCCAAATCCTGCATGATCGCGACGACCTCTTCGATCGGCTCGCGGCCGGCCAGGCGGCCCTCGCTATCGACGTCGACCGACGCGATCACGGGCGTGGCGCAAAGCTTGCGCACCCCCATGAGGGCGCAACGCACGTCGGCGGCGCTCGCCAGTCCGTTCAGGAAGAAGGCGTCGACGCCTTCGGGGCCGATCGCCTCGACGGCGCGGGCGTACTGGTCGCGGTTGGCAGAAAGCGAGGCCTTGCTCGTGGGGTCGATCGGCAGGCCCGTGGGGCCGATCTCGCAGATGAGATGCTGGGGGCGGAACTGCGCCGCCGCGCTCTTGGCCGCCGCCGCGATTTCGGCGTCGCGGTCGGCCGCGCGGTGGTGGGCCAAGCGGGCCCGCGTGATGCCCTCCGTCGGCGCGACCAGGCAGGGGGCGCCGGCCACCTGCTGCAGCTTGAGCGCGTCGTGCACGGCTTCAGGGTCGAGGGCGGCCTCCATCGTCGCGCCGAAGGACATATCGACCCCCTGCGAGGCCAACGTCGCGTCGATCGGCGACGACAGCGCGAGGACGTCGCGGTGGAAGCGCAGCTGGATATCGGCCATAGACCCCTCCTACCCGTTCTCTAGTTGGCCTGGGCGCGCGCGTACAGGCGGTTGTTGGTGTCGAGCCAGGTGGCCACGGTGCCCGTGTCGAAGCCTTCGTCAGGGCCGATGACCATCGCGTACATCTCCTCTTCGGCGAGCACGGCGTCGAGCGCGTCGGTGAGCTGAATCTCTCCGCCGGCGCCCGGGGCCACGTCGCCCAGAAGCTCCATCACGCGCGGCGAGAGCAGGTAGCGGCCGAAGACGGTGAGGTTCGAGGGAGCCTCTTCCGCCGGCGGCTTTTCCACCAGGCCGTCGACCTTCCATACGCCGTCGGCCACTTCGGAGCCGCTGATCACGCCGAAGCGCGACACCTGGTCCATGGGCACGGGCAGCACGGCGATCACGCTCGCGCCGTTGTGCTCGTCGGAGATCTCCTTCATGCGGTTGAGCATGTCGTTGCCCGGCACGATCACGTCGCCCAGAAGGACGAAGAAGGGCTCGCCGGCGGTCTTTTCGGCAGCGCAGTGCACGGCATGGCCCAAGCCGAGCGGCTCGTCCTGGTAGACGAAGCTCACCGGCAGGTGGCCGGCGTGGTGCACGGCCTCGGCGCGGTCGTCCTTGCCGCGCTCGTGCAGCGTGGCCTCGAGTGCGGGGTCGGGCGTGAAATGCTCTTCGATGGCCTTCTTCTCGCGGCTGTTGATGATGACGACTTCGTCGGCGCCGCTGGCCAGGCCTTCCTCGACCACGTACTGTATGACGGGACGGTCGACCACGAGCAGCATTTCCTTGGGTACGGCCTTCGTCGCCGGCAGGAAACGGGTTCCCATGCCCGCAGCGGGAATAAGTGCCTTCATGTTAGTCCTTCTTCAAAACGGATGCGGTTTCGTCGGTCTGGCGATGCGCCAGGGCCTCTTCCAGCGCGGTCACCTGAGCTTCGGTGCGCTTCAGGCGAACCGTGACAAAAACAACGTACACCAGAAGCGCCAACCAGACGAGGGCATACGCCGCAATTACAAAGGGTGCCGACGGAAGAATCGTCGCATAGATCTGTTCCAGAATAGGGTTCATAGCTTCTCCTTAGCGTGACGAGCGGGGTCCTAGGCCTCGTCGAGTTGTTCCTTGATGTGCTCGACGCGCTCGTCGAGCTCCTGCGCGCGCAGGCGCAGGCGGAAGAGCCCGTAGGCGATGCAGAGCATGCCGAACAGGGACAGCAGCAGCGGCAGCAGCATGTCCGGCGACAGGCCCGAATCGGTTCGGAAGATCGTGGGATGCACGCTCGAGGGCACGATGCGGGTGATCGCGAAGGTGATCGGCACGTCGATGAACATGACGATGCCGTAGACGCCCGCGAAGGTCGCGCGGCGTTCGGGCTCGTCGAAGGAGGCGCGCAGCACGAAGTAGGCGAACACGAGCAGCATGAGGATGAAGTAAGTGGTCAGGCGCGGTTCCCAGGTCCACCACACGCCCCATTCGAAGCGCTCCCACATTTCCCCGGTGAACATGGTAGCCAGCACGAACAGCAGCGCGATGCCCGCAGCGATGCGGGCGCGCTCGTCCCAGGCGGCGTCGCGCGTCTGCAGGAAGCGGATGCCGAAGTAGGCGACAAAACCGATCATGACCATGCTCGTCACGGCGACGGGCATGTGGAAGTAGAAGATCTTCTGACTGAAGAGCAGCTGGTTGGACACCATCTCGCCGCCGATGACCTCGACGCCGTTGACGGTGGCGCCGTTCACGGGCCCCGCCAGCGTGAAGGCCAGCACGAAGCCGGCCGTGGAGAGCAGCGCCCCTATGAGCGTGACGACCGGCGCGATTCTGTCGAGCACGCCGCCCGTCTGGGGCGACCGATATCCGTCTTTTCCCATTATTCCCCTTTCTTGAAGCGCTTATGCGCTGATCACGTAATCGTAGAGTACCCAGCTTAAGAGCACCATGACCACATCGTATCCGCCGGCGAGCAGAAGCGAGTTGCCGAACACGCCCTCGACGTCGCCGCCCGCGAGCACCACCGTCGACGCCGCGACGCAGGCGTAGAGCAGCGGGAAGACGAGCGGGATGAAGAGCACGGCGAGCAGGACGTCCTTGCCGCGCGAGTTCACGGTGATCGTAGCGAGCAGGGTGCCGATGCCGGCGATGCCCACCGTCCCCACGAGCAGGGGCAGCCAGATGAGCGGCCAGGTGTCGGCCGGCTGCGTGGTCGTGAGGAAGAAGAAGTAGAAGAGCGGCAGGACCACGATTTCCACCACGATCAGGAAGATCAGGTTGCTCGTGGCCTTAGCCAGGAACACGACGCTGCGGTCGAGCGGAACGAGCAGGATCCCCTCCAGGCAGGCGTTCTCCTGCTCGTGGGCGAACGAGCGGTTCAAGCCCAAAAGCGAGGTGAACACCACCAGGGCCCACAGCAGGCCCGCTGCCATCTGCAGGATGTCGAACTGGTTGGAGGTCTGCGAGAGCGCCGCCCCGTAGACCACGAGCACGAGCAGGGCGTAGATGCCCATCGCCGTGAGCATTTCCTTGGTGCGGAACTCGCGGCGCAGGTCTTTGGCGAGCAGGGTGCGGTACTGGGCGAAGGTGCTCGGCTTCTTGATGCTGGCGCGCGCCATCCTAGGCCACCCCCATTCCCACCGTGCGACGATAGAGCGCCTCGAAGGCGTCGTAGTCGATGTCGTCTTTGGCAGCGTAGGCCACTACGCGGCCGCGCGCGAGCACGAGGGCGTGACTGCACGTCGCAAAGCCCTTCTGCAGGTCGTGGCTTACCATGACGAAGGTGCGGTCCTCGCGCACGGCGGCGATAAGGTCGTCGAAGATCTCGACGGCGTGCGGGTCGAGGCCCGAATAGGGCTCGTCGAGGAAGACGACGTCGGGGTCGTGCAGCAGGGCGCGGGCGATGCAGAGTCGCTGGGTCATGCCGCGCGAGAAGGTGCGCACCACGTCCATGCGCCTATGCGACAGCTCGACCGCTTCGAGCATCTCGTCGACGCGCTCGCGAGCGTTCTGGATTCCGTAGAGCTTGGCCGAAAGCATGAGGTTCTCATCTGCCGTGAGGTCGCCATAGAGCATCGAATTGTGGGAGATGAGCCCGATATGGGCGCGGACCGCGTCGGGGTCCTCCTTCAGGTCGATGCCCATGATCTTTGCCGAACCCGAGGTGGGGCGCGAGAGCGTGGCGAGCATGCGCAGCAGGGTCGACTTGCCCGCGCCGTTGGGGCCGAAGATGGAAAGGAAGGCACCCTGGGGCAGGTCGAAGGTCACGTTGTCGACCGCGCGACGGCGGCCGAAGACCTTGCTCACGTGTTCCAGGGAAAGCGCGGGAGCGCCCGCAAGGAGCGCTCCCTCCTTCGTTGACGTTGTGCCGATCACGCGCACATCCCCTTTACGCCTTCGCCGGAGCCGGGCTCTTGGCGGTCGCGCCGCCAGCAGCCTTGGCTCGCTGTTCCTTGGGTTCGCGACGACCGAACGCGGCGATCGCGCCGCCGGCCATGAGCATGAAGAAGCCGATCCACACGAGCGAGATCTGCGGGTTGACGCGCACGTCCATGCTGAAGGCGCCGTCGTTGTTGACGCCGCGGTAGACCACGAAGAGGTCCTCGTCGGCGAAGTGGATCACGGCCGCGTTGCTCTTCGACTGCTGGGTCGTGGCCACGAGCTGCACGTTGGGGCTCACGTGGCCCACGTACTCGTTGCCGCGGTAGACGTCGAAGTCGACGTAGTAGAAGACGTTGGTGCTGTCCTCTTCGATCGAATTGCCCGTGTACTTGAGCGTGTAGTCCTGGATCGTGAAGTCGGGCGCCGAATCGTTGGCCTCGTCGTAGGACAGGTAGCTCGCGTTTTCGGTCACGTACATCGACGAGCAGATGAGGCCCACCAGGATGACCGACATGGCCAGATGGGCGACGTAGCCGCCGATCTTGGAAGCGGCGCCGTTCCACATGCCGAAGAAGGCGCGCACAGGATTGGTGCCCGCGGCCTTGGCGCGCTTGGACACCGTGCGGCCGATCAGGAAGAGCGTGTTGAAGAAGAGCAGGCTCGCCACCAAAAAGCCCACCAGTGCCAGGCCGTTGTAGTACCAGGCCGGGCCTTCGTTGGCCAGGCCGTCGCCGATCGTGCCGCCTGCGGCGATCGTGGCGTTGTAGCTGGGCACCAGGTAGGTGGCCCAGTAGACGGCGAGCACCACGAAGAGGACGGCCGCGCAGATAGCGGGCACCTTGGCGCGCTTCAGGAAATCGGCCTTGTCGGTCTTCATCCACCCGAGCAGGGGGCACACGGCGATGACCGCGCAGTAGACGATGCCCAGCGGGCGCGCCACGGCGTTGTAGGTGCCGGCTGTGATCGACTGGCCGCCGAAGGGCAGCCAGCTCGGCAGGGCCTGCGCGATCGTGAGGTAGCAGATCAGGCAGGCGAAGGCCACCATGATCACGTTGTTGAAGTAGTAGGCCGCCTCACGCGACACGAGCGATTCGACGTCTTCGTCGGCGCTGTTCTTGGGGGCGAAGCGCTTCCAGCGCAGGGCCAGACCCACGATGCCGGCGAGCAGAGAGACGACGATCATGCCGCCGAAGAGCGCCAGCGAGACCGGGTCGCCTTCGAAGGCGTGCACCGACTGCACCAGGCCCGAACGCGAGATGAAGGTGCCCGAGATCACGAAGGCGAACGTGATGCAGGTGCACATGATCGCCCAGCGCTTGAAGGCGCCGCGCTTGCGGTAGACGGTAAGGCTGTGAATGAGCGCCACGCCCACGAGCCAGGGGAAGAAGCTTGCGTTTTCCACGGCGTCCCAGCCCCAGTAGCCGCCCCAGCCCAGCACGACGTAGGCCCACAGGGATCCCAGGCCGATGCCTACGCCCAGAAGCACCCAGGCCACCATCAGGTAGCGCTGGCACTTGCGCACCCAGGCATCGCTCGAATCGCCCAGGATGAGCGTGGCGATCGCGTAGGCGAAGGGCACGGTGAGGCCGGCATAACCGATGAAGAGCGCCGGCGGATGCACGGCCATGGCCCAATGCTCGAGCAGGGGGTTCATGCCGAAGACCGACGCGGCGGTCGTAAGCGACCCATCGGGGTTCAGATACGACGCCTTGGTGGCGATGAAGGGGCTGTTGGTTTCAGAGAAGAGCATGAGGCCCACGAAGACCGCGCAGACGATCTGCATGACCATGATGGCCATCGAGTCGAGCTTTTCGGTCTTGCGCACGTTGCGCAGGGTCATGACCAGCGTGAACAGGGAGATGAGCCAGGCCCAGAAAAGCAGCGACCCCTCGCGGCCCTCCCAGAGGCCGGCAATGCGGAAGAAGACGCCCCAGAGGCCTTCCTGATGGCTGCGGCCCTCGACCACGTATTCGATCGTGTTGTCCCCCGAAAGGAAGGCCACCACGATGAGCACGCAGCAGAAGGTCAGGCAGGCGAACGTGAGGATCGCGGCGATATGGCCGGCCCACGTGAGGGTTTCGGCGTTATCGGACTTCTTGCGTCCCAGGAAGGCGCCCACCGCCAGGCAGACGATGGAGACCACAAGCGACGCAAAGCCGATGAGCAGTCCGAACAGACCAATTTGCGACATGGATCAAAACCTTTCTATGTCGTTAACCTTGCAGGGCGATGTCGGTCGCCGAGAACTTGCCGTCTTCGGTAAGGTCGCCCGTGAGGACCACGGTCGCCCCGTCGGCGAGCGTTTCTTCGGAAGCGGCCCCGTCGAACTTCACCGACATGACCTGGCTGGGGTCGTCGGTGTCGGCCACCATGAGGCGGTCGCCCGTGCCCGCGGCATTCTGGCTGCCGGCCACCACGGTACCCACGACGCGCACGGTCTTGCCCGAGATCTCGCTGCCGTAGGACAGGGTGCGGGACACCGAAAGCGCTTCCGTACCGCTCTCGTACTTAGAGGGGCACTTGGTCACGAGCTCGCCGGCATGCATCACGCCGTCGTCTGCGATCTTGCCCGTGCAGATGGCGGTCACGTCGTTGCCGAACGTGGAGGCCGCCGCGCCGTCGTAGAGGACGTGCAGGGTGGGCGTGTCGGCGTTGTCGGGGTCGTAGATGTCGAAGGACAGGACGTTGCCGTCGACGGAATAGGAGTCTTTCACCACATTGCCGGTGACCTGGATGCGCTCGTTGTTGACCTCGCCGCTCGTGGCCTGGGCGAGGCTGACCGTCTTGGCCGAGCTGTTCCCGCCCACTACGGCGAGAATGATGGCCATGACGATTACGATCACGCCTGTCACGATGATGAGGCGCTTCTTCATCCGTGCGTTCACAATGTCCTCCTTCGTCTGCGCTGCGCACCTGCAGCGGCGCATGTGCATAAGTAGCCATACTACCCGAGGTGCGTGCAGGCACCCACGGGAAAAGTCCTACAAAAAAGAAAACGAGGGGCATACCGATTGCTCGGTACGTCCCTCGTTTGTATACAACCGCTTTGCTGAACCCCTCCGGCTTGGCGGCTGCGATACGCTCTGGAAGCGTGGGCTATTCGGACATAGCCTGCTTTTCGAGTTGGTCGCCCGTCGCGGCGTCGACCCAACCGTCAGGCAGTTCGGCTTCCGCGTCGGAATGGCACTCGGTGCAGATCAGCACCGAAGCGCGATGCGACTTGTGGCAATCGGAGCATTCCTGCTCGCCGTGCTGCCAAGAGTGCGGGTTACGGGGCATGTCGCTCGTAAGCTCCGTCAGGTCTGCACGCGTAAGGTCGTGGCAGCCGCTCTTGAGGCAGAACTGATCGCCGGTGCCTTCCTCGTGGCCCGAGTTGACCATCAGGTCTTCGGTACCGACCTCGGCCAGCGGCACGTAGTAGTCGCCGGTGATGGTCTCGCTCACTTCGGAAAGCTGCTGGCTCAGCGTAGGCACGTGGCACTGCAGGCAGTTGACGCCCGCCTGCTTGTGGGCAACGACCAACATTGCGTTGGTGTTGGACACTTCATTGCCCCACTTGTCGACGCCGGTGGTGTTTGCATCCTGATCCCAGGTTGCAACGTAGGAGTCCATGGATTCGTGGCAGAACGCGTTGCAGAAGCTCGGCTGCTCATGCCAGTTCCAGAAACCGATGCCGGCAACAACGATGACGGCAACGATGACACCTACGACGATCGGCCACTTCTTCTTCTTTGCAGCAGGCTCTGCAGCTGCCTGCTCCGTGGCAGTGGCGGTCGTTTCCTCCTTCTTTTCCTCGCTCATATTGTTTCACCTCTCTCTTCTTTGCTCGCACCAATATGAGTGTGGTCGGCGCGAAACGGATGCTGCAAGATCCGAACTTGAGCGCCCCTCCACGACGACCAAGCTATCGAAAACCCCACTTCAGGGCATCACCCATAAAGGGGGAATTCCGACAGAAGGCATTCTATCACGACCTCTCCCCTCTCTGGACCACAAGATGTAGGTTCCTACAGCGATGGGAGTAGGCCTCGTGCGCCCACAGATGGAGCCCGTATGGACGAAGTGGCCCGAAGCGCCGCTCTCCCGCTTGTGCCGAGGACCGAAAGAAGGCCCTACAGGGTGGGCCTTGGTCGCCGGCAACACGGCCGCGCAGTTCCTCGTGGCGGCCGCCGCCAGCTAGCCGCGCCAGCGGAGCTCCCAGAAGGCCACGGCGCTCGCAGCCGCAACGTTCAGGGAATCGACCTGGTGGGACATGGGAATTCTCACCGTCCAGTCGCATTGGGCGATCGTGGCGGCTGAAAGGCCGTCGCCTTCGGTGCCGAGCACCAGGGCGAGCCGGTCGATAGCGTGCAGGCGCTCATCTTCTATAGACACCGAATCGTCCGAAAGGGCCAACGCCGCCGTCTGGAAGCCGAGTTCGTGCAAGAGGGGGATGCCTTCGGCCGCCCAATCCTGCACGGTGCCGATGCGGGCCCAGGGCACCTGGAAGACGGTCCCCATGCTCACGCGCGCCGCCCGGCGGAAGAGCGGGTCGTGGCAGGACGGGGTCACGAGGACCGCGTCGATGCCTAAGGCCGCCGCGCTGCGGAAGGCCGCCCCGATGTTGGTGTAGTTGGTGATGTCTTCCAACACGGCGATACGGTGGGCGCCGCGCACGACGTCGGCGACCGCGGGCTCGGCCGGGCGCAGCAGGGCGCCCAGGGCCCCGCGGGTCACCTCGTAGCCGGTGACGGCGCGGAAGGTCGCATGGTCGACCACGTAGGCGGGGACGGCAGGGTCGATTGCCTGCAGGCGGTCGATGATCGGCTGGGTCTTGCGGACCCACTTGCGCTCCATGAACAGGGCCGCGCAGGTCACGCCCGCGTCGAGGGCCCTGCCGATCACCTTGTCCGACTCCCCGATGAACATGCCATGGGGCGTGCCGGGCCAGGAGCGCAGGTCGGCATCGGGCACGCGACGGAAGACGTCGAGCCGAGCGTCGCGCGGATCGTCGATTTCGATGAGGGCCATGGCACTCCTTCGGGCACTAAAAAAGCAGGTGCGCGGAGTGCGCACCTGCTTTCGGTTCAAATGGTGGAGATGAAGGGGTTCGAACCCTCGGCCTCAGCGTTGCGAACGCTGCGCTCTCCCAACTGAGCTACATCCCCATTGGCTTAGCAAGCGATATTGTATTTTGCGGGTTGGGCAATCGCTTGTCAAGAACAAAAGGCGATTTTACTTAACCGCTTCCTTGTCGTCGCTGCTCTCGAGTTCGTCGATGAGCGGCTGGAAGAGGGACTCGCCGTTCTGGCTGAGTTCCACCGTGCCGGTGAGCACGTCGACGTACTGGTAGGACTGGCGGGTCTTGCGGCCGCGCTTGCGGTCGACCTCCATGATGAAGAGCTGCGGGTGCACCTGCACGAGCACGCCTTCGGATTCGACGATCTTAGAGCGACCCATGTTGGCGCGCACCGAAAGGCGCTGGCCCACATACTGGTCGAGACGGTCATGGATGGCACCGACGATATTAGCTTGTTTTTCGAGTTCCATGCATCCTTCTTCGAAGCGATTGGACATATAGAGATGTGACAAACGAGCATTTTACCATGCCTGTCAATCAATGCAAGTCGAGGGGCAGCTGGCCCCGCAGGCGGCCGGGCAGAACGGGCGGCCGCACGCGCCGTTAGGCGCCCCGTGCGATGCCGCAGGCAAGCGCGCGGCGGCCGAGCTCTTTGAACTCGTCGAGCGAAAGCGACTCCCCCCGGCGGCGCGCGTCGATGCCCGCCGCGTCGAGCAGGTCGGCGATGGCGCTGGCCGGGACCCCTTTGCCGAAGTAGGTCCGCATCGAGTTCTGGATCGTCTTGCGGCGAGTGGCGAAGGCGGCGTCGGCCATCAGGGCGCAGGCCGCCCGTTCGGCGGCGGTGAGGTCGGGATGGGCGCACCGATCGAGGCGGATCACCGCGCTGTCCACATGGGGCGGCGGAAAGAAGTTGCCGGGCGCCACCTTGAAGCGGGATGCGGGCCGGGCGAACAGGGCCAGCTTGACCGTGTAGGCCCCGTAGTTCTTCGTGCCCGGCTGGGCCATCATGCGATCGGCTACTTCGGCCTGCACCATGACCGTGGCCCGCTGAATGGAATCGAAGCGCTCGAAATAGTCGAGCACGAGGGTCGCCGCCACCGCGTAGGGCAGGTTGGCGATGAAGGCCGTGGGCGCGAAGGGCAGGTCGTCCGGCTGCACGGCCAAGGCGTCGTTGGAGATGAGGGTGAAGCGGTCGGCCCAAGGGGCGCAGGTTTCGGCGAGCACCGCGGGCAGGTCGGGGTCGCGCTCGATCGAAACGACCCGGCGGGCGCGCGCGAGCAGGGCCACGGTGAGCGTGCCGATGCCCGGGCCCACTTCGACCACGTCGTCGGCGGGCCCCACGCCGGAAAGCTCGCAGATGCGGCGGATCACGTCGTCGTTGACTAGGAAGTTCTGGCCGAGCGACTTCTTGGTGGCCAGGCCGTGGGCTTCGAGGACCGCCCGCGTGGCGGACACGCTCGCAAGCGACGAGTATCTATCTCCCATCTGAGGGGTTCCCTTCTTCTTCAGAGGAGGCGCGCCCCAGCCAGCGGGGCACGGCGGCACGCGCGCCCGCAGCGCCCGTTCCGATGCAGGGCACGACCGATTCCAAACGAAAGCCCGCCACGGCGAGAGCCGAGCGGGTGCACACGACGAGCGGGTCGAAGCCGTGCGGGTCGCCGCCCGCGCCCGAGACGAGCAAGCGCACCGGCCGCCGCGCCCCGCCCCGCTCGAAGGTCCAGAAATAGGGCTGCAGGCGGTCGAGCAGAGCCTTGTAACCGGCGGGCGGGCCGGCGAAATACACGGGGCTCGCGATGAAGAGCTCGTCGCTCGCATCGAGCGCCGCGATCACCGCGTCCATGCTATCGCGCATGAAGCAGCGGCCGAGCCGCTTGCAGCGATCGCAGCCGATACAGGGCGCCACCTCGAGCTCATGCAGGAACAGCGTGCGCGGGGCGGGCTCCCCCGCCGCCGCAAGCAGGCGGGCGGCTTCGCGCGTCGCCGCCGCGCAGGCCCCCTGCGGACGCGGCGAGGCGCAGATTATCGTGCGCTCAGCTGCCATGCGGTGGGCTTTCGGTCGAGCAGGCCGGTGGCGTTGGCGTGCAGCTGGGCAAGGAAACGGCGGCGGTCCTCCCCCGGGCGCACCCCGCGCACCTCTGCGAGCATCGCGGCCGTGAAGACGATATATTCCGACCCGTTCTCGATACCGCGCAGGGGCTCGGGCGTCATGTAGGGGCAGTCGGTTTCGGTGAGCAGGCGGTCCGCCGGCACGAGCCGGGCTCCCGCGCGCGCGTCGTCGAGCTTCTTGAAGGTGACGGCGCCGCCGTAGGCGATGAAGCAGCCTCGGTCGATCCAGGGCTCGAGCTCTGCCGGGGGCAGGCTGCAGCAGTGCAGGATCGTGCCCGCTTCCGGGAAGCCCTCTTCGTCGAGGATCCCAAGCGCCTCGGCGTGGGCGTCGCGGATGTGCAGGGCCAGGGGCAGGCCCGTTTCGTGGGCGATGCGAATCTGAGCGCGGAAGACGGCGCGCTGGGCCTCGCGCGGCGACAGGTCGTAGTAGTAGTCGAGCCCCACCTCGCCCACAGCCGCCGTGCGGGGGTCGGCCAGGTAGCGCTTGAGCTCGCTTTCGGTGCCCGCGCCCCAATAGCTCGCGTTGTGGGGATGCACCCCTACGGCCAGGCGGTAGCGCACGGGCGCCGCAGGGGCGGCGGGGGCGTCGTCTGCGGCGGCGGCCCAGGCGCGGGCCTCGGCTTCCCAACTGGAAAGGCGGGCGAAGGTTTCGGCCGCGTCTTCGGCGGGATCGCACACGTCGCAGGCGAAGTCGACGCCCCAGGCGGCCGCCCGTGCCATGCTCGCCGCGCGAAAGCCGAGCGGGGCCAGATGACAGTGGGTGTCGGCCACGGGGCCTTCAAGCGCCGGGTCGGGGCCGTCGATCACCCGGTACTTGCCGTGCTTGCGCCGCTGGTGGAAGAGGAAGTCGGTGAAGCAGGGCTCGGTGGGCGTGCGGCCCTCTTGCGCGGAAGCGCCCGCGGACGAATCCGCCGGCGCTTCGGAAACTGCAATCGATGAACGGGTATCGGCCACGATTAGTCCATGTTCAGGTCGATGTCGTCGAGGTTGAGGCGCGGGAAGAGGGGGTCGCCCTTTTCGACCGGGTTGCCGGCGGGCAGCTTGCCCCAGGCCGCTTCGCCTTCGATGTCGGTGATCTCGTTCACGTCGCCCAGGCCCAGACGGCGCCAGGTTTCGGCAGAGGTGTTGGGCATGAAGGGAGCGAAGAACAAGGCGATGATGCGGCAGGCTTCGAGCGCGTTGTAGATCACGGCGGCCAGCTCGTCGGCCTTGGCCGGGTCCTTGGCCAGGTTCCACGGCGCCGCGTCCTCGACGTAGTGGTTGGCGGCGCCCGCGAGCTTCTGCACCGCGGCGGCCGCGGCCGTGAAGTCGACCTCGTTCATCGCCTTGGTGTAGGTGCGGTAGAGGTCGGCGGCGATGGCGGCAAGCGGGTTTTCCGCAGCCGCAGCCGGCGCCTGGGGCACCTTGCCGTCGAAGTATTTGCCCGTCATGTTGAAGACGCGCGACACCAGGTTGCCCCAGGTGTTGGCCAGATCGGCGTTGTAGACCTGCACCATGCGCTCCATCGAGATGTTGCCGTCATGGCCGAACTGCACGTCGCTCATAAAGTAGTAGCGGTAGGCGTCGACGCCGAAGATGCGCACAAGATCCTTGGGCATCACGCCGTTGCCCTTCGACTTGCTCATCTTCTCGCCCTTGGTGAGCAGGAAGCCGTGGCCGAAGACCTTCTGGGTGACCGGGTAGCCGGCGGCCATGAGCATGGCCGGCCAGATCACGCAGTGGAAGCGGACGATGTCCTTGCCCACGAAGTGGTAGTCCATGGGCCAGCGCTGCTCGAATTCGCCTTCGCGGTTGGGATCGGCGTAGCCGCAGCCGGTGAAGTAGCACAGCAGGGCGTCGGCCCACACGTAGGCCACGTGCCCCTCGTCGAAGGGCAGCGGCACGCCCCAGTCGAAGGTCGAACGCGAGATCGACAGGTCCTTCAGCCCGCTCTTCACGAAGTTGACGACCTCGTTGCGACGGGTGACGGGCTGGATGTAGTCGGGGTGCTCGTCGTAGAACGCGAGCAGCTGGTCCTGGAAGGCGCTCATCTTGAAGAACCAGTTTTCCTCGCCCGAGGACTTCTGCACGGGGCGATGGCACTCGGGGCAGACGAAAACGCCGTCCTCGTTCTTTTCCAGATCGCTTTCCGCGTAGTAGGTTTCCTCGTGCACGCAGTACCAGCCCTCGTAGCGGCCCTTGTAGAGCCAGCCCTTCTCGTAGAGGTCGTTCCAGAACTTCTGTACGGTGCGCGCGTGGCGCGGCTGGGTGGTGCGGATGAATTCGTCGTAGCGAATGTCGAGCAGGTCCCAGACCTCGCGGAAGGCCGGCTCCATCGAGTCGCACCATTCCTGCGGGGACATGCCCTTGGCCGCGGCCGTGTCGGCGACTTTTTGGCCGTGTTCGTCCATGCCCGTCATGAGCAGGGCGTCGTAGCCGTCCATGCGCTTGAAGCGCGCGAGGGTGTCGGCGCCGACCGTGGTGTAGGCCGTGCCCAGGTGCGGCGCGGCGTTCACGTAGTAGATGGGCGTGGAGATGGTGAAGGGACCCTTTGACATGTGTGCTCTCTTTCCAGCGCGGCGCGAATGATGCGCTGCGCCCTGGGCCTGCAGCGCGAATGGTGCCCTGCCGGCGATTGCCAATGCTGCGCGAATGCGCGACTGGATATTCTAGCAAAGGGAACGGGCGCGGAGCCGAGGCTCCAGGGAAAGCGCACGAGGCGGCCGTGTGCCGGGGCGCGGGCGCGGCGGCTAGGGCGACGGGGCGCAGGCGCCACGGCGCTGTGCGATCGAGGCGGCCCGGCCCTGACATGAAAAGGGGGCGGCCGCAGCCGTCCCCTCTTCGATTAGATCATCGCCATCTGGGCGCGCACGTTGGCGTACCAGCCAGACGGGTTGCTCGTACAGTACTTCTGCGCGGCGCCCGTGGTGAGCTCGCCGCCGTAGCTTCTCGCCAAGCCGGCGACATGGGAGCGGATGGCCTCTTCCCAGCTGCCCCAGCTCGAACGGCCCCAGCCCCAGGCGTTGTGGGCCTTGAAGCACTTGGCGCCCTTGCTGCTCTCGACGGCCGAAATCGCCGGAGAGAAGCGGGGGTCGACGCCGTAGTCGTAGGCGGCCGCGGCGAAGACCTCGCCGGTGCCGGCGAGTGCCGAACCGGACAGGTAGTCGTCGATGCGCGCGCCCCATTCGGCCACGTAGGCGGCGCGCTCGTTCGCTGCCGCGGCAGCAGCCTCGGCCTCGGCCTGGGCGGCCGCTTCGGCTTGGGCCTTGGCCTCGTCGCGGGCCGTCTGGGCGTCGGCGAGCGACTGGGTCGTGCGGTCGACTTCGGCCTGCGCCTGGGCTTTGGCCGTATGCAGGTCGGCCTGCGAGGCTTCCAAGCTCGTCTTTTCGTTGATCAGGCGGTGGAGGTCTTCTCCGGCAACGCCGGTCGCGTCGGTGTCGGCGGCCGTGGCGGAAAAGGCGGTAGAGGATGCGTCGTCGTTCAAACGCGAGTTGACGCTCACGCGGTCAGAAGGGCTCAAAGTGAGCTGGCGCGTGTGGAGGAGTTCCTCGAGTCGGTCGATGCTGCGGTCGTTCTCCTCGATCTGGGTGTCGATGCCGACCGCGCGGTCCTTGGCCCCTTGCAGTGCCGACGCCGTAGCGTCCACTTGGTCTTGAAGGCGGGACACCTCGTCGGCCATCGCCGTCGAAGGTGCGCCGAGCGCCGCAACCAAGCCCACAAGCGCAACGGCCGCGAAGGGCCGGCGCAGGGCCTTGCCCGAAAACGTCCGATCCATGCATTCCTTTCGTCGTGATCTGCACGCAGCGCAGTCAACATGGCTCGGTGGCACATGCCCGTGAGCGCGGAGCCTGGATGTCGCCTTGGGTCTCCGCGCGCCTGCCCGCGGCCGGCGAATGGTGCCGGCGCGCACGGGATGCGCGGCGCGTCGCAAATTGAGGCGAAAGTATACAGGGACGGCCTTTTTGTTGCCGAACGTCTCCACGGTTTCTCCCTAGCCCCACGTCAGCGGCGTGGAATCGCGTGTGACAACGGCCGCGCGTGATGTTGTCACTTTTCGCCGATAACGCGCCTTTCTCGAGGCTTCTGGCCGAAAAGGCCGGGAAATCGCGAGAAGGGCGCGTTTTCGGAAGGCGCTCGAACCGGCAACACACCTTTCGTCGCGCCGACGGCCGGAAACGGCGAATTCGGTCGAGAAAGGCGCGTTAATCATTGCGAATGACAACAGGGGCGCGTGATGTTGTCACGCCGACGTGTGACAACATCACGCGCGGCCGTTGTCACCCGTCGTCACGCGCGCAGCTTGCGCTCGGCGGTGCGCCAGTTCGGCAGGGCCGCATCGAGCAGGGCATGGAAGCGCGGGCCGTGGCTGGGCTCGCGCAGGTGGGCGAGCTCGTGCACCACCACGTATTCCAGGCATTCGGGCGGATAGAGGGCCAGGCGCACGTTGATGCAGATCCGCCCCGTCTTCGGCTGGCAGCTCCCCCACCGGCTCGTCATGTTGCGGTAGGTGATCTTGCCCGCGCGCACGCCGAGCACCGGCTCCCACTTGGCGACGAGGTCGGGCACGAGCGCCTCGACGATCGTTCGCCAGGCCGCGACCTCTTCTTTCGACGCGCGTGCCGCAACCCCCTGGGGCGACGCAGCCAGGCGCTCCTGCTGCGCGGCGATCCAGGGCATCTTGGCGCGCACGAAATCTTCCACGTGCGCAGCGGGCATGCCCGCCGGCACGCTCGCCTCGACGTGGCCGTCGGCGGCGGCCACGCGGATGCGCAGGGTCTTCACCTGCTTGCGCACGATGCGCACCTTGACCCCATCGACGACGATGCCCGATGCGGAAGCGCTCATCTGCCCGCCTCGCCGGCGCCGTAGACCAGATCGTAGGCGTCGTTGCGCTTCAAGCCGAACTCGTCGCGCAGGGCGCGCACGACGTCCTTTTTCGTAAGGTCGCCCTGCGCCAGAAGCTCGGCCGCCCTCGCCTGGGCCTCCCGCTCCGCTTCCGCTTCGGCCGCCTGGGCCTCGCCGGCGCCCGGGGCGTCGATCACGATCGCGCATTCGCCCCGCATCTCGCCTGCCTCGGTGCGCGCGGCGATCATGCGGGCCAAATCGGGCGCCGCTTCGACGATCACCTCTTCGTGCACTTTGGTGAGCTCGCGGCAGAGGGCCACGCGACGCTGGGGGAAGGCACGGGCGATCGCCGCGAGGGCGGCCGCCGCGCGGCGGGGGCTCTCGTAGAAGACGAGCACGGCGTCGAGAGAAGCGAGCGAGGCCAGAGTGCGGTCCTGTTCGCCCGCCTTGCGCGGGAAGAAACCGCCGAAGTAGAAGCGGGGGCAGGTGAAGCCGCTCGCCACGTAGGCCGTCGCCGTAGCCGTGGGCCCGGGCAGGACCACGACGGGCACGCCCGCCGCGCGCGCGACGGCGATGAGCCGCTGGCCGGGGTCGGACACGCCCGGCATGCCCGCATCGCTGCAGTAGGCGATCGTCTCGCCGGCGGCGACGCGGTCGACCACGCCCTGCGCCTTCGCGGCGATGCTCGCCTCGTCGAGCCGCTCTAAGCGGGCGCGGATGCCGAACGCCGCGAGCAGCTTGCCGGTCACCCGCGTGTCTTCGGCGCAGACCGTATCGGCCGCCGCAAGCGCATCGAGCGCCCGCGGCGTCATGTCGCGCAGGTTTCCCAAAGGCGTAGGGCAGATGTAGAGCGCGCCGCGCTCGACGGGCGCGCGATCGTCTTCCGAAGACAGGGCAGCCATCCTATTCGGCCGCCGTCTCGCCGAAATCGCCGGCACGCACCTTGTCGACGCCTTCCGCCACCTGGGCGCGCAGGTCGTCGAGGTAGGCTTCGTCGCCCGCCCACGCGTGGGCGAAGGTGCCCAGGGCGTTGGTGTAGCCGATGCGCGCGAGCTCGTCGGCCACCTCGCTGGGACCCGCCGGCGCCCAGCCGTAGGAGCCGAAGGGGATGCCGATGCGGTCGCCGGGCTTCATGCCGCGCGGGGTGAGGCCGCGCAGATAGCAGAGGAAAGCGGCCACGGTGGCCATCATCGTGGAGTTGAGCGTGGGCGAGCCCACCGCCAAGTAGCGGGCCGTGAGGGCCTCGCTCACGATGTCGCTCATCGCGTTGTTTTTCAGGTCCATGAGGCGCACGGGAACGCCGGCGTCGGTGAAGCCCTCGACGATCGCGTTGGCCATGCCTTCGGTAGCGTGCCACATGCTGTCGTAGACCACGAGCGCGCGGTCGTCGGTCTCCTCCGAGCTCCACGACGTGTAGAGGTCGACGATGCGGCCGATGCTTTCCGCATCGCGCCAGATCACGCCGTGCGAGGGGCAGATCACGTCGATGTCGAGCGCGCCGAGCACGCCGAGCGCCTTGCGCACCTGCTTGGCGTAGGGGGCCACGATGTTGGCGTAGTAGGTGCGGGCCTGGGCGAAGACGACCTGCCCCACCTGGTCGGCGAAGCGCTCGCTCGTGGCCAGGTGCTGGCCGAAGGCGTCGTTGCTGAAGAGGATCTTGTCGGTCTCGTCGTAGGTGACCATGCTGTCGGGCCAGTGCACCATCGTGACCTGCGTAAAGCGCAGGGTGCGTGCGCCGATCGACACCTCTTCGCCGTTGGCGACCGGCGTGACGTTCAGATCGCCGTAGAGGGCTTCCAGGAAGCGGGCGCCCTGGGGCTTGCTCGTGTAGATGGTCGCCTGGGGGTTGAGCGCCCGCAGGCGCGGCAGAGCGCCCGAATGGTCGCGCTCGCTGTGGTTGCTCACGATCACGTCGATCTTGGACGGGTCGACCACGCAGGAAATGCGCTCGAGCATCTCGTCGGTGAAGGCGGCCTTCACCGTGTCGATCAGGGTGACCTTTTCGTCGACGATCAGGTAGGCGTTGTAGGTGGACCCGCGGTCGGTGGTGTAGCCATGGAAGTTGCGCTCGTTCCAGTCGATGGCGCCCACCCAATAGATGTTGGGAGCGATTTCCAACGGACGATACATGCAGACCCCTTTCGTCGGCAGGATGTAGACTGTCAAAGAAGTATACGAGCAATGCAAAAGAGAAACGAGCGGGGGAATCCCATGCAACACCAACTTGTAGAAACCACCGTGGAAGGCGGGCACCTGCACGGCGTGCTCGACGCGCCCGACAACGCGCGCGGGCTCGTGCTCATCGTGCACGGCTGCTGCGAGCACTACGGCCGCTACGACCGGCTGGCCACGGCCTTGGTATCGGCGGGCTTCGGCGTGCTCCGCTTCGACCAGCGCGGCTGCGGGCGCAACCACGGGCCGCGCGGGGCCATGCGCGACTTCCAGCAGATGCTCGACGACATCGATTCCCAGGTGGGCATGGCCATCGTACAGTGCGGCGACGCACCCCTGTTCGTTATAGGGCATTCGATGGGCGGCTTGGAAACGGCCGTGTTCGCGAGCAAATTCCCCACGGTGATTTCGGGCTACGTGTTTGCGAGCCCCTTTTTAACCGACCCGCACGGCCATTGCCACACGGGGCTGGGCCTCCCCGTCGACCGCGAGCTTCCCATGGCCCAGTTCAGCACGACGGGCAATAGTTCGGAAGCCGCACGGGCCCGCGAGACCGACCCCCTCATGGCAGAGGTGGTTACGGCCGGCCTCCTGCAGGCGGGGGTGGCCGCCCAGGATTGGATCGGCGCCCATGCCGAAGCCGTGGCCGACCCCGTCCTTATGATCACGGGCGCCGCCGACGGGCTCGTCCCGCCCGCGGCGACCAAGCCCGTCTTCGACCGTTTCGGCTCGCCCGACAAAACCTATCGCTGCTATGAGGGCTTGGGGCACAATCTCTACACCGATGCCCGCAGCGCGGAACCCATCAAGGACACGGTCGCCTGGATCCAGAAGCGCGCCTTCCGCGTGATGCGCGACCTTCTGCAGCAGAAGGCGGGCCGGGTGGCCCCTCTGCCCGGCAGCGCCCGTACCCGGCGACCCCTGCGCTAAGGTCGCAGGCGCGCACACGAAAGGCCGATGGCCCTCTGCGACCTAACGCGTGAAGCCGGGCCTTCCCGCCCCGTCACCGCAGGCCTCGTGTGCCTGCACCCCTGGGCGGCACACGAAGAAAAGGCCCTGCGGACCAACCGGTCCGCAGGGCCTCGTCATGCGGGCGTGCGCCTGCGCGCTACTTGCTCGACGTGAGCACGGGCTCGTCGTGGACGGCCCCCTCTTCGCCGACCTTTTCCCCGTCGAGATCGAAGAATCCCACCGCGCAGGCCGACGGCTCGGGCGCGGGCTTGGCGTAGCTGGCCGTGCGGGCGGCGCGGGCCTCTTCGACCTTGTCTTCCATGTTGCTCTTGGCCACCGCGATCATGAGCTTGATGCGGTTGAGCTGGTTGACCTCAGAGGCCCCCGGGTCATAGTCGACGGCCACGATGTTGCTTTCGGGATAGCGGCGGCGCAGCTCCTTGATGACCGCCTTGCCCACCACGTGGTTGGGCAGGCAGGCGAAGGGCTGGGTGCACACGATGTTGGGCGCCCCGTGCTTGATGAGCTCGATCATCTCGGCGGTGAGCAGCCAGCCCTCGCCCATCGAGTTGCACAGGGACACCACTTCCTGGGCCCAGTCGGCCAGCGTGAAGATGTCGGTGGGCGCCTCGAGACGGTTGCTGCGCTCCATGGCTTCGAGCATGGGCTTGCGGGCGGTCTCGATGTACTTCAAGATGCCGCGCGCCCCGATCGCGCCCTTGGTCGAACGACCCAGCGGGTCCTTCTGGAAGATGCGCCCCGCGATGCCGAAGAGGAAGAACTCGATGAGTCCGGGCACGACGGCCTCGCAGCCTTCGGCCTCGATCTGCTCGACGATCTGGTTGTTGGCCGTGGGATGGAACTTCACCAGGATCTCGCCGACCACGCCCACGCGCGGCTTGGTGCCCTCGCCGGCAAGCGGCAGGGCGTCGAAGTCGTCGACAATCGCCGCGCAGGTCTTCTTGAACTGGCGGCGGGTCTCCCCTGCCCGGATCTGCTTCTTGCAGGTGTCCATCCAGTGGCGGAAGAGGGCCTGGGCGCTGCCGGGCTCGACTTCGTAGGGCCGGGTGCGGTAGAGGGCGGCCATGAGCATGTCACCGTAGGACAGGGCGTAGATGGCCTGCTGCAGCATGGGCAGGGTGATGTTGAAGCCCGAATTGCTCTCGTCGAGGTTGTTCTGCAGGGCGAGCGAGATCACGGGGATGTGGGAAAGTCCCGCGGCCTTCAGGGCCTTGCGGATCAGGCTGATGTAGTTGGTGGCGCGGCAGCCGCCGCCCGTCTGCGTGATGAGCACGGCCAGGTGGTCGGTGTCGTAACGGCCCGACAGCACGGCTTCCATGATCTGGCCCGTGACCAGGATCGACGGGTAGCAGATATCGTTGTTCACGAAGCGCAGGCCCGTGTCGACGGCCTCGTGGTCGACCGAAGGCAGAAGCTCGAGGTTGTAGCCGTTGGCCAGGAAGATGGGCTGGAGCAGCTCGAAGTGGATCGGGGCCATCTGCGGGGCGAGGATCGTGTAGCCGGCGTCCTTCATCTCCTGGGTGAACTCGACGCGCTCGAATTCGGTCGTGGAACCCTCGCGCTGCACGAGCTCGTCGCGGTCGACCGTGGCGGCGTCGGCGGCGCGCAGATCGGCGGCGTTGTCGATGCGGTCGGCGGCGATCTTGTCGGCCACGGCGGCCGCGGCCTTGGCCTCGGTTTGACCGGTCTTGGCCGCGCGGCGCGCCTCGAAGTCTTCCACAAGCTTGTTGGCGGCCAGATCGCCCACCGGGCAGCCGCGCTGTTCGGCTTCCCGTTCGGCCTCCTCGTCCTGCTGCTCCTTGAGCGCGGCGAGCAGGCTGCGCACGCGAATGCGGGCCGAGCCCAGGTTCGACACCTCGTCGATCTTCAGAACCGTGTAGATCTTGCCGGCGGATTCCAGGATCTCCTGCACCTGGTCGGTGGTGAGGGCGTCGAGGCCGCAGCCGAAGCTGTTGAGCTGGATGAGGTCGAGATCCTTGCGTTCGGTGACGACCTTGGCGGCGTTGTAGAGACGGGTGTGGTACATCCACTGGTCGACCAGGCGGATGGGGCGCTCGAGCTCGCCCAGGTGGGCGATCGAATCCTCGGTGAGCACGGCCAGGCCGAAGCTCGTGAGCAGCTCGGGGATCGCGTGGTTGATTTCGGGGTCGTTGTGGTAGGGACGGCCGGCGAGCACGATGCCGTGGGTGCCCGTCTCCTCCATCCAAGCGAGCGTTTCCTCGCCCTTCACATGGATGTCGTGCTTGAAGCGCAGGTCCTCTTCCCAGGCGGCGTCGACGGCTTCGTCGATCTCGCGGCGGGTCGGGGCCTTGGCGTAGCGGCCCATGAGCTCGCCGTGCTGTTCGACCAGCTCGTAGTAGAGACGCTTCTTGAGCTTGTCCTTCTGGTCGTAGGGCAGGTAGGGGTTAAGGAACGCGACGTCGGTGTCGTTGAGCTCGTCGATGTTCAGGCGCAGGGTTTCCGAATAGCTCATGACGATCGGGCAGTTGTAGTGGTTGCCCGCGCCCTCGTCTTCGCTGCGCTCCCACTTGGCGCAGGGCATCCAGATGAAGTCGGGATGCTTGTCGAGCAGGTTCATGATGTGGCCGTGGCTCATCTTGGCCGGGTAGCACACGTTTTCGGACGGAATCGACTCGATGCCGGCCTCGAAGGTCTTCTTGGTCGACGGGTCCGAAAGCTCCACGCGGAAGCCCAGCTTGGTGAAGAAGGTGAACCAGAAGGGGTAGTTTTCGTACATGTTGAGCGCGCGGGGCATGCCCACGGTGCCGCGGGTCGCCTGGTCTTCGGCGAGCGGCTCGTAATCAAAGAGGCGATGGCTCTTCCACTCGAAGAGGTTGGGCACCTTCTTCTCGTTCTTCGCCATGGCGCCCAGGCCCTTCTCGCAGCGGTTGCCCGTGATGAAGCGGCGGTGCTTGCCGGTGGCCTCGTCCTTGCCGAAGTCGTTGATCGTGAGCAGGCAGTGGTTGTTGCAGGCCTTGCAGCGCAGGGTCTTGTGGGTGGGATGCAGGGCATCGAGCTGATCGGGGGTGAACAGGGTCGACACGACTTCGGCCTCGTTGCCGCCCGCGCGGGCGACGGCCTGCTCGTAGCGGTCGCGCGCCAGAAGGCCCGCACCGTAGGCGCCCATGTTGCCCGCGATGTCGGGACGCACCGCATGCACGCCGGAAAGCTGTTCGAAGGCGCGCAGGACGGCGTCGTTTAAGAAGGTGCCGCCCTGGACGATCACGTGCTCGCCCATCTCGCGCGGGTCGCGCATCTTGATGACCTTGAACAGGGCGTTCTTCACGACCGAAATGGCCAGGCCGGCGGCGATGTCGCCCACCGTGGCGCCTTCCTTCTGGGCCTGCTTGACGCGGGAGTTCATGAAGACGGTGCAGCGGCTGCCCAGATCGACCGGGTGCTCGGCCTTGTTGGCGGTGGCGGCGAACGCGCGCACGGGCAGGTTCAGGCCGGTGGCGAAGCTTTCGATGAAGGAGCCGCAGCCGGCCGAGCAGGCTTCGTTGAGCATGATCGAGTCGAGCACGCCGTCGCGCACCTTCATGCACTTCATGTCCTGGCCGCCGATGTCCAGGATGAACTGGACGTTGGGCAGCAGTTCTTTGGAACCGCGCAGGTGGGCGACCGTTTCAATCTCACCCGAATCGACGCGCAGGGCTTCGAGCAAGAGGCCCTCGCCGTAGCCGGTCACGGTGGCGTGGCCGATCTTCACGGCCGGCGCGCCCGCATCGGTGCGGGGCAGGTCGGCGTAGAGCTTGCGGATGCCCTCTTTGGCGGTTTCGAGCACGTCGCCGCAGTTGTTGGTGTAGTAGGACCACAGAAGCTCGGAGTTTTCGGAGATGAGGGCCATCTTGAAGGTGGTCGAACCGGCGTCGATGCCAAGGAAGGCCGTGCCACGATAGGCCGAAAGGTCGGCCCGCTTCACGCGCTCCTTGTTGTGGCGCTCTTCGAACTCCCGGTAGTCTTCATCGCTCGCGAACAGGGGCGGCATGCGGGTGACCTCGCTGCCCTGCAAATCGCCCAGGCCCTCGAGGCGCGCCACGATGCCGTCAAGCAGCGCGGGCTCGCCTTCCTTGGCGCCCGCGAGCGCGCAGCCGGCGGCCACGAACAGGTGGGCGTTTTCGGGCACGATGATGTGCTCGTCGTCGAGCCCGAGCGTGATATAGAAGCGCTTGCGCAGTTCGGGCAGGTACTGCAGGGGGCCGCCCAAGAAGGCCACGTGGCCGCGGATGGGACGGCCGCAGGCCAAACCCGAAATGGTCTGCGTGACGACGGCCTGGAAGATCGACGCGGCGATGTCTTCCTTGGCGGCGCCTTCGTTGAGCAGGGGCTGTACATCGGTCTTGGCGAACACGCCGCAGCGGCTCGCGATCGGGTAGATGATCTTGTGGTGGCTGGCGAGCTCGTTCAAGCCGGACGCGTCGGTGTTGAGCAAGGCGGCCATCTGGTCGATGAAGGCGCCCGTGCCGCCGGCGCACTGGCCGTTCATGCGCTGCTCGATGTTGCCGTCGAAGTAGATGATCTTGGCGTCCTCGCCGCCGAGCTCGATGGCGACGTCGGTTTCGGGGATGAGGGTCTCGATCGCCGTCTTGTTGGCGATGACCTCCTGCACGAAGGGAATGCTGAGCCACTGGCCGAGCAGAAGGCCGCCCGAACCGGTGATGGCGCAGGTCATTTCATAGTCGCCGAACTCTTTGGCCGCCCCGCGCAGGACGTCGACGATCGTGGCGCGCACGTCGGAATGGTGGCGCTGGTAGATGGAGTAGTGCACCGTCTGCGCGTCGTCCAAGATCGCGAGCTTGACCGTGGTCGAACCCACGTCGATGCCCAGATGCAGGCCGCCCTCGATGGCAGGCGCCGTTGCGTCGGCAGCGCCCGTGCGCTGTACTTCTTCACTCATGGTTGTCATGCCTTTCTCGCGAGCGCTAGAGTTCGATGGATTCGCCGGGTTTGATGAAGAGGAGCCGCTGGGCGATGAGCGCCATCTCCTCGGAGGATTCCTGCATGCCCGTTTCGACCCAGCGGTTGATGATGCCCAGATAGGCGTTGGCGAAGAAGGCCACGTAGTACTCCACGAAGGGCGTGGGGTTGGTGCGGTACTTCTCGTGCAGGATCGACTGGATCAGGCAGGTGCACACCGAATCGCGCAGGCGCGGGGCGAAGCGGACGTCGCCGCCGTCGCCCATCACCGCGTGCAGGAAGCTGCTCTGGCTGCGCAGGTAGTCGAAGAGCTCGACCAAGATGGGCAAGGGCTTGCGGCGCGAGACGTACCAGGCCAGCTCGACCAAAGACAGTTGGGCCATGCGGCCCTGGATGTCTTCCAAATCGGCGATCAGGTCGTCTTCGAAGGTGGCGAGCAGGTTGTCCTTGTCGGTGAAATGATTGTAGAAGGTCCCGCGGTTCAAGCCGGCGCGGGCGCAGAGCTCGTTGACCGTGATGGAGTCGAAACCCTCTTCTTCCATCAGCTCGATGAGCGCGTTGCGCAGGGCGTTCTTCGAGCGCACGATGCGCCGGTCCTCGCCGCGCGTCGATTTGCGCACGGTGCGCGGCGCGGGGGCCTTGACGGCCGTCGCCTGGGCGGGCGGCCGCGTTTCGATTGTCTCGACGGTCATGGGTACGTCCCTTCCATCGGTACGTGTGAAGCGTAAATAGACAGATTGGCCTTTATTGAACATTCTGTACATTAGCGATTGTAGCGAGGGCGCAGAAGCGTTTCAACCGAAGCGCACAGACCTTGCACGCCCGTTGCACAATCGTCACGAAGACCGCACGCAGCCTGCTCGCGGCGGAGCACCGCCTGTGAGCGCGCCCTTCTCCATCGCCGTCACACATACGCTGCCCGTATGGAGCACGCGCGCTATAATGGGCCAAATCTCACCCCGCCCGAAGGATTCACCCATGCAAATCACCCCCGCCGAAGTTGCCGAAACCCTCGCGATGGTCAGCCAGCAGCACCTCGACGTGCGCACGATCACGCTCGGTTTGAACCTGCGCTCCTGCATCGACGCCGACATCGACGCCATGGCCCGCAAGGTCTACGACCGCATGACCTCCGCCGCCGAAAACCTCGTCCCCGTCGCCGAGCAGCTCGAGCGCGAGTACGGCGTCCCCGTGGTCAACAAGCGCATTTCCGTCACCCCCGTGTCGGAAATCTGCGACGCCACCGACGCCTGCGACCTCACGCCGATCGCCCTGGCCATGGACAAGGCCGCCAAGGAAGTGGGCGTGAACTTCGTGGGCGGCTTTTCGGCCCTCGTGCAGAAGGGCGCCACGCGCACCGACGAAAAGCTCATGAACTCGATCCCCCGCGCGCTGGCCGAAACCGACCTGGTCTGCTCTTCGGTCAACGTGGGCTCCACGCGCGCGGGCATCAACATGGACGCCCTGTGGAAGATGGCCAACATCGTGCTCGAGACCGCGCACGCCACCGAAGAGCGCGACTGCATCGGCGCGGCCAAGCTCGTGGTCTTCTGCAACGCCGTGCAGGACAACCCCTTCATGGCCGGCGCCTTCCACGGGTCGGGCGAAGCCGACGAGGTCATCAACGTGGGCGTGTCGGGCCCGGGCGTGGTGCGCAACGTGCTCGCGAGCATGCCCGAAGACGCGAGCTTCACCGAGATTTCCGAAGCCATCAAATCGACCGCCTTCAAGATCACCCGCGTGGGCGAGCTCATGGCCCGCGCCGCGGCCGACCGCCTGGGCTACCAGAAGGGCATCCTCGACCTGTCGCTTGCCCCCACCCCGGCCGAAGGCGACAGCGTGGCCGAAATCCTCGAGGCCATCGGCGTGGGCCAATGCGGCGCGCCGGGCACCACGGCGGCGCTCGCCATGCTCAACGACGCCGTGAAGAAGGGCGGCGTCATGGCGTCGAGCAGCGTCGGCGGCCTTTCGGGCGCCTTCATCCCCGTGTCCGAAGACGCCGGCATGATCCGCGCCGCCGAATCGGGCTGCCTGCGCATCGAGAAGCTCGAGGCCATGACGAGCGTGTGCAGCGTGGGCCTCGACATGATCGCGATTCCCGGCGACACCACGGCCGAGCAGATCGCCGGCATCATCGCCGACGAGGCCGCGATCGGCATGATCAACAACAAGACCACCGCCGTCCGCGTGATCCCGGCGTTCGGCAAGAAGGCCGGCGAGACCCTCGAATTCGGCGGATTGTTGGGCAGCGCCCCGATCATGGCGGTCAACGAAGCCGCCGGCACCGTGTTCGCCCACCGCGGCGGCCGCATCCCCGCCCCGATCAACTCGCTCAAGAACTAAGCGTTCACCTGGGCATATGCTAAAAGGGCGCGCTCCGGTTTCGGGGCGCGCCCTTTTCATGCGCAGAGATTTGGGCACCCGCTGCCCATTCGTGTTATTACCACGCATTCCGCCCCGTTCACCTAAGAGGTGCGTATACTTCAATCCCTGTTCGAGCAATACGATTCGCATTGTTTGTGGTTGAGAGGATGCATCACATGAACGCAAACAAGGGGAAGCACGAGCAGGGACCCGGAATCCCCAACGAAGCCCCCGCCGCACCGGGAGCGCCTGCGCAGGGCGCCGCCGACCAAGACAAGAAGAACGTCACCTATCATCGCGCAGGCGCCGCCGGCCAGCAGACGCCCGCAGGCGCTGCCGTACAGGGCCAAGCCCCGCAGGCGCGCAAGCAGGCGGGCGGCCAGCCCCAGCCGGACGCGGCACCGCAGGGCCAAGCCCCGCAAGCGCGCACGCAGGCGGGCGGCCAGCCCCAGCCGGGCGCGGCACCGCAGGGCCAACCGACGCCGCAGCAGCACCGCCCCCAGCAGGCCGCCGCTCAGGGCGCGCCGCAGCAGCACCGCCCCCAGGCGCAGCCGCAGGGCCGCCCACAGCAGGCGCGCCCCCAGAGCGCCGGGCGGCAGGTGCCCGCGCAGGGCGGCCGCCCCTATGCGCAGCCGGGCCAGGCGCATCCGCGCCCCCAGGCGGGCGGGCGCCCTCAGGCCGAACCGGTGCCCCACCAGTACCAGCCGACCCGCTACGCCGCCGCGCCAGGCAGCCGCCAGAACTATGTGAGCGAAGCCCAGCGCATCGACGCCTACAACCGTGCCCAGGCCCAGGCCAAGCGCAAGCGCAAGCGCAACGCCAAGATCTTCGCCGGGGCCGCGGCCGCCGTGGCCGTCGTGGCCGTGATCTACGCCAACTTCTTCTCGCCGATCACCGTTAACGTCGACGGCACCGACTATTCGGTGGGCCGTTCCGACACGATCGCCCAGATCGTGGCCAACAACAATATCGCCACCACCCCGGGCCGCCTGCTCGCCGTGGACGGGTCGGTCATCTCCGCCGACGGCGGCGACGCCTTCAGCGCCACGGTCAACGGCTCCGACGCTTCGGCCGACAGCACCCTTGCGGCCGGCGACAGCGTGCAGATCGGCACGGGCGCCGACGAAACCGAAGACTACACCGAAACCACCGAGCCCATCGCGGCCCAGTGGGTCGACAGCAAAGAACGCGGCGCCTTCCACGAAGCGGTCGGGTCGCTCGAAGACGGCGTCATGGCCACGCGCACGGGCAGCATTTCCGGCATCACCGCCCAGGTGGTCGAAAAGGAGCCGTCCAACATCACGCTCGAGCGCTACAGCGTGCGCGGAGAAACCGGCGACGACAAGGTCATCGCCCTCACCTTCGACGACGGCCCCTGGCACAACAACCAGACCTCCGACATCCTGGACATCCTGCAGGAGAACGGCGCCAAGGCCACCTTCTTCGTCATCGGCGAGAACATCTCCAAGATTTCGGGCGGCGCCGACTTGGTGCAGCGCGAAAAGGACATGGGCATGCAGATCTGCTCGCATACCTACGACCACGCCGCCGGTAGCGGCAAGGGCGTGAACCTCTCCTACATGACCGCCGACGAACAGCGCGACGAGATCACCAAGGGCTACGAGGCCATCCGCGACGTGACGGGCGAAGAGCCCAGCCATGTGGTGCGCACCCCCGGCGGCAACTACCCGCTTTCGGTGGCCCAGAACCTCTACGACCTCATCGACTACGAGGTCGACTGGAACGTCGACACCGAAGACTGGCGCCGCCCCGGCAAGGACGCCATCGAGCAGAAGATCCTGAGCGTCAAGCCGGGAGACGTGATCCTCATGCACGACGGCGGCGGCGACCGCAACCAGACCGTCGAGGCCCTGCGCGAGGCCCTGCCTCAACTGAAGGCCCAAGGCTATTCGTTCGTCACGATCGACGAGCTGCACGACTACCACGTACGCGCCCAGCAGGCCGCCCAAGGCGATTCCAATTCGTCCGACAACAGCTAGCGCGCTGTCCACCAGCGTCCGTTCAGCCCCCTTCGCGCCCGCTCGCGAAGGGGGCTTTCTTATACCCTCCGTCCCCGTGTCACGCGCTTACGCTACGATAGAGGAGAAACGCACACATTCGAAAGGATGCCCATGACCTTCTCATTCGATGATAAGCTCGCCCGCTACGCCCGCCTTGCCGTGGAAACCGGCTGCGCCCTGAAGAAGGGCCAGGAGCTCTTCGTGGCCGCCGACGTGAGCCAGGTGGCGCTCGTGCGCCACATCGTGAAATGTGCCTACGAGGCCGGCGCCTCGCGCGTGACCACCCGTTTCACCGACGAGGCAATCGTGCGCTACGACTACGACTACCAGCCCGCCGAAGCTTTCAAGACCTTCCCCGACTGGCTCGCCCTGCTGCAGAACGGGGTGGCCGAACGCGGCGCCGCCCTGCTCTTCGTGACGAGCGAGGACCCCCTCGCGATGACCGGCGTCGACCCCGCAAAGCGGATGAACCGCCAGATCGCGGCGCACGAGGCCTGCCGCGCCTGGCGCGACGGCATGGACTTCGGCCGCAACGTCTGGTGCATCATCGGCGGCGCGAGCCCGGCATGGGCCGCCCGCGTCTTCCCCAGCCTGCCCGAAGACGAGGCCACGGCCAAGCTCTGGGAGGCCATCTTCGCCACGGCCCGCTGCACGGGCGACGACCCGGCCGCCAACTGGGCCGCCCACCAGGCAAGCTTCGAGGAGAGGAAGGCCTGGTTGAACGCCCAGCGCTTCGACGCCCTGCACTACGCAAACGGCCTGGGCACCGATTTCACGATCGGCCTCAATCCCGGCCACGTGTGGGAAGGCGGCGGCGAGCTCACCCAGGATGGGACGCTCTTCTTCCCCAACATGCCCACCGAAGAGGTCTTCACGACCCCCGACCGCGCACGAGCCAACGGCGTCGTCTACGCGAGCATGCCCCTGAACCACGGCGGCAGCCTGGTCGACGGCTTTCACGTGGAATTCAAGGACGGGCGCGTGGTGGGCTGCGCGGCCGAAACGGGCCAAGACGTGCTCGAGCAGATCATCGGCACCGACGAAGGCTCGCACCACCTGGGCGAATGCGCCCTGGTGCCCAAGACGAGCCCCATCAAGCAGGAGGGCATTCTCTTCCTGAACACCCTCTTCGACGAAAACGCCGCCTGCCACTTGGCCCTTGGCATGGGCTTTCCGGAATGCCTGGAAGGCGGCCGCGAGCTCGACAGCGACGAGTTGCTTGCCCGCGGCGTGAACCAGAGCGCCACCCACGTCGACTTCATGATCGGCACCGACGACCTGGCAATCGACGGCATCAAGGCCTACGGCACCATCGTACCCGTCTTCCGCGACGGGACCTGGGCGAACTAGCACGATTAGGCGCCGCGGAAGACCGCGCGCACCAGGTACTCGACGTTGCCCGACCGCTTGCCGCGGATCGAGGATTCCACGACGCCCGTCACATCGAAACCCGCCTGCGCGAGAGCCTGCTCCACCTCGCGCACCGTGCGGGCGCGCACGGCCGGGTCGCGCACGAGGCCATGGTCGTCGGTTTCGCCCTGACGGCTTTCGAACTGGGGCTTCACGAGCCCGATGAAGACGCTGCCCGGCGCGCAGAGGCCCGCGAACACGGGCGCCAGGCTCGCCAGGCCGATGAATGACAGGTCGGCCACGAGCACGTCGAAGGGCGCGCCCAAATCGGCCGGGGCCGCCGTGCGAATGTTGGTGCGCTCGAATACCACCGTGCGCGGGTCGCTGCGGACCTTCCAGGCCAGTTGCCCGTAGTTCACGTCGACGCAGGCCACCTGCGCCGCCCCGCGCTGCAAAAGACAGTCGGAAAAGCCGCCGGTCGACGAGCCGATGTCGATGCACCGCTTGCCTTCCACCCGCTCGCCGAACCGCTCGAGCGCGCCTTCGAGCTTGTAGCCGCCGCGCGACACGTAGCGGTCGCGGCCCTTCACGGAAAGCACGGCGTCGGGCGCCACCTTGGCCGCCGCGCTCGCGGCATAGGCGTCGCCCACCTTCACCTCGTGGGCGATGACGGCCCGTGCAGCCTCGTCGCGGCTGGCCGCAAGGCCGCGGGAGACGAGCAAGTCGTCGAGCCTGACCTTCTTCGGAGCGCCCATGCCCTACTCCGCGGCAAGGCCCGCGGGGGGCTCGCCCGTTTCCAGAATCTCAAGGAAGGCGTCCTCGTCAATCACCGGCACGCCCAGGGCCACGGCCTTGTCGTACTTGCTTCCGGCCGCTTCGCCGGCGACCACGCAGCTCGTCTTCTTCGACACGCTGCCCGTGACCTTGGCGCCCATGGCCTTCAGGGCGTCGCCCGCCTCGCCGCGGGTCATCCCGCTCTTCACCAGGCTGCCGGTGAGCACGAAGGTGAGGCCGGAAAGCGTCTGCGGCTTGGCGTCGGCCGTTTCGGCTTCCACCATCGACACGCCCAAATGCTCCAGTCGGTCGATGACCTCGACGTTCTGGGGCGTGCGCAGAAAGACGTGGATGCTCTCGGCGATCACCTGGCCCACGCCGTCGACGGCGGCAAGATCTTCGACGCTCGCTTCTTTGAGGGCCTCCATCGTGGGGAAGGCCTTGGCAAGCGCGGCGGCCGTCGTCTTGCCCACATGGCGGATGCCCAATCCGAACAGGACGCGAGCGAGCCCGCGCGACTTGCTCTCCTCGAGCTGGGCCATGATCTTTTTGGCCATGATCCCGCCCAGGTGGATGGCCTCGCCGTCTTTGGTCACGCGTCCCATGTCGAGCGTGGCCAGGTCGTATTCCGAAAGGTTGTAGTAGTCGGCCACGTCGACCACGCGCTCGGCCGCAAGCAGGCGGCCGATGACCTCGTCGCCCAGGCCCTCGATGTCCATCGCGTCGCGGCTCGCCCAGTGCACCAAGCGCTCGCGCGCCTGGGCCGGGCAGTCGATCGACACGCAACGGGCCACGGCCTCGCCCTCCTCGTGCACCACGGGGCTGCCGCAGCTGGGGCAGGTGGCGGGCATGTGCCACTCTTCGGCCTGGGACGGGCGCAGCTCGCGCACGGGGCCCAGGATTTCGGGAATCACGTCGCCGGCCTTGCGCACGATGACGGTGTCGCCCACGCGCACGTCCTTGCGGTGCACCTCGTCTTCGTTGTGCAGGGTTGCGCGGGCCACCACCGACCCGCTCACGCGCACGGGCACGAGCTCGGCTACCGGGGTGAGCGCGCCGGTGCGCCCCACCTGCACGATGATGTCGCGCAGAAGGGTCGTCTTCTCTTCGGGCGGGAACTTGTAGGCAATCGCCCAGCGCGGAGCGCGGGCCGTGAAGCCCATCGCGTCCTGGGTGGCGAAGTCGTTGACCTTCACGACCACGCCGTCGATGTCGTAGTCGAGCGACCCGCGCTTCTCCCCCACCGCGCGGCAGAAGTCGAGCACCTCTTCCTTGCTGTGGCAGAGCGCGACGTCGGGGTTCACGTGGAAGCCGGCCCGGCGCAGCCACTGAAGGAGCTCCCACTGGCCGGAGAGCTTGAACTGGCCGTTGCTGGCCGTGGCGTAGATGAAGGTCGACAGGTTGCGGTGGGCCGTGATCGCGGCGTCCTTCTGGCGCAGGCTGCCGGCGGCGGCGTTGCGGGCATTGGCGAAGCCCTGCTTGCCGTTGGCGGCAGCGGCCGCATTGAGCGCCTCGAAGCTCTTCTTGGGCATGTAGACCTCGCCGCGCAGTTCGAAGGCCTCGTCGCCTTCGGTCAGGTCGGCGGCGGCCCCCTCGCGCAGGCGCAGGGGCACGTCTTTAATCGTGCGGATGTTGACGGTCACGTCTTCGCCGGTGGTGCCGTCGCCGCGGGTCGCGGCGCGCACGAGCCGGCCGTCTTCATAAGTGAGGGCGATGCCGCTGCCGTCGATCTTCAGCTCGCAGCACAGGTCGACCGTGCGCCCCAACGTCTCGTAGGTGCGGTCGATCCAGGCCGAAAGCTCTTCCAAGCCCATCGCGTCGTCGATCGAGTACATGCGCTCGGCGTGCACCACCGGCGCGAACTGGTCGCCCACGTAGCCGCCCACGCGCTGGGTGGGCGAATTGGGGTCGTAGAACTCCGGGTGCGCGGCTTCGAGCGCGCGCAGCTCTCGCATGAGCGAATCGAAGGCGGCGTCGGATATGGCCGGCTTGTCTTCGGCGTAATAGAGGTAGGAATTATGCTCGATCTCGCGACGGAGCGCCTCTATGCGCGCCTTGGGATCGCTTTCCGTTTCAGCGAGCGCTTCCGCGTCGAACAGCGTTGGTTCCGTATCCTGTGCCACGAATGCCTGGTCCTTTCAGCAGGGCGTGCGCCCTAAAGGTCGATGATGTCGTCGGTTTCGCGCGTCGCGACCGTCCCGTAGACGATCAGCGAGATGCCCTGCATGACCGCCACGAGCCCGAGCAGGATCGCGAAGATTTCCGGGACGTTGAAAAAGAGGATGCCGATGATGATCGACACGATGCCGCTCGCCAACGGCCAGCCCCAGATCCTGAAGCCGAGCGAGCGGATGTTGAAGCTCGCCACCGCTTCGAAGATGCCCAGCACGAGCACGAGCGCGCCCGCCACCCAGGGCAGCACGACCGCCGTGATCGCCGGGTGGATGACGAAAACGAGGCCCACGATCACGTCGATGATGCCGTAGGCGAGCGCCCAGCCGGCGAAGCCGAGCGCCTTGCGCATGCGTGCCCACAGGGCGATGTTGGAAATGCCGGCGGCCAGAAAGCCCGCACCGCAGAGGATGGCGAGCACCACGAGCGTGGGGTTGGGGAAGAGCAGGCAGACCAAGCCGATGGCCAGCAGGATCACTCCCCCGATGATCAGTTCCCAATCATGGCTCCAACGCGTACGTTCCATTGCCAAGCGTCCCCTTTCTGTTGCAGACGAACGTTACTTCTATGCAAACGTGCCGAACGCCGCGGGAAGCGCGTCGACCACGTCTTCGGCGATGACCGAAATGGGGCCGTAAGCCTGCGCCGCGGCCTTGCCGGCACGCGCGTGCACCGTAGTTCCCAGCATGCAGGCGTCCACCGCGCGCACGCCCTGGGCGAGCAGGGCGCCGATGACGCCGGCGAGCACGTCGCCCGTGCCCGCCTTGGCGAGCGCCGGCGTGCCTTCGCCCATGCGGAAGGTGCGCACGCCTTCCGACACGAAGGTGTCGGGACCCTTGAGCACGACAACGGCGCCGTAGGCCCGCGCCAGGTCGGCGGCCAGGCGCTCGGGGTCGTTTGCGGGAATGCGCAGAGGGGCGGCGAGCCGGGCCGCTTCCCCGCCGTGGGGCGTGAGCACCGTGACGAGGCCGGCGCGGTAGCGCTCGACGCAGGCGCGGCGCATCTTCTCGCGCGCGAGGAAGGCAAGGGCGCCGCCGTCGACGAGGACGGGGGCGTGCGTTCCGGCGAGCACCGTGCGCAGGACGCCCTCTTCGGCGGAGCCTTCGGCATCGAAGCCGCTCCCCACGGCCACCGCATGCGGATGGCGGGCGTCGGCGGGGCGCTCGCCTTCGAAGGACAGGACGCTCCAGGGGCGCACGACCAGGCTCGCCTGGGCCTGGCGCACGTAAGGCAGCGCCTCCTTGCTCGCGAAGACCTCGGTGTAGCCGGCGCCGGCACGCTGGGCGGCGCGGGCCGCGAGCACGGCCGCGCCCGGGTAGGCCGGCGACCCGGCGACGAGCTCGAGTTTGCCGCGCGTGTACTTGTTGGCGTCGGGTGCCGGATAGGGCACCAGGCGCGCGAGGCGCGCCTCGTCGTAGGTTTCCGCCATCGCGGTTACGCCTCCTCTTTCGGGCCGCGCGCCGGGATCTCGTCGAGCAGCGAACGTGTTTCCTTGAACTGGCGCGCGAGCTCTTCCATGGGGTCGGTGCGCGCTTCGGTCGCACGGACCGAATCGTCGGTGATCGCCATCGCGCAGGCCACGGCGTCGGTATGCGTATAGGAAAGCGAGATGGGCAGCTCGCGCACGCCCAGCTCGCGGGCGACCTCGCGGGCGCGCCGGTGGAGCTTGGCCGCGGGCCTGCCGTTCTTGGGCCGCACCACTTCCACATCCGCCGGGGCAATGCCGTGCGTAAAGCCCGTTCCCAGGGCCTTGAGCACGGCCTCTTTGGCAGCGAAGCGCGTGGCGTAGTGCACGTGGGGCGCCGCCGTCGCCTCGCAGTAGGCCCGCTCCCCTTCGGTAAAGACGCGCTCAGCGAAGCGGGGCGAGCGTTCGAGGACCCGCTTCATGCGGGCGATGTCGACGATGTCGACGCCGAGCCCCACCCCGTCCTCTATGGGCGCGGGCGCGCTCGCGCCGGCGGGTGCCTGCGAAGCCGAAGCGGCCGCAGCAGGAGCTGCAGCCGCCGCAGAATCGATCTGTCCGCCCTTGCTATTCAACGGTCACCGATTTGGCCAGGTTGCGGGGCTTGTCGACGTCGCAGCCGCGGGCGATCGCCATCGAGCGGGCGAAGAGCTGCAGGGGCACGCTCGCCACGATCGGCATGAAGGCGTCGCGCACCTTGGGGATGTAGATCACGTGGTCGGCGTTGGCCTTGATCTCCTCGTCCCCTTCGGTGGCCACGGCCACGATCATGGCGCCGCGCGAACGGCTTTCCTGCAGGTTGGACACGACCTTGTCGTAGACCGGCGACTGGGTGGCCACGGCGATCACGGGAAAGCCGGGCTCGAGCAGGGCGATTGGGCCATGCTTCATCTCGCCGGCCGGGTAGGCCTCGGCGTGCACGTAGCTGATCTCCTTGAGCTTCAGGGCGCCTTCGTAGCTGGTGGCCGAGCCCATGCCGCGACCGATGAAGAAGGCGTCGGTGGCGTCCTTGCAGGCGCGGGCGGCTTCGTCGACGGCCTTCGTGTCGGCCAGGACGTACTCGACCTTTTCGGCCGTGTCGGCCAGGTCTTTGAACAGCAAGCGCACCTGGTCGTTGGTGAGCTTGCCCTTGGCCTGGGCGAGCACCATCGACAGCAGAGTGAGGCTGACCACCTGGCCCAGGAAGGACTTGGTGGACGCCACGGCAATTTCCTTGTTAGCCTTCGTGTAAATCACGCCGTCGCTTTCGCGGGCCACCGGGCTGCCGATGACGTTGGTGATGCCAAAGACCTTGCCGCCCTTGATGCGGGCCTCGCGGATCGCGGCAAGGGTGTCGGCGGTTTCGCCGGACTGCGAGACGGCCACCACGAGCGTGGAGGGAGTGATAATCGGGTTGCGGTAGCGGAATTCGCTCGCGACCTCGACTTCGGTGGGAATGCGGGCCCAGCCTTCGATGAGCTGGCGGGCGATGAGCCCGGCGTGGTAGCTCGTGCCGCAGGCCACGATGTAGACGCGGTCGATGAGGCGGAGTTCTTCGAGCGACATGCCCAGCTCGTCGATCGACAGCACGCCGTTGGTCATGCGGCCGGCGAGCGTGTCGCGGATGACGCGGGGCTGTTCGTGAATCTCCTTGAGCATGAAGTCGGGGTAGCCGCCCTTTTCGGCCACGTCGACGTCCCAGTCGACGTGCATGATCGACGGCTCGATTTCCTCGAGTTCGGCGTTGTAGTAGGTGATGCCGTCGGGTCGCATGTCGGCGAGCTGGCCGTCGCCGAGGACCGCGACGTCGCGCGAGGCTTCGATGACGGCGATGATGTCGCTCGCCACGTAGCTGCCGGCCTCGCCATGGGCGAGGACGATCGGGCTGTCCTTGCGGGTCGCGACGATGCGGCCGGGTTCGGCGGCGCAGGTGATGGCCAGGCCGTAGGCGCCGATGATGTCCTGGGTGGCGCGGGCCACGGCGGCGAGCAGGTCGCCCTGGTAGTAGCCTTCCACCAGATGGGCGACGACTTCGGTGTCGGTGTCGCTTCTGAAGGTATGGCCCTGGGCGGCGAGCTTTTCGCGCAGCTCCTGGAAGTTTTCGATGATGCCGTTGTGCACCACGGCGATCTGCCCGTCGCAGGACACGTGCGGATGGGCGTTGCGCTCGCTCGGCGCACCGTGAGTGGCCCAACGGGTGTGGCCGATGCCGCAGGTGCTCGCGCTGGGCATGTCCGCCACGGCTTCGGCGAGGCCTTCGACCTTGCCCACGCGGCGCGTGACCGAAAGGCCGCCCGCCTCCTGCAGGGCGATGCCCGCAGAGTCGTACCCACGGTACTCAAGACGGCGAAGGCCTTCGATGAGGACGTCCTTAGCGAGCTTGGTCCCCGTGTAGCCTACGATTCCGCACATATGCAAGCTCCTTCCGAGCGATTCCGGCGCGGCGGGCGCCGGTTGCCAGAGCCTTGCGGCTCGATCGTTCTGCGTGTAAACAGGTCAGATTATCCCGCAAAACCACGGGCCGCGCACGGCGCGGCGCGTTTGCCATACACGCACCACAGGCGCGGCGGGCGGCGTCCCGCACGCGCGTGGGACGCTACGGGGCGCGGCGCCGGCCTGCGAACGCGGGTCGAACGCGGAACGCAGGCGCGCCTAAAGCACCGTGACGTTGGCCTGGGCGAGCACCCAGCCGCCGGCCTTCAGGCGCTCGGCCGATTCCTCGATCGCGAACAGGTAGCCGGTCTCGCGCATCTGGGCTTCGGCCTCGTCTTCGTTGCCGGGGGCGATCGCCGAAAGGGCCGCGCGCCGGTCTTCGTCGGTGACCTCGAGCTTCTCGTGGCGAAAGACCGCGTCGAGCGCCGCGGACTGGCGCAGGGTCTCGCGGGCCTGGTTCTGGGCGTTCACCTCGAGCGCCTCGCGCGTCATCTGCTGGGCCTTCAGGAAGTCGTCGAGCGTCATGTGCTGGGCCGCAAGCTGGTCGCGCAGCTCTTCGAGCATCGCCTGGCGCAGGACGTCGACCAGGTCGGGCGCCACGTCTTCGACCAGGCGCTTGGTGAGCTCGGCGGTAGCCAGGCTCATCTGGTACTGCACGAACTGCTGGCGCTTGTACTGGCGGCCGGCGGCGGCCAGCTGGCTGCGCAGGTCGGCCACCGTGTTGCAGCCCTCGTCGGGGATGTTGGCCGCGACCCAGGCGTCGTCGATCGCGTCGGGCGTGCCGTCCAAGTTATGGGCCAGCGTGCCGTTGCGCACGGCTTCCGCGGTGATTTCGGCCACGCGCTCGTCGATTTCCGCTTCGGTCACCGAAGGCGCTTCGACCTCGATCGACACGGGGTCGTAGCTCGAAAGCTCGATCGTGGGACGCGGGTACATCGAAACCTCGAAGACGAGCGGCTCCCCCGCGCCCGGAGTGGCCGGGAAGGTGCCGCGCGGGTCGCAGATCGGATGGAGGCCCGACTGCTCGATCGCGCGAGGCAACAGCCAGTTGACCGCCGCGTCGAGCTTGGCGGCCGCGACGTCGCCGTCGGCACCCACCACGTTTTCCAGAATCGCGTCGACCTCGCCGGGAGCGGGCACCGCGTCGGTGGGCTTCAAGAAGAACGCGCGCACGCCCGCGCAGACGGCGTCGCGGTACTCTTCGGGAGCGGCTTCCACCCGCAGGGTCACCTTGCTTCCCGCACGGCTGATTTCTTCCACCTTCATTCGAAAACTCCCCTTTCACAAGCGCAAAGGGCCTTGCGCCGTCGCTGTTTTGCCTTCGAGTATAGGCAGGTCCCTCTCCTTCATACGGGAAGGAGTGTCCTTGTTTGAGAACAGTAACCCGTGTGATACGATGCAGCCCAGACGAGATGCGCCCAGCGCGCATGCGGCTTTTCACGCACTGTTTCGAAAGAAGGTTTATATGGCAGCGAACACTGCTCCCCTTTCCGACGAGGAAAAGGCGGCCCTGCAGGGCTGCGGCGAAGACAAGGGCCCTACGGTCCTCGAGCCCAACGGGCGTTCCACGATCCATCACGTGATCGGCGTGGTGTCGGGCAAAGGCGGCGTGGGCAAGAGCCTGGTCACCAGCCTGCTCGCCAGCGAGGCTAACAAGCGCGGCAAGAAGGTCGGCATCCTCGACGCCGACGTCACGGGCCCCTCGATCCCCAAGACCTTCGGAATCACCAACCCGCTGACCGCCGACAACGACGGCATCCTGCCCGCCCAGACCCAGAGCGGCATCAAGGTCGTGTCGACCAACCTCATGCTCCCCGAAGACGACATGCCGATCGCCTGGCGCGGCCCGGTCGTGAGCAACGCGATCCGCCAGTTCTTCAACGAGACCAACTGGGGCGAGATCGACTACCTCTTCGTCGACATGCCCCCGGGAACCTCCGACGTGCTGCTCACCGTGTTCCAGAGCCTGCCGGTCGACGGCATCGTGACCGTGTCGGCCCCGCAGGAACTCGTGGCCATGATCGTGGGCAAGGCCGTCAACCTGGCGACCGAAATGAACGTCAAGACGCTCGGTCTGGTCGAGAACATGGCCTACTTCGAGTGCCCCGACTGCGGCAAGAAGCACTACATCTTCGGCGAGCCCCAGGGCAAGGAAGTGGCTGAAAAGTACCACATCCCGGCCTACGCGACCCTGCCGATCGACCCCAAGTTCGCCGCCCTCTGCGACGAAGGCAAGGTCGAGGAGTACGACGTGGCCGGCCGTTTGGACCCGGTCATCGCCGAAATCGAAAAGGTTCCCGAGCGCGCCTAAGCGCCGCGAATCCCACCGGGTTGCGAGCGGCCTTCGGGCCGCTCGCTTCGTTTGTGACAACGTCACCTGCCCCCGTTGTCACATGACGATGGGGGCAGGTCACGTTTTCGCACGTTCGCCGGCCGTGCCCCGTTGCGCAGCCCGCGCATTCCGAAGGAAAGGACCGCCATGACCAACAAGGATCCCAACCCCAGCGTGGTAGGCACCCCTTCCGACCCGCACGCCCACGTGGTGCGCACCCTTCTGCCCAGTCAGATCGCCAAGCTGAAGGCCGAGGCGCGCGCAGCCGGCCGCGACGCGCAGATCGAGACAGACGAGCAGCAGGCAGCGCCGATCCGCGCGATCAACGAGAACGACGACGGCTACGACCCCTATTCCGACCTGCACGACGCCCCCGCCCGCGAGCCCCTTTTCGAGAAGGACCCCTGGGACTAGGGACGCGCGGCTCGCCCCGGCGGCTACAGACCGTATTTCGCCTTCACGCGGGCAATCTTCCGTCGCCAAGGCGCGTAGAGGATGAGCAGGAAGGCGACCGTGGCGATGCCGTGGGCGATGTCGAAGGGCAGCGCCGCTGCGTAGACGGCAAGGGCTTCGGAGGCGGTCTGCGGATGGAAGAAGCCCAGGATGCTCCACAGGTTCAAGATGAAGCCATAGCCCAAGCAGGCTGCGAACCCGTAGGCGCACACCCCCGCCGTGCGCTCGAACAGGCGGCTGTGCGCGAGCAGCCCTGCCCCGTAGCCCACCAGGCCCCAGGCGTACATCTGCCAGGGCGTCCAGGGCCCCTGGCCGAAGAAGAAGTTCGATACGAGCGCAGCGAGCGCCCCCACCATGAAGCCGCTCTGCCTGCCGAAGGCGACCCCCGCCACGATCGCGATCGCCGACACGGGCTTCACATCGGGAAAGGGCGCGAACAGGATGCGACCGGCAGCGGCGAGCGCGGCGAGCACCGCGACCGGCATCGTTTCGCGCAGGCGCGGGCGGCGATGCTCGTAGACGGCGAAGAAGAGGGCGAGCGCGGCGAGCACCACCACGAGCGTGAGCAGGGCCGTCTGCTCGATCCCTGCCGCCGCGCACGCCCCCATGGCCGCGGCGGGCGCGATCAGGGCCACCGCCTCGAGCGCGGCGTACGCCCCACGGCGCGGAACGGGCGCGCCTCCCGTCGCCGGGACACCCTGCCTCACGGGAAGACCTTCTGGCGCCGGCACGTTGCCGCGCGCATTCCCGCCCATCGCAGGGCTCCGTACAGACGGGCGCGCTCGTGCGGGCGGTAGACGAGGTTTTCCGAAAAGAAGCCGTCGACCGGCTCGGTGCAGGCGTCCTGCCCGTCGAAGAGCATCGTGACCTCGTCGGCGACGACGTAGGCGAAATCGAGGTCGTGGGTGGCCATGACCACGGCGGCCCCGTCGTCGGCCGCCCGCCGCACAAGGCGCGCGAGCTGGGCGGCGGCGCGCGGGTCGAGCCCTTTCGAGGGCTCGTCGAGCAAGAATAGGCGCGGGCGCAGCAAGGAGAGCTTGGCGAAGGCGAGCAGTTGCTGCTGGCCGCCCGACAGGTCGTAGGGGTGGCGACCGACCGCCGCTGCCAGGCCGAACCGCTCGAGCGCGGCCGCCTCGTCTTCGGCGGTGTAGCCGCCCCGGTCGCGCCATTCGGCCAGCTCTTCGACCACCGAATCGCACACGAAGAGGGTCTTGGGATCCTGGGGCAGATAAGCGCACGGCCCGCGATCGGCGCGCGCCACGCTCCCCCGCTGGGTGCGCACCGCACCCGCCACGACCTTGAGCAGGGTCGACTTGCCGCAGCCGTTGCCGCCCACCACCGCATGCACGGCGCCGGCGCGCGCAGAAAAATCGAGCCCGCGCAGGACCCAAGCGCCATCGCGCTCGTAGCGCGTCCACACGTCGCGCGCCCGCGCCGCTTCCACACCGGGCTTGCGCCCAGCGCGCAGCAGGCCGCAGGCCGCCGTCTGAGGACGGGGCGCAAGCGGCTCCAGGGACGACAGAGCGACCGTCTGCGTGGCCCAGAGCTCGGCTTCTTCGGGCATATGGGTCGCCATGATCACGGTCACGCCGAGCTCGCGGTTCACGCGGCCGAGCATGTGAAGGAAGATGCCGCGCGCGTAGGGGTCGAGCTGGGCGGTGGGCTCGTCGAGCAGGATGAGCCGAGGGCGCAGGGCGAGCACGCCCGCCAGGTTCACGAGCTGCTGCTGGCCGCCCGAAATCTCTTCGGTCCGCTTCCGCACCCAGGGCTCGATGCCCAGAAAGTGGGCCGCTTCGGCCACGCGCCGCCGCATCGCGTCGGGCGCCGTCCCCAGGTTTTCTAGCCCGAAGGCGATTTCGTGCCACACGGTGTCGCAGACGATCTGCGTGCCGGGGTCTTGCCCCACGAAGCCCACCTGCCGGGCCGATTCTTCGGCCGAAAGGCCCGCCGTTCGCTCGCCCGCGCGCACGAGGGGCGCGCCCGCCACCTGCAGGCTGCCGCCGAAGGCGCCCACCGGCGCAAGCTCGGGCTTCATCGCGCGCAGCAGCGTGGTCTTGCCCGACCCCGTGGCCCCCACGAGCAGGCAGAAGGCGCTCTCTTCCACCGAAAAGGACACGGGCGCGAGCGCTTCGCCTGCCGGCTGGCCCTCTTCGGCCGCATAGGAAAACGACAGCTCGTCTACTTCGACAATCGCCATTGGGCGCTCTCCTTCGCAGACAGGATCACCGGCACCGCCATGAGCAGGACGTAGGGCGCGTACCCCCACCACACCACCAGGCGGCTGGCCGTGGGATAGAACGAATACTGGCTGCAGGCGACTGCCGCGAGCAGGCCGCTTACCACCACGAGCGCGCCGACGAGGGCGAGCGCCGCCCCGTCGCGCAGGCGGAAGCGCACGCGCCGGTAGAGGGTGCGCGGAAGCCCACACTCGTAACCGCGGGCGCGCATGGCGTCGCTGCGAACGATGCCGTCTTCCATCCCCCACCCCATGAGCACCGACGCGATACGGACGTTCAGGCGCAGGCGGTCGCGTTTGGATTGGGAAGCCGGCGGAAAGGCCGCGTCCTGGGCGGCCCGCACGCTGCGGCCCCGCCGCACGAACTGGCGGGTGAGCCGCATGACCTGGGTCACGATGAGCGCCACCGTGGGCGCGCGACGGCCGAAGACCGCGAGCAGGGCCTCGCCGTCGAGGCAATCCGACCACACCGAAAACCACATGAGCATGGCCGCGAATATGCCGCCTGCCACCGCCCCGTAGCCTAAGGCCTCGGCGTAGAAGGCGCGCTCGCCGATGCGGAAGATCTCGGTCGACCCTTGGGCCACGAAGAGAAGGTTGCCCGCGGCGACCACGGCCGCGAAGACGAGCGCCCAGCCCAAGGTGCCGAAGGCCCGCGCCGGCCCGCGCACAAGGCAGGCCGCCGCCGTGGCGCCCAGAAGCGACAGGGCCACGTAGACCGGGTGCACGGCCGCCATCGAGAAGACGATGACGGCCGACAGGTAGACCACGGGCACGACCGGGTGGAAGGCCTCGAAGGGGTTGGACCGGACCGAATCCACTTAGGAAACGTCTCCCTTGGTGACCGTGTAGGCCCACACGATCGACTCGCCGCCCGAAAGCTTGTACTTGCCGCACGCGTAGTTGGGGTAGACGCCGTCGACCTTGTACATCCACCCGCTGCCGGACCCGCAGGCCTTTTCGGCAAGTCCGTTGATCGAGCTCACGTAAGTGGAGCTGCCGCTGATCGAAGCGCCGGTGGCCTTGAGGGCGTCGTAGACGGAAGCGCCCGCGTTCACCGTGACCTGCTTCGACCCCATCGACGAGGGATAAGCGGCGTTGACCTTGTGGGCGTTGGACGCGTCGATCGTCACCGTGACGGTGATGGTCGAGGCGGCCGGAGTCGTTTGCTGCTGTTTGGCGGAACCGGATGCGGAAGGCGCCTGTGAGCTGGCAGAGCCGCCGGCCGAGGCGGACGTCGAGCCGCCGGTCGAAGCGGACGGGGCGGCGGCGGAACCCGCTGCCGCGGAGTCGGAACCCGCCTGTGGGCCCGCGTTGCCGGCGTCGCCGGTCGCGCCAGAAGCGTCGGCCGCACCGGCATCGCTTGCGGCAGGGGCTTCGGCCGCGGCATCGGCTTCAGGTGCCGCCCCATCGCCTTCGGCCGCCTGGTCGCCTTCGGCTGCGGCATCGTCGGAACCCGCCGAGGCGTCATCGGCGGCTTCTCCCGAATCGGCGGCGTCGCCATCGGTGCCCTCGTCCGCGGCGACCGTCTGGAAGGCGTCGCCGTCCCAGGGCATCGTGCAGCCGGCGAAGGGCGCGACGAAGAGCACGACGGCAAGGAGGGCGGCGAAGACCGCCGCCCCCACGCCCAGCCGTTTGCGCGCCGTGTCGTTCAAAGGTGCCTGCATGAATCTGCCGCCCCTACTCCTTGCGCACCTTCGCGCGGGCTACGCCGGCCGCAGCGCCGGCGGCAAGCAGCACGACCACGAGCGCCGCCGGGAAGGCGTCGCCGGTCTGCGGCATCGCGGTGGCGCTGCCGGCAGTAGCCGCAGCATCGCCCCACTGCGCGTAGAGCGTCACGTCCTCATCGGGAACCGTGTAGGTTGCCCCCGCTTCGTAGAGCGTGCCCGTGTGGTTTTCCGCCGTGTTCCATCCCTCGAATTGGGCGTCCGAGCGGTCCACCAGCTGGCCGGGAAGCTCGATGGTCGACCCCGGCGCAGCCGTCACCATCGTCGACTGGTTGTCATCGGCGGTATGGGGATCGCCCGCATCGATGAAGGTGATCGTCACGTCGCCGTCCTGAGGATTCACCGTCGCCCCCGTCGGGCCGAAGACGAGCACGTTGGCCGTCTTGCCGTCCTTGTAGGCGGCAAGGGCGAGCATCGCGTCGGAATCGAGCATCTGGGAATCCCAGTTCGACTCGTAGCCCGTCAGATCGGACTTCGCCTGGCTGAGCAGGTAGTACATCGGCGTCTTGCCCGACGCGGCGCTTGCCGTGTCGGCCCCGTTCACGTCGTAGCCCAGCGCATCGAGCGCCGCGCAGATTTCCGCCGTGGCGTCCGCGTTGCTCGTCTTGTCCCCATAGCTGTAGCTGAAGCCGCCGTCATCGTTCTGCATGCTCATAATGGTGGCCTTCGCCTTGTCGATGAAGTCAGCAACGTTCTTGTTGGCGTCCTTGTACGGAAGAAGGGCGAGCACCGCCTGGGCGGTCGTCTGCGAATCGGGATAGCCGGTATAGCCGACCAGGCCCGTCGTCGCATCGGCGGAATCGATGATCGCGTCGATGATCTTTTCGGGCGTCAGAGCCGCATCCGTCTGCGTTGTGTATCCCTGGGCGCTGTAGACGGGCAGGATGCACACGTAATCGGTGGCGGTAAGCGATGCCCCTTCTTCGGCTTCTTCCATTTCCTTCACCAGATTGCGCGTGGTGCCGTCGATATCAACCTGCGTGCAATCTACGCCTGCAGCGGTGAGCATGGTGATGTACTTCGCCATGGTGCCTGCGGCAATCTTGTCGCTCTGGGCGATCGAGGCGACGACCTCGTTCTTCGCGACATCGGAGGCGCGGTCCATGGCGCGCAGGGCGATGGCCGCGTTGTAGCGGTTGTTCGCCATCTGGTCGCCTTCGAGCGCGGCCCCGCTACCGCCTTCTCGATAGGTGTTTGCCAGATTATCGAGAAGCGCGGTGAGCTTGCCCTCGTCGGCCGGCGTCAGCGTGGGCGTAGAAGGCGTGTCGGGCTTCGACGGTTCTGCGGGCGTTTCCGGCGTTGCGGGCGTGTAGCCGGCGAGCGGGTCGCTCACCTGCGGAACGACCGAGGTCACCTTGTCGGGAATAGCGGACGAATAGCTGAAAAGATAGGGATACGAGCTATCGTTGGTGTACACGTACTGATAGTGGCCACCGTCAATAAGCGTCGCGGAAAGCAAGGCCGACGAATAATTCGCGCTCGAGCCGTTGAATACGTCCATCCAATAGGCGCCAGACGCCAAATCGTACCCTTTGCCGTTGAAGTTCGGATAGCCGCCGCCGTCCTTCCACGTGACGCCGGCAGCGTTGAGCAGGTCGGTCACGGTGCTGTCCGTCGTAAGACCCGAAACCAAATCGTTGTAGGCGACCGTGTTGTTGTTCATGGCATCCACCACGGTGAGCTGGGCCGTCACCTGGTTGTCATCGTAGGAAAAATCACCCGTGCTCGAGTAAATATACTGGTAGTGGCCGCCATCGACCAGCTTCGCCGAGAGCTGGGCCTTGGCATGATCATCGTTGGAACCGTTAAATTCGGTCACCCAATTCGCACCGGTATCCTTGTTGTCGCCTTTGCCCTCGAACGCGGGCGAGCCGTAGCTCTCATCATAGTCGATGCCGGCTTTCTTCAGCATGTCGGCAACGGTGTTGCTCGACGTGAGGCCGTCGACCGTGCCGTTGTAGACCGTCTTGCCCACCACGTTGCCCGCATCGTCGGTCGCGGTGGTATCGACGATCGTGAGCGCGACCTTCACGCTCGAAGCGGCGTCATCGGCCTCCGCCGCCGGCTGCGGCATCGCCGGCCATGCGAGCACGACGAGCAGCACCGCCGCCAGCGCGCAGCGGGCGCTCTTGTTCCATAGCTGTCTAAAAGAATGGCTCATCTGCCGTCCTTCCCCCAAATCGCGCGTTTCCCGCGCATCCAGCCAGAAGAAAGGACAGCGCCGGCCACGTGGCCGAACGTTACGCGAAGCCGCCTTCAGGCGGGTAGCTGGGCGATGCGACGCCGCGCAGCTGGCACGCTTCTCGGGAAGTGTTCTGACTGACGGGACCGTATGGCCCCGATCACAGTGGCGGCACCGCGGGGGATTCTCACCCGGATTTCCTTGCACCGAGACGTCTTCTTCTGCGCCCGCCATTGTAGCATGAGGGCTTTTCCGCCGCGCAAGCGCAAAGGAGCCGCGCACCGCAAGGGTGCACGGCTCCTGCACAGGCACGGAATGTGCGCAACAAGGGCGCGCGATCGGCAGCCGCCGCGCGCAGAATCATCGCTGCACCCCGGCGCCCGCTCCCCTAGTCCGCATAGACTTCTTTTTCCACGACAAGCTCGTTTTTGATCGTGCCGACGAGCTTCTGGAGCGCGTCGATGCAGCGCGGGCGGATGTCGCCGCCGATGAGCACATACATAAGCGAATCGCCCACTTCGCAGCGCCCCTCGTTGAGCCACACGCGCACGTAGTAGATGCCGTCCCAGCTAAGGGCCTCGTTCACCGCCTTCTGCAGGCCTTCGGCGTCATAGGAGAAATCCACGGCGACCACGTTGCCCAAGCCCTGCACGCCCTCGCGCACCTGGCGCTTCGGCGTCGCGCGCACGACCCCGTTGTGGGTGAGGAACATCCCGCATTGGTCGGCATGCTCGCTCGCTTTCGCCTCGCGCAGCCATTCGTCCATCGACGGTTCCGGTTTACCCATGATCGGTCCTTTCGCGTTCTCGTTCGTTTCGTATCGTTCACAGGCGCGGCAGCCCGGCGCGCGCCCGCACCCCGCGCTAGTCGGCGAGTGCCCCCAGCGGGTCCCACGGCGCCAGCACGATAGGCTCTTCGGTTTCGTACGCGCGGCGCTCGTCGCCAGTGAGGTACTTCTTGTCCACGACCACCTGGTAGACGTATTCGCCGAACCAGTCGTCGGTGAGGCTGTCGAAGCCGTTCTTGCCGTGGTCTTTGCCCCAGCTGTTCTCGACCTTCCACAGCGTCGGCGCGCCGTTAGCGTCGAGGTTGACGCCCTCGAGCGTCATCGCGTGCGTCATCACCGACTCGCCGAAGTCGAGGCGCTGCGCCTTGTCGAACCCGCAGTCGAGGTCGAAGCCGAACAGACCGTCGACGTCCACTGCAGCGAGGTCCATCACGCCGTCCTTCTGCAGGTAGGACTGGTCGACGTCGCAGCCGAACCAGACCGGCAGACCGTCCTTGAGCTGGGCTGTCGCCAGCTGCTTCAGGCGATCGGCGGGCAGGTTGAGGTAGCGCACGCCGCCCGCTTCGACCACGTTGCCCAGACGGTCGACCGTGTAGGTGCGGCCGAAAGGCTTGTCGGCCGTGGGGGCGCTGATGACCGACACGTAGTCGTCGAGCTGCATGCCCACGGCGCGGTCGAAGAACTCCTTGGGCGTGAACGTCCCGGAAAGCACCAGCTTGTCGTCGGTGTCGCGCAGACGCACCTCGAAGGTTTTCGGCGGCTCGCCCAGGCAGATGGTGAGCAGCCGCTGCACGTTGGCGAGCATGCCCTGCTTGGTGGCGCGCAGCTCGTCCGCCGTGTCGCCGGCCTCGTGGGCGCCACGCAGCTCGCAGGCGCATTTGCGCAAGTAGCGCGTAAGGTAGGCGTCCATTTCGTAGGTGTTCTTGGCGCAGGCGGTGTCGGGCATGGCCTCTTTCGGCACCACCCCGTACTTCTTCACCAGCGCGCGGAACATGTCCCACTGGCCGCCGTCCCCCACCGGGTCGGCGAGCAGGAAGGAAACGAGACGGCCGTCGCGCGGATCGTCGAGGGTATCGAGGATGTTCTCGAAGAACCAGTTGGATTTCTCGAGCTTGTCAAAGTACAGCGGATAAGCCTGGCTGAACTCGAAGGTCTTCAGGTTGAATTTCTCGATCGTGCGGATGCGCATCGTGTTGAGGCTGGCGAACATCCAGCAGCGGCCCGAGCGCTGCTGGTCGGTGCGGTCGCCCTGTTTGACCTCGATGTCGAACACAGTGGTGTTGCGCGCCACCTGTTCGGGCACGCGCGCGGCGGCGCGGACGCCGTTGCCGGTCACCGCGTTCTTGGCCACGACGTTGGCGCGATCGGCAGCGAAGGCGGCCGCGTTGCGCTCGATGGCGCCGAAGGTGAGGGCCCGCGCATCGTCGGCGCAAGCCGCTGCGTTCTGCGTGAAGTTGGAAGATTCAGACATGTCATGCTCTTTTCTCTCGATGGGTTTCACGGGCGATTCTAGCACGAGCGCGCAGGCGGCCCTTTCGCACCGGCCCCATCTCACGCGCAACCCGAGCGGCCCAAAATGACAACGGGCGCGCGGACGTGCGGACAATTTCCGATACACCCTACCGCGTCGCCGTCGTCGCCCGCCTGTACTGCATCGGGCTCATCCAGCCCAGAGACTCCTTCGGCCTCTCCTCGTTGTAGTACGTCAGCCAG
>Ga0214872_100100_pt1 | contig 54159 bp, 43 predicted proteins | sample Stichaenrichm18X_FD_168614 | JGI IMG/M metagenome (GOLD analysis project Ga0214872, IMG submission 168614) | Xylose enriched microbial communities from anaerobic bioreactor in Madison, Wisconsin, United States - 18X | ecosystem: Engineered > Bioreactor > Anaerobic > Unclassified | place: USA... | reverse complement strand
TGCTGCGGGGTGGGACTCGCCGGGTCGGGGCGTTTGGGCGGTTGCGGCCGTGTGCGACCTGCGGGACGGGGCGCGTGCGCTTCGCTCGCGCCCCTGCGTGTGACAACGGGGGCGCGTGATGAGTCACACGACTCCCGCCTCCATCTACCGCGGGTGCCCTTGCGTATAATGAACCCTACGTATCAACCAGGGGAGGACAACGGTGCCCATGGACAATCGCACAGGGTCGGCGCTCGAACGCGCCTTCGGCGGCGCTGCCTTCGCCTGTTTCCTGGGGCTCGCTGCCACTCGCGTGTGGCTGCAGTGCAACCTGTTCGGCCTCTACGTGCAAAGCGACCTCGGCGTCGACACGATGGTCAACCAGCTCTCCTACGGCTTCACCTTCCTCGTGGGCGCCCTGTGCGTACTGGCCAAACGTCCGCGCCCGCAGACGGAGCGCGCAATCGCCCTCGTGGCCGTCGTGCTCATGACGCTTTGCGCGGCCGCCGCCCTCATTCTGCCGCCTGGGGCGGACGGCCGTTTGCCGCTCGATGTGGCCGCAGGCGTCGCCGGCGCCCTGGGCGGGGCCATGTGGGCCATGGCTTACGTGCGCATCGACACCCGCCTGGCGGTTCCCTACAGCTTCGCCTCCCTTGCCCTGGGCTCGATCGCGGGCTGGGCGCTCTCGTTCGCCACGCATGAAGCCGCCGCTCTCGTGAGCATCGCCATGCCGGCGCTCGCTTTCCTCTGCTGGCAGCGCGCCAGCGCCGTGCCCGCCGACACCGCCCGCTGCACCCCCTGCTACGACCGCGAGCCCGCCACTACCTATATATACGTGTTCGGCGGTCTCGTCGTCTTCAGCTTCGCTCTGGGCATTTCGCGCGGCTACCCGGCCGGCGAACCGGTCGCTATGGTCCCTGGACTGCGTGCCGTGCACCAGTGGGGCGTTGTGGCGGTGTCGCTCGCGCTTATCTGGTGGTCGGCCTTCAAGCGTCGCCAAATCAGCTTTTCCCTGCTCTGGCGCATCGAAATCTGTCTCGTCGCGGCGGGCGTGGTCATCCTCACGATGTTTCCCGGCGACCTCGACGAGCTGGCGGTCGCGGTGGTCAACATCGCCGACACCCTCATGCTCGGTGTGCTGTGGGTGACGGCCCAGGACGTCTCGCGCCATTCGAGCTACCATCCCTTCGCGGTCTTCGGCTTCGCCTGGGCCGCCCGCGTGCTCGCGCGCAACGCGGGACGCTTCACGATCGGCATCGTGGGCACGGCCTCGCAGACCGCCAACACCGCGATCGGCGTGCTTGTGCTGCTGCTGTCGCTGAGCGTCGCCCTGCTTCTGTCGAACGGGATTCCGCGCACGCGTGCGCTGTTCAGCGACGACCGCCTGGGCGTGGCGGACGGTGCGCAGCCTACACGGGCCGCTTCGCTTGCGGCGCGCGGGTCTGCGTCCGCGCAGGCGGAAGGCGCTGAAGGCGCTGTCGGCTCTGACGCGGTGCCCGCCGTGGAGGCGCCCGCCGCGTTCGCGCAGGTGCAGACTGTGGAAGCGGCTGCTGAAACACGTGCGGAGCAGGCTGCGGAAACACCCGCCGGGAAAGGCGGGGAGAACGATGCGGAGGGGCCCGCCAACGTGCGAGCCCTGAACGCCATCCAAGAGTCCGCGGCGCCTGTCGCGAAACGAACCGCTTCCGCCGCCTCTGCTCACGCGCCCGCTGTCGGCGCAGCGCCGTCTGTGCGTGCGGCTGCCCAGCCGGCCCGCCCCGCGCAAGGCGAGCCGCAGGCCGAAGGCCCTGCTGAAGCTTCTGCGTCCGAGCGCTCCGCGAATGGCCAGGCTACTGCCACCCAGACCGCTGCCGCCGCACCCGACGCCCGCACCCCGCGCGAGCGCCTTGTCGACTGGATGGCCGACGACCGCAAGCTCACCCAGCGCGAGATCGAGGTGGCCCTGCTCATCGCCACGGGCCGCAGCAAGGCGGTCATCGCCAAAAAGCTCTTCGTGTCGGAAAACACCGTGCGCACGCATGCCAAGAACGCCTACGCCAAGCTCGGCGTGCATTCCAAGCAGCAGCTCATGGACGTGCTCGAAGCCCACATGGCCTAGGGGCGCCCCGCTCCGTCCGCGTGCGCTCTGCGCTCCTTTTACGCCCGCGCAGCTTCGGCGAGCGACGCCAGAATCTCCCCGGTGCGCTCGATGCCGTAGCGCGAGCTGTTGACCGTGACGTCGTAGTTGCGGCTGTCGTCCCAGGCGGTGCCCGTGCAGAACCGGCAGTGCTCGGCCCGCTCGCGGTTCACCTTCTCAATCATGGCCTGCGCCGCCTCGCGCGGCACCCCGTCCCGCTCGACCACATGGGCCACCTCGTCGTCGATGTCGCCGCGCACGAACAGGCACAGGGTGTTCGCACGGCCGCGCAGGATCCAGTTGGCCAGGCGGCCCACGATCACGCAGTCGCCTTCTGCGGCGATTTCGCGAATCACGCGCTCCTGGGCGTGGAAGAGCCGCTCGGCTTCGGGAAGGTCCTCTTCGCTCACCGCCTCGCCGCCGGCGTAGGCCCGGTAGAAGGCCTCGAGCGCGCTGCCCGTGCGCAGGCGCTCTTCGTAGGCGGCCACCTCGTCGCCCGAAAAGCCTTGCGCGGTCATACGCGCGATGATCTCGCCGTCGTAGAAGCGCACGCCGAGCCTATCGGCGATAGCCCGCCCGATCTCGCGCCCGCCGCTGCCGTATTCGCGCGCGATGGTCACGACGAAGTTGCTTTCGGACACGGCGGCGCTCGCCGCCGCCTGCTCTTCGGCCTCTGCGCGATTGCCGGGAAGCAGGGCGTATTCGAAGGCCTTCAGATGCTTGCTGTAAAAGCCCACCACGAGTCCCGTGCACACGGCGCTCACCACGGTGCCCTCGCGCACCGACACGAGCTGGCCAAACAGGGCGAAGTTGAGCAGGGCCGCGGTCGCCGCCATCGTTGAATCGCTGATCACGCGCGCGGTGCCGAACTCGCGGTGCAGCACGCCAGCCAGGGCGCGCGAAAAGCCGTCGCCGGCCATCACGCCCACGTGGCTGATCAGCGTGAGATAGGCGCCGAAGGCGAGCACGCAGACGCCGGCGAGCAGGGTGGCGAAGCGCAGGGCGTAGGCTTGGGGCGTCCAGGCGGACAGGGTGAGCATGGCCACATCGACGAAGGACCCGAAGAAGAGGCAGAGCACGAACTGCTGGATCAGGTCGAACCAATTGCGCTCGCGCACCATGAAGATCTGGGCCACGACCAGGGCTGCGTTGAACAGGGCGACCCAGGTGCCGTACGACAGTTGGGTGAGCGGGATCGAAAGCGTGTAGGGGATGACCGAAATGGCCGACGTGCCCAGGCTCGATTTGGTGAGCAGGGCCACGCCCAACGAGATGCAGTAGATGCCTGCGAACATGACGATGTAGCGTTTCACGCGTTGCCCGATGCTCACGCGGGGCCTTCCTTCCATATATAGTTGCGCGGGGATGCTTCCACCGTACACGAGATGCGTGCGCCGTGCGGGCGGGCACGGCGCGATGTGAAGGAAACTCTATGGTTGTGGAAGGCACGTGCGCGGAAGATCCGCGCTGCCGCCGCGCCCTATCCCAGACTTCCTTGGCGATTTCCTTCACCAGGGCGAGCTTGGCCCACTGTTCCTCTTCGGTGAGCTTGTTGCCGATCTCGTACGAGGCGAAGCCGCACGGGGGCTCAGGTAGAGGCGGTCGAGCGGCGCATAGCGGGCGGCTTCGTGGATGCGCGCGATCACGGCGTCCTTGTCTTCCAGCTTGGGGCTCTTGGTGGTGATCAGGCCGAGCGCATGGAGCTGGGCTACCTCTACCGGACCGAACGCCCGCTCACGCCCCTGGCCCAGCGCTACCTCGAGCTCATGAAGGCCGACGTGGCGCCCTGGCGCGACGAGCCGGCGGCGGCCCGCTGAGCGCGGGCGCGTGCCGCCGGCGGCACGCCGTTTCGGGTAGACTGGTGCCTCGGAATCACAGGGAGGGACCGATGACGAATTCAGACCAAGAGAGCCGTATCATGCCCGTGCAGCGCCTGGGGTGGGGCTTTCTGCTCGCCTGGGTGTTCTGCACGTTTTATACCGACATCGCCGCCGATGCGCTCGGCGGCGCCCGCATGGACGCGGTGCTCGACCCGTGGGCGCGAGTGGTGGGTTCTACGCTGCCGGTGCTCGTGGCGGTTGCCGTGCTCGTCGCGCTTGTGGCCGGCGAGCGGCGATGGGGTCCGCTCGTGTTGCGGCGCGGGGTGGCGGCGGCCTCGTCGGCGGCGGCGGCCGTGGGCACGCCCCTGCTCTTCTCGTCGGCGCCCGCCGACCTGTCGCAGATGGCTCCCTTTGTCTTCGGCGCCCTTCTCACCGGCGGCGGAAGCGCCTGTCTCTGGGTGCTATGGGGCGCTTGCTATGCGCGCCTGCCGCAGGAGGAGGTGGAGCGCTGCGCACCCGTGTCGGCGGTGCTCGCGGCCCTGCTCATCCTGGCTGCGTCGGCGATGAGCGGCTGGGTGGCCGTGGTGTTCGTGTCCCTGCTGCCGGTGGTCTCGGCGGCCTGCGCTCTTGCGTCGTGGCGCGAGCTCGACAGCGTGCCCCTGCCTTACGAAAGCGCCGCCGGTGACGCCCGGCTCCACCCGCAGGCTGTCGCGATTCCGCGGCCGACGGATGCTCTGCGCGCGATGGGCCGCAGCGGATGGGGTATCTTGGTCGCCTGCCTGTTCGTGTGCGTCGAAGGCGGTTTCTATGGCGGCAACCGGTCGTCGTCGCTCGAGCTGCAGGCGATCATCGTCGCAAGTGCCCTGTTCATGGTGGGCATCGGCCTCTATTCGGTTGCGGGGCCGCGCCGCGTGTCGGTGGCCTACCTTTTCCGTTGGATGTGTCCCTTGCTCGTGGCGGGGTTTGCGGCGCTCGTGGTGGCCGGCGTATCGCAGGCGGGCGCTTTCGCGGCCTTCGGGGTGTCGCTTGCGGCCCGCTTCGCTTTCTGCGTGATCACCCAGATGTTCTTCGCCCGCTTCGCTGCGCGCGGAGTAGCCACACCCACGCAATCCTATGGGTTGGGTTGGATTTTCGTGCATCTGGGCGACCTGCTCGGCGTGGTCGTGCTCGATGCGCTCGACGGTCCTTTGGCGGCGGGCGCTGTCACGGTGGCGCAGGTTGCCGCAGTGGCCACCGTCCTGCTCGTGGCATCCACGATGTTCGTGCTCGACGACGACGCGAGCTTCGCGGGCCCAGCCGACGATGGGCGCACGGAAACGGACGCCGATGCGAGCGCTGCGGAAGGACCGACCCCTGCGGCGTCGCCCTTCGACGACCGCGTCGCCCAGATTGCGCGCTCGATTGGCCTTACCCCGAGGGAAACGGAGGTCTTCGTCCTGCTCATGCACGGGCGGTCGGTGCCCTATATTCGCGACGAGCTCGTGATCTCGCGCGACACGGTGGCTACCCACGTGAAGCACATCTACGCGAAGGCGGGCGTGCACTCGCGCCAGGAGCTGCTCGACCTCGCCCAGGACGGCGACTGATTCCGCGCCGTGCGCATCCGTCTCGCGCCCCGACCCGCGTGCCGGTTCCATAGCCCGCCATGCACGACCGCTCTGCGGTCCTCCGCCCGGCCAGCGGCCCGCCGGCCGGGCAGCGCGCCGGCACACTGGCCGTTTCGCGCGCCCGCCTCCGCCTTCCGCATCGGGGGATTTTCATACGTTTCGGGAAACTTTTGAGAAATTACCGCCGATTTTACTCAAACGTATGAAAACGCAGCGCCGGTAGGACGGGATGCGCCTTCTCGTGGCATGTGCGCCCGCATACGCGAACGGCCGGTCCTGCAGGGCCGGCCGTTCGTCAGGAGGGAGAGCGCGTTGCCGCGCTATTCGATGCCGCAGGCGTGCTTCGCCGCGATGCGGGCGAAGGCGCCCGAGCGCCCGGCGTTGATGCCGGTGAAGTTGCTCGGATAGTTATGCGGATAGAAACCGCCCTGGTCGTTTCCGCAGACGTAGAGGCCGCCGATCGCGCTGCCGTCGGCGCGCAGGGCCTGGCTGTTGGTGTCGGTGATCACGCCGTGGATGGTGACCAGGAAGTTGCCCGACGTGCGGATCGCGTAGAAGGGGGCCGTGTCCACGGTGCTGCAGCGGTAGGCCGGCTTGCCGTAGTCGGTGTCGCCCTGGGCCATCATCTGGTTGTAGCGCGCCACGGTGGCCAGGAAGGTCTGCTGGTCGTCGGCGTCGGGGAACATGGTCTGCGCGAGCTCTTCGAGCGTGTCGCACTTCTTCAGCGCGCCCGAATCGAGCTGGGGCTGCATCCAGAAGCTGTCCAGGTGCTCCTTGGTCATGGCCTCGCAGTCGTAGACGTCGGCGTTGAAGGCGCTGCCGTCGGGTGCGGGCGCAAGGCGGCTGCAGCCGCACGTGTCGAAGCGCTGGATGTCCTCCCAGTAGGTGCCGTCGAAGACCTGCCAGGAAAAGCCCTTGGGCTGGCGCGTGCCCTGAGCGTAGATTTCGGGGTAGGTGGAATCTTCGTTCATGAAGCGCTCGCCGCGCACGTTCACGCGCAGGAAGGGCTGGCTGGCCGGAAGGTAGAGCGGGTTGCCCAGGTCGGGGCCCACCTGTTCGTCGTCGTTGACCACGCCGCGGTTCCACACCATCGCGCCGCCGCCTTCTTCGAGCACCGCGCCCGCCCAGAGGGCCATGCGGATGCCGTCGCCCTCTTCGGTCGTGGCGGCCGTACTCGTGCAATAGGAAAGCGCCTCGGGGCAGAGGTCGGCGATCATGTCCTTGTTGGCGCCGTAGCCGCCCGTGCATACGATCACGCCGCGGGAGGCGTTGTAGCGCTTGTAGCTCTTGTCAGAGGCCTGGGCAATGACTCCGGTCACGTTGCCGTCGCCATCTTGCACGAGCTGCTTGGCCGGCGTGGAGAACTCGATCGTGCCGCCGGCATCAAGGAAGAGGTCGCGCATGACTTCCAGGTGCATGTAGGCGCCGTAGTTGGGGCCCTGCGGGTTGAAGTCGCCCATGACCGGGTTGGTGCACATGGGCGGGTAGTAGGCCTCGGGGTCGCTGGGCGCGTGCCATTCGAAGGGGAAGGTCATGCCTTTGGGCGTTTCGAGGTCTTCGAGCCAGTCCATGAATTCGCCCGACTTCTCGCACCAGGTCCTGTAAAGGGCCATGTTCACGTCGCCCGATTCGACCTTCCGCGCGTAGTTGATCAGGCGGGCGGTGTCCTGCTCGTGTCCTTGGGCGTGGCGCGAGCCCCAGCTGCCCACGGCCTCGCGGGCCATGGCGATGTCGCCGCCCTTTTCGAGCACGACGACGTTGAAGCCCTTTTCCTGCGCGGTCATCGCGCCCATGAGGCCCGCGTTGCCGGCGCCCACGACCACGAGGTCGCAGTCGACGGTTTCGGCGATGTCGGTGATGGGTTCGGGCGCGTCGCGCCAGCTCGATGCGGCGGCCTCCTCCTTGGTGCGCTCGCTTTGCTTCTTCGGGCTCGCGCAACCGGTAAGCGCCTGGGCGCCCACGACGCCGGCGGCGGCGATGCCGCCCCATTTCAACAGGTCGCGGCGGGTCATGGCGGTGTTCATGTGCATCCTCCCTCTCAAGATGCGACGCGGGTCCGGCAGATCTGCAGCACCGGACGTGCGCCGTTTCGTGGCGCCGCGCGTTGATTCTCGCCGGTGGCGCCGTTTCATCGATATGAGTGCAGGCTACGGGCGAAACGGAGCGCGCGCATCGCTCGAAGGCTGGTATTTTCGCCTCACCGAGAATAGGGGATAGGGATCTGACCTGGGACGATGCGGAAGTGTGAGCGCGCGAGCGCCAGCGTGTGCCCGGAACGGGCCCCGGGATGGGGTCGCCGGGGGCGGCCGCGCCGGTCGCGCCGAATAACGCGCCTTTCTCGGTGGCGTCCTTCGAAATAGGAAGAAACGCTCGAGAAGGGCGCGTTAATGCGCGGCCCGCGCCGATCTTGGTTGGCTGTCATCTCCGAATAACGCGCCTTTCTCGATTGCTTTTCTCGAAATGAGCGGATTTGCACGCGAAAGGCGCGTTATCGCCCGCCGACCCCGCCGCATGCCGCCCCTCCCTCGGGCACCCCGTCGCCCCGCCTCTCGCTCGCGCGGCTTTGTGCAGCGCGTTCACAATCGCTTGCGACCGCATTTCCACGCTGCTAAAATGACCAAGTTTCTTATTACACATGCGCGCTGGACTCGCGTCTGCCAGTGGCCCTGCGGGGTTGCGGACTCGAGGGCGAAGGCGTGCAGAGGATTAACGAATGGAGCTGCAACCATGGAAAAGGTCTCTATCCAGACCCTGCTCGACGCTGGCGCGCACTTCGGCCACCAGACCCGCCGTTGGAACCCGAAGATGAAGCCCTATATCTTCGGCCATCGCGGTGACATCTACATCATCGACCTGAAGAAGACCCTCGTCGGTCTCGACCAGGCCTACACCTTCGTCCGCAACCTGGCTGCCAACGGCGGCACGATCCTGTTCGTGGGCACCAAGAAGCAGGCCCAGGAAGCCGTCGCCGAAGCCGCCAACAGCTGCGGCATGCCCTACGTGAACGCCCGCTGGCTCGGTGGCATGCTCACCAACTTCGTGACCATCCGCTCCCGCGTGCAGCGCATGGAAGAGCTCGAGGCCATGGACACCGACGGCCGCATGGAAAAGCTCCCCAAGAAGGAGCAGATCCTGCTGCATAAGGAGCTCACCAAGCTGCAGACCAACCTCAACGGCATCCGCAACATGAAGAAGCTCCCCGACGCGATCTTCGTCATCGACACCAACCGCGAGGTCATCTCGATCCACGAGGCCCATCGCCTGCACATCCCCGTCGTGGGCACGATTGACACCAACTGCGACCCGGACGACGTCGATTTCGGCATCCCTGCCAACGACGACGCCATCCGCTCGGTCAAGCTGTTCGCCGACTTCATCGCTTCCGCCGTCATCGCCGGCCTGGGCGCTCCCGTGACCGCCGAGGAAATGGCCGCCGAAGGCGAAGCCGCTCCTGCCGCCGAAGGCGAAGCTGCCCCTGCGGCCGAAGCCGCTGCTCCGGCCGCCGAATAGGCGCCAGCGCACCGTACTTTGGAACGAAGCGGCACCGCATGAGCGATGCCGCTTTTTCACTACAGACCAACGAAAGGAACCTCATGGCTCAGATTACCGCCGCAATGGTCAAGCAGCTCCGCGAGATGACCGGCGCGGGCATGATGGAATGCAAGAAGGCTCTGACCGAAGCCGACGGCGATATGGACGGTGCCGTCGACGTTCTGCGTAAGCGCGGTCTCGCCGCTGCCGCCAAGAAGGCCGGCCGCGCCACCAACGAAGGCCGCGTGGGCGCCCTCGTCAAGGGCAACGTCGCCGCCGTGTGCCAGGTGAAGTGCGAAACCGACTTCGTGGCCCTCACCGACAAGTTCGAAGGTTACGTCAACGCCTTCACCGAAGCCGTCGTCGACAACGACCCGGCCGACGTCGACGCCCTGCTCTCCAGCGAGTTCAACGGCTCCACCGTGCAGGACCAGCTCACCGAAGCCATCCATGTGATCGGCGAGAACATGCAGATCGGCAAGTTCCAGCGTCTTTCCATCGAAGGCACCGGCGCCATCGTTCCCTACATCCACATGAACGGCAAGATCGGCGTGCTCGCCGCCTTCACCTTCGGCAAGGCCGAAACCGCCGCTGACGAGCGCTTCCTGGCCATGGGCAAGGACGTCGCCATGCAGATCGCGGCCATTCCGCCCGTCGCCCTCGACGAGTCCAAGGTCCCGGCCGAAGTCGTCGAGCACGAAATGGGCATCTACAAGGCTCAGGCCGCCGAATCCGGCAAGCCCGAAGCCATCCAGGTCAAGATCGCCGAAGGCCGCCTGAAGAAGTTCTACAAGGAGAACTGCCTCGTCGACCAGGCCTTCGTGAAGAACGGCGACCTCACCGTGGCCGAATACATCGCGAGCGTCGCCAAGGAAATCGGCGACGACATCAAGATCGTCGACTACGCCCGCATCGCCCTGGGCGACTAATAAGCCACAAGCCGCGCGCTCGCGGGCGCGCGGCCTTCAAGCGGCCCACCATTCTGCTCTTTTTCGCAAGAGCGGGAAGCGGTGGGCCGCTTTGCGTATAATCGACTGCGATATACAGACGCGTACCCCGCACGTCACGCGGGAATGGTCCCACAACGCACGAAAAACCAAGGAGCGGCCCATGTCAGAAGAAGTTATCATCGCTCGTCAGACCCCCAACCTCACCGGCACGGTCAAGGCGTCGGGGGCGAAGAACTCGGCGTTGAAACTGCTTGCCGCGGCTATTCTGGGCCATGGCCCGAGCGTGATTCGCAACGTGCCCCTCATTTCCGATATCACGGTCATGAGCAAGGTCGTCGAGCGCCTGGGCGGCACGGTCACCCGCGACGGTCACGTGCTCACGGTCGACACTACCAACGTCGACAAATGGGAGACCCCCTACGAGCTCGTGTCGAAGATGCGCGCGAGCATTTCGGTGCTCGGCCCCTTGATCGGCCGCTTCGGCCGCGCCCATGTGGCCATGCCGGGCGGCTGTCAGATCGGCGCCCGCAAGATCGACATGCACCTGGTGGGTCTCGAACAGCTCGGCGTTGAATTCCAGATTGACCACGGCTTCCTGATCGCGACCACCCCCAACGGCCTGCATGGCGGCGACGTCATCCTCGAGTTCCCCAGCGTGGGCGCCACCGAAAACACGATGATGGCCGCCGTGACCGCCAAGGGGTCCACGACGATCGAGAACGCGGCCTGCGAGCCCGAAATCCACGACCTGGCCCTTATGCTCAACGAAATGGGCGCCCAGATCGAGGGCGCGGGCACGTCGGTGATTCACGTGCACGGCGTGTCTCTCGACGATTTGAAGCCCTGCGACCACACTACGGTGGGCGACCGCATCGAAGCGGGCACCTTCCTGGCCGGCGGCGCCCTGCTCGGCGGCCCCCTCACGGTGACGGGCGTGAATCCGGCCCACCTTCGCATGGCCATCCTGAAGCTGCGCGCCATGGGCGTCGATGTGGAGGCGGGCAACGATTGGGTGAGCGTCGAGCGCACCCGCCCGCTCAAGGCCGTCGACATCCAGACCCTGCCGCATCCGGGTTTCCCCACCGACCTGCAGGCCCAGTTCATGCTGCTCTGCTCGCTGGCCGAAGGCAATTCCGTCATCACCGAAAACGTTTTCGAGAACCGCTTCATGTTCGCTGCCGAACTTTCGCGCATGGGCGCTGACATCACGATCGACGACCACCATGCCGTCGTGCGCGGCGTCGAGAAGCTTTCGGGCGCGCCGGTGGTGTCCACCGACCTGCGCGCGGGCGGCGCTCTGGTGCTTGCCGGCCTGGCCGCCGAAGGCGAGACCATCGTGCGCAAGATCGCGCACATCGACCGCGGTTACGAAGACTACGTAGGCAAGCTTTCGAGCATCGGCGCCAACGTCGAGCGCACCGTGGTGGATTCGATCTAACCCATGATCATGAAGCGCAACGACAAGCGGGCCTCCGAAGAGCTTTCCCGTCAACTCAACGAATCGCAGCTCGGCACGCATATCGTGCACAATTCCGAGCGCGCGTCGAACACCCATGTGAATTTCGGCAACCAGCGCCGGCAGAGCAAGGCCAACCGCGGCGTGGTGACCCACGTCACCCCCAACACGCGCTCGCGCGAGTCGCAGGCCAGCTACGCCCGCCGTCGCCGCACGCCCGACTACGTGCTCGCCGACATCCGCAAGCGCCGTCGCCGTCGCCGTGCGGTCACAGTCGCGGTGGTGATCATCGCGGCGCTCGTGGTGTGGCTCGTGTCGTCGTTCGTCTTCTCGTCGTCGGTCGACAACAAGATCAAGATCAACGATTCCCAGGTGACGAGCGCCCTCACGGCACCGTCGTCGTCGACCGATCCCTACTACGTCCTCGTCGCCGGCGAGAGCATGGAGGAAGGCAAGCGCTACCAAGGTCCGCGCATGCTCGTGCTCGTGCGCGTCGATCCGCAGAACAAGCAGGTCACCTACATCACGCTGCCGTGGAACACCCAGGTCACCTTGGCCGACGGCAACGAGCATCCGCTTTCGCAGGCTCAGGAAGAGGGCGGCGACGCCGAGCTCATCAGCACGGTGTCCGACCTCACGGGCGTGTCGATCGCCCACTTCGTGAAGTTCCAGAACACCTCGCTCGCCGCGCTCGTCGACGCGATCGGCGGCGTGAGCGTCGATTTGCCCGAATCGGTGGACGACCCCAACGCCGGCACGATCTACCTCGATGCGGGCGAGCAGGCCTTGAACGGCGCACAGGCGGCCACCGCGGCGATGGCGTCCAACTACAGCGACCCGCTCACCGTGCAGTCGAAGGTGCAGTCGCAGATTCTGCAGGCCCTCGTGGGGAGCATCGAGGACAAGGGCGGGCTCTCGAATATCGCGACGTTCGACACCATCGCGGGCGACTTCCAAACCGACCTGTCCTACAACGAGGTCAACGACCTACTTGCCCCGTTCGCGGGCGCCGACGTCGACGTGCGCACCGCCGCGCTGCCTGGGTCCTATGCCGCGAGCAACGGGGTGCCGGTGTTCACGACGTCGAAGACGGGCATCCAACAGATCATGTCGCTCATCGACCAGGGGCAGGACCCGGCCCAGGCCCAGCAGGAGCTCATCGACAGCGTTGACGCCAGCCAGTATACGGTGACGGTGAAGAACGGCGGCGGCGTGACGGGCGCGGCTGCGGCGGCGGCCCAGCTGCTTTCGGCCCAGGGCTTCCAGATTCCGGCGACGCCCGACAACACCCAGCAGCAGGTCTACACGGAAACCCTGGTGGTCTACAAGAATTCCGATACCAAGGAAGCGGCCGAAGCGGCCGTGCAGGCAATGGGGCAGGGGCGCACCACGAGCGCGAGCGCCTACTACTCGTTCAACACCGACCTGCTCGTGATCGTGGGCAAGGACTGGGTGAGCAAGACCTCCTAGTATGACAACGGGGGCGCGTGATGTTGTCACACGCGCGTGTGACAACATCACGCGCCCCCGTTGTCACAAAACGGCGCCCGCTTCCGAAGGGGAGGCGGGCGCCGTTTTCGTGTGTATGAAGGTGTTGTCTACGCCGGAACGACGTGGGTGATGCCGGGGATGCGATCCTTCAGGATGCGCTCGATGCCGTTGGCGAGCGTCATCGACGAGAGCGGGCAGCCGTTGCAGGCGCCGGTGAGCTGGACGACGACTTCGCCGTCTTCTTTGACTTCGACGAGTGTGACGTCGCCGCCGTCGGCCTGCAGGCTGGGGCGGATGAGTTCGAGCACGGCGGCTACATCTTCTTTGTTGACCATGATTGCTCCTTCTTATCGTGAATTGTCACGGGCATCATACCATAAGAAGGGCGGGTCGCCGGGGCGGGCGGGCGCGGCGGGCGCCGACTCGCGCTTTCCCCGCGTCGAAGCGCGCTCGGGGCGCGCCGACGGGTCGGGGCGGGTGTCACCTCATGCCCCGGCCGCACGACCGACAAATCCCACAAGGCGCGCCCTCTTACGCGCGCTTCTTTGGCGGGGCGCTCGACGGCGCCCTCCGCGCCCGCCCGCCCCGTGCACAGGTCCGCGGGTGGAGGGGGGTTGTGGTTGCGGCCGCCCGCGAGGAGGTGGCGCGTGCGGGTTGGGGCGTTTCGGGTTGCTGCGGCTTTGCCTGCGCGCGGGACGGGGCGCGTGCGCTTCGCTCGCGCCCCTGCTGCGGGTTGCGTGTGACAACAGGGGCGCGTGATATTGTCACACGCTGGCGGTTGGGGCTTGCCTGGTTGGGTGCCCGGGTTGCGACCTCGTGCGCTCGCGGGGCGGGGCGAGGCGCTGCGCTGTCGCCCCTGCTGCGGGGTGGGTGCGACCTGCGCGCCCTACGCTTCCGCAGCGCGTTCGGGCACCTTGCGAAGCAGGAAGAAGCCCACCACGAACAGGACCGCGATCGACATCACGCCGATGCTGCCGTTGCCCGTGACCTGTGTGAGCACGCTCACCAGGAAGGTGCCCATGATCGCCGCGTACTTGCCGAAGATGTCGAAGAAGCCGAAGTACTCGTTGGCATGCTCGCCCGGCACGAGCTTGCCGAACTCCGACCGCGACAGCGCCTGGATGCCGCCTTGGAACAGGCCCACCATAATCGCGAGAATCCAGAATTCGGTCGCGCTGCGCAGGAAGAAGGCCGCGAACGCCACGATGCAGGTGTAGCCCACCACGCCCACCAACAGCATCCGCTTGGTACCGAACCGCTTGCCCAGCTTGCCGTAGGCGATCGCGGCGGGGAAGGCCACGAACTGGGTCACCAACAGGGCCAGCACGAGCTGCGTGCCGTCGATGCCCAAATCGGTGCCGTAGCTCGTCGACAGCTTGATGATCGTGTGCACGCCGTCGATATAGAAGAAGTAGGCGAGCATGAAGTAGCGCAGCGGCAGCGACTGCCACAGCTGCTTGCAGGTGGCGGAAAGCCCCGCGAGCAAATCGTGCACGATACGCTTCGGCCGCGGCTTGTAGTGCACCTGCCGAGCGTCGCGCAGCACGGGGATCGTGAAGGCGAACCACCAGACGGCGGTAATCGCGAACACGAACTGCATCGCGGTCTGCATGGAGATCCCGATCGCGTCGTGCCCCAGCGCGATGGCCAGACAGGCGATGAAGGGCACGCAGCTGCCTACGTAGCCCCAGGCGTAGCCGGCGCTCGACACCTCGTCGAACCTGTCGGGCGTGGTCACGTCGACCAGGAAGGCGTCGTAGAACACCGTCGAGGCGTTCAGCAGCACGGCGGCCACCACGTAGACCACCAAGAACACGGTCGCGTCGGTGGGAAGGCCCAGCGCGCAGCAGGCGCAGGCGCCCGTGCCCGCGCAGCCCGCGAGGAACTTCTTCTTCATCCCCCGCATGTCGGCAAGGCTGCCCAGAAACGGCATCAGCAGGGCCACGATCAGGGCGGCCACCGTTTCGGCATAGCCCCAGGCCACCATCACGCTGCCGGTGGCGATCGACGAGAAGTACACGGGGATGAGCGCCGTGGAAAGCAGGACGAAGGCCGAATTGCCCACATCGTAGAGGATCCAGCTTCGTTCGGCCTTGGTCGTCTTTCGCGCCATGTTCGCTCCTCGCCGTCTCGCGCACCCCTGCGCGCATCCGTTTGTCGCCGTGCGGCGCGGTGCCGGCGGGTGGATGCAGGCGCCGCGCCGCCTTCTGCGCACATATAGGGTACAACCTATCGAATGCATGTCCCGCTTCCGTGCGCGAGGGGCAAAAAGCGGGCAAAACTTGGAATCTTGCGCCCCGCTTCGCGTCGGGTCGCGGTACGCTTGGTGCGCACAAGGAGGTCGCCATGCCCGCAATCATCACCCATCATCTTTTCGCCCGCGAAGCCTACGCCGCCCACCGCGACGTCATCGGTAAACATCCCGCCTGCGAGCGGGCCTTTTGCCTGGGAAGCCAGGGCCCCGACCCCTACTTCTACCTCGCCCTGCGCCCGGGCACGCCGGCAGAGCTCAAGCGCCTGGGCACGATCCTGCACCAGGACCGCACGGCAGATCTGATCCTTGCCCTGCGCGACGGGGCCGAAGGCATCGCGGGGATGGAAGGCCGCATCGTGCGCGCCTGGCTGAAGGGCTTCCTTGCCCACTACGCGCTCGATTCCACGGCTCACCCCTTCATTTACGCGACCGAATTCGCCCTCTGCGACGCCGGCGAGCCGGGCCTTTCGCGCTCGTCGGTCGACGAAGTGCACGGGGAAATCGAGCACGACCTCGACGAAGCGGTCCTCTTCGCCAAACTCGGCTGCACGATCGTCGACTACCGTCCCGACCGCGAGGCCCTGGCCTGCGAAGACGAGACCCTGGCCGCAGTGGGCCGCCTCGTGGCGCGCGCCATCCGCGCGGTCTACGGCGTCGACACCTCCGACGAGCTCTACGGTCGCGCCGTGCGCATGTTCCGCCTCACCGCCCGCGTCCTGTGGGACACCACGGGCGTCCGCACCGGCTTCATCGCCGGGATCGAGCACCTTTCGGGCGAAACCTATTCGGTGGCCCTCTCGCATGCCCACCGCGTGCGCGCGAGCGCCCAGAGCGCCTTCGACAACGCCCGCCACGACGCCTGGCGCAACCCCTGGACGGGCGCGGTGTCCACGGCGTCGTTTGCCGACCTCTACGACAGGGCCCAAGACGCCCTGCCCGGGCTTTGGGCCGCCGTCGAGGCGCCGGGCTTCGACGCGGTCGCCGCTGCCGCTCTCGCCCCGATCGACTTCGACGGCAAGATCGCCGCGCGCTAGGCGCACCCGGCCCCGCGCCGTCTGCTACAATCTGAGCCGATGACCGTGCTCGAGGCGCTGTGGAAGAAGGTCGGTTCGCTATGGCTATCGTGACGTGCCCTGCGTGCGGGTCGACCGATTTCGACCTCGCCGCCTACGATTCGATGATGGTGCTCGGCCGCGACCTGGCCCTGTTCACGCTCACGTGCCCCGTGTGCGGCACGCACGTCTCGAGCGTGTGCGCTATCCCTGCCGCCCTGCGCCCCGATGTGGAGGCTGCGGCCCGCGCGCTCGGCGCCGGCATGGGCGGCAAGCGCACCTCCGATTCCGAATAACCGCGCCTTCGGGCGCAGAGAGACCCTATGCTCAACGAAATCTACCATTCCCTCGACCCGGTGGCGTTCACCCTGGGTCCGCTGACCGTGCGCTGGTACGGCATCGCCTACATCCTGGGCTTCATCTTCGCCGCGATCGTGATCATGAACGTGTCGAAGCGCTGGAAGATTCGCGTGACCGACGACGACCTCATGACCATCCTGCTCTGCGTGATCATCGGCGTGATCGTGGGCGCCCGCCTGGGCTACTGCCTCTTCTACGGCGACGGCTACTACCTGGCCCACCCGGCCGACATCCTGGCCCTGCAGCAGGGCGGCATGAGTTTCCACGGCGGCCTGATCGGCGTCCTGCTCTCCGGCCTCGTGGCGGCCCGCGTCACGGGCATCCCCTACGGAACCCTGGCCGACATGGGCTGCATCGCGGCCCCGATCGGCCTCTTCTTCGGCCGCTGCGCCAACTTCATCAACGGCGAGCTGTGGGGCGCGGTGACCGACGCTCCCTGGGGCGTGGTCTTCGGCGGCGCCGCGGGCACGATGCCCCGTCAGCCCTCCCAGCTCTTCGAAGCGGTGCTCGAAGGCATCGTGATCTTCGTCGTCCTGTTCGCCCTGTCGCGGAAGTACCCGCCCCGCCCGCGCGGCACCTTCTTGGGCATCTTCCTGGTCATGTACGGGACCTTCCGCTTCCTGATCGAGTTCGTGCGCCAGCCCGACGTGCAGATCGGCTACCTTTTCGGCACCGATTGGGTCACGATGGGGCAGGTGCTTTCGGTGCCGCTCGTGGCAGTGGGTGTCTGCGTGCTCGTGTGGATGGCCCGCACCAAGCTCCCGCAGACGGGCAGCCCCGTGTCGGCCGATGAGCCGGAGGGTCCGGATTCCCCCGACGCACGCGAAAAATGAGTCAAAGGGGTCGCATCTCTCTGACTCGTCTGCGCAACGCTTCGGTTAAATTTTTCCCATGTGCCGACGCGCCGCCCCTCCGCTCCCGGCAAAATGCTACAGTGTACCTATCATTAGCCATCCGGTAAAAGGAGGACCTATGGCTCTGGAATTCTATAAGTGCGCTCACTGCGGCAACATCGCGATCAAGCCCTTCGACAGCGGCGTGCCCCTGTTCTGCTGCGGCGAGAAGATGGCCCTGCTCGAGCCCAACACGGTCGATGCGGCTACCGAAAAGCACGTCCCCGTCGTCACCGTCGACGGCGCTGCCGTCAAGGTCGCCGTCGGCGAAGTCGAGCACCCCATGGCCGACGACCACTACATCACCTTCATCGTTCTGGAAACCGAAAAGGGCTATCAGACCGCTCCGCTCACCCCGGGCCAGAAGCCCGAAGCCACCTTCGCGGTTGCCGAAGGCGACAAGCCGGTCGCAGCCTACGAGTACTGCAACAAGCACGGTCTGTGGAAGGCCGAAATCTAGCGCAGCGCGCAACGGCGTCTGGTCGGGCCGTCCTTCGGGGCGGCCCGTTTTGCGCGCGACAGGGGGACGGAGGTTGTTGTCACGCAGTAAGCGTGACAACAACCTCCGTCCCCCTGTCGCGCCTGACAAAGATGCCTGGGGTATAGTGGACTCATGACCAAGGGACATGCAACATCCAACCGCCGCGACGTCGTCGTGATCGGCGCCGGCGCCTCGGGCCTCGCCTGCGCGATCGCCGCCGCCCGCGCCGGCCGCCAGGTCGTCGTGCTCGAAGCGGCGCGCGAGCCGGGCCGGTCGATCCGCGTCACCGGCGACGGCCGCTGCAACATCGCCAACGCCGGTACCCAGGCGCAGGTCTACCGCAACGCCGCCTTCGTGGGCCGGGCTTTCGACGCCTGCGCGCCCGAAGAGGCGCTCGACTTTTTGCGTAGCACGGGCATCGTCATGCGCGAAGAGGGCCAGGGACGGCTCTACCCCCAGGCCAACAAAGCCGCTTCGGTCGTCGACGCCCTGCTCTGGGCCGCCCGCCGCGCGGGGGTGCGCATCGCGTGCGGCCGCCGCGTCGAGCGCGTGGCGCCCCAGCAGAACTGTTGGCGCGTCGAATGCGCCGACGGAGGTGCGCTCGTGGCCCGTGCGGCCGTGATCTGCGCGGGCGGCGCCCTACCCGCCGGCATGCTGCCTCCGCGCGTGCCCGTGCTGCCCGCTCGCCCCGTACTCGGGCCCTTGGCCTGCGATGGGGCGCCCCGTCAGTGGGACAAGCTGCGGGCCAAATGCGCGCTTTCCTGTGGGGGCTTCCGCGAAGAGGGGGAGGCTACCTTCCGCACTTACGGGGTGAGCGGCATCGCCGCCTTCAACATGTCGCGCGTCGCGCGCCCGGGCGAGGAGATCGCGATCGACTTCCTCCCCGAGCTCGACCTCGCGGCGACCCGGGACTTCCTTGCCTCCCGGCTCGCGACGCTCGCCCCCTGCACCTGGGAGGAATTCTGCTGCGGCATGCTTTTGCCCCTCATCGGTCGCGAAATCATCTCGCGCGCCGGCCTCGACCCGCGCGCCGCTGCCGCGCCCGCCGGCCTTGCCGTCTTCGGGCGCATGCTGCGCGCCTTCCCCCTCACGGTGACGGGGATCGGCGACGCGTCCCGCTGCCAGGTCCATCGCGGCGGCATCGACGTCGCGGCGGTCGATCCCGCCTCGATGCAGGTCGCGGCCCCGGGGCGCCTCTTCGCCTGCGGGGAAGCCCTCGACGTCGACGCGCCCTGCGGCGGCTTCAACCTTCATTGGGCCTGGACCTCGGGCCTTATTGCCGGAAAGGCGGTGGCCCAGCGATGATTCGCGTGCCCAACATTGCCCTCGAGCTCGATGCGGAAGAGGCTGCGCGCGGCGGCGCCTGGCGCACGGGCGGCCCGCTTTGCGCCGCGGTGGCCCGCGCTCTGTCGCTGCCGCGCGCCCAGGTGGTCCGCGCGCGCGTCCTGCGCCGCAGCATCGACGCGCGCAAACGCTCGCACGTCCACTTCAACGTGACGGTCGCAGCCGAGCTTTCCACGCCGGCGGCCGAAGCGGTCGCGGTCGCTTCCCGTAAGGCCCAGGCCTACGCGTCGCCCCAGCCCCTTGTCATCCCGCAGGTTGCGGCGCCTGCCGACGCGCCCCGTCCCGTCGTGGTGGGCACGGGCCCCGCCGGCCTCTTCTGCGCCCTCTACCTTGCCCGCGCCGGCGCCCGCCCGCTCGTGGTCGAACGCGGCGCGGCCGTGGACGACCGTGCCCGCCAGGTGGCGGCCTTCGACGCCGGCGGCCCGCTTTCCGAGCGCACCAACATCCAGTTCGGCGAAGGCGGGGCCGGCACCTTTTCCGACGGCAAGCTCACCACCAACACCAAGCACCGCATGGCCCCCTACGTTCTGCGCTGGTTCGTCGACGCCGGCGCGCCCGAAGACATCCTGTGGGACGCCAAGCCCCACATCGGCAGCGACCGGCTGCCCGCCGTCGTGGCCCGCATGCGCAAAGAAATCGTCGCTCTAGGCGGCGAGGTCCGCTTCGGCTGCCGCCTGGTCGACGCCCGCTTCGCGCACGGGGTCCTCGCATCGGTCGTGCTCGAAGACGCTTCCGGCGCCCGCGAGACCGTCCCCGCGACCCGCATGGTCTTGGCCCCGGGGCATTCGGCCCGCGACACCTTCGAAGCGGTGCGCGGCTGGGGCGCGGCCCTCGAGCAGAAGCCCTTCTCGATGGGCGTGCGCATCGAGCACCTGCAGGCGCAGATCAACCGCGCCCAGTGGGGGACCTTCGCCGCGCATCCGGCGCTCGTCCATCGCGCCGCCGATTACAAGATGGCCGTGCACGTGAGCCCTGCCCGCAGCGCCTACACCTTCTGCATGTGCCCGGGCGGAACGGTGACCTGCGCCGCGAGCGAGGAGGGCGGCATCGTGACCAACGGCATGAGCAACTACGCCCGCGACGGCCGCAACGCCAACGCGGCCCTGCTCGTCAACGTCGATCCCGCCGATTTCCCCGGCCCCGACCCCCTTGCCGGCGTGGCCCTGCAGCGCAGCGTGGAGCAGGCCGCCTATCGCGCCTCGCTCGAGGCGGGCGGTGCGCCCTACCAAGCGCCCGCGCAGACGGTCGGAGAATTCCTGGCCGCCATGGGCAGGCCCGTGCCCGCCGCCCGCAGTAAGCGCGTGCGCCCCACCTACGCGCGCGGCACGGTCGCAGCCGATCTGCGCACCTGTTTGCCCGGCTTCGTTTGCGATACGATTGCAGATGCGCTCCCGCGCTTCGACGCGCGCTTGCGGGGCTTTTCAGACCCTGCGGCGGTGCTCACGGCGCCCGAAACGCGGTCGTCGTCGCCGGTGCGCATCTGCCGCGGAAAACAGACCCTGCAGGCCTGGCTGCCCGGCGCCGCCCCCGGTGCGGAAGGCGACCCGGCGGGCTGCGGCGTCTACCCCTGCGGCGAAGGCGCGGGCTATGCGGGCGGCATCATGTCGGCCGCCTGCGACGGGATGCGCGTGGCGCAGCGCGTCGCGCAGGATATGAGTCAAGTGAGGAACGAGTAATGGCTGAAGCGAACTACGTGAACGTCGAAAAGGCGGTCGGCCTGCTGCGGGCCGGCGAAGCGGTGGTCTTTCCCACCGATACCGTCTACGGGGTAGGGGTGTCGGTGCGCGACGCGCCGTCGCCCGAAGTTATCTACCGGGCCAAAGAGCGCAGCCATCGCAAGCCGATCGCCTGGCTCGTCGACAGCGTCGACGCCCTCGGCGTCTACGGCAAGATCGTCCCGGAAGAAGTGAAGTCGCTCGCGCGCACCTTCTGGCCCGGCTCGCTCACCATCGTCGTCGCGGCGAGCGACGCGGTGCCCGCCGCCTTTCGTTCGGCCCAGAACACCATAGGCCTGCGCATGCCCCAAAACCCCACCGCGCTCGAGCTCATCGGCGTGCTCGGCTGCCCCATCGCCGCTTCGTCGGCCAACCTGGCGGGCAACAAGCCCGTCTGCGCGGCGGCCGACCTCGACGCGGCCTTCACGGCCAAGGTCGCCGGCGTGGTGACCGACGCCACCGACGAAGGCAAGAGCGGCGTGGCTTCCACCGTGGTCGACTGCTCGACGGGCCACCCGGTCATCCTGCGCGAAGGCGCCGTCTCGCTCGACGACATCAAGGCACTCTGGTAACGCGCGCGGGGCAGCCGTCGTGTCGCCCCGCGCTCAACGCGCGCGGCCCCAAGCGGGCGCGCCCTTCTATGGAAAGGATTCCCATGAAGATCTCGATCGGAAGCGACCACGCCGGCTTCGCCCAGAAGGAGCAGCTCAAGGCCTACCTGCAGGGCAAGGGCCACGACGTCGTCGACCGCGGCTGCTACAGCGACGAGCGCGTCGACTACCCCGACTTCGCCAAGCCCGTGGCCCTCGACGTGGCCGCCGGCCGGGCCGAGCGCGGCGTGCTCGTGTGCGGCACGGGCATCGGCATGGCCATGGCCGCCGACAAGGTACCGGGCGTGCGCGCGGCCAACGTGGTCACCCCGCAGTTCGCCGACCTCTGCCGCGAGCACAACGACGCCAACGTGATCACCCTTTCGGGCCGCTTCGTCGAGCTGCAGACCAACGAGGAGATCCTCGACGTCTTCCTGTCCACGGCCTTCGGCGGCGGCCGCCACACGGGCCGCGTCGCCAAGATCATGGAGATCGACGAGCTCTAGGCGTCTGCTTTCCGCCCGCCCGTTTCGAGCATATTGCACACCGTTGACCTGGGGTTGGCGGTGTGTCGTTGTGCTACCATGAACCCCGAAACAAGCGCAATCGCGCATCGCGAGAAAGGTTCACTATGGCCCTTACCTACGTCCAGCAAACCGACCCCGAAGTCGCCGACGCCATCGGTGCCGAGCTCGACCGCCAGCGTCACACGATCGAGCTCATCGCGTCCGAAAACATTGTGTCGCCTGCCGTCATGCAGGCCATGGGCACGGTGCTTACCAACAAGTACGCCGAAGGCTATCCGGGACACCGCTACTACGGCGGTTGCGAGAAAGTCGACATCGTCGAAGATCTCGCCCGCGAACGCGCCAAGAAGCTGTTCGACTGCGCCTATGCCAACGTGCAGCCGCATTCGGGCGCCCAGGCCAACTACGCCGCCTACGCGGCCATCATCAAGCCGGGCGACACGATTCTGGGCATGAGCCTCGACGCGGGCGGCCACCTCACCCACGGCTCGAAGGTCAACTTCTCGGGCAAGCTCTACAACGTCGTGCCCTACGGCTTGAACGACGACGAGCGCATCGACTACGACGACGTGGAAAAGAAGGCCAAGGAGTACCAGCCCAAGGTCATCGTCGCCGGCGCGTCGGCTTACCCCCGCGTCATCGACTTCGAGCGCCTGGGCAAGATCGCCCATGACAACGGCGCCTACTTCATGGTCGACATGGCCCATATCGCCGGCCTTGTGGCCACGGGCGCGCACCCGAGCCCCCTGCCCTACGCCGACATCGTCACCACGACTACGCACAAGACTCTGCGCGGCCCGCGCGGCGGCATGATCCTCTCCAACAACGAGGACCTCTTCAAGAAGCTCAACAGCGCCGTCTTCCCCGGCACTCAGGGCGGCCCGCTCATGCACGTGATCGCCGGCAAGGCCGTGGCCTTCAAGGAAGCCTTGCAGCCCGCGTTCAAGACCTACATCGACAACGTGGTGAAGAACAACGCCGCCATGGGCCGCGGCATGACCGAAGGCGGCCTGCGCCTGGTCACGGGCGGCACCGACAACCATCTCTGCCTGGTCGACCTGCGCCCCGCGCACGCCACCGGCGCCGAAACCGAAGACCTGCTCGAAGCGGTGGGCATCACGGTCAACAAGAACGCCATCCCGCACGACCCCGAAAAGCCGGCCGTGACCTCGGGCATCCGCGTGGGCTCCGCCGCCGGCACCACCCGCGGCCTCACCGAAGACGAGTTCTACACGGTGGGCAAATCGATCGCCGGCGTGGTGTTCAACAAGAACGACGAGGCCAAGCTGGCCGAAATCAAGGAGACCATCTCCCAGATCATCGCCGCGCATCCTCTCTATCCGGAATTCAACTAACTGAAGGGAACCGCCATGCCCTACGCGAACCCGCGCGTCACGCTTGTCGATCATCCGTTGGTACAGCACAAGATGGGAATCCTCCGTCAAAGCGCCACGCCGACGTCTCAGTTCCGTACGCTCGTGCGCGAGCTCGCGCATATCGAGGCGATTTTCGCCACCGCCGATCTTGAAACCGAAAGCTACGAGATCGAAACGCCGATCTGCCGTACGCACGCCAAGCGCATCGCCGGTCCCAAGCTGGCCATCGTGCCCATCCTGCGCGCCGGCATGGGCATGGTCGACGGCGTGCTCGACCTGGTGCCGAGCGCCCGCGTGGGCGTGCTGGGCATGCAGCGCAACGAAGAGACCCACGAACCCGAGCCCTACTACGAAAAGGTCCCGGTCGACGTGGCTAGCCGCGATTGCCTGGTGGTCGACCCCATGCTCGCCACGGGCGGTTCGGCCATCGCCGCCGTCAAGCTTCTGCGCGAGCGCGGCGTCGACAACATCAAGGTCATGGTGCTCGTGGCGGCGCCTGTTGGGCTCGATGCCCTGCTCGCCGCCGACGACCAGGTGCACATCTACACCTGCGCGATCGACGAGGGCTTGAACGACGTGGCCTACATCGTGCCCGGCCTGGGCGACGCGGGTGACCGCATCTTCGGCACGGTGGCCTAACGAACGGGGCAGCGCGCCTCGTATATCTGCGCCTTACGGAAAGAGGGCGGCCGCATGAGCGGTCGCCCTCTTTTTCATGCGGGGGAGCAGTGAAGGCATGGAGGGGAGCGATGAAGGGGAGATGGGCGCGGCAAGGCGCCGCGCAGCCGTCGGTGCGGTCACGCGGGCTCGCCTGTCGCGCCGGCTGCGCTTACTCTCTGCCCGCGAGGTCCTTCCAGAAGGGCGTGTCCTTTAGCGAGCCCATGTCGAGCGGCTTGCTGAAGTAGTAGCCCTGGGCGATGTCGCCGCCGCATTGGCGCACAAAGTCGAGCTGTTCCTTGGTTTCCACGCCTTCGACCACCACGTCGACGCCGATCGTGTGGCAGAGCTGGATAAGGGCGCGCACGATCGTGCGGGACTTGCCGTCGTCGCCGTCGAACTCGCTCAGGAAGGCCTGGTCGAGCTTTGCGCCGTCGATATCGTAGTTCTTCAGCACGTTGAGCGACGATTCGCCCGACCCGAAGTCGTCGAGCCAGATCTGGTAGCCGCGTGCGCGCAGGTCGGAAAGGGCGCGGCGAATCTCGCTCGAGTCGCTTAGGGCCGATTCGGTGATTTCCACGCGGATGCAGCTTGCCGGAATCCCGTGCGACCGCACGATGCGATCGACGTCGGCCGGCACGTCCTCGATTGCGAAGTCGTTGCGCGACACGTTGAAGGAGATGTACGTGTCGGCCAGGGCCGCGGGCGGCAGGGTCGCAAGCAGGCTGCAGGCCCGATCGAGCATGAGCGAATCGAGTTGGTAGGTGTCGTAGGACCGCTCGAGCACGGGCACGAACATGGCGGGCGGAAGGGTGCCGCGCTCGCCGTCGTTCCAGCGGGCGAGCACTTCGAAGCCGTGGCAGCGGTTGTCGGCGAGCGCCACGACCGGCTGGAAGTAGGGCACGATGCTGCCGTCTTGCAGGGCCTCGTCGAAGTGGCCGAGCACGAAGGCCTCGCGCTCGCGTTCGAGGGCCAGGCGCTCGTCGTAGAAGCGGTAGAGGACCGCGTGCTGGCGGCGCAGGGTGTCGCTGGCATATTTGGCCTTGTCGACCGCCTTGGTGAGGTCGGCCATCGTTTGGCTCGCGGGCAGGCTGTAGATGCCGATGCGCAGGAAGATGTAGAAGTGGGGCAGATAGTGGGCGATGGCCGTCTGCACGGCCTGCGCTTCGGGCAGGGGCGCGCTGTCGCGGGTGTAGACCACGAAATGGTCGGTGTCGTAGCGGCAGGCCGTGCTGTCCTCGAAATTCCGCTCGATGCAGGTCGCGATCGCGCGCAGCACGTCGTCGCCCGCCCGATAGCCGAACGCCTTGTTGAGGTCCTGGAACCGGTCGATGTCGAGGAAGACGATGCTGCCGGGGTAGGGGCTGCCGCTTTGGGCAATCGCCCGCGCGAAGCCCTCGTAGTTATACAGGTTGGTGAGCGGGTCGATGAGGTGACGGCTGTCGTCGTCATGGTCGGCCTCGGAAGCGCCGGGATGGAAGACCTGGCCGATCACGCGGTTCTTGCCGCCGGATTTGGCGGCATAGAGGTTGTCGTCGGCGACGCGCAGGAAGCTGCGCAGGTTGCGCTCGTTTTCCACGGCGCCGTAGCAGTAGCCCACGCTGATGCTTTCCGAATCGCCGGGCTGGGCGCCTTGGGTGTGCAGCCGCACGATCTCGTCGAGCTTGGCGACGAAGTCCTCTTCGCTCACGTCTCTGGCCACCACGAGGAACTCGTCGCCGCCGTAGCGGTAGCAGCGTTCGTTGGGCGCGTCGAACTGGAGGGCAAGCGTGTGGCCCAGGCTCTCCAAGACCATGTCGCCGCGCTCGTGGCCGAAGCGGTCGTTCACGGTTTTGAAGTCGTCCATGTCGAGCATGGCCACAGCCGTGCGCGGGCCGGTGATCTGCGGAAAGTCCTCGCGCAGGGCCGAACGGTTGAGCAGGCCGGTGAGCTCGTCGGTACGGCTGCGCGTGACGAGCTGGCGGTTGGCGTCCGAAAGCTGATGGGAGAGCAGCTGGGTGCTGTCGAACCACCAGCGCCGCATGACCAGGCCCACCCAGCACAGGCCGTAGAACATAATGAGGTCGTAGACGTCCTGCCAGGCGATCTCGCGGTCGACCAGGCTCGTGAAGGCCATGAGCGCCGCCACGCTGATCACGGTGATGAGCACCTCGTGCCCGCTGCGGATGTAGGGCAGCATGAAGACGCCGATCGAGATGATCACGAATTCCAAGAAGAAGCTGCTGCCAATCTGGGTGTCGAGCACCGTCATGCCGGCGAGCACCGCGTTCAGGCAGAGGTTGGCGAGCTCGATGTTCAGCAGGAACTCGGGCTTCTTGCGCAGGACCTGCCATCCTGCGAGCAGGGCGATGTGGGGCAGGTTGATGGCGAGAATAAAGATGTAGACGAGCAGGTTGGGGAAGTCGGGGCAGACGGTGTTGCCCGGCGGGATGATGCTGTTGCCCACCAGGCCCGCGATGCCCACCAGGCTCACCACGGCCGACGTGGCGATGCCGGCGGACAGGTTGTACCGGGCGAGCGCCCGCTTGAACTCGGCGGTCGTGAAGAATTCCCTGTTCTCTCCCGTCAGCTTCAGCAGGTTGATTAAGCTGACGAGGACATCGGATCGGCCCATGGCGTCGCGCCTTCCCTGTCCACTAACCGAAGACGCGCCCGATGAGGCGGTATACGAATCGAATGCGGTCATGACCTACCGTGCACCCAGGTCGAACGCGAGCGTCGAGAAAAGGAGAGGGGCCGGTTTCGACCCCCCCCCCTAATTCAAGGGCATGGGCGCGTGAGGTGCCGAGCAGCTCTTCTGCCATGAACGCTCCTTTATTCGGGCTGTGCCCCGCATTGGCGAGGCGAGAACCGCAAGAGTACCGAAAAGCGTCCTGCGGACTGGGGTTTCTTTCATGCATATTGTAGCGAAGCGTCGAAGGCAAACGATGGTCAAACGGTGCCGTTTATTCCTTGTGCGCTGCCACTGACCCTGTTTTACAGGTAAGCGGCCGAAAGTTATACTAATGGCTCTCAACACTACATATTCGGCAAACCCGTCGAAAGGCGGCGACGCAAAGCTAGAGGGCCTTCCCATTCGATGGCAGCCAGTTGCATCCGTCCGTCAGGCGGCTACGCTAAGGTCCTTCGAGCTGTTGCAGAAGGGGCTGTAGAGCGTGGCTTTCCACAGCGTTGTGCTCCAACTGGATATTCTCTGTCTGTGCATCATGGGCTACGTGCTTCTGCGCGTGGTGCGCCGCGGCGATCTGCAGGCGCGCCAGATCAGGCTGCGCAACATGCTCGCTTGGCACATCGCGGCCGTGATCTCGCTTGTGCCCAGCAACCTGGACATCTCGTCCGAACTGTCCTCGCCGGGCGAAGCGACGCTCGCGATGGCGGTCAGCCTGGCGTCCGTCGCGCTCATCGTCATGGCGGCGCGGTCCTGGTTCGTCCTGCTCGCCTATTACCTCGATATCGCCGACGAGGTGCGCGCCCGGGCGGTGTTCGTGGCGAACGCGGTCGCTGCGTTGCTCGTCGTCTTCGCGGCCGCTTCTCCCGTCACGCATCTCTTCTTTTATATTGAGGGCTCGCATCTGGTCGTTCACGGCGCTCTCAACGTGTTCGTGCACGCGATTCTCGTCGTCGAGCTCGTCTTCGCCGTCGCTTCCGCCTTCTGGGCGCGCGCGAAGATGGCGCGCGTCGGCTGGCTGCGCGTGGGCCTGCTTTCCTTCTATCCGGTCGCCCTCATCGTCTTCGCCGTTCTGGGCGCCCCGCTGTCCGGCGTGTCCTACCTGGCTCCCGGCGCCACTTTCGCAGTGGTGGTCATCTACATGAGCTATCTCGACACCCTCATCTCCACCGATCCGCTCACGGGCGTCAACAACCGCTACCGCCTCTTCGATTACGTGAAGTCGCGCATGGAGGATGCCGAAGGCGATCTGTGCCTGTTCATGATCGATGTGAACGGCTTCAAGAGCATCAACGACACCTATGGCCACCTGGAAGGCGACCGTGCCCTGCGGGTGGTGGCCCAAGGCCTGAAACGCGCCCTCATGGACGCGGCTTTTCTCGCCCGTTACGGAGGCGACGAGTTCACGGTTGTGATACATATAGAGGAAAGCGCGGAAGATGAGTTTTCCGCTCGGGTGAGGGAATCGGTCGCGCGGGCGGCCCGCGAGGCGGGCGTCGCCTATCCGCTTTCGGTGTCGGTGGGCGTGGCGCGCATGCGGCCGGGCATCGATGAGCCCGCAGAGCTGTTCGCTGCGGCGGATGCGCAGCTCTACAAGGCGAAACGTGCAAGCAGGATGGGGCAAGCAGATGAAGAGGAGCACGGCAGCGACGAATAACAGCCTGCCCTTCGGGGCTCTTCGGGTGCCTAAGCCGGTTGCGGGGGAACCGTGCGACCTTGCGGAATGCATCGCGCGGCTCAATGCGGCCATCGTCGAAACCATGTGCGCCGAAGATCCCGACACGCGCGCCGGCATCTTCTTCCGACGGCTGGGGGAGGGCCTGTGCGCCGACAGGGCCTACCTGTTCGAGCTCAACGCCCGCGGCACTTACGACAACACCTACGAATGGTGCGCCCCGGGCGTCGCATCGTTTCGCGCACAGCTTCAGGACGTGTCGGAATCGGCCTATGAATCGGATTTGTGGGACGCCCTGCGCGCCAAGGAATGCTTCGCCGTGTCCGATATGGAAGCCTATCGCGAACACGATGCGCGCATGGCCGACCTCTTCGCTGAGAAGGACGTCCGGTTCTTCGTTGCGGCGCCGGTCATATCGAGCGGGGAGTTGATCGGGTATGTCGGGCTCGACAATCCGGTGCACCTTGAAATCGACGACGCCGTGGCCCTCATGCGGCAGATCGCCCTCTTCGTTGCCGCCGAGCTCGACCGTCGTAAGGAGTGGTCGAGCTCCTGTGCGGTGTCGCGCTTCGACCCCGTTACCGGCCTGCTCAATACGATGGGTTTGGCCTATGCGGTCGACGCGGCGATCCGCGCCGCCCGCGAAGGGTCGGCCGTGCGTCCGCTGGCGGTCGTCTTTTTCGACATCGCCTATTTCAAGGCCTTCAACCGCAGTTTCGGTTACGGAGCCGGCGACAAGCTGCTTGCGCACCTGGGCGGCCTGCTGAAGGAAGCGGTGGGGGAGGCCCGCGCCTGTCGCGCCGACGCCGACCATTTCTACGCTCTCGTCGACGATGCCCGGGCCGAAGGGCTCATCGACGCCGTGCACGCCAAGATGAAGGACGACCCCACCTACGCTACCAATGTGACGGGCGGCATCTACACGATCGACGGGACCGAAACGAGCACGGTTCAAGCGCTCGACCGGGCGAAAATCGCCGGTGGGGCGGTGCTCAAGGACTTCATGAACTGCTGGCGGCGCTATTCGTCCGACATGGAAGTCCGCCTCACGATCGAAAGCTACGTGTCGACCCATGTGGTGGAAGCGGTCGACGAAGGATGGATCAAGGTCTATTTCCAGCCCGTGCTGGGCACCTTTTCCGGCAAGGTGGAAGGCTTCGAGGCCCTGGCCCGCTGGGACGACCCCACCTACGGTATGCTCACCCCGGCGATTTTCATCGACGTGCTCGAGCGCACGCGCCAGGCCCATCTGGTCGACCTGTGTATCCTCGATGAGGTATGCGCGGTCATCGAGCGGAAGATGCGCGACCTGGCTCCCTTCGTGCCCGTGTCGGTGAACCTGTCGCGTTTCGACCTGGAGCTTCCCGACATCCACGACCGCATCGACGCGGTCCTCGAAGCCCATCGCGTGCCGCGCAGCGCCGTGCATTTCGAAATCACCGAATCGGCCCTGGTCGACAGAGAGCAGCTCATCGCCGACCATATCGCCGCATTTCACGAACGCGGCTACGAGGTGTGGCTCGACGATTTCGGCAGCGGCTACAGCTCCCTGAACACCCTGCAGCGCTTCGACTTCGACTGCGTCAAGCTCGACATGCTCTTCCTGCGGCAGGAGACCGAAAAGTCCCGCGTGCTCGTGGGCGATCTGATCGACATGGCCAAGCATCTGGGCCTGAAGACGTTGACGGAGGGCGTGGAAACCGAAGAGCAGTTCATCTTCCTGAAGGGGCTGGGCTGCTCGTTGATCCAGGGCTACTGGTGCGCCCGCCCCGAGCCCCTGCCCGCCGTCGAGGCGATCCTCTCCGAGCGCGGGCTGGCCTACCTGGGCGCGCCCGAGCGCCGTTTCTTCGACGATATCGGCCGCGTCGACGTGCGGGGCGGCCATGTCCCCCAGATTTTCGAAGGCGGTCCTTCCGACGTGCGCGACGAGGCGGTCGTCGTTCTCGCCGAGCACGAGGCCGACGTCTCGGTCGTGTACGCCAACCGCGCTTTCACATCGTATCTGGCTTCGTTCCATGTCGATTCGACGAGCGAGGTTGCGCGCCTCTGGAACGGCGACACCTCGCTGTCGTGGCGCTTGCGCAATTGCCTGCATGCCTTGAAAGACGTCGGCCAGGCGCGCAGCTTCGTGTTCTCAAAGGGGACCAACGAGGCGAGCGTGCGCCTGCAGCTTGTTTCCGATCGCAGCTGGGGCCGCGCCTACCTGGCGGAAGCGCGCCCCATCGCCCGCGAGAACGTGCCCAGCTTCGATAACCTCTTCAGCATGGTGAGCCCGCTCGTCGCTGAAATCAGCGTCGTCAATCCCGAGACCGATACGCTTACAATTTGGTACAGCGTGCACGGGGTTTCGCAGCGCGAGCGCGCCTCCGTGCGCTATCGCGAGGAGCTGCGGCGTCTCGTCGCCGACAGGGTCTACCCCATGGACGCCGACCGCTTCTTCTCCTTCGCCGATCCCTCCACGATGGCCGCCCGCGTCGACGCGGCTTCCAAGGGCATCCTCAACGGCTTCTTCCGATTTCGCGTGGCCGATTCGGCCTACGAGCTGCGCCGCGTCGTGCTCTCCCGCATGGCCTCTATCGCCTCTGCGGGTAGCTTTCTGTTCTGCATCATGTCCGATGCTTCGGGGCTCACCCAAAACCTGCTCGAGAAGATGCGGGTCGACGACGACGGGCTTTCGAAGGGCCTGTCGGCCGAAGAGCTGTGGAACGCGTCGCTCTCCTCGGCGGTTTCGGGCGTGTTCTGGAAGGACGCCGACCGCCGCTTCCTGGGCGCCAACAGCACCTTCCTGCACTATTACGGGCTCGAGATGTCCGATATCATCGGCAAAAACGACGAGGACATGGGTTGGCACCCCGACCCCGAGCCTTTCAAGCGCGACGAGCTGCGCGTGCTCAAACACGGGGCCGTCACTTCGGACGTGCTGGGCACCTGCTTGGTGCATGGGCACGTGCACTCTATCGTGGCGACCAAGATGCCCGTCTATCGCGGCGAGAGGATCGTGGGCCTTCTGGGCCGCTTCTTCGACGTGAGCAATATGATCGAGACTCTGAACGCAATCGATCTCGAAGCGCTCGAACCTTTGCGCGACCAGACCTACACCGACGCTATCACCGGCTTGCCCAACGCAGCGGGCCTTCATCGCTGCTGCCAGCGCTATGAGCGCGCGTATGCGCGCGCGGGGGAAGACTTCGGCTTCGTGACCGTTCAGCTGCTCGGGACCCGCAACTTCAGGCTCGACTTCGGTGCGACCGCGCTCGACGACCTTTTGCGTACCGTGGGCAAGGAGCTTGCGGCAGCAGTGCCGGGGGAGACGGTGGGCGTGGGATACCCGACCCGTTTCGGCATCGTCGTGCGCCCCTGCGACGCCGCACGGCTCGACGAGGTCCGAAAGGCTGCGGAAAAGGGGATCGCCCAGGTCATCGAGGTGGACGGAGAGCCTGTGACGGTGTACGCCAGGGTGGGGGCCGCCCTCTATTCCGATTCGGGCGATGTGGGCGAAATGGTCGCCGAAGCCGAATCGCGTTTCGCTCCGCCTGCGTCCGTGACGACGCCGGAGCCCGCGTCCGCGCCGGAGTCCGCGCCCGCCCTGCCCGCCGGCCCCGCCCGCGCGGCAAGCGAGGTCGACCTGCGCGCCCGCAACGAGCGCTTGCGCCGCGAGAACGAAACGCTTATGCGCGAGTCCCGCATCGACGCGCTCACCCATGCCCTCAACCGGCGCGGCTTCGACGAGATGGCGGCCCGCCTGCTCGCCCAGGGGGCTGAACGCGCCCAGGTGTGGGCGGTCGACGTCGACAACTTCAAGCTCTTCAACGATCGCTTCGGCCACGCTGTGGGCGACGCCCTTCTCGAATTGCTCGCCTCCGACCTGCAGAAGCTCTTCGGCAAGGAATACGTGTGCCGGTTCGGCGGCGACGAGTTCCAGGCGATTGTGCCCGAGCCCGACGATAACGCCTTCGCTGCGATTTCCTCCTTTTTTTCAGGCGAGCATTCATTCGAAGCGGAAGGGACGCGCTACACTTTCCGGTGCTGCGCGGGATTCGCGCGTCGCAGCGACAAGCGCGAGCCCTTCCCGGAACTGTGCCGCAAGGCCGACACGGCCCTCTACCACGCCAAGCTCGAACGGGGCGGCGTCTTCGAATACGACGCGCACATGGAACGCGACGTGCGCAGCCTGATCGGCTTCAGCTTGGCCGATATCGCCGACGGAATCCCGGCGGCGGTCTTCGCCTACAAGGACGATCCCACCGAAGAGATCGTGTTCGCCAACGGCCTGTGCGCCGACCTGTTCGGCTGCGCCACCGTCGAGGAGTTCCTCTCCTATACCGGCGGCAGCTTCCGCGGAGTGGTCGTCCCCAGCGAGCTCGAGCGGGTCGAGGCATCGATTCGCGCGCAGATCGAAGACGGGACGGGCGACCGCCGCGATTTCGTGGCCTACCACATCGTGCGCAAGGACGGCCGGCGCCTGCGCGTGCTCGACGCGGGCCGGCTCGTCAACAACGAGTACTACGGCAGCATGTTCTTCGTCCTGCTCATCAACGCCGAACTGGTAGAGGGATGGGAGGCCTAGGTTCCCGAAATGCGGCGATGAGGCGTAGGCCTAACGGGGTGATTTTCCCAAAAACGGCAATTTGTCCGCGCTTTTTTTCGCGGAGCTGTAAATAGCCCGTTGTTTATGCGTTAATATACCCATCGTTTACCTAAGGCAGGATAGGGAAGGACATATTCGGTTGGCTCTCGCCATTGCATGCGGAATTCTTGCGGGGCTCGTGGGGTTCGTCCCTCTCTTCTTCGCGTTGAAGCTTTCCCGGGCAAGCGAGTCCCTTACCATGGTGGCAACGGCCGGGCAGAGCCTGGCGGGCGTTTTCGTGTCGCTTGTGCTGCTCGTGGTTGCCATGCTTTTGTGCGCCTGGCTCGACCGTCCCTCGATTCTCCCGTTCGGTATCAGTGAAATTGCGGCGTTCATAGCGGTCACGTCGGTATACTTCATGTGGCGCAACCGTGTGTTTCGTCGGGAAAAGAAATTGGAAGACGATAGCAAAGGGGACTTGGATTAAATGGGCGAAGCCTTACAAGAGTTCGTGAAGCTGGCGCAGGGCATTGCGCCTACCTTCGACTCCCAAACCGTTTTCTCCATCGGCAGCTGGAACATCTCGCAGTACACGCTCTACATGTTCATCATCTTGGCCTTGGTGCTCATCATGGTGCTCGTGGGTGCGCGCAAGCTGCAGCTCGTGCCGCATAGCAAGGGCACGGCCATTCTCGAATACCTCTACGGCTTCATCGGCGAAAGCGTGGGCCGCGACGTTATCGGCGAAGGCTACAAGAAGCACATTCCCTTCCTCGCGACGCTGTTCTTCTTCATCCTCACGGCCAACGTCATCGGCCTGATCCCTGGCGCGAAAGCGGCTACCGGCACCATGTCGGTCACCTGGGCCCTTTCCCTGATCGCCTTCATCTACTTCATCTTCTACGGTTTCAAGACGCTCGGTCTCTTCGGCTACATCAAGAGCATCTGCCCCAGCGCCGTGCCCGGCCCCATGAAGCCGGTCATCTGGGTGCTCGAAACCTTCTCGTTGATCCTGCGTCTGCTCACGCTGGCCGTCCGACTCTACGGCAACATGCTCTCCGGCCACATGATCCTGGGCGTGTTCTCCATCGCCACCACCGTGTTCTTCCAGTACACCTTCCTGGCCATGGGCGGCTTCGCCACCGGCCTGGTGGGCGTCATCTGGTTCGCACTGCTTCTGTTCATGTACGCCCTCGAAACGCTCGTCGCGTTCTTGCAGGCCTACGTGTTCACGATCCTCACCTCTTCCTACATCGGCATGGCGGTTCATCCCCACTGATGCGGGAAGCCCGCGGCCCGCGCCGCGGTTTCACTTCGGTACTACAGCTGGTACGTAAACTTCAGCTGGGCAATATAGGAAGGAACCCACGAGAAAGGCTCTGGGTCCACCAAAGGAGGTAATTGTGGATATCACTATTGCGCTAGCCGCCCTGAAGGTCGTCGGCTACGGTCTCGCCGCCATCGGCCCTGGTATCGGTATCGGTATCGCCACCTACGGCCTGTGCGTCTCCGCTGCTCGCCAGCCTGAGATGAAGGGTCAGCTCATGGGCTACTTCTTCATCGGCGCTGCAATGTCCGAGGCTCTTGCACTGCTCGGCCTGGTTCTGTTCTTCATCGGTTAACCTGCATCCGGAACCATCTAGAAGCACGTACTGAAGAAGAAAGAAAAGGAGGCAAGCAGTTGAACATCAAGAACAGCAAGCGTACCTGCACCAGCGGCATCGCAGCTGCGGTCATGGCATCTGTTCTCTGCCCGGTCCCGGCCTTCGCGGCTAGTGGCATCGAAGCCATCATGCCCGTGATGGACGAGTTCATCCCGATGCTCATCGCCTTCATTCTTCTGTGGATCATCCTCGCGAAGTTCGGTTGGCCGCTGTTCGACAAAATGCTCGTCAAGCGCGAAACCACAATCAAGGACTCTCTCGAGAAATCCGAGGAAGCGCGTCAGGAAAGCGAACGCGTGCTTGCTGAATACAAGCGCGAACTCGCCGACGCGAAGACCACGGCTGCTCAGATCGTCGCCGACGCCAAGACGGCCGGCGAAGCCGCCAAGGCCGACATCACGGCCCAGGCTCAGAAGGAAGCCGCCGACATGATCGCTAAGGCCCAGCAGGCCATCGAAGCCGAAAAGAAGGCGGCGATCGAAGAGCTCCAGGGCTCTATCGCCGACACCTCCATCGCTGTGGCTTCGAAGCTCATCGGCTCCGATCTCTCTGACGACGAGCACCGTAAGCTCATTGAGCGCTACGTGAACGAGGCAGGTAGTTTCAATGCCAACTAATCGTCACGTTGAACAGGCGCAAGCTCTGGTATATGCGTCCACCCTGGTGGACGCGGCGCAAGCCGAAGGCGGTTTGGACGCCGTCATGGCTGTTCGCGCCCAGCTAGATCAGATCGTTTCGTACAACAGGTCCCACGTGGAACTGCACGACTTCCTCACCGACGTCGCCTACACGGGCGCGCAGCGCAGGGATGTCATCGCGAAGGTCTTTTCCGATTGCCGGCCCGAGCTGGTAAGCGTGTTGGGCGTTATGGCCGAACGTGGCGATTTCGACAAACTGCCGAAGGTGAGGGGTCTCTTCAACGACCTGCTCGCAGAAAAACTGAACGTGACGGTTGTCGACGTGACGACCCGCGTATCCCTCGACGATCATCTTCGCGAGGTTATCAAGAACAAGGCCGCAGCCGACTTGGGCACCGACATCCTTCTTAACGAGAAGATCGATAAGAACATGTTGGGCGGCATCATCATGAACGCAAACGGCAAGCGTATCGACGCCAGCATGGACACCATGCTCGCCAACGCTCGCAGTGTGCTGAAAGACACTGATGGAGGTGAATGCTAGTGACTGAAATCACCGCACAGTCTATCGACGACGCACTGCGCAAGCAGCTCGATTCGCTCGACACGAGCGTCGAATCCCGCGAAGTCGGCACGGTCATCCAGGTCGGCGACGGTATCGCCCGTATCGACGGCTTGAAGGACGCGATGGCTGGCGAGCTTCTCGAATTCACGAGTTCCAACGGCCAGACCGTCTACGGCATGGCCCAGAACCTCGAAGAAGACGAGGTAGGCGCCGTACTGCTTGGTGACGTCACCGCAATCAAGGAAAACGACCAGGTGAAGACCACCGGTCGTCTTGTTGAGATTCCCGTCGGCCCCGAAATGTGCGGCCGTGTCGTGAATGCTCTGGGCATGCCGATCGACGGCAAGGGCCCCATCCACACCGTGGCCACCCGCCCGGTGGAATTCAAGGCCCCTGGCGTTATTTCCCGTCAGCCCGTACATGAGCCCATGCAGACGGGCATCCTGGCCGTCGACTCGATGATTCCTATCGGTCGTGGCCAGCGCGAACTGATCATCGGCGACCGCCAGACCGGTAAGACGGCCATCGGCATCGACGCGATCATCAACCAGAAGAACGAGGATATGATCTGCATCTACGTGGCAATCGGCCAGAAGGCCTCCACTGTTGCGGGCATTTACGAAACGCTGCTCAAGCACGGCGCCATGGATTACACGATCATCGTGTCCGCCACGGCCGCCGACGCCGCACCGCTTCAGTTCCTCGCCCCGATGACGGGTGCTGCCATTGGCGAGTACTTCGTCTACAACGGCAAAGACGGCAAGCCTGCCAACGCGCAGAACCCCGGCCAGCACGTTCTGGCCATCTACGACGACTTGTCCAAGCAGGCCGTCGCCTACCGTCAAATGTCGCTGACCCTGCGTCGCCCGCCGGGACGCGAAGCCTACCCCGGCGACATCTTCTACCTGCATAGCCGCTTGCTCGAGCGTGCCGTGAAGATGTCCGACGAGTACGGTGCCGGCTCCCTCACCGCCCTGCCGATCATCGAAACGCAGGCCGGCGACGTGGGCGCCTACATCCCCACCAACGTCATTTCCATTACCGACGGTCAGATCTTCCTGCAGACCGACCTCTTCTTCCAGGGCCAGCGCCCGGCTATCAACGTGGGTATTTCGGTATCCCGCGTCGGCGGCTCCGCGCAGACCAAGGCCATGAAGCAGGTCGCCGGCACGCTGCGCCTCGACTTGGCCGCGTACCGCGAACTGCAGGCGTTCACCCAGTTCGGCAGCGATCTGGACAAGTCCACGATGCAGCAGCTGAACCGCGGCGCCCGCATGACCGAACTGCTGAAGCAGGGTCGCTACACCCCGATGCCCTTCTGGGAGCAGGCTCTCGCTATCTACACCGGCAACCAGGGCTATCTCGACGATGTGGCCGTGGAAGACGTGGTGCGCTTCCGCACCGAGCTGCTCGACTTCGTGCGCGCTTCTCACAAGAAGGTGTTCGAGGACCTGCGTTCGGTTGGCAAGTGGACCGACGAGATCAAGGCAGAGGCGAACGAGGCCATCGAGGCCTTCAAGAAGCAGTTCGCTCCTACCGCGTCGGCAGAGTAAGGCGGTTAGCCAATGCCAACCCTACACGACATCAAACGGCGCATTAACTCCGTCACTTCGACGAAGCAGATCACCCGCACCATGGAAATGGTGTCTGCTGCCAAGATCGGTGCCGCAACGGCCCGCGTGCAGGCTGCTTCGCCCTATGCGGAGTCGATGGCCGAAATGCTGGGCAATGTTGCCGACAGTGCAGGTGGCACGGAGAACCCTCTTCTGCGCGAGCACAGCGAAGTGAAGAACGTGTTGGTCATCGCCGTGGTCTCCGACCGCGGCCTGGCCGGCGCCTTCAACTCCGAAGTGCTTCGCAACGCCGAGAAGCTCATCCGCAGCAACGAGGCGCAGGGCATCTCGTCGACGGTCGTGGCTTGCGGCAAGAAGGCGATCAGCTACTTCTCCTTCCGTGGGATTACGCTCGACATGGTCTTCAAGGACCTTTCGGCCGACCCCACGTTCGAAGAAGCCCAGGCGATCGCCCTTAAGGCCATCAAAGGCTACGAAGAAGGAACGTTCGACCAGGTCATCCTGTTCTACAACCACGCGAAGAACGCCGCCGAGCAGGTGCTCCGCCAGGAAACCGTGCTCCCCATCGACGCGTCCAAGCTCGCCAAGGACGTCGACCCTGCCGTGACAGGCTCGTCGATTACCGAGGAGAAGGACCCCGAGGGCGACATCCCGGGCAGCATCATCTTCGAGCCGAGCGCCGAAGACGTGCTCGACAAGTTGCTCCCCGCGTACGTGAACACGATGATCTACCATGCACTGATCGACAGCGCGGCCGGTGAGCAGGGCGCTCGCCGCAACGCTATGAAATCTGCAACAGACAATGCAAGCGACATGATTGATACGCTTAATCGCTATTACAACCGTGTTCGTCAAGGTGCCGTTACGACCGAGATCAACGAGATCGTCGGCGGCGCCGCAGCTTTGGAGGACTAAATGGCTGAATACCAAATCAATGAGAAAGGAGCTGTGGGACACATCGTCCGTATCGTCGGCCCTGTTGTTGATGTTGAATTCCCCAAGGAATCCATGCCCAGCATCTACAACGCCCTGACGGTGGACGGCTCGACTCCCGCCGGCGACATCCATGTCGTCATGGAAGTCCAGATGCACCTCCCCGGCGACCTTGTGCGCGCCGTTGCCATGTCTTCCACCGACGGTATGGTCCGCGGTATGGAAGTTCAGGACACCGGCAACCCGATCATGATGCCCGTGGGCGAAGAGACCCTCGGCCGCATCTGGAACGTCATCGGCGAGCCCGTTGACGAAAAGCCGATGCCCGAAGTGAAGGCCTACATGCCCATTCACCATCCGGCACCTGCCTACGACACCCTGACCACCACGACCGAGATCTTCGAGACCGGCATCAAGGCCATCGACCTGATCGAGCCCTTCATCCGCGGCGGCAAGACGGGTCTGTTCGGCGGCGCCGGCGTCGGCAAGACGGTTATCATCCAGGAACTCATCAACAACCTGGCCCAGGAACATGGCGGTACGTCCGTGTTCACCGGCGTAGGCGAGCGCACCCGTGAGGGTACGGACCTCTACCTGGAAATGACCGATGCCGGCGTTATCAACAAGACCTGCTTGGTCTACGGTCAGATGAACGAACCGCCGGGAGCGCGTCTGCGCGTCGGTCTGGCCGGCCTTACGGAAGCCGAGTACTTCCGCGATCAGGGCCAGGACGTGCTGCTGTTCATCGACAACATCTTCCGCTTCACCCAGGCCGGTTCCGAAGTGTCCGCTCTGCTCGGCCGTATGCCGTCTGCCGTGGGCTACCAGCCTACGCTGGCTACCGAAATGGGCGACCTGCAGGAGCGCATTACCTCGACCAACGTCGGTTCGATCACCTCGGTGCAGGCCGTTTACGTGCCCGCCGACGACCTTACCGACCCGGCCCCGGCGACCACGTTCACCCACCTCGACGCCCGTACGGTTCTGAACCGTTCGATTGCCGAGCTGGGCATCTACCCGGCCGTCGACCCGCTGGAATCCACGTCTCGCGCGCTCGAGCCCTCTATCGTGGGCGAAGAGCACTACCGCGTGGCCACCGGCATCCAGGAGCTCCTGCAGAACTACCATGACCTGCAGGACATCATCGCCATTCTGGGTATGGACGAGCTTTCCGAAGAGCAGAAGCTCACGGTTGCCCGTGCCCGTAAGGCGCAGCAGTTCCTGGGCCAGAACTTCCACGTGGCCAAGCAGTTCACCGGCCAGGACGGCTCCTACGTCAAGATGGAGGACACCGTTCGCTCCTTTGCCCAGATTCTCGACGGCAAGTGCGACGATATCCCTGAGCAGTGCTTCCGCATGACCGGCGACATCGACGATGTCTACGCCGCCTACGAGAAGCTGCAGAAGGAAGAAGACTAAATGGCTACGTTGACCTGCGACATTGTCACTCCGGCGAAGAAGCTGTTTACCTCGGAATGCCATATGGTCGTCGTTCCCGGCATCGAAGGCGAGATGGGCTTTCTGGTGAATCACGCCCAGCTCATGTCGACTTTGGCCGACGGCACGGTCCGCGTGCTTTCCGACGCCAGCACCGTCGCCCATCGCTTTGCGCTGCAGGGCGGCTACGTGCAGGTGACAGGGGACAAGGTCATCATTTTGGCCGACCGGGCTCTTCCCGTCGAGGACATCGATCTCGACGACGTCCGTGCGAAGATTTCGGCTGCCGAAGAAGAGATTTCCAAGGCAGACGACTCCGCCGACAAGAACCTCGCCGAGGTCAACCTGGCGTGGTACCGCATTCTGGAGCATGCCGCTTCCGCTAACTAGCGCATACGGTTCCGCATCGCATGTAAAGGGCGCCCTTCGGGGCGCCCTTTTCGTATGCGTTGAACAGGGCAGTGCGCGTGCGGGGCGTGTGCGATGGCCTTCCGGCGACGTCGACGTGCGGCTACGCGCAACGCCCGCGGATTTTGGGTCGGTCGCTGCATCTGTTAACGCGCCTTTCTCGACCGATTCCCGCCCGTCAGGCATTTCTCGACGCGAAAGGCGTGTTAATTGGTCTGGGGAGGCCGGCACAGGTGGCCCGCTGCAGCGGATAACGCGCCTTTCTCGACCGATTCCAGCCCGATCCGGCGAATTTCGCGCGAAGGGCGTGTTAATCGGACCAGGGGAGGGGCGGGCGCTTAGCGCACCCGGCAAACTCCATGGTTGCCCCACCACGAACAAGTGTGCGGCTGGTATAGTGAGGGCCTGAAAGATTCCGGCACGTATCTAAGGCGATTCCCATGGCGTTCGTTCACTTGCACAATCATACGGAATACTCGCTGCTCGACGGCGCGACGCATGTGAAGGACATGGTCAAACGCGCCGCCGACCTGGGGATGCCCGCGGTCGCCATCACCGACCACGGCGTCATGAGCGGCGTGCCCGAATTGGAAGACGCCTGCACGGCGCTCGAAAAGGAAACGGGCCAGAAGGTCAAGCCCATCTTCGGCTGCGAGATCTACTTCACCACCGACGACGAGCTCAAGCGCGAGGGCAAGCCCCGCCTCTACCACATGGTTCTGCTCGCCAAGAACAACGACGGCTACCACAACCTCATCAAGCTGGTGAGCGAGTCCCATGTCGACAACTTCTACTACAAGCCCCGCACCACCTTTGCCATGCTGCAGAAGTACGGCAAGGGCATCATCGGCACCACGGCCTGCATCGCCGGCATCGTGCCGCGCCTGCTCGACAATATGCAGTACGACGACGCGGTGGCCTGGACCAAGAAGCTCGCCAGCTGCTTCGAGCCGGGCGACTTCTACATCGAGCTGCAGAACCAGGGCGTGGTGACCGACGCGGGCCACACCCAGCAGGAGCTCAACGTCCAGCTCGCGCAAATCGCTCGCGAATGCGGCCTGAAGACCATCGCGACCAATGACTTCCACTACCTTACGCACGAAGACGCCAAGGCCCAGGACATCATGCTCTGCATCGGTACGGGCAGCCAGGTCGACGACGTCAACCGCATGCGCTTTTCAACCGATCAGTTCTACATGAAGACCGAAGAGGAGATGCGCGAGGCCCTTAAGGACTTCCCCGAAGCCTGCGACAACACCCTCGAAGTCGCCGAAAAGTGCAACGTTGTGCTCGAGCGCGACTCCATTCTGCCCAAATTCCCCGTGCCCGATGGCGAGACCGAAGTCAGCTGGTTCCGCAAGGAATGCGAGAAGGGCCTGGTCAAGCGCTACGGCGAGGGCAAGTGCGCCAACATGGAAGAGCTCGGCGAGCTGCGCCCCGACGTCATCGAGCGCTACGAGCACGAGGCCCACATCATCATCAAGCAGGGCTTCCCGGCCTACTTCCTCATCGTGCAGGAATACATCATGTGGGCCAAGAACAACGGCATCGGCGTAGGCCCGGGCCGTGGTTCGGCCGCCGGCTCCATCGTCACCTATGCGATGGGCATTACCGACCTCGACCCGCTTCCGTACGGCCTCCTGTTCGAACGCTTCCTTTCGGAAGAGCGCGTCGAGATGCCCGATATCGACGTCGACTTCGACGACCAGCACCGCCAGGACGTGATCGAGCACGTCCGCGAGTTCTACGGCGAAGACCATATCTCGGGCGTGATCACCTTCGGCAAGCTGCAGGCCAAAAACGCCGTGCGCGACGCCGCGCGCGTGTTGGGCTACCCCTACAATGTGGGCGACAAGATCTGCAAGCTGATCGGCGGCGAGCTGGGCATCACGATCCAGCAGGCCCTCGATACCAATCCCGACCTGAAGACCGCCTACGAAACCGAGCCCGACACCAAGGCCGTGATCGACGCCGCCAAGTCGATCGAAGGCCAGGTGCGCGGCGAGGGCGTGCACGCCTGCGCCACGATTATCTGCCGCGACCCGCTCTCCGACCACGTGCCCGTCAAGCGCGACACCAAGGGCGGCGGCATCATCACCCAGTACGACGGCCACTACACGCCCGAACTGGGCCTGTTGAAGATGGACTTCCTGGGCCTGCGTACCCTGGGCGTGATCAGCCGCGCCTGCGACAACGTGCGCGAGCGCTTCGGCGTCGACATCAACCCTTCCGACATCCCGCTCGACGACCCCGAATCCTACAAGCTCATGTGCGGCGGCAACATGGACGGCCTCTTCCAGGTGGAAGGCAACCTCTACGTCACCCTGTTCGCCCGCATGAAGCCGCGCCAGTTCTCCGACGTCGTCGCATCGATCGCCCTGAACCGCCCGGGCCCTCTGGAATCGGGCATGGTCGACGACTACGTGAACCGCGCGAGTGGCAAGACGCCCGTCGTCTACTACGACGACCGCCTGCGCCCCATCTTGGAAGAAACGTACGGCACGATCGTCTACCAAGAGCAGTTGATGCAGATCTCGATGCGCATGTCGGGCTTTTCGGCCGGCAAGGCAGACAAGCTGCGCAAGGCCATGGGCAAGAAGAAGCTCGAGGTCATGAAGGCGCTCGAGGAAGACTGGAACAACGGCGCCGTGGAAAACGGTTACTCGCTCGAGGTCTCGAAGAAGATCTGGTCCGACGCCGAAAAGTTCGCCCAGTACGCCTTCAACAAGTCGCATTCGGCCTGCTACGCCGTGCTCGTTATGCGCACGGCCTACCTGAAGGCCCACTATCCGACCGAGTTCATGGCGGCGGTGCTTTCCAGCTACCTGACCAACAACGACAAGCTCATCCACTACATCGCGAGCTGCCAGGCCATCAACCTGCCCGTGCTGCCGCCCGACATCAACTCGTCCAAGCTCGAGTTCACCCCGACCGACGAAGGCATTCGCTTCGGCCTTGCCGGCGTGCGCGGCGTGGGCGCGGCGGTGGTCGAGCAGATCATCGCCGAACGCGAGGAGAACGGCCCCTTCACGAGCCTGCACGACTTCGTGAACCGTCTGGACTCGAAGTGCTACAACCGCAAGACGCTCGAGGCTCTCATCAAGGCCGGCGCCTTCGATTCGACGGGCTACACGCGCAAGCAGTGCATGTACTTCATCGACGAGACCCCGCTTCTGGAAAGCGCCGCCAAGCGCCAGAAGGACCGCGACCGCGGCCAGATCAGCATGTTCGACATGTTTTCCGACGAAGAGGATTCGGGTTTCGCCGAAGAGGTGCCCGCGCCCGACGGCGTGGAATGGGACAAGCGCACCCTGCTCGCCTACGAAAAGGAGATCCTGAAGATTTACGTGTCCGACCATCCGCTGCGGCCTTACGGCGACCTGCTGCGCAAGCTGTCGAAGTTCCGCCTGGGCGATTTGGCCGAACGCGAGCGCGACATCAAGAACGCCACCTTCGTGGGTATGGTGTCCAACGTGGTCACCAAGCTCACCAAGAAGGGCAAGCGCATGGCCACGTTCACGCTGGAAGACACCACGGGCCACGTGGACTGCGTCTGCTTCAAGTTCGAAGAGTGCGGCGATGCGATTCAGGAAGACGCGATCGTCAAGGTCAAGGGCAAGTACGAAGCGGGCGACCGCAACCAGCTCATGGCCTTCGAAGTCGAGCGGATCGAACTGCCCGACGCGCCCGGCGAGCAGAAGCCGCGCACGGTGGAGCTGTCGGTACAGCAGCACGACCTGTCGCAGAGCAACCTGCAGTTCCTCACGCAGATTTTGAAGAAGTACCCTGGCCAGGACGGCGCCGTGCTCTACGTGCGCCAGCAGGACGGGCGCAAATTCCGCGCAGAGCTGCCCCTTACCGTCGACTCGCACAACCGCAACTTCTATCAGGAGCTCCATCAGCTCTTCGGCCGCAAGATCTGGGGCGCTGCGTCCTAATGCCCACGGTCGCCCTGCTCGTTTCCTATAACGGCGCCCCCTTCCACGGGTTCGCCCGCCAGCCCGGCGCCATCGCCACCGTGCAGGATACGCTGGAAGAGGCGCTCTCGACCGTGTACCGCCGGCCGGTAGACACGGTGTGCGCGGGCCGCACCGACACGGGCGTGCACGCCCTGGGCCAGGTGGTGTCGTTCGAGCTTTCCGAAGACGAGTTCGCGGCCCGGCCCCTGCGCACACTGGTGCGCTCGCTTAACGCGCTCACTCACGAAGCGGTGGGCGTGCGCGATGCCGTGCAGGCGCCCGAGGGCTTTTCGGCCCGGTTCGACGCGCGCAGCCGCACCTACCGCTACTTCGTGAGCGACGCCCCCGTGGCGCCGCTCATCATGCGCGAGTTCTGCTGGCACGTGCGCTCGGGCGCGCTCGACGTGGACGCCATGAACGAAGCCGCCGCCTACTTGATCGGCGAGCACGATTTCAAGAGCTTCTGCGTGGCGGCCTCCGCCGTCGACAAGCCCACGCACCGCTACGTGGGCGCCCTTTCGGTGCGGCGCGTCGAGATGGGCGGGGAAGGGCTCGTGTCGATCGACATCACGGGCAACGCCTTCCTTCATTCGATGGTGCGCACGATCGCCGGCACCCTGGTGGCCGTGGGCCGCGGCTTGCGGCAACCCGTCTGGGTGGACGAGGTGCTCTGCGCGCGCGACCGCGAGGCGGCTGGCGAGAAGGCCCCGGCGGCTGGGCTCGTGTTCTGGAACGTGGCCTACGACAACCTGGAATGGAAGGCCCGATGAGCGCGGCGGGCGAGCGCGAGCAGGATGCGCGCGAAGCCGAGGTGCGCAACGGGGCGGGCGCACCGGCGGCGCAGGCCGAGCGCCGCGCCGTTGCGACCTTCCGCTCGATCTACACCTCCCGCGACGGGCGCCTTGCCGTCTTCGAGGACGAGCGCGGCCACCTCACTTCGGTCCGCACCGCCCGTTTCGCCTAAGCCGGCGCCGTGCCGTCCCTCTCTGGGCGGCTTTGGGCACCTGATGCCCCTTGCCGCAACCGGTGCGGGGCGGGACGCGAGCGCATCGCCCCGCGAGCCGCCGCCTCTGGGGTCGTATGCGGGGTCGGCGCAGGGTTGTATGCGGGGCCGGCGCGTGGGTAGGGCGTGGGGATGCCGCCCCGCGCGACACCGTTCGATGTCGACGTAGACCTTGCCTGAAACGAAAATCGTGGCTCTATGGCACGCCAATCAAGTTTTCGAGGCGATTTGCTTCTGAATGGCGTTCAAAAAGGCTTAACACTGAACAAAATAAGAAAGAACGTTGAATATCTATTCGCCATACGTAGTCGAAAGGCGTCGAATTTGTCGAAAACTTGATCGGCAGACCATGCGGAGGATCTCAGCGTGTTAGGGCAGGCATGCAATTCTGGGTGGACATGTGATTGGACTGCATTGCGGGCGCATTGGGCCTGCGTCATGAGCGCATCGGCAAGCCCATGAGCGCTAGTTCCGCGGTCGCATTGGCTCGTCCCATGAGCGCGCTAGCCTCAGGGGCGTATCGGCCGGCCCCTCAGGGCAACCTCGCTTCGCTCGAGATGTCGACGGCTGTTGCGGCCGCCGCCCGCGCCGGGGGCGCGCAACCCCAGAGATACGCCATCTCGACGATCGCGCTTCGCTACATGGGCACACGTCATGCCCTGGCCCATTGCGGCGCATGCGCGCGGGCGGCCGACGAGTGTCCGCCTTTCCCCTGGCGCATGGCTCTTCCGCCTGCGATCGGGGCGCTCACGGGCATATCGGCGCGCTTTTCCCTCTCGGTGGAAATGATTGTTGCAAGATAGCGTATACTTAACGCGTTTTTTACAGAGCCCGCGGATAGTCACCCGCGCGGCCTCATCGGAAGGGAATCCTATGGCAGAAATCGCAGAGCGCGCTTCCTGGTCGGGCAAGTGGATGTTCATCCTGTCCGCCGCGGCGAGCGCAGTGGGCCTGGGGAACATGTGGCGCTTCCCCTACCTGGCGGCCAAATACGGCGGCGGCATGTTCATCCTCACCTACGTCGTGCTCGTGTTCACGTTCGGCATCAGCATGCTCTTGCTCGAAACGGCCCTGGGCCGCAAGACGGGCCAATCGGTGATCGGCGCCTTCAGCTCCTTCGGGAAGAAGTACTCCTTTATCGGCATCCTCGCCGCGATCGTGCCCTTCATCATCACGCCCTACTACTGCATCATCGGCGGCTGGGTGACCAAGTACATGGTCTCCTACGTCACCGACGCGCCGGCGGACGTGGCCAACGGCAGCTCGTTCTTCAGCACCTTCATCACGAGCCCTGAAGCGAGCTCGCTGTTCATGCTCGTTTTCATGGCGGCGGCCTTTCTGGTCGTGTCGTTGGGCGTGAAGGGCGGCATCGAGAAGGCCAACCTCGTCATGATGCCCCTGCTGCTCGTCGCAGCCGTGGCCATCGCGATCTACGTGGCCACCTTCCCGGGCGCGGCCGACGGCATCGCCTACTACCTCACGCCCGACTTCAGCAAGTTCAGCCCCGAACTGGTGGTGGGCGCCCTGGGCCAGATGTTCTACAGCCTGTCGCTGGCCATGGCCATCATGGTGACCTACGGCTCCTACCTGTCGAAGAAGGAAAAGCTCACCACGAGCGTCATGTGGATCGGCGGCGCCGACCTCACCGTGTCGATCCTCGCCGGCTTCATGATCGTGCCCGCGGCCTTCATCGCCATGGGTTCGGCCGAAGCCGTGGCGGCCAAATCGGGCCCCTCGCTCATGTTCATCACCCTGCCCGGCGTCTTCGAGCAGATGGGCGCGATGGCCCCGATCATCGGCTTTGCCTTCTTCCTGCTCGTGTTCTTCGCCGCGCTCACGAGCGCGATCTCGCTCATCGAAGCTTGCGTGTCGATCGTGGTCGACTCGGCCGCCTGGTCGCGCCGCAAGGCGCTCATCGGCGTGCTCATCTACACGGTGGCCATGGGCCTGTTCATCAACGCCGGCTACAACGGCCTGTCGTTCATCCAGCCGCTCGGCGAGGGCTCGACCCTGCTCGACTTCGCCGATTTCATCTCGAACTCGGTCATCATGCCGATCGTCGAGCTGCTCACCGTCATCTTCGTGGGCTGGATCATCAAGCCCAAGGTGCTCGTGGAAGAGATCAAGCAGTCGGCCGATTTCCGCGCCGAAAAGGCCTGGACGATCATGGTCAAGTACGTGGCGCCCATCCTGTTGATCGTGATCCTTGTCGCCTACGTGGGCGCGCAGTTCGGGATCTTCAGCTTCTAGCGGCGCGCGCAACATGCGATGCGGAAGGGCGCTTCGGGGAATCCCGAGGCGCCCTTCTTGTGTACGGGCGCGACGAATCCCGGGCGTCCTTCGCGTCGTTCCGGTGATGCCTGCGGGCAATTTCACCTACCTTTCAGCGGCTTTGCTATGATGTGATGGCTCGAGCGTCCCGCGTCGCCTGCGAGCGGCGCGGGGTTCGGGCGCAACTTTCGAAATTCAGGAGATAACCTATGTCGCTTTCCATCGGTATCGTCGGCCTGCCCAACGTCGGCAAATCGACCCTGTTCACCGCGCTTACCAAGAAGGGCGGGCTGGCCGCCAACTACCCCTTCGCCACGATCGAGCCCAACGTGGGCGTCGTGCCCGTGCCCGATGCGCGCCTGAACCGCCTGGCGGAAATCGACCATCCGGCTCGTATCGTGCCCGCGACCGTGGAATTCGTCGACATCGCCGGCTTGGTGGAGGGCGCCAGCCAGGGCGAGGGCCTGGGCAACCAGTTCTTGGCCAACATCCGCGAGACCGACGCGATCTGCGAGGTCGTGCGCTTCTTCAGCGACCCCGACGTGGTGCACGTGGCCGGCAAGGTGAACCCCGAAAGCGACGTGGAAACCATCAAGACCGAGCTCATCCTGGCCGACATGGCCACGCTCGAAAAGGCCCTGCCGCGCCTCGAGAAGGAATCCAAGCGCGACAAGTCCCGCAAACTCACCTTCGAAACGGCGCAGAAGGTCCTCGACGGACTCAACGAGGGCCATCGCGCGCTCACCCTTGGTCTTTCCGAAGACGAGACCGACGCGATCCGCGAGCTCTGCCTGCTCACGATGAAGCCCATGCTCTACATCGCCAACGTCGACGAGGACCAGCTCGACGCCGACCTGCCCGAAATCGACGGCACGACCCCGGTGCCCATCTGCGCCAAGATCGAAGCCGACCTGGCCGAACTCGACCCCGACGAGGCCAAGGAGTACCTGGAAGCCCTGGGCCTGGAAGAGAGCGGCCTCGCCCGCCTCATCCGCGAGGCCTACAAACTGCTGGGCCTGCAGAGCTTCTTCACGAGCGGCGAAAAGGAATCGCGCGCCTGGACCGTGCCGATCGGCGCCAAGGCCCCGCAAGCCGCCGGCGTGATTCACTCCGACTTCGAGCGCGGCTTCATCAAGGCCGAAACCTGCAGCTTCGAAGACTACGACGAGCTGGGCGGCGAAAAAGGCTGCCGCGATGCCGGCAAGCTGCGCATGGAAGGCAAAGACTACGTCGTGCAAGACGGCGACATCTTCAACTTCAAGTTCAACGTGTAAAGGAGCAGCGTCCTGGACTCACGCGCAAGCCTCCCGGTTCCGCCAGGAACCGGGAGGCTTTTATTTGGTGAAGTCCGAAGCCCGACATTGCCAACGCACGCCTTCCTTCGGGCGAAGCCCGAAGAAATAGTAAAAAGTTGCCCCTCGGGGGCGGGGGCGGCGCCTTTCGGGCGCAGCCCGAAACAGCCGCGCGACCCCGCCCCCGAGGGGCAACAACCACTTTCCCTCCCCGCACCGCACCTGCGATGTCGGTATCACTCCCGGGGTCGCTGCAGGCCCAACCCGCTAGCGGCAGCCCCGCCCAGCGCGGGCGCGGGGGAGCGCTGTGAGCGCCGGCCCCGAGCGCGCGCTAAAGAAAGCGCGTAAGTGAGAACCGTTGGTCGGGCGGCCGGGGCATGGGATGACGGGAGCCCAACCCATCACGCGCTTTCCCAGCGCGCTCGGGGCCGGAACGTCGCATCCCCTGAGGCGCAAGGCGCCTCAGGGGATGCGACCGCGAACCGCGCGACTCCGCGCCCGCGCCGGGCGGGGCGGACAGGTGGGGAAGGCCTACGCGTAGGCTTCCTCGATGGTGATCGGCATCGGGTGCCCCAACCAGAGCTCGTAGGACCGCGACGCCTGCCAGAAGAGCATCGACTTCCCGTTGAAGGCCTTGCAGCCCGCCAGGCGCGCCAGCCGCAGCAGCTCGGTCTCTTCCGGCGCGTAGATTGCATCCTGCACGACCATGCCGGGGTGGAAGTAGGTTACGTCGGGCACCGGCGACAGGCCGATTTGCGTGGCCATGCCGATCGGGGTCGTGTTGGCCAGGAAATCGGTCGTGGCCAGCTCGTGCTTCAACAGCTCGCGGTCATTCAAATCGCACAGGTGGATGGTCGCGCCCGTGGCCTCGCGGATCTTTTCGATCTCGACTTCGGCGGTCGCCCATGACCGGCCGTTGGCGCGGTTGAACACCACGAGCTCGCCCACGCCGTCCACGGCCGCCTGGGCCGCCACGGCGGTGCCGGCGCCGCCCATGCCGAGCAGGGCGAACTTGCGCCCGGCTACGGGGATTCCGGCCGATTCGAAGGTCTTCATGAATCCGTAGCCGTCGGTGGTGTAGCCGGTGAGCGTGCCGTGGTCGTTCACCACGGTGTTGCAGGCGCCCACGAGCTGAGCGACCGGGTCGACCTTGTCGACGTTGTCGAACACGGTGCGCTTGTCGGGCATGGTGACGTTGGTGCCCACGATGCCCATCGTGCGCATGGCATCCAGATAGGCGGGCACCTGGTCGGGCAGGATGTCGAAGGCCAGGTAGCGGTAGTCGAGCTCGTCCTTTTCAAGCGCGCGGTTGTGGATCTGCGGCGAAAGGCTGTGCTCGATCGGGTCTCCGATGACGGTGATGAGCTTGGTGCGTCCCGAAATTGGCTTCATGTGGCTCCTTCGATGGCGGGCGGGTTATTTCAGGTAGGGAACAAGGGCGTGCTTCCACTCTGTCACAAGCCGGTCCGTCCGCCAAGCGGCGTTGGCGGGGCTGGTGGAAGGAAGACACCGAATCGGCATGCCCGTTGCTGGTTCCACGTGGGCCCTATAGAGCTTTTCGGCGGCCCGCCCGTTGGCGAAGACGGCCTCGATGGGCGCGGCGGAAAGGATCCGCCCGATGTCATTGGCGCGCACGTTGCGGATGCTCGCGTCGGAGGATCCCTTGATGTCGCAGCTGGCCACCACGTCCCACAGGGCGATGCCGCCTTCGAGCAGGAGCGCCTTCTTGGCCGCGATCGACGCCTCGATGGGCTCGTTGGGCGGCACGGGCGCGCTGAGCACCGCCGCCACCACCGTCCAGAACCGGTTGCGGGGGTTTCCGTAGTAGAAGCGGTTCTCGCGCGAGAGCACCGACGGGAAGCTTCCCAGGACGAGAACCCTCGACCTTCCGTCGAATACCGGGTCGAACCCGTGGGGGATATGCCTATACTCGTTGGCCATTCGCGCCCTTTTCGTGAAGCTTGCGTTCAGGCGCTAGTATAGAGCGAACGTCAGAGGAGGGAAGCCGTGCCCACACGTTCGAAAACCTATACCGCCGTGAGCTGGGTGCTCGTCGCCTGCATGGCGGGCTTCATCTTCTTCATGTCGGCCCATACGTCAAACGAGCTGGGCGAAGGCTTCTTCGAAGAGGTCCGCGAGGCCCTGGCCGGCGTGCTCAACGCCCTTTTCGGCTATCACGAGGACCCCGTGTCGCCCTTCTGCCATTTCAACGAGTACCTGCTCTTCGGCGTGCTGCTTGCCAACGCCCTGCACAGCCACATGGGCTGGCCGGCCGCCTGCCTGCTGGCCCTGGCCATCGCGAGCGGCTACGGCGTCACCGACGAATTCCACCAGTCCTTCGTGCCCGGCCGCACCGTCGACGTGCTCGACTGGGCCACCGATACCTGCGGGGCGGCCCTGGGAGTTGCGATCGTGGCCGCGGTGCAGGCCGCGCGCGGCACGCTTTCCGCCGGGAAGCCGAAAGGAGGCGCGCGCGCATGATCGCCCACCAGATCCATACCAGCCCCGATGTCTTTCTCATTCGGGTGCCCTTCAAGAACTTCGCCACCAACGAAACCAACTGCTACGTCGTCCGCAGCGAAGGGGAGGCTCTCGTCATCGACGTGGGCGCCCCGAGCGACGACGGCTTCGAAATACTGAAGAACGGCCTGGCCGAACTCGCGCTCGACCCGGCGCGCACCTCGTTTTTCGTCACCCACACCCACCTCGACCACATCGGCCTGCTCGACCGCATCGCGCAGCCCTTCCAAAAGGTTTACCTCACGGCGCGCGAGCATCACGTGATGCGCCTGTCGCAGGTGAGCGACTGGCTCGACATGATCGGCGACCGCATGGTCGCGGAGGGCTGCCCGGACACCTACGGCGAAATCGCCCGCAGGGCCCACGAAGGCGATGTCTTCGACGAGAGCCGCCACGACGTCGCGCTCGTCTACCCGGGCGACGCCCTGCAGGTGGGCGAGCTCTCGCTGCGCGTGGTCGACACGGCGGGCCATACCCCGGGGCACGCGTCCCTCTACGAGCCCGAAAGCGGCCTGCTCTTCGGCGGCGACCACATCCTGTTCAAGCTGTCGCCCGGCATCGAGTTCTTGCCCGGCTACGACGACGCGCTCGCCCAGTACTTCTCGAGCCTGCAGCGCGTTCGCTCGATCCACCCTGTGGCCCTGCTCCATTCGCACGGCCCCCTGCGCAAGGGCGTGCGCGACCGCATCGACTACCTGTCCGCCCACCATCGCGAGCGCCTGCACGAGGCTCTGCGCAACATCACCGCGCACCCGGGCATGACCGGCGAGGAAACGGTGCGCTCGCTTACTTGGAACGTGCCCCACGACGCCTGGGAGGACATCGACATCCGCCAGCGCCGCTACATCTCGAGCGAGGGCATCGTCTACCTGTCCTACCTGCGCGCCTCCCACGCGGTAGCCCGCGAGATGAAAGACGGCGTCGCCCGCTACTATCCCAACCGCTAGCCGCGCCGGCCGGCCCCCTGGGCGCAGAGGACGTCGAGCGCCCGTGGGACCACCTCGAGCGCAAAGCGCGTCCCTTCGAGCCGCTCGCCGTCGACCTGGCAGGGCGGCGCCTCGCTGAAGGCGATCTCCACGCGCCGCGCCCGCAGGCTCGTGATGTGGTGGTTGCCCAGGTGGCGGCCGTTCTTCGCCCGCAGGAAGACGAAGAGGGCCTGGGCGGGCGTCGCCGGTCCCGCGGCCAGGCAGATGTCGAAGATCCCGTCGGCGGGGTCGGCGGCCGGGCAGATGTCGAAGCCGCCCCCGTAGGTGCGGCCGATTTGCACGGCGCCCAGGATGAGCGGGAACGAAAACGGCTTGCCGCCGTCGAGCGCGATCGTGGCCTCGCGTGTGACCAGGTGGTGGGCCAGCTGGTCGAAGCCCTCTTCCAAATACAGCCGGGTGCCCGTGACTCCCGTGCGCGCACGGCGCTCCTGCGTGCCCAGGGCGATCGCGGCGTCGAGCCCGAAGCTCGCGGTCTGCAGGACGTAGGCCTCGTTGCAGGCGCCCACGTCGAGCGGGCGGGCGATGGCCGCGTCGAGCGCGCGCCAGGCGGCTTCGATGTCGTTGGCGGGCATGCCGATCGTGCGCGCGTAGTCGTTTCCGTTGCCGAAGGGCAGAAGCCCGAACGTGGGCCGCTCGCCGCGGGGCCGAGCCATGAGCCCCTGGGCGATTTCGTGGGCGATGCCATCGCCGCCCAGGCCGACCACGACGTCGGCGGGCGTGGTGCGCGCGATGCGGCAGGCGTCGCCGGGCTGGGCGGTGTTGACGACGGTGATGCGAGCGGGCGCGTTGCCGAAGCGACCGGCGGGCACGGCGCGCTCGCGCAGCCAGGCGGCGGCCTGGGCGGCGCGACCGTTGTGGGCGGTCGGGTTGGCGACGATCTCTATGGTGCGGAAGGAATGTTCGTTCATAGCAAGTACCTCGCCTCCCATTCTCGCAGATGCGGGGCCGCTCGTCGCGTAGGATGCGCCGGGCCCGCACTGCGCCCGCCCGCCACAATGGTTTGCTATCATAGCGTGCGACCAAGCAGCCGGTTTCTCGGCACGAGCGAATCCACCCTCGCGCCCGCGAACAGCAAAGGATGTGCAATGACAGAGCATGTGACCGAAAAGGACGTGCGCGATATCGCGGAGTACTGCCGCATCGGGCTCGCCGACAGCGAGATTCCGCAGATGACGGCCGATTTGAACGCTATCATCGACGAGCTCGCCCCCATCACCGAATACGACCTTACCGGAGTGGAGCCCACCTTCCACCCGATCGGCGACCTGTCGAACGTGATGCGCGAGGACGTCGAGGGCCAAAGCTTCACGCAGGAAGAGGCCCTTTCCAACGCGCCCGCCCAGCAGGACGGCAGTTTCCTCATCCCCTCGATTCTGGGCGGAGGCGAAGCCTAATGGAATTCGGCACCATGGATATCGCAGCCATCCGGTCGGGGCTGGCCGCCAAGGAGTTCAGCGCCCGCGAGGTGGCCGAGCAGTCGCTTGCCCGCATCGACGCGGTCGACGGCACCGTGAACGCCTTCCTAGAAGTCACGCCCGAAGCGGCGCTGGCCAAGGCCGACGAGGTCGACGCCGCGATCGCGGCGGGCGCCTTCGACGAGCTGGGCCCGCTCGCCGGCGTGCCGGTGGCCTTCAAGGACAACATGAACCTCGCGGGCACCCACACCACCTGCGCCTCCCACATGCTGGAGAACTACGTGTCGCCCTACACGGCCACCTGCGTCCAGCGCGCGATCGACGCGGGCGCCCTGCCGCTCGGCAAGCTCAACATGGACGAGTTCGCCTTCGGTTCCACCACCGA